>Ga0068714_10003966_pt1 | contig 16997 bp, 9 predicted proteins | sample MTBNYHSulfiMetaG_FD_62988 | JGI IMG/M metagenome (GOLD analysis project Ga0068714, IMG submission 62988) | Enrichment culture microbial communities from rom New York Harbor, USA that are MTBE-degrading - MTBE-NYH (New York Harbor Sulfidogenic)... | ecosystem: Environmental > Aquatic > Marine >...
TGAACGGCGGCTCGACGTCCAGGGCCTGGATGTGGAGGTCGACCTGGCCGCCGTTGGCGAGGGTCAGCACGCCGCTGGCCCCCCCCTCGACCAGGCCCAGGGCGAGGGCGGGCGGATCGACCTCGAGCCGGGGCGCCGCCACCCCCTGCCCAGTCAGGGTGAGAACCTGCACGGGGTTGGCGGGGTCGTTGCTGCGGGCGGTCAAGGTGCCCTCGTACGCCGCGACGGCGGCGGGCGAGAAGTGCAGCCAGAGCTCCTCAGCGGCGCCAGGGGACAGGGTTACCGGCGGCACCATGGCCATCGAGAAGCCTTCCCCGGTGAGCTCGATGCTCATCTCGAGGCCAGGGCCGCCGAGGTTCAGGAGCTCGAACGAGGCCTCGCCGGTGCCGCCCGCCGGCACATCGCCGAAGTCCAGTGAGGCGGGCAGCCACAGGTAGGGGTCGTCCTGCCACACGGTGGTGCCCGCCACCTCGATGCCGGTGAGACCGTCGCGGGACGGGTCGTTGCTCTCGACGGCCAGGACCTCCCACTGGTCCGCGGTGCCCGAGGCGCTCAGCGTCACCACCAGGTCGGCGCTCTCGCCCGGAGCGAGGGTGACCGGCAGGTCGGGGGCGGTGACCGCGAAGGCGGTGTTGCCCCAGAAGGGGTAGATGTCGGTGACGGTGAGGTCGGATCCGCCGACGTTGCTCATCGGGATGGTGACGGTGGCGACCCCTCCGGCCGGGGCCACCCCCAGGTCGAACGGCCCGGGGTAGTCGGGCCCGAGGTCGAGGTCCGGGTCGGCGGCCGCGCCGAGGTCGCACAGCAGCCAGCCGTCAGGGTCGAGCCGCACGTCGGTGGGGGTGGCGCTCACCGGGAGGGTGAAGGTCCCGGTCGCGGCCTCGACCCACACCTCGGCGCGCTCGGTGCCGGCGGTGGTGGTCACCTCGACGTCGAGCGGCAGGCGGTAGGGCCCGGTGTGCCGGTGGACCTGGCGGATGGTCAGCTCCACCGCCGGTCCGGAGGTGGAGCTCCAGGCGTACTGCCAGTGGGGCCTCCCCGGCGTGTCGAGCCACTGCTCGAAGAACCAGTCCAGCTCCGTGCCGCTCTCGGACTCGAATAGGTCGATCACGTCCGCGCGGCTCACGTCGGCGTTTCCATGGGTGGTGCGCATGCTCCTGAGAACGGCGAAGAACACGTCATCACCAACGATGCGCCGCAGCATGTGGAACAGCCAGCCCGCCTTGCCGTAGACGGTGCTCGCGTAGGGAGTGTCGTTGTCGAAGATCGTGCCGGGGTAAAACCCGTACCCGTCCCCCTGCGACAGCCAGTAGCGCCTCTGCTCCAGCCCGCCCTCGTGCTCGTTCCAGATCACCTCGGTGTAGACCGCCAGCCCCTCCTTGATCCACAGCTCGCGCCAGTCTCCGATCGCCACCCAGTCCCCCCACCAGTGGTGACCCAGCTCGTGCACGTTGACGGACTCGGAGAACTCCAACAGGCCCGGGTCGTCGATCAGCCGGTCGTCCAGGCTGGTCAGGGTCTGGTGCTCCATCCCGCCGACCTGTGGCGTCAGGCAGTTGCCGTACTGCTCGTCGACGAACGGGTACTCCCCGAAAAGCTCGGCGAGCACCTCGATCATCTCGGCGGTGTTGGCGAGGACGCTCTCGGCCTGGTCGATGTTCTCCGGGTAGGCGTACGTCATCACCGGCATGGTGCGGCCGTCCATCGCCTCATAGGTCGTCTCGCGCGCGACGTAGTTGGTGGCGTTGAGCACCACGAGGTAGGGCAGCACCGGGTAGCGGGACGCGAAGCGGGTGGTGCGCGTGCCGTCCGGGTTGCTGCGCTCCCACTGTCGGCGCCCGTTGGACAGCACCGTGTACCACTCCGGCATGGTCACCGTCATCGCTACCTCCGCCCGGTCGTCGGTGCGCTCGTTGCACGGCCACCACACGTGGGCGAACATCGGCTCCGAGAAGCTGCACAGGATCGGATCGCCGTCGCCGTGGCTCCCCCAGGTCAGGCCGGCGCGGTCGATCAGGCTGTCGCGCGTGGCCGCCCCGCCGTAGCTGATCAGCAGCCGCACCTGCTGTCCGCTGGCCAGCGCCCGCGGCAGCTCGATCGCCAGGCGGTCGTCCGAATGGGTGAAGGGGAGATCGCGCACGCTGTCGTGCGGGTAAGCTCGGTCCTCGAGCAGGACCACGCCGAGGATGCGCAGCCCCTGCCCCGCGTCGAGCTCGACGATTCCGAGACCGTCCTCGACTGCGGCCAGCTCGACCTCCTCCACCGCCGACAGGAACCGCAGCTCGGGGTCGACGTGGAAGTCGAGGTCGTAGCGCAGAACGTCGATGGTCGAGGGTCCCGGAACCGGCGCCCAGGACTTGGCCAGGGACCTCGGTCGTGCCGCAGTGCCGTGGATCTCCTGCCAAGCGAGCGCCTTTTCCATCCACGGTTGAGCCCTCGTGCCGGCGGGCTCCTGCGCCGGGCCCGCGGGGGCCGCGAGAGTGAACAGGGTGGCTGTCACGGCGGTGAGCACGGTCTGAGATCCCATCGTTGTCCTCCCGGGTCGACAGGGGAGCACATGCCCCCGGTTTCGTTGTGCCTCGAGCAGTCCAAGCAGCTCTACCAGCAAGATGGCGCCCGGCCGTGCCGGAGTCCTTAGGGAGATGCTAGGAATCCGTTAGACTGGGTCGACGATGGGTGTCCACGAGCGCAGCCGGGGTTGCGTCTTTCGGCTCGGCGACTGGCAGGTTGACCCGATGTCCTGTCGCCTCAGCAGGGAAGGGACCGAGATCTCGCTCGAGCCGAAGGTCATGGAGCTGCTGGCCTTCCTCGCCGCCCGCGAGGGCCGGGTGGCGGCCAAGGCGGAGATCCTGGAGGGGGTCTGGGCCGGCCGCTTCGTGGTCGAGACCGTGGTCACCCGGGCGGTCTGCATGCTGCGCAAGGCCCTGGGGGACAGCGCCAGGAGGCCCTCGTACGTCGAGACCATTCCCCGCCGAGGCTACCGGGTGGTGGCGCCGGTGCGGTGGCACGAGCCCGAGGAGGCCGAGGGCGGGCAGTTGGCGACGGTGGGGGGGGGGGCGGATGCCCGCTGGACCCTGTGGACCGGCGCCGAGCAGGTCGGGCTGCGCGACGGCGAGACGATTCTCGGGCGGGACGACGGCGTGGACGTCGTCCTCGACGCGGCGGACGTGTCGCGGCGGCACGCCCGCATCACGGTGGCGGGGGGCCGAGCCGTGCTCGAGGACCTCGGGAGCAGGAACGGCACCTTCCTCAACGGGACCCGCCTGTCGAAGCCGGTCCCGCTGCGGCACCTCGACGTGATCCAGGCCGCGAGCGAGCGCCTGACCGTGCACGCACGCACCCTCAACGTGGAGACCGAGAGCTCGGCGTGAGCCGGGAGCGGGGGCGTGCGACGATCCGTACCACGCGGCCCGTCATCCGGGGTGCGGGCGGCCGGCGGCGGGCTCACGCCTCGGGAGCTGGAGCGGGAATGGCGATCTCACCCCGGTGGCGGTGACCGGGGACAGCGACAGCTGACAGCGGCAGGGGGCAGCGGACAGCGGCCGCCGGCAGGGTCAGCGGCAGCTGACAGCGACGGCGAGCCGCGGCAGCGAGCACGCGTCGACCGGTCGGGCTAGACTGGTCGCGACACTGATGGGGGACACGACCCGGGAGGGATGCCGCGAGGATCCGGGCGGCGGGGCGAGGGCGGCCGCCGCGACCGAGGAGCTGCGCACCATGCCGATCGTCCCCGGCCAGGTGCTGGGGGGGCGGTACGAGGTGCGGGCGCTGCTCGGCCGGGGTGGGATGGGGGAGGTGTGGCGGGCGTTCGACCTCAAGCTGCGGGTGGAGGTGGCGCTGAAGGCGCTGCGGGAGGACCTGCAGCGGTCCGAGCGTCGGCTGGAGCTGCTGCGGCAGGAGGTCCGTGCCGCACGCGAGGTGGTGTCGCCCAACGTGTGCCGGATCTTCGACCTGGTGGAGGTGGAGGGGCGCGAGCTGGTGTCGATGGAGTACGTCGACGGTCAGACGCTGCTCGAAGTGCTGGAGGAGCAGGGCCCGCTGGAGCTGAAGCAGGCGCAGGACGTCGCGTCGCAGTTCCTGGCCGGGCTGGAGGCGATCCACTCATCAGGCCTGGTCCACCGGGACGTCAAGCCGGAGAACATCATGCTCACCCGGGCGGGCAGGGTGGTGGTGATGGACTTCGGGCTGGCGCGGGCCGAGGCCGAGGGCGCGGGCTCGGTGTCGGGAACGCCGGCGTACATGGCGCCGGAGCAGGCGCGGGGGGAGGCGGTGGACGCTCGGGCCGACGTCTACGCCGCCGGCGTGGTGCTGGCGGAGATGGTCTGCCCCGAGGGCGTCAGGAGCCTGGAGTCGCGCAAGAGCCTGTGGGAGGGTCTGCGCTCCGAGCCCCCCAGGCTGCCCGAGACGCCGTGGGCGCCGGTGCTGCGGCGGGCGGTGGCGTCGGACCGCGAGCGGCGTCCCGGCTCGGCGCACACCCTGGTGCGCGCGCTCGAGGAGGTGACGCTGCGGGTGGACGGCGCCGAGGACCTCGAGCCCTACCCGGGCCTGGCGTCGTTCACCGAGGCGGACGCCGAGTACTTCTTCGGACGCGAGGCCGAGGTCGAGGCGATGTCGGTGCGGCTGGGGGGTCCGCCCCGTCTCCTCGGCCTGGTGGGCCCGTCCGGCGCGGGCAAGACCTCGTTCCTGCGCGCCGGGGTGATGCCGGCCGCGTCGGCCGAGTGGGCGGTGCTCCGCTGCACCCCCGGCACCTCGGCGGCGGCGTCGCTGCGGCGGGCGCTGGTTCCGGCCCTCGGGGGCGACACCGAGGCGCTGGCGGAGCTCGCCGGCGGCGACGAGGCGGCGACGGTGGTGGCCTGCGCGCGGTGGCGCTCGGGGTCGAGCCGGGCGCTGCTGATCGTCGACCAGTTCGAGGAGCTGTTCACCCTCAACCCGGAGCCGGCGCGGACGAGCTTCGTCGAGCTGCTGCATCGCCTGCCGCTGGAGGCGGAGGTGCACGTCGTGCTGTCGATGCGCGACGACTTCCTCATGGAGTGCCACCGCCACGAGGCGCTGCGGCCGGTGGTCTCGGACCTGATGCTGCTCGACCCGCCCGCCGGCACCAACCTGCGCCGGGCCCTGGTCCAGCCGGCGACCCGGTGCGGCTACCGGTTCGAGGACGACGCGCTCATCGAGGCGATGCTCGCTGAGGTCGAGGGGGAGCGCGGCGCGCTGCCTCTGCTCGCCTTCGCCGCGGCCCAGCTGTGGGAGCGCAGGGACCGGGACAGCGGTCTGCTGACGCGAAACGCCTACGAGGCGATCGGCGGCGTCGGTGGTGCGCTGGCGCGTCACGCGGAAGCCACGATCGACCGCATCGGCTCGGAGCGCGTGCCGCTCGTGCGCGAGCTATTCCGCAACCTGGTCACCGCCGAGGGTACCCGCGCGGTGCGCGAGTGGGACGATCTGCTGTCGGTGTTCGCCGATTCGCAGCGCGAATCGGCGGCGGACGTGCTGCGGGAGCTGGTCGACGCCCGCCTGCTCACCACCTACGAGATCCACGACGACGAGCGCGAGCCCGCCCGGCGGGTGGAGATCATCCACGAGTCGCTGCTCGCCAACTGGCCGCGCCTGGTGCGCTGGCAGACCCAGGACGCCGACGCCGCCCAACTGAGGGACCAGCTGCGCCAGGCCGCACGCACCTGGGACGGGCAGGGCCGCTCGGACGACCTGCTGTGGACCGGGACCGCCTACCGCCAGTTCGCGGTGTGGCAGGAGAGCTACCCGGGCGGCCTGAGCGCCACGGAGCAGGCGTTCGCCGACGCCATGGCGCGCCATGCGGCGCGCCGTCGCCGGCGACGGCGGTTGGCGGTCGCCGCCACACTCGTCGTCGCCGCAGCCACCGCGGCCGTCTTCGCCGGCCTGTGGCGGCGCAGCGAGCAGCAGACCCGGCGCGCCGAAGGCGCCCGGCTGCTCGCCATGGCCCACCTCGAGCTGGACGAGGACTCGACCGCGGCCCTGGCCTGGGCCACCGCCAGCCTCGAGCTCGCCAACACCCCCGAGGCCCGCCGCCTGGTGGTCGAGGCGCTGTGGCGCGGGCCGACGCGCTTCGAGGTCGAGCCCGCCGCCGACGGGCCGCGGCCTGACCAGGTCGCCTTCAGCCCCGATGGCAGGTTTCTGGCGGCCAACTCGTATGCGTCGGACGAGCTGCTGGTGTGGTCCGAGAACGGTGGCCCGCCCCGGGTGCTCGGCGAGTCCGGGAAGACCCGATACATGGGAGACGTGACGTTCTCCTCGATGCCCACCGGCGAGACTGTGCTCGTGCAGGTCGTCGGCGACATGTTCAAGTTGTGGTCCGTGCCCGGTTTCGAGGTGATCCGTGACCTCGACTGCGGGGATTGGGACTCCTACGAGGTGTTTCCTGGCAAGGCCATCGTCTGGTTGGGCGAGGACTCGGAGCGTCTGCTGCACTTGTGCCCGTTCGACGGCGGAGAGCCGACCACGCACACGAGGTGGCAGGATCTCGGCGTCGCTCAGCCGCCATTCGGCCCCTCGGGCGAGTCGGTGCTGTTCGTCAGGGGCGGGGAGCTGGTGCGGCGACCGCTCGCACACCTCGAGTCGGATCGGCACGACGAGGTGCTGGCCCGTCATCCGGCCGACATCGTCGGTTTCGGCTCTGGCGCCCCTGGGAGCCCCATCGCGGTTCTGGACAGCGACGGGCTGGTTCGCCTGTGGTCCAGCGATCCCGACCCGCAGCATCCGCTGGCAGTGCTGCGCGGCCCCGGCCGTGGCTTCTGGACCGATCCCACGAGCACCCTGCTGTGCGCCCGCACCAGCGACAAGGGGGGGCTGCGGATGTGGGACACCGCTGCCCCACCCGACGCCGAGCCGTTGGTCCTCCCGCTGCCGCCTTCCGGAACTTCCGGGCATGACAACCGCTTCAGCTGCGTTCACCCACAAAAGCGCTGGCTCGTGTTCGAGGGCAACGGAACGCTCTTCTTCTGGCCGCTCGGCGGACCCTCTCCGCTGGTCCTGAAGGGAGACCCTTCGCAAGTCACGGGGCTGGCCTTCGTCGGCGACGGCAGCCGCCTGGCATCGGCGTCGATGCGCTCGATCCGGCTCTGGCCCCTGTCGAGCGCGAGCGGTGAGCTCGCGCGAGAGCTCGTCCCTTCGAGCGGTATGTACCCAGGAGTGGCGGCGAGTCCTTCCGGCGGCACCCTCCTGATTTCGAGGTGGCTGTTCACCGGAGTCCATCGAATGGAGCTGGCGACCGGCAGCATGGAGCTGGTGTGGCCCCCGTATACCGGCCTCGCGTGGCCGGCGCTCGCGTTCAGCCCGCAGGGTCGACAGGCGGCCGCCGCCGCGAGTTGGGCCTTCGAGCCCGTGGACATGGTGATGCGCGTCTGGGACACCGCCACCTGGAGCGAGCGGGTCTACGACCTGCTGGACGCCGAGTGGAGCGGCGCCTATGACGGTGAGGCCCTGGGAGGTGTCAGCGGCCTCCAGTTCACGCCGGACGGGGGGCTGCTCACCGCCGGCTCCGGGGGCATCCGCGAGTGGGACCTGGCCACCGGCGAGGCCGAGTGGATCGTGCGCACCGTCGACGACCGCTGGATGCACATGTCCTCGGACCGCAGCGGTCGCCGCCTGCTCACGTGCGAGACGGAGGCCGCGCCGGCCGCTTTCTCGGTGTTCGAGGCTCTCACCCTCCACGACCGCAAGACCGGGAGCTCGCGACCCATCACCACCCACGGCGAGCGTATCGCCTCTGCAGTGCTCGATCCGACCGGTACCATTGTGGTCACCACCGTTCCCGGCGAGGGCGTGCTCCAGGTCGGCAGCGCGGACGGCTCTCAGCCCCACCTGCTGTACGGCCACGCAAGCAACGTCATCGCCATCGCCATCTCTCCCGACAGCCGCTGGATCGCCTCGGGTGACGAGTTCGGCGAGATCCGCCTGTGGCCGATGCCCGACGTCTCCAGGCCGCCGCTGCACACCCTGCCCCACGACGAGCTGGTCGCGAAGCTCGAGACCCTCACCAACCTCCGCGTCGTCCGCGACGAGGAGTCAGCCGACGACTGGAAGCTCGAGCTCGCCCCCTTCCCGGGCTGGAAGACCGTCCCGAGGTGGTGGGAGGGGAGCACCGCGGCTCCGTGAGGGGTCGGACCCTTAACCCGGACGTCTCACCAGCTTCCTGCTACGGGCGGCGATGCACCGCACTCAGCGACAACGTCGTCGACGAATCCGCGCCAGCGGCCGTAGCGCGCCTCGAACCCGCAGGATCGGGCGGCGAGTGACCGAGCCCGGGCGGATGTTGGGGGGTGGAGAGGGCGACGGTCACCCGCCCGATCCCAAGGGTCACCGGCGCCGAAGGCGACGAGTAGCCGCTCCTCCCAGTGGCCCTTCACCTCCTCGTAGTGCGCCTCGACGAGGCGGTACAGAGGGGTGGTCTGCGGTCGGCGCGGCCGGTAGACGCCTGCGGCGGGACAGCCTGCGGACAGGGAGGCTCCCTTCCGCAGCGTGGACGGATCAGCTCAGGATGACCCGGGAGGCTTCAAGGGTCAAGAGGAGGGCGTGCGCCGGACCGCGCCTGTGGCAACGTGAAGTGCGGCGGCATGCGCCCACCCGGGATCGAGAACGGGATCGGGGGGAGACCGCTACTCCCCGACCCGCCGGCGGAGCTCGGCGATGCGCCGGTTGAGCTGGTCGAGGTCGAGGTTGCGGTAGCGGGAGGGCAGGAACCGCACGTCGGTGCACTCCTTCACCGCCAGCAGGTCCATCAACTGGAGCCGCTCGACGTGGGCCGAGGGGCGGAAGTCGGCGATGACCTCGGCCAGCACGGCGGGCAGGGGCCGGCGCCCCTCCCCCTCGGCCTGGGTCTCGTACAGGCGCAGGGCCCGGACCAGGAGCCCCTCCATCTCGTTGCCCCCCACGTCCAGCTCCGGCGGCAGGACCGGGAGGTCAGACGGAGCGACCTCGACCCCGAGCTTGCGCGCCATGGCCGCGAACAGGGCCTGGCGGCTCGCCTCGTCGGTAGGCGGGAACAGGGGCACGTGGACGTCGAGGCGCCCCTGCCGCTTGAGGTCGACCTCGAGCAGGTCCGGCCGGCTGGTGGCAAACACCCAGATGATCTTGCCTCGGTTGGCGGTGTTGCTCATCTCCTTGGCGAGCATGCCGTAGACCCGCCCCGACAGCCCCGAGTCGCCGGACCCCGCGTCCCGCTTCCCGGTCATCTGGTCGGCCTCGTCGACGAACACGATCACCTGGCCGAGGGCGTGGAGGATGGTGAACACCCGCTCGAGGTTGCCCTCGGTGGCGCCCACCCACTTGTCCCGGAAGTTCTTGATCTCCACCACCGGGATGCCGACCTCGCCGGCCCAGCACTCCACCAGGTAGGTCTTGCCGGTGCCGATACGGCCGCACAGCAGGTAGCCCATGGGGATCGCCCGCAGCCGACCCCTTTTCAGCAGCTCGGCGTCCTGCCGCAGCCACGCCTTGGCCTCGTGGTGGCCGGCGACGTCGTCCAAGGTCCTCCTCGTCTCGATGAACTCGATCCGGCCGAACGCTTCCTTCTCGATCAGCTCCTTCTTGACCCGGGTCAGGTACTTGCCGGTGATCGGCAGGCCCCCGCGCAACGCCTTCAGCAGCAGGCCGCGCACGTTGACCCGGGACAGGCCCACCAGCTTGTCGGCCAGCTGCTCGCGGCTCACCTCGCAGGCCTGCTCGAAGTCCGGCTCCGAGGCGGTCAGGTGGGCCACGAACTCCCGCAGCTCGACAGCGCCCGGCAGGTCGACCTTGAGCTTGGCCGCGTAGGGGTTCTCCACCAGCACCGGGTGGAGGTCGGTGAGGTTGTCGGTGATGAGGACGGAGGCCACCGCTGCGCCGGTGATGGACGGGTCGGACGCCCAGTCGAGGAGCAGGATGAGGTTCTGCGCCAGCTCGCCGGAGAACTGGATCGGCTCGCCACGGGGGGCGATGAAGTGGGCGTAGTCCACCACCACCGCCACCTTGAGGGGGTCCGCCACCCGGACCCCGTCCTCCCCCGCCCGGGTGAGCTTCTGGCTGCCGCGCATGAACCGGTTGATCAGCTCCAGGGCCCGGGCCGGGTCCCGCGGCAGGAGGTTGCCCAGGTCCAGGCTCTGGAGGCCGTCCTTGCCGAGGTCGGGCAGCGTCGCCCAGGAGGTCCCCTGGTAGGCGTCGAAGGCCTTGAGGAAGCTGTAGAAGTGCTCCCCCCCCCGTCGCACCCGGATGCCGCGGCCCCGGTCGTAGTGGAGCACCACGTCGAACGGCTCCAGCATCACCTCGGTCAGGAAGGCCCGCAACGACACGAACCGGGGAGCGCCGTCGGCACCGGGCGCGCTCACCAGGTCGGCAACGTTGCCGGACAGGATGAACTGGCTGGCGGAGCCGGAGCGGTACAGGCTCCGCATCTCCTCGGCCCAGGCGGGCAGCGCCGTCATTGCTTCTCCTCGACCCGGTCCAGGTCGGGCAGCTCCGGCAGGTTGGACGACATCAGGGGGTCCCCTCCGAGAGAGCCGAGCAGCTCGGCGTTGTCCTCCATCCAGCGGGTGGTCTCGGACATGGTGGAGGCAACCGCGTCCAGCCGGTCCGACAGCAGCTCGGGCTTGCCGCTCACCGCCCCCTCCTCGTGGAGCAGGGCAACCTGCTGCTCGATCCGCTCCAGCTCGGCGTCGATCACGGCCAGGCTCTGCTCGGCCCGGGCCCGGTTCTCCAGCCGCCGGCGCTGGATCTCGACCGTTCCCTGGAGCGACCGCGCCAGGGCCGTCTCCGGCGCAGCCTCGGCCAACCGCTGCTCCAGGCGGGTGATCTCCGCCTCGAGCCGGCGCCGGTCGACCCCCTTGAGGTTGGCGACGATCGCCTCCCGCGACAGCAGCAGGCGGAGGAAGATCGCCAGGAGCTGATTGAGGTTCTGGCCGCGGAGGTCGCGAAAGTCCCCCAGGCTGTCGAGCTGCAGCGCCTCGGACATGCCGAGGATCAGGCGGCAGGAGTCCACCAGCCGTCGATAGCGGTCGCGGTTCTCGGGCTGCAGCCGCTCGACCGACGCCCGCAGCCGCTCGGCCCACTCCCGCTGGCGCTCCATCAGGCGCTCCGCCTGGACCAGCTTCTGGAACCGCGCGCTGGAGGCGAGACCGAACAGGAACGCCACCTCGAGTCCGACGCCGAGCAGCCAGAAGCCCGGGTTGGCGATGCCCGCCACCCCGAACACCGCCAGCAGCATCTTGTTGACCGGCAGCCGGCCGAGGAACGGGATCCGGGCGCTGCGGTTGAACGCCTCCCTGAGCAGCTCGACGTAGGAAGGCGTCTCTCCGGCCATGCTCCGCCGCCCCGCCCTCATCCCCCGGAGGGCTCTTCCGCGGCCGCGCGGGCAACGCGCTCCACCTCGGTGAAGGCGCGCCCCACCTCGGCCACCACCTGCTTGAAGGCGGCGCCCTCCTGGACCATCACCGGGTCGGAGTCCCGGGTCGGCGGGATGATCTCGTCGAACACCGTGGCGATCCGGCCCGGCGCCGCGGCCATGATCCACACCCGGTCGCCGAGGTAGACCGCCTCGGCCAGGGAGTGGGTGACCAGGAAGACCGTCGCCTCCACCTCGTGCCAGAGCTCGGTGATCAACCGCTGCATCTCGTGTCGGGTCGGCTCGTCGAGGGCCGAGAACGGCTCGTCCATGAGGATGATCTGGGGCTTCAACACCAGCGACCTGGCGATGGCCACCCGCTGCTGCTGCCCGCCGGACAGCTGGTGGGGGTACTTGCGCTCGTGGCCGGCCAGCCCCACTCTCCGGATCCAGCCCATGGCCAGGTCGTCCATCGCCGACCGGCTGAGACCGAGCTCGCCCGCTGCCAGCTCGAGCCCGAAGGTCACGTTGCGCAGCACGGTCCGGTTGGGAAACGAGCTGTACTTCTGGAACACCATGCCGCGGTCGCGGCCGGGCCCGGTCACCACCCGGCCCCGCACCCGCACCTCGCCGGCGGTCGGCGGGTAGACGTCGGAGAACCCCTGGATCAGGTTCAAGATGGTCGACTTGCCGCAGCCCGAGGGGCCGACGATGGCGACGAACTCCCCCCGGCCCGGGGTGTCCTCGATCACGAAGGTCACGTCGGAGAGGGCGGTGAACGCCCGCGGCGTGCCGGGGCTGAAGGTCTTGGTGACGTGGTCGAACTCCACCACAGGGGGCCTGGCCTCGACCGGCGCGAGCGGTTGCGCGGCGCTCATCGCGCCCGCTCCCGGTACGGGAACAGCGCCCGCCCGCCCAGCTGCCAGAGCTTGTCGGTGACGAAGGCGATGGCGACGATCGCCAGCAGCACCAGATAGATGTGCTCCCGCGGCCCCTGCCGCTGGGAGACGATGATGATGCCGCCGAGGCCGCGGCCGATGTCCACCATCTCGGCCAGGATGATGTAGCTCCAGCCGATGCCGAAGCCGAGCCGCATGGCCTGGTAGATGTCGGGCCAGGCGACCGCCAGGAGCACCTTGCGCACCGCCGCCCAGGTGCCGGCGCCGAGGGTGTAGGCGGTCTTGAGGTAGACGTCGTCCACGGCGTCCACCGCCTGCACGATCAGGGGCAGCAGGTAGATCGTGAACGCCAGGGCGAGGAACGCCACCTTCTGCCGCTCGCCGGTGCCGAACAGGGACAGGGTGAGGGGGACCAGGGCGGGGATCGGCAGGTAGGCGCCGAACACCGCGATCGGGTTGAACATGGCCTTGACCTTGGTGAAGGCGCCCATCAACAGGCCCAACGGAAACGCGATCGCCACCCCGACCGCGAAACCCGCCGCCACCCGTCCCAGCGACACCGCGGCGTTGCGGGTCAACGCCCGCTCGAACCACAGCTTGGGAAACGACCTCACCACCTCGAGGGGGCTGGGGAGGATGGTGGGGGAGATGACCCGCTCCTCGGCCGGGCCGCTGCCGGTCACCATCCACCACAGGAGGATCAGGGCCAGGATCGGGATCACCCCGAGACCCCAGCGGAGCCAGGCCGGCACCTCTTCGCGGATGGTCAACAGGGCCTTCGCCACCGCCGGGGGGCGGAGGCGAGTGTCGGGCGCCGGGTCGCTCATTGCGACTCGGGCGGGTAGACCGAGATCTCGACCCGCCGGTTGAGGGCGTGGTTGTCGGCCTGCTCCGGGTCGGCGGGGACGTTCCACCCCTGCCCCTCGACCACGAACTTGTTGGGGTCGAACCGGTACTTCTTGACCAGGGCCTGCTTGACCGCGTCCGCCCGGTCCAGGGACAGCTGCTTGACGTCTTCGAAGCGGACGCCGCGGCCGCGCATCGACGAGTCGGTGTGGCCCACCACCGCGATCACCGCCCGCTCGTACTGGCCGGACAGGCGTGCCACCTTCTCCAGGGTCGCCTCCACCGTCGGGTCGTAGAGGGTGTTGGCCATCGGTCGCCCGGTCTCGTCGTGCTGCGGCTCGTAGATGTTGGAGGAGTTGGGGTAGAAGTTGATGCGGATGGTCTGGGTCAGGATCGGCGCCTCGGCCTGGACCTTGCTGTAGGAGGTCGGTGCGAAGGTCGTCCGGTACTCGTCCACCTGGTTGGCGAAGGTGCCGGCGCGGTCGAGCTCCTTGATGACCGAGAAGTCCATCACCTCGTCGAAGCGCACCGGCGTCCCGAGCAGTCCCAGCTCGCGGTAGACGAAGGTGATGTTCTTCCAGGTCCGCTCGAAGTTGGCGGGGTCGTTCTGGTTCAAGAAGAAGTTCTTGTTCTCGGCGAAGTTGGTGGAGTGGGCGTCGGCCTCCATCGCCCGCACCTCGTCCGCGGACATGCCGTAGCCCTCGGCCATCCACTGCATGGCCCGGCCCCGGAAGGTGTCGTCCTTGAGCCGGTCCATGGCCTTGAAGATGCCGCTCACCAGGCCCTTGACGATGTCCGGGTGGTCCTTGGCGAAGTCGGCCCGCACCGCCCAGACGTCGGCGATCAGCTTGGAGGCCTCGGCGGTGGTGGTGAGGATCCGGGTCCCCGGCACCTTTTCGGGGATGGTGTAGATGTCGGGCGCCCACGACACGCAGGCGTCGATGCTCGAGTCGGCAACGAACGCCGCGGCCGCCTCGAAGGCGGTGGCGGTGAAACGGTGGTTGACCTCGGACGGCTGCAGCCCGGCGTTGAGCAGGAGGTTGTTGAAGAAGTACTGGGAGGGGCTGTTCTGGGCGTAGACCACGGTCTTGCCCTTGAGCTCGCGGGCCGAGGCGATGGCGCCGCGGACCACGATCCCGTCGCCCCCGGAGGACCAGTCGACCTGCTGGTAGATCCGGGGGGCCGTGCGGGAGTCCTTCATCAGCTCGGGCGCGAACAGGACCATCATGTCGAGGGTCCCCCACAGGACGTGGCTCTCGCCCGAGGCGAACGCGTCCCGTGCCGTCACCGGGTCGTCGATCAGCTTGAGGTTGACCTTGAAGCCGTACTCCTTGAAGAAAATGCTCTCCTCGTTGGGGCGAAAGCCGTTGTTGGCGGCGACGATGGGCAGCCAGCCGATCCAGACGTTGATCGGGAACTGGACCACCTTCTCGTTGGCGTCCCACTGGTAGGCGGACACCCCCTTCACCGGCGGCAGCTTCTCGGCCGGAACGTAGGCGTACTCGTTGACCGTGGTGATGCCGGCGGTGTCCGGCGCCTCGACCTTGCCCTGCTGCTGCCGGAAGGCGTCGAGGTCGATGTCCCCCTGGCCGCGGCCAGCAGGCATGATGTAGTCGCGCAGGAAGTACGCCGCGCCACCCAGCAGGGCGAGCACGAAGATCGTGATCACCACTTTGCCGAGCACGGTCGGTCCGACTTTGTCCGCCATGGTCTCCCCCCTTTTCTCAGCGCCGGACATCGCGGCCCGGCTCCGGAGCCCGACCCGACCTCAGCCGAGCCGCCCCCGGGCGTTCGGTTGCCTCGCCGAAGTCCCGCTCACGACCCCTCGGTCGCCTTCGGCCCCATCTCCTTGACCGGCGGCTCCGACGCCGCCTTGGTCTCCGCCGTGGCCGGGGCGGCCTCCGCCGCCGGCATCTCGAGCCCGTAGGCGGCCGCGAACTCCACCAGCGCCTGGTCAGCCAACGCCTGCTGCTCTCCCGCCTTCAGATCCACCTCGGTGGTGTCGATGGAGGACGCCGCCACCCGCGCCCTCCCGGCGGCCTTGTCCCGCCGCTCGGTGAGGTACTCCTCCACCCGGGCGATGGTGTCCCCCGACCCACCGATGGACATGATCATGCCCTGGGCCATCTCCTGCAGCTCGGCCTGGGCCTCCATCATTTCGGTCTCGGTGAGCATCCGCTTGAGCGACTCGATTTTGGCCTGGGCGTCGCGGACCGCCACGTCGCGGGTCTTGACCAGCTTCTGGTAGGTCTCCTCGGCCGCCGCCAGCTGAGCCCGGTTTTCCTCGAGCTGGGCCTTGACCGTGCGCAGCTGGAGGGCGTACTGACCTGCGGCGTCGCGGTTGCCGGCCTTGAGGTGGGCGGCGGCCTTGGCCGCGTACTCCCGCTCCTGCGCCTCCTGGGTCTTGACCTGGCGCAGGAGCCGCTCGACGAATCCGGCGTGGTTGGCGAGGTTGTCGTTGAACCTCGCGATCTGCTGCCGCAGGTTCTCCTTCTCGGCCTCGATCAGGGCCCGCGGGTTGGCCTTCTCGAGGCCGGAGATGAACAGGCTCAGGAAGCCCCGCACCAGGTTCTGCAGTCGCTTCAGCATCGCTCGCTCCTCCGCACCGCCCGCGGTGGGGCCGCGGCACCGGCCCGCCGACTCCGACCACGCGGCAGCCTCTCGCGACGAGATCGCAAGGAGCATAGAGCCGGCGGTCGAGACTGTCAACGCGCCGTTGGCGGTCCCGGCGCGAGATCACCAGCGCACAGCAGGGTCTACTTGACCTTCTCCTGGTAGGGAACCTCGGGGAAGGCCGCCTTGAGCACGTCGACCAGGCGCTCGATCGCCTCGTTGCCCCCCAGGTCCCGCTTCTGGTCGCGGAAGGTGAAGTCGTCCCCCTTCGCCATTTCGAGGTTCACCTCGTGGCAGAAGCTGCCCTCACCGCGGGGCTCGCACTCGACCGTGATCCGCTTCAGCCCGGCGCCGAAGATCTCCAGGTTCTGGGAGGAGTCGACGCTGTCGCGCCACAGGATCCGGTCCTCGCTGAGCAGGACCTTCCCGTCTCGGTTCTTCCTCGCGAACGAGGTCTTCAGGATCAGGCCGTCCACCTCCACCTCCTCCGGGGGCGCGGCGGCCTTCTCCCCGGCCGCGGCCGGTGCGGCGACCGCCGCAGCGGACGGCATCATCAGGGCGGCGATGACCGCGTCCGGCACCTGGTTCTCCTTCAGGTAGACCAGGTCGTTGGCGGTGGGTGGGACGCGGTCCGGCGTGCGCTGGATCAGCTCGATCGTCAGCGTCTCCGACAGCCCGCTCTTGACGAGACGGACCAGCTCGACCAGCCTGGGGTTGTCCGGCGTGACCGCGGTCGGCGCCGCCGCCTTCGCGCGCGCGAGCAGCGCCTGGACGACGGTGTCCGGCACGCCCGCGGCCTGCATCTTCGTCACCGCGTCGGCGCCCAGCGAGGCGACGGTGGTGGCCGGGTCGTTGATGCGGGCGACGATGCTCTCCGCCGGGGCACCGAACTTGTGGGCCGAGATGACCTGGTCGACGGTCAGCTCCTCGGCAACGACGACGCCGGCCACCGAGGCAGCCAGCAGGACAGCAAGCAACGATCTGCGCATGATGACCTCCCGAGCTCGCACCTCCCCTCAGTGTACTCCTTCCCGCCGGCCAGTTGCCGTCGGGAAAGGGGTTCCGCACCGACAAGTCACGAGTCGAGCGACCGAGCGTGCGTCCTCGTCCTCGTCCTGGACCTGGATCTGGACCACGTCCAGGTTGGGCGTGGTTGCTGGAGCGAACCACATGCCTCGACCGGCGGGGGTCAGCGGCAGCGGCAGCGGCAGCGGCAGCGGCAGCGGCAGCGGCAGCGGCAGCGGCAGCGGCAGCGGCAGCGGCAGCGGCAGCGGCAGCGGCAGCGGCAGCGGCAGCGGCAGCGGCAGCGG
>Ga0068714_10003967_pt1 | contig 16995 bp, 12 predicted proteins | sample MTBNYHSulfiMetaG_FD_62988 | JGI IMG/M metagenome (GOLD analysis project Ga0068714, IMG submission 62988) | Enrichment culture microbial communities from rom New York Harbor, USA that are MTBE-degrading - MTBE-NYH (New York Harbor Sulfidogenic)... | ecosystem: Environmental > Aquatic > Marine >...
TGGACCGTGGACTCATAAGTATCCCTCCTTTTGGAAGTCGATGTTTGGTAACATCTATTTATGAGTCAACGATCCCTTTTTAATCACTCTTTGGGTAACATTTTATTTGAGGCAATTCGCGATACGCAAGAAGTCTTGCCAAAAACAAAATAAAAGAATAATTTTCTTTTATTTGCCATCACAAGAAGCCGCGTATGGAGTTCAAAAACCCGTCCTGACTGATGGACTCGAAAAAAATAACTCATTAAGAAAGACCTATGCCTTCAAAATCTTTCTAAAAAAGGAGATGACCATGAAAAAAACCGGTATGGCAATTTTACCCCTAATCGTGATTATGCTTTTACTTCTATTAGCCCAACTTCCCAAAGTTGTGGCAGAACAATTTCAGTATGTGGGCAACAAGAAGTGTATAGCCTGTCATCGGGCTGAATTTCAATCCTGGCAAAAAGAGCCTCATTCCCGTGCCTTGGATACTTTAAGGCCGGGGACCAAAGCAGATGCTAAGATCAGAGCGAAATTTGACCCCCAAAAGGATTATACCGTTGATGCCTCGTGTCTTGTTTGCCATAGTGTCGGATACGGTAAACCTGCTGCTCCTGGCGCTGATTTAACGAACGTTGGTTGCGAATCGTGCCATGGCCCGGGAAGCATCTACAGAGGTCCCACCATCATGAATAAGAAAAAATACCAAGAAAACCGAGCAACCCAGCATAAAATGGCTCTGGAGGCTGGGTTAATTGAGCCTACTGAGCAGGTTTGTACAACCTGCCATAACCCTGACAATCCTTTTAACAAAGGATTCAACTATAAAAAGATGGTTGAGATGGTAAAGCATAAGCCGTAATTTTTCCTATTGATAGCCCGGGGACAGGATTATTCCCTGCACGCGTAATTGTTAAGCTCCTTTTAAAATCTTTTGCGGATTTGTTTTTCGAGAAGAGATTTTAAGTATTGACCGGTATAAGAATTTTGGTTTTGAATAACCTCTTCCGGAGTCCCACAGGCCACCAAATAGCCACCCTTATCTCCCCCTTCTGGCCCCAAGTCAATAACATAGTCCGCGGTTTTGATGACCTCCAAATTATGCTCAATGATGATAATCGTATTTCCCCTATCCGTGAGGCGATTAAGGACCTCTAAAAGATTCTGAACATCCGCAAAGTGAAGCCCGGTAGTCGGCTCATCAAGCAGATAGAGAGTTCGGCCGGTGCTCCGTTTGCTCAATTCGCGCGAAAGTTTAATTCTCTGGGCTTCACCACCCGAAAGTGTCGGCGCGGACTGCCCGAGCGTGATATATCCCAGCCCCACCTCAGTGAGGGTTTGGAGCTTTTCCTTGATCCGGGGGATAGGGGAAAAAAAATCTAACGCCTGCACTACGGTCATATCCAGAATCTCAGCGATGTTTTTCCCTTTATACACTACCTCCAGAGTGTCCCGGTTATAGCGTTTCCCTTTACATTCATCACAGGTCACATACACATCAGGAAGAAAGTGCATCTCGATTTTTATCAGCCCATCGCCGCAACACGCTTCGCACCGGCCTCCTTTGACATTAAAGCTGAAACGGCCCGACTTATAACCGCGGAGTTTTGCTTCAGGAGTAGCGGCAAAGAGTTCCCGGATAAAGGTAAAAGCACCGGTATAGGTCGCGGGGTTGGATCGCGGCGTCCGGCCAATAGGGCTTTGGTCAATGTCAATAACCTTATCAATATATTCCAGTCCTTCAAGCGCAAGAAATTTTCCCGGCCGTTCTTTACTCTGATAGAATTTTTGCGCCAACGCGCGGTAGAGTGTGTCAATGATAAGAGTGCTTTTTCCTGAACCGGAGACTCCGGTAACACAGATCAAAAGCCCGAGAGGAAATCGCACGTCTAAATCTTTTAGATTGTTTTCACGTGCTCCTCTGATGATAAGAAAGCGGTTATCAGGGGAACGCCTTTTTTTTGGAACCGGTATCAAAAGCCTTCCCGAGAGGTATTGACCGGTGAGAGAATTCTCACACAGGATTAATTGCTGGGGCGTGCCGCTAAAGACTACCTCGCCACCCTTGACTCCCGCGCCCGGGCCCATATCAATCACCTGGTCGGCCGCTACAATCGTGTTTTCATCGTGCTCAACCACTAAGACGGTATTGCCGAGGTCTCGCAGTCTCTTAAGGTTATTGATCAGCTTGTTGTTATCCCGTTGATGAAGGCCGATGCTTGGTTCATCAAGGATGTATAACACCCCCATGAGCCCGGAGCCAATCTGCGTGGCCAAACGAATCCGCTGTCCCTCGCCTCCCGAAAGGGTTGCTGATGGCCGATGCAACGTGAGATAATCAAGCCCCATATCCGTCATGAACTTAAGCCGGGCCAATACTTCTTTGAGAATGGGTTGCGCAATCACCCTTTCCCGGGCATTAAGTTTCAGGCTTTCAAAAAAATAAAGCGCCTGGGTGATCGACAGAGAACTGACCTCATAAATCGATTTTCCGTTCAGCTTCACAAAAAGGCTTTCGGGCTTAAGCCTGCTTCCCTCGCAAACCGGACACGGATGGATATTCATATACCGTTCGATTTCTTCCCGGATCAGGTCAGAGTTGGTCTCCTTAAAGCGTCGCTCAAGGTTGGGGATGATCCCTTCAAACGGGTGAAAGAAAAAATGACGCCGGTCTCCATCTTCATAGTAAAATTTAATTTTTTCCTCTCCTGAACCATAGAGAAGAACGCGTTTTATTTGGTCAGGGAGTTTTGTAAAAGGGGTGTAGATGTCAAACGTGTAATGTTCACTTAAAGCATCCAAAATCTGATGAAAGTAGACTGAATTTCTTTTTGCCCAGGGATCAAGCGCGCCTTCACGGATAGAAAGTTCCGGATTAGGAACAATAAGCTCAGGGTCAAGGTAAAGCTTGTTTCCTAACCCGCCGCAGGCAGGACACGCACCATACGGACTGTTGAAGGAAAACATCCGCGGCGTGATCTCCGAATAGCTTACCCCGCAATCAACACAGGCAAACTTTTCACTGAAAATCCTCCCTTCTCCGTCCTGGTCTTCAATTTTTACCATGCCGCCACTTAAATTGAGCGCTGTCTCTAAGGAGTCCGAAAGCCGCTTCTCAATTTTTTCTTTGATGATCAACCGATCCACCACCACCTCAATCTGGTGCTTTTTGTTTTTATCCAAAACGATCTCTTCATCCAAATCCCATAACGCTCCATCGATTCGTGCGCGTACAAACCCTTTCTTCCGAAGCTGTTCTAAGTCTTTCCGAAACTCGCCTTTTTTACCCCGGATAATCGGAGCAAGGATAACGATTTTGCTTTGAGGAGGACGCTCCATAATCTGGTCAACCATGTGCGGTATGGTTTGTGTGATTATCTCCTGACCACAGCGATAACAGTGTGGCTGTCCGACCCGGGCAAAAAGAAGCCGGAGATAGTCATAAATCTCGGTAACCGTTCCCACTGTTGAACGCGGATTTCGGCTAATGCCTTTTTGTTCAATGGAGATTGCCGGAGAAAGACCTTCAATAGCATCCACGTCGGGTTTATCCATTTGCTCTAAAAACTGCCGGGCGTAAGCGGAAAGAGACTCAACATAGCGCCGTTGCCCTTCCGCGTAAATGGTATCAAACGCAAGCGATGACTTCCCTGACCCGCTCAAACCGGTGATCACCACCAGCCTGTCCCGGGGAATTTCCAGATCAATACTTTTCAGATTGTGCTGTCTCGCCCCTTTGATAATGATCGTGTTACTCATGTTCCTTACCCCTTACTCCTTAACCCTTTCTCCTCGTGCCTCGCTACTTTTCCCTTCCACGTAAATCGTGAATCGTAAAACGTAAGGTGTTAAATTTCACTTTTCACGCTTCACGTGCTCACAGCTTTTATCCCTCGTTCCTCGTTTCTTTCTCTTCGCTCCTTTAGACTTCTTCCCGCATTGTGTCACCTTTGCCTCCCCTTTTCAAGCCTTTGCGAAAAAAAATAAAACTCTGGCTTGATTTATCTATATGAAACTGCTATAAAAACTACTCAACAGGTCTGTATGCATCGAAAAAACAAAAGGTATTGTGAGAGTATGAGCGCCACGTTTAATCACTACGAAGAGATTTCCCAGCACTTCATCGTGGATGACGCACTTTGGAAAACTTTACAGAAAGCTAATCCGGAAACAATCAGTCGAAACTGCGAGGTTTCCTTTGACCACCGGCAAGAGCGTTACCTTGTTCCGGTGCTCGATGAGGTCTACAGTGTTTTTCCAAAAAATAAAACAATAATCAAACTCCCTGAGAGCGATGCTTCGCAAGAAAAATTCCAAGTTGAACTTTCCCTCTTTCTCCTCCACTATCTTTTGGGAACTAAGAACATCCCCCTTGCGGGCAAACGGGTTTCCGAAAAAGAGCTTAAAGGCGGCGAGATGTTTTTCCGTGGGCCTCACACTCTGTCAACCCACGGAATAATCAAAAAATTTGGCAATAACCCGGAAGGGTTTGTTGCTGCGGGATTAAAACTTACGGGAGAAAAGGTTAATTTAGGTGATGCGGCGATTGAGTTAAAGGCAGCGCCTAAGGTCCAAATTACTTATGTGCTCTGGCGAGAAGACGAAGAATTCCCTGCCTCAGTAAAAATTCTTTTTGACCCCACCATCCAAGAATTCCTTCCCCTCGACATCATCTATGGCCTAACCATCTTCACCTCGCACCGGCTGGTGGAAAACTCATAAGCTCAAGGGGCGATATCTACTTAGCCAAATTTCTTCCTCTCAAATACGCTTGACAAATGCTCACTATATTGATTAAAATTACTCAGGATATTGAGTAATTTGTTAACTTATTGATATTTAAAATGTTTTAGAGACCAATCATAAAAAATATTTGTTGAAATTTAATTAGTCTCATTGTAGAATCTTTGTAAATTGTAATTTTTAGTGACAAAATGCAAAGATACATTAACCGGCAAGCAACAGACGAACTAAAGCAATCCCTTAGCCATAATCCTGTAACCGCATTGATCGGGCCACGTCAGTGCGGTAAATCAACCCTTGCCCGCCATGTCCTTCAAACCCGGAAAGATGCTCTTATTCTGGATTTGGAACTTCCCTCGGATATGCGGAAACTTGGTGACCCTGAGTTATTTCTTCGGGAGCATGCCGACCGGCTTATTTGCATAGATGAAGTGCAATTAAAACTTGACCTTTTTCCTCTGTTGCGGGCGTTGGTTGATAAAGATAGGCGGCCCGGCCGTTTTCTACTTCTTGGTTCTGCATCCCGTGACCTTGTAAGGCAAAGCGGAGAAACATTAGCCGGGCGCATCCATTACCTTGAGCTGACACCGTTTACCTGGACTGAACTTGAGAGCAGCGCGGGCAAAAAAGGATTGGATTTTAAAAAACATTGGTGGCGTGGCGGTTTTCCGCCTGCATTTCTTGCGAATAAAGACTCGCAGAGTGACGCCTGGCGCAGAGATATGATTCAGGATTATTTGAGCCGTGATATCCCCGCATTTGGTTTTACCATTCCCATACCCGCCATGGCGCGTTTTTGGAAAATGGTGGCTCATTATCATGGCGGACTTCTTAATGCATCCAAATTAGGACAATCAATGGACCTGTCGCACAATACTGTTCGTAAATACATCGACATTCTGAAACAGACTTTTATGGTACGAATTTTAAGGCCGCTGGAGATCAATCTCAAAAAACGCTTAGTTAAATCACCAAAGATATACTTACGCGATAGCGGGCTTTTACACACGCTTTTGGAAATTGATACTATGACGGAACTTTATGGTCACCCGGTTTTTGGCGCCTCATGGGAGGGCTGGTGTATTGAACAGCTCATTACAAAGCTTCCCCGGTGGCAGCCATTTTTTTATAGAACCTCGTCGGGAGAAGAGATTGACCTCGTCCTGACAAAAGGCAGGGAAAAGCTGGCCTTTGAGATTAAAGCAACCCTTACACCTCATCTTTCCAAAGGGTTCTCCGATACCATAACCGCCTTGAAACCGGGATGCACGTGGGTAGTTTGCCCTACGACCGATCCGAGTTACCCCATACAAAGCGGTGCGCGTGTTACCGGCATAAGCGAATGTCTAAGAAAAATGGAGGGTTTTAAGTGACTAAAAACAAGCGCAACAATGGAGCGAACCTCGGTTTTGAACAAAAGCTCTGGCAGGCAGCAGATAAATTAAGAAGCAACATGGATGCTGCCGAGTACAAGCATGTTGTCCTTGGGCTGATATTCCTCAAATACATTTCTGATGCTTTTGAAGAACACCGCACTATGCTTGAACGGGAGACATCTAATCCCAAGAGTCAATGGTATGTGCGGGAGACTCAGGAACGTTACGAGGTTATGGAAGATCAAGATGAGTACAAGGCGGAAAACGTTTTCTGGGTGCCGGAGAAAGCGCGCTGGAAATATCTTGAAAAGAATGCAAAGCAGCCGACCATCGGGAAGATTGTTGATGACGCCATGGACGCCATCGAGAAGCATAACCCCTCCCTTAAGGGAGTGCTGCCGAAAGATTATGCCCGGCCCGCACTTGATAAGCAAAGACTCGGCGAGTTAATAGACTTGATAGGAACGATTGGGCTTGGTGATGTGGAGAACCGAAGCAAGGACATCCTCGGAAGAGTGTATGAATATTTTTTGGGACAATTTGCGGATGCCGAAGGAAAGAAGGGTGGCCAGTTCTATACGCCGAGGAGCATTGTAAAAGTGCTGGTTGAAATGCTTGAGCCTTACAAGGGGAGGGTGTTTGACCCGTGCTGCGGTTCAGGGGGTATGTTTGTCCAGAGCGAAAAGTTTGTCCAAGCCCATGGTGGAAGGATAGGCGATATTTCTATTTATGGGCAGGAGTCCAACCAGACAACCTGGCGACTGTGCAAGATGAACCTTGCCATCCGTGGTATTGATGCTGACATCCAGTGGGGCGACAGCTTCCACAATGACCAGCACAAGGACTTGAAGGTGAATTTCATCCTGGCCAATCCTCCTTTTAACGACAGTGACTGGCGAGGAGAGCTTCTAAGGGATGATGCCCGATGGAAATACGGCACGCCGCCAACCGGGAACGCTAACTTTGCCTGGGTCCAGCAATTCATCTACCACCTCGCCCCAAATGGGATAGCTGGGTTTGTTCTGGCTAATGGTTCCATGTCTTCCAATACCGCAGGGGAAGGAGAGATAAGGAAGAACATCGTGGAGGCTGACATTGTTGACTGCATGATAGCCCTGCCGAACCAGCTTTTCTACAATACCATGATTCCCGCCTGCCTTTGGTTTATCGCAAGAGACAAGAAAAACAGCAAATTCAGGGACCGGCGGGGAGAAGTCCTCTTTATTGATGCCAGAAAGATGGGCGTCCTTATAGACCGGAGGCATAAGGAACTTACGGATGAGGAAATACAAAAGATAGGCAGCACTTATCATGCTTGGCGTGGTGAAGGCGGAACATACCAAGATATTAAGGGTTTCTGCAAATCTGCCAAGCTTGACGAAATAAAGGGACATGGACACATTTTAACCCCCGGACGTTATGTTGGCGCTGAAGATGTCGAAGAGGATGATGAAGTTTTTGAAGAGAAGATGAAAAAGTTGACCTCGGAGCTTGGAGAACAGTTAAAAAAATCAAGGGAGCTTGAAAAGCAAATCGAAAAAAAACTATCGGGAATAGGGTATGAGCTATAACCCTGGAATACATCACAGACGGTCTATTCGTTTAAAAGATTATGATTATTCACAGAAAGGTGCATATTTTGTAACAGTCTGTTCATGGAATCGGGAATGTTTATTTGGGGATATCGTGAATGGAGGCATGCGATTAAATGAATACGGACGCATTTCAGAAAAGGAATGGCAACGGACTGGTGTCATTCGCCAAATTGTAGAATTGGATGCATTTGTTATTATGCCAAATCATATTCATGGCATTATCGTGTCGAATAATGATGTAGGGGAGAGGCGGTGCCTCGCCCATGAAAAAGAAATACCCATATATAAAAGGGCGATTCACCGAATCGCCCCTACAAAGGAAATACGCGGTGCTGAACCCGGTACAATAGGCGCAATTCTCGGACAATTTAAATCAATTGTTACAAAACAGATTAACACAATTCGCGAAACACCAGGCGTTACTGTCTGGCAGCGCAATTATTACGAACACATAATCCGCAATGAGGATGAATTAAACCGCATAGGAGAATACATTATCATCAATCCACTGCGATGGGCAGAGGATGAAAACAATCCGGTGAATTTGAAGGGGTTGGGGTGTGGTAGCAAACAACATAACAACAAACAATGTAGGGGCGATTCGGTGAATCGCCCCTAAAAAAGAGCAATTTGGGAATAGAGTATGTCCTCTAAGAGTAAAGAAAAATTTAAAGAAACAGAAATAGGAATGATTCCCGAAGGTTGGGATGTGAGAAGAATCGACCAGTTGGGCAAGGTTGTAACGGGCAAGACTCCCCCAACGGTGGATGCAGACAATTTTGGAGGAGATTATCCATTTGTTACACCAAGAGACATGAAGGGACAGAAACATGTGTTTGAGACAGAAAGATATCTATCCAAAAATGGGAAAGACCTATTAAAAAGTTCGTTACTTCCTGAGAAGTCAGTGTGTGTTTCATGCATCGGTTCGGACATGGGTAAAGTAGTAATGACAGTAAGGGAAAGTATAACAAATCAACAAATTAATTCCATTATACCAACAACAGTTTCACCAGACTTCGTCTATTACTCTCTTTTGAATACCTCGGATAAAATAAAGAACTTAGGCAAACAATCAACAGCCGTACCCATTCTAAATAAAACACAATTCTCAAAAATATCTGTTGCTGTTCCATCCAGTGAGGATGAGATAAATAAGATATCTAAAATCCTCTCTGACCTTGACTTAAAAATCGAGCTCAACCAGCAGATAAATAAAACGCTTGAAAGCATCGGCCAAGCCCTTTTCAAGCGTTGGTTCATAGACTTTGAATTTCCGAACGAGAAAGGGAAGCCTTATAAGTCAAGCGGCGGTGAGATGGTTGATTCTGAGTTGGGGGAGATACCGAAAGCATGGGCTGTGGGGCGACTGAGCGATATTTGCGATATCACCATGGGGCAGTCCCCACCAGGGGAAACCTATAACGAAGTGGGTGAGGGGTTGCCGTTCTATCAAGGCATAGCTGATTTTGGGTTCCGCTTCCCGAATCGAAGAGTGTATTGCACAGGACCCACGCGATTTGCCAAAGAAAAGGATGTTTTGCTCAGTGTACGTGCGCCAGTGGGGAGCCTCAACGTGGCCGATGAACAATGCGCTATCGGGCGTGGGCTTGCCTCTCTTTGCCTCAAAGAGAGACATAACGGATTCCTTTATTATTTGCTCCGTGCTACGAAATCAGGATGGGAAAAATTTGAGGCGGAAGGGACAGTTTTTGGATCGGTGACAAAATCGGATGTACACGATTTCCAGGTTATCATTCCGCCAGAATCATTAATAGAGAAGTTTTCCTCCTTAATTAGTGCGTTGGATGAGGCAATAAGCACCAATGAAAAACAATCCAGGACCTTAACGACAATCCGTGATTCCCTTCTTCCAAACCTTATGTCTGGCCGCATTAGAGTCAATACCGAGGCAACTCTATGAGAGACCACGATAAGGAATTATTGTTCTGTAAACATGATTTGAGGCAGGTATTAGAGAGCCAAGAAATAGCCTTAACGAAGGAAGTCGACGGCTACGATAGGAACTATCTTCTGAATATAAGTGTCGAGGATTTATGCGATTATTTGAAAGATAAGTACCGGATTAATCCCATTATTATTCATAGGGATAAGACGTACATAAAAAGTCATGGCGAGACACAAATTGATGTGAGATATGATCCATTGAGGTTTATTCTCGATAAGACCCGGCCTTGTTATGTCAAAGGCACCTCAATAATATTCGCGGTGCCCTTCGAAGGGGACAAGGAATTGTTTTATTGCAAAGCCTCCACCTTCACCTACAATCCTCCGAGGGCCCAGATATCCAGTGATGAAATTCTCATTACCTTTGAGGAGACCAATCCGGATTCGGAGAAAATAAAGGTCGAGTTCGAAAACAGGGTTGCAGACATAGAAAGGCATATCGGGTTCGTCACAAACGACGTTACTCCATTTAATAATGGGTTGAGGGCTAAAGCAAAACAGAAGGTTGAGGCGAGAAGAGCAAGACTTCTTAGGGACCAAGGAATAGTATCAGCCTTAGGTTATCCTCTAAAACAAGCCTCGGATATCCCTACAACTTATTCCGTCCCAAGCGTAAGAAAGAAGGCAGTAATCCAAAAACCTGTTTCAACAACTTCGCCTTTCCAACCCGAGCCGGCGCTGGATGCCGAAAATTATGAAGCTATCCTCAAAATAATTTCAGATATGGTCTTGGTTGTGGAGAGAAGTCCAAAAGCCTTCATCAACATGAAAGAGGAAAATTTGAGGCAGCATTTCCTGGTTCAGTTGAATGGGCATTTTGAGGGGGAGGCTACCGGCGAGACGTTCAACTATGAGGGCAAGACGGACATTCTCATACGGTCGAACGGGAAGAACATATTCATCGCGGAATGCATGTATTGGGAGGGGGAAAAATCTCTCCTCGGAAAAATCGACCAGCTTTTGGGATACACGTCCTGGAGAGACACGAAAACAGCCATTTTGGTCTTCAATAGAAACGTGGGGTTCTCAAAGGTAGTCGTCCAAATTCCGGAAGTAGCAAAGAAGCACAAGAATTTTAAACGGCAACTCGAATATAAGTGTGAAACAGGGTTCCGTTTCATTTTGCACCACAATGACAATGATGATAAGAACAGAGAACTGGTTTTAACAATATTGGCATTCAACGTGCCCAAGTGAGGGTACCTCAGGAGCATCATGTCCCACATCATAACCGAATCAGACGTTGAACAGGCAGCCTTAGACATCCTCGAGGAGCTGGATTACAAGACTCTTTACGGCCCTGACATCGCTCCTCCGCCGGAAGGCACAAAACCGGAAAGGAAAAGTTACTCCGATGTTGTGTTAGTCGAAAGGCTAACGAAGGCGATAGACAAGCTAAACCCCACAATCCCGCGTGAAGCCAAGGAAGAAGCAGTAAAGAAACTCCTCCGGACAGACAGCCCTAAGCTCATCGTAAATAACCAAAGCTTCCACAAGATGCTTGTGAACGGTATGGATATTGAGTACAGGAATAAAGAAGGCCGTATCGAAGGCGGCAAGGTTTGGCTTTTCGACTTTGACAAGCCTGAAAGAAATGAGTTTTTAGCAGTAAATCAGTTTACCGTCATGGAAAATAATTACAACCGGAGGCCTGACATCGTTATTTTTGTAAACGGTTTGCCGTTGGCAGTAATTGAGCTCAAAAACCCGGCAGATGAAAACGCCACGGTCTGGACCGCCTTCAACCAGTTTGAAACCTACAAGAACGAAATTCCCTCCCTATTCACCTTCAACGAATTGCTAATAGTCAGCGACGGGATGGAGGCAAGGGCAGGCACGATAACTTCCGGCAAGGAATGGTTCATGCTCTGGCGGACAGTGGACGGGAAAGAGATAAAGTCAGACATCAGAAGCAAGTCAATGGAAGTCCTTCTTAAGGGCATGTTCCAAAGAGATCGCTTCCTTGACATCGTCCGGCACTTCCTGGTTTTTGAAAAAGAGCAAAACGCTACCCTAAAGAAGCTGGCAGGCTACCACCAATACTTTGCGGTGAACAAAGCAGTCGAAGCCACGATAAAGGCCTCAAGCATGAAAGGCGACAAGCGCTGCGGTGTGGTTTGGCACAGCCAGGGCGCAGGAAAAAGCCTGACAATGGTTTTTTACACCGGAAAGCTTGTCTTAGCCTTGGATAACCCAACCATAGTCCTCTTAACCGACAGGAACGACCTGGATGACCAGTTGTTTGAGACTTTCGGAAGGTGCCAAGAGATACTAAGGCAAGCGCCGGTCCATGCGGAAACCAGGGCAGAACTAAGGGACCTCTTGAAGGTGGCCTCCGGCGGCATAGTGTTTACCACCATACAGAAATTTCTGCCGGATGAAAAAACCGACCCTTACCCATTGCTTTCGGAAAGGCGGAACATCGTGGTCATAGCTGACGAGGCGCACCGGAGCCAGTATGACTTCATAGACGGCTTTGCAAGGCACATGAGGGATGCCCTGCCCAATGCCTCTTTCATCGGTTTCACCGGGACACCTTTGGAAAAAACCGACCGAAACACGCCCGCGGTATTCGGAAATTACATTGACATCTATGACATAGAAAAGGCTGTCCATGATGGGGCAACTGTCAGGATATTTTACGAGAGCAGGCTGGCAAAGCTTGAGTTGAAGCCGGAAGAAAGGCCCAAGATTGACCCGGAGTTTGAGGAAGTGACCGAAGGGGAAGAAATTGAAAAGAAGGAAAAGCTGAAGAGCAAGTGGGCGAGGCTTGAAGCATTGGTAGGCAGCGAAAAACGAATCAGGAATATTGCGAAGGACCTCGTCAACCACTTCGAAGAGCGCCTCAAGGTCATGGACGGGAAGGCAATGATTGTCTGCATGAGCAGAAGAATCTGCGTGGAGCTGCAAAACGAGATAATAAAACTCAGGCCTGAATGGCATAACAAGGACGACGACAAGGGATTCATAAAAGTTATAATGACCGGTTCGGCAAGCGACCCCGTAAGCTGGCAAGAACATATCAGGAACAGGCAAAGAAGAAGAGACATCGGGGACCGAATGAAAGATCCCAATGACCCGTTAAAAATCGTCATTGTAAGGGACATGTGGCTTACCGGCTTTGACGTAAAGAACCTCCACACAATGTATGTTGACAAGCCAATGCGGGGCCATGGATTGATGCAGGCAATAGCGAGGGTAAACAGGGTCTTCAAGGACAAGCCCGGCGGTCTGGTGGTTGACTACATAGGCATCGCCGACGAATTAAAAAAAGCCCTGGCAGACTACACAGAAGGCGACAGAAAAGAAGTAGGAATTGACCAGGAAGAAGCTGTAGAGATAATGCTTGAAAAATACGAGATAGTAAGCAACCTCATGCGAGGCTTCAACTACAGGGGCTTCTTCAAGGCAGTGCCAAAAGAAAAGATGGAAATAATAGCCTCAGCAATGGAGCACATCCTGGCACAGAAGGATGGGAAAGAACGGTTTGTAAAATACACAACAGAGCTTCTATGGGCATTCGCACTCTCAGTCCCAAATGAGGAAGCGCTGAAAATCAGGGATGACGTAGGCTTCTTCCAGGCAGTCAAGTCCCAGCTCATAAAGAGCACAGTAACACCCGGCAAGACACAGGAAGAGCTCGATACGGCAATAAGGCAAATCGTCTCAAAAGCAATCGTGTCCGATAAGGTGGTGGACATCTTTGATGCCTTGGGAATGAAAAAGCCCGACATCTCTATCCTCTCAGATGAATTCCTTGAGGAAATCAAGGGAATGCAGCAGAAGAACCTTGCATTTGAATTATTGAAGAAACTTCTCAACGATGAAATCAAGATAAGGTCAAGGAAGAATCTTATTCAATCAAAGTCCTTTGCGGATATGCTGGAAAAAGCCATAAGAAAATACCAGAACAAAAGCATCGAAACGGCAAAAGTCATCGAAGAGCTGATAAAGCTCGCAAAAGATATGCGAGAAGCAAACAAGAGGGGAGAAAAGTTAAACCTCACTGGAGACGAGCTGGCTTTCTATGATGCGTTAGAGGTAAACGACAGCGCAGTCAAAGTATTAGGCGATGAGACATTAAGGACAATAGCAAGAGAATTGGCAGATACAATCCGAAACAACGTAACCATAGATTGGACCTTAAGGGAAAGTGTCCAGGCAAGGCTTAGAGTAATGGTAAAAAGAGTCCTGAAGAAACACGGCTACCCGCCGGACAAGCAGAAGAAAGCCACGGAAACCGTCCTTGAACAAGCAACCTTAATTGCCAAGGACTGGGCAGAAAAATCTGCTTGACCATTAAAACCGAAATTGCAGAGGCACGGATGCCGTAACACACACCGTCATTTCATGACACCCCTTTCAAGAGGGGATTTGAGGTGAGAATTGTGAAGTATGAAAAAAAGAACACCTTTCTGAATTCGCCACGCCTCTCAAAGTTTATGAAAAAAAAGATTGATCATGCGTAAATACAAAGTCTTTATCAGCGGGGTGCAAAAGGAGCTTAAGGCCGAACGCCGGGCGTTGAAGGATTTTATTCTCGGCGACCCTAAGAATATTATCAAGGTGAGCAAAGAGAGGCTGTTTACTGCATGAAAAAATATAAAATATTCATAAGTGCGCATCAGAAAGAGCTTAAAGAAGAAAGGGCAGCAGTAAAGGAAATAATACTTAGCAATTTAACTTTACGAGACTTTTTTGATGTGTTTCTTTTTGAAGATTCACCGGCAAAAGGGAAATCACCTGTCACAACTTATCTCAAACAGGTAGATAATAGCGATATCTATATTGGAATAATCGGTAATAAATACGGTATTAAAGGTAAAGATGGTTTTTCTCCCACTGAAAGAGAATTCAGACGGTTTATCAAAACAAAACCTAAAGAGGAAGTCCTGATCTTTATAAAGGAGACGGATGACCCGCAAAGAGACAAAAATACTCAGAAGTTCATTGAGACTGTCAGGAACTCATATATCTATAAACGTTTTACCAATAAGGATGAATTAAGAACGCAGGTTCTTAGTAGTCTTATATCCTATCTTGATGAAAAAAGGGCATTGTCCAAAGTGCCCTTTGATGAGGTAATCTGTCAAGAGGAAGGATATGAGGCTATAGATGAGAAAGAAGTAAAAAATTTTTTTGAAAATAGGGCAATTAAACTTAAAGTTAATATACCAAAAATTTCTATAAAGGATTTTCTGGTTAAGACTTTAAAAGTTGTAAAGAAAGAAAACGGTAACCTTAAACCCACCAATTCTGCTTTACTCTTCTTTGGGAAAAGACCTTCTGAATACATCCCTCAAATTGAAATAAGAATCGCCAGATTTAGAGGTGTCACCCGAACTGAATTCATTGATTCACAAGAGATCAAAGGTCCGATTTATAAGATGCTAAATGAGGTCGAGTTATTTTTTAAAAGGAATACCCGTTTAGCCGGTAAGATTGTTGAATTTAAGCGAGTTGATATACCGGAGTATCCTTACGAAGCGATAAGAGAAGCAGTTATAAATGCTGTCGCCCACAGGGATTATACTCGCCGTGGTGCACCTATAATAATATCAATTTTTGACGATAGGGTTGAGATCAGCAGTCCAGGTGGTCTTCTGCCCGGATTAGATATAAGAAATTTGGAAGGCCATCATGAGACAAGAAATAAAATGATTTGCGCAATATTTCATCACACTCTGGATATGGAAAAGTTTGGTACCGGTATTGGAAAGATGAGACGGCTAATGAAAGAGCATGGATTAGTCAAACCAAAATTTTCAGAAGAAGGGACTTTCTTTGTGGTCAAATTTTTCGGACCAGGGGATAAGATTTTAGATTTAGTTCCCAGTATCCCCAGAGAAAGGCAAGTAGATTTGAGAGAACTGGGGTTGAATAATAGGCAGATAGAGGCCTTGCGTTTAATGGTGAATGAAGGAAAAGTAATGACCAATAAATTGTATCGTGATATTTTTAAAATTATGGATAGGACAGCCTTGAGAGATTTAGATTTCTTATTAAAGAAAGGTTTAATTAAGAAAGAGGGACTTAAGAAAGATGCTATTTATAAAGCAGTATAAATTTATGTCGGATGATTGTCGGTTAATTGGCATGTCGGATAAACTCAAAAAATGTCGGATAAAATGTCGGATAATACTGCCACGAGACACAACTCTGGATTCCAAATTCCTGACCCTCAACTCCCTTCCGGCAGGCGCTGGGTGAGGTGTGGGGATTTTAGATTGGAAGATTTTAGATTGAGAGATTGGAGATCGGGAAATGGATAGTGGGGAATTGAAAAAAAGAACCAAGAAGTTTGCTATCGATGTAATAAAGTTGGTTGAAGATTTTCCAAAAGCTAAAAGTGCCGATGTTGTTGGCCGTCAGCTTATAAAGTCCGCAACAAAAAAGGGGTATGAACAAATCGAAAGGGGGCAAAGGGAACGTCGTTGCAAAACACACGGTCCTATTTAAGGCACGGCATGCCGCGCACTTACAATGGGTAACACACCCCTGACCCCTCAAGAGGGGAATTGAGACAAGAATGCCGGATATACGATTCACTGAGAAACGAGTCTAAAAATTTCCTGAAGCGCTTGGCAGTCCCTGCATCCCGGCAGACCTTCCGGGCTTTTCTCCAAAGTATAAATCTCTCGTGTCCTTGAAAGCAGATGAGGGAGCATACTGAGGTCAAGCTTTACTCCCATTATGTGGGCACTAAATCCCATCGAGAAACCGTATTCCCGGTGATTTTCATCCTGAGCAGCAGAAAGACTGTCCGTTACGGGTTCCATGTAAATTAAGGCCAGGCCGGAAATCGGCTTGAGGTCAAGGCTTTCTCCGATCAACGCATAGGCGTTTAACTGCACCTCATACATCGGGTAGAGCTGGTCCTGGGTGCCGGTGTATTTCGCGGTTTTATAGTCAACGATAAGGTGGGAACCATCACCTCGGATAAAAATACCGTCAGGACTGCCGGTTAAGAGAACGCCGGTTGATGGGTCGTGAAGATAAAACTTTGAGTGATGCGGCGGCTCGCGATAACCGATTATGTCTCCAAGCCCTCTCATCCAGGTAGGGGGTTTCTGGTATTTGTCAAACCACGTGTGAACGATGCGCTTGTTGTAGGAATCAATCGAGCTAAAGATACCGGGAAAGATTTGGAAGGGGAGCTTATTCCTAAGCCGGAGCTTGATCCAAAAACATCGCGGACAGAAGTCCGGCAGGGAGTACAATCAAAAAGTGTGTAAATAGATAAGAAGGCGGTGTATCCTTTCAAATTGAGACCAATCAACTATAAAGAAAGGAGACACCACCATGAAAAAAGATATCATAGAGACGGGGAG
>Ga0068714_10003969_pt1 | contig 16990 bp, 17 predicted proteins | sample MTBNYHSulfiMetaG_FD_62988 | JGI IMG/M metagenome (GOLD analysis project Ga0068714, IMG submission 62988) | Enrichment culture microbial communities from rom New York Harbor, USA that are MTBE-degrading - MTBE-NYH (New York Harbor Sulfidogenic)... | ecosystem: Environmental > Aquatic > Marine >...
GGGCCTTCTTTCCATACTTCTACCCAGCTTTCTCCCGCGGTAAAAATTGCGCCAGGAAATGCCTCTGCGCCGGGAGCCATAAGGTCTTCGCTTAAGCGGGGCATGCCCAACGCGTCAAAGAAATGGATCAGATCGTCTGCTTGTGAATTGACGGAAACGAACCGGATATTGAGGACTTTCATTTTAAATACTCCTTTCGGGATTGAATGCTGCCTGTGATTCTTTATAGCACACCTCAAAAGGATGTCTTAAGTGCTGGTATAAGGTTGTCAAGAAAGTGGCTGAAGGGATGAATTGGAGCGGGTTGGCGCTTGTGCGGGCAGACCTGCTCAAGAAGATGGACTTTGCTTAGCCCCGGAACAATCCAGGACGTTCTCTCCCCGCAGACCAGTTTTATTGGTCCCCCACACGGCAGTTCACAAAAGAGCATCAATCATTTCAATCGAACCCTTAATGACTTCGAGTTTAATCCAGGATGCCAGGAAACCAAACCCAAGCAACACAACCAGGGCCGCCGCGAAAACCAGAGATCTGCCGGTTAACCGGTCCAGCATCGCGAGGGCGACCATCGACAGGAACAAAACGCAAAAAATTGTCCCGGCTGCGATCGTATCGCGGCGCTTTGCTGCCCGGCGAATCTTCAGCAATGCCAAGTATTCTTTAAACCTGTAGGAGTCCATATGGGTCTTTCTCCTTTCGCGTCTGTATAAAAGCAATTTAATGCGCAAATGCAGCGGGTGGAATGGCGATGGCGCCGCCAAAAGTGATTCGTTGGTCTTGGAGTATGGAGTATGAAATCCAAAATCTGAGGTAAAATCCTGTCAAAATCATGAGGATAGTCATGCCCGAGAGCAGAATATACCGCCAGCTCACTGGGGAAACTGCGGGCTTTGAGGGATGTCACCCCGGAGACAACCCCGGAAATGGCGGAAGTGATTTTATTATAGAAGTCCAGACAAACAAATACAACAATGTTGGGCTGCCTATCGTTCTCCGCGTCAATTCCGGCATGAGAACGCGGCGGATGCAATCAGATCATCTCAGGATGTGGCTGGTTTGAGGGCTGGCAGTCAGAATTTTACCCCTTCAGGTGTAAGTATTACGGAAGGGGATTATGGCATATTTTCAAATCAATATGTGGGGAAAAGTGGCTGCCAGTCAAGGCTCGCAAGCGCCATAAATGATGCCTGATACACAGACATACGGTTACAAAGCTCCTGCCGCATTGTTTGGGCGAAACTCAGACCCTCAACGCGCCGCGGAACCCCCTGGCGCCGTAGTAAGAGTCCGCGCCGTTGTGATACACGAAGACATGGCCGTAGCGCCGGTCACAAAACAGGGCGCCGCCGCGTTTTCGGATATCCGGAGGGGTTTGCACCCAGCTTGAGGTTTTCGTGTCGAAATCCCCAAGTTTCTGCAGCGCGCGGTAGTCTTCTTCCGTTAAGAGCGTAATCCCCATGGCGGCTGCCATATCCATGGCGCTGGTTTCCGGTTTAAATTTTTTTCTTGCCTCCAGCGCTTCGCGGTCGTAACACACATTTCTGCGTCCTTCGGGGCTTTCGGTGGAACAATCGAAGAAAATGTATTCGCCCGCCTGTTCGTCATAACCAACCATATCCGGCTCACCGCCGGTTGTTTCCATTTCGTTGAGCGTCCACAGCTTTTCGGGACTTACTTCCAGTCTGGCCTGTACCGCCGCCCAATCATGGCCTTCATGACGGTTCATGTTCTTCTCAAAACGGGCTTTCAAGACGCTGAGCAGTTCTTCGCGTTGTTTTGGGGACAAGATATTCTTATTACTATTCTTGGTATCCATAAACCCATCTTAACGCTGTTGAAGGGTGTGTTCAAGCGATTGTCTAAGTTGATCTTAAGAACGTCCCCGTCAGGTAGCAGAGTCCAGGTGACAGCTTTCAGGATTCGCAAAAGGGTCTGTTGGCGAATTTAATCAAAAAGAACCCTTTGAAAAAAAGGGCTCTGGTACAAAATGCGATTTGTGGGCCCGGTAGGATTCGAACCTACGACCAAGCGGTTATGAGCCGCGTGCTCTGCCGCTGAGCTACGGGCCCGTTAGGGCGAGAAAATTATATCACAAATCAACCCGCGCGCGGGTCGTTCCTGCGCGGAATCGCGCCACTTTTTATGACATTTATCCTGTTTTGGGGCGGTTCACTGTAGGAAAGCTTGACTCGAATCTGATATTTATGATATATAAACTGCAATTAACCGGCCGCTGGTCCCGCGCGGCCATTTCTGAACATTTTGTGCAGTGAATTGGATTCACCCTGTAGAGGGCTGCCCTGACAGATTCCCGAAATTGGAATGGGAATCTGGATGGCACCGCGCGTGCCTGTTGGGGTAACAGGGATTTAGAAGGAGCAGAACCTTATTTGAAGAAACAAACGAAACTTTACTGGTTGAAAAATTGGATGTGGTTATTGGTTTTGGTGAGCGTTGTTTTTTCTGCTTCAACGGCTGCGGCAGCTTCCGTGCCAGGGGTGAGCGTGGATCCAGATGGGATGCCCGAGCCGCTGCCCAAATTTGGGATGTTCTCTGAAAGTTTGGAGAACGGCAACCCGTACCAGGTGGTCGGGGTGTACGCGGTCGGCCTGATGGCGCTGCCGGTCATCCAGCAGCCATACGGCAGCCCGGCCTATGTCTCGGACCGGCCGGGTGTGGCGACCCAGTTTGCCATGGGGAAAGAGCACGATACGGTGGGGTTGATGGCCCACAACTACCTGGCCGGAGAGGCTTTCTTTGGGCTTCAAGTGGGGCAGGATGTCAAAATTGTGTACGGCGATGGAAGGTCGGTACTCTACCGGGTGCGCGAGATCCAGCGCTACAAGGCGGTCAACCCGGACAGCATCAGCACCGAATTCATCGGCTTGCAGAACGCCATCGCCCCGATCCTGACTGCGACCGAACTGTTTGACCAGACCTATGGGCGGGAAGGCGACCAGCTGGTGTTCCAGACCTGCATCGCGAAGGGCGAGGAGGATTCCTGGGGGCGGCTGTTTGTCATCGCCGAACCGGTGCACGGTTAAGGGCCTGGCTGAGATTCCAGGAACATGATTTCATCTGGCTGCCGGCAGGTTGTTCTGCCAGCAGCTTTTGAATCACCGCTGCGCACCGCTGTGCTACAATAACAAAAGTTGGTGTTCCCGGTTCGCGGCGTAGAAGACCATAGTGTAAGGGAGGGTGTAATGGGTGAAAGCAAGATCCAGGTGGACCTGAGCGGGCAGGTGGCGATTGTGACCGGCGCGGGGCGCGGGATCGGCAGGGCGATCGCGGCGGCGCTGGCAGAGAACGGCGCGACCGTGGTGCTGGCCGCGCGTACAGTCGGCCAGATCGAGGCTACAGCCCAGGAATTGGGAAAGAATTGCATCCCGGTTGTCACCGACATCGCCGACGAGTCTTCGATCCTGGAGCTGTTTGCGTTTGCAGCGTCCCGCTTCAACCGCCTGGATATTCTGGTGAACAACGCCGGGATCGGGCTTTTTGGACCTTTCAAGGATTTTTCGACCCGGGATTTCGACCAGATCCTCCGGATTAATGCCCGCGGCACCTACCTGTGCTGCCGGGAAGCGATGAAGCGGATGGCCCCGGCCCGCTCCGGGACGATCATCAACATCTCCAGCGTTGTGGGGTTCAAAGGATATGTGGACCAATCCGCTTATGCCGCCAGCAAGCACGCGGTGGTGGGGATGACCAAAACCCTGGTCGCGGAAGCCCAGGCTTACAACATCCGGGTTTGCATGATCCATCCCGGCGGGACGGACACCGATCTGGTGGTGGATGCCCGCCCCGATCTGGACCGCAGTGTGTTGATGCGCCCAGAAGATATCGCTTACGGGGCGCTCTTTTTGTTGAGTCTGCCGGAGCGCTGCGCGGTGGATGAACTGTACATCCGGCGCTTCAACAGTAAACCTTTTTAGCACTTCTAGCCTGAGATATAAAAAAACCTGCCCTTCCGGGCAGGTTTGCGATTTAATGCGGCTGGTCTGGATTACGCTTCGCCGTTGATGAAGGCTTCGGTCATCTCCCGGGCGATATCGTCTTTGAACTGGCGCGGCGGGGATTTCATGAAGTAAGAAGCCGGGCCATAAACCGGGCCTGAGAAGCCGCGGTCCAGCGCGACTTTGGCGCAGCGGACGGCGTCGATGATCACACCGGCAGAGTTCGGAGAGTCCCACACTTCCAGCTTGACTTCGGCTTTCAGGGGCACTTCGCCAAAGGTGGTGCCTTCCATGCGGATGTAACACCATTTCTGATCTTTGAGCCACGGCACGTAATCGCTGGGGCCAACATGGATATTTTCCGCGCCCATATCGTAGGGCAGCATGCTGGTCACGGCCTGAGTCTTGGAGATTTTCTTGGATTCCAGGCGCTCGCGCTCCAGCATGTTCATGAAATCGGTGTTGCCACCGAAGTTGAGCTGGTAGCTGCGATCCAGACGCACGCCGCGGTCGACGAACAGGCTGGTGAGCACGCGGTGGGTGATGGTCGCGCCGACCTGGCTCTTGATATCGTCGCCGATGATTGGAAGGCCTTTTTCGCGGAATTTCGCGGCCCACTCATCCGAACTGGAAATGAAGACCGGAATGGCGTTAACCATGGCGCAGCCCGCTTCCAGGATCTGGTCGGCATACCAGCGGGTGGCGTCTTCGGAACCCACCGGCAGGTAATTGACGACCACGTCGGTTTTGGTTTCTTTGAGGATTTTGACGATATCATCCGGTTCGCCGGGGGCTTCATCCAGAATCTCGCGCAGGTATTTTCCGAGGCCATCAAGGGTGTTGCCGCGGTACACCTTCACGCCCATGTGAGGAACGTCCGCGAACTTGATGGTATTATTGGGCTCTGCGTAAATTGCTTCGGAAATATCCTTGCCTACCTTGGTGCTGACCACATCAAAGGCAGCTGTGAATTCAATGTCACGGATGTGATAGCCGCCCAGGTTGACATGCATTAACCCGGGGACCCGGTCTGTGTCGGCCGCGTCTTTATAAAAATGAACACCCTGGATGAGAGACGACGCGCAGTTCCCCAGTCCAATAATTGCGACCCGCACTTTCTTGTTATCGGTCATTTGCTTTTTCTCCTTCATACGTTTTTCAATAAGATTTGAATATAGATTGAGTTTCTTATCCGGTTTTCTCTCGTAAAAACCTGTTTGTGAACAAAATTTTGCATATTAAAAAAGGCCTATTTCAGATGCGCCACCAACAGATATGGATCTTCCACCAGATGCTTGATGTACTGCAAAAACCGGGCGGCTGGGGCACCATCCACCAGGCGGTGGTCAAATACCAGGCTTAAAGTGGTCATCTCCCGGATTTGCGCTTCGCCGGATTTTACCACCATTTTCGGGGAAATTCGCCCGACTCCGAGGATGGCTGCCTCCGGCAGGTTGATGACCGGCGTGAAGGCATCCACTTCGTACATGCCCAGGTTGGTGATGGTGAAGGTCCCGCCAGAAAGGTCTTCAGGAACTGCTTTTCCTGAGCGCGTCCGTTCAACCGCTTCGCGGAAATCCTTTCCGATCTCATACACGGTCTTCCGGTTCGCATCCCGGATGACCGGAACCATCAAACCTCTCTCCGTATCCACCGCCATCCCCAGGTTCACCACAGCCAAATGCTCAATGGCATTGCCGTTGATGCGGGCGTTCATGTAAGGGAATTCGGTCAGCGCCAGGGCGGTGATCTTCGCCAGGATATCGTTGTAGCCGGGCGCGAAGCCCCATGCCGCGCTGAATTTCTCCTTCAACGCGGCCCGCATTTTGACCAGCTCGGTGGCATCAATCTCCATCAGCAGGGTGACCGGCGCGGTGATGTTCGAACTGAGGGACATGCGGTTGGCGATCACCCCGCGTACCCCGGAGAGCGGGACGGTCTCGGATACGGGGTTGGGGTACATCGGGATGGAAACGGCGGTGCTGCCGGCTGCTGTTGGGGCTGGCATGGCAGCCTGAGCCGCCGCGGATGGTTCCTGCGCCGCGGTTTGCAGATAGGCTTCGATATCCGCTGCCACAATCCGTTTTCCGTTTCTGCCGGTGGGGGTGATTTTGGAGAGTTCAACGTTGTGTGCTTTTGCCATCTTCCTGGCGATGGGAGAGGCAAAGATCCAATCCGCGCTGTTGTGAGCAGACTGCGGCCCGCGTTCAGTTGAAGGGCGCGCTGCTTCGGCGGCTTCCGGTTGGGGTTGCGGGCTGCCGGCGCTCTGGAAAGTATCTTCCTGTTTGCCGATGATCGCGACCACCGTCAGAACGGGGACCACCTCACCGGTATCAAACGGTCCGGTGTGAAGATAACCGCTGCTGGTGGCTTCCACATCAAATACGGCTTTGTCGGTTTCCACCTTCAGCACGCCCTGTCCGGCGCGGACTTTTTCGCCGTCTTTCACGCTCCACTCGATCAGGGTGACTTCTTCGACAGTCTGGCCAAGCTTGGGGATGAACAGTTCTTCAGCCATCAGCTCACCGCCTTCCGGCAGGCCGCGACGATCCGGGAAACGTTCGGAATAGCAAGGTCTTCGAGGATCTCTGCGCGGGGGACCGGTACATTGGCCGCCGCGACGCGGATCATTTCGCCGTCCAGCCAGTCGAAAGCCTGTTCATTGATCTGCGCCATTACTTCGTTGATAAAGCTGGTGTTTTCGTAGGCTTCCGTCACGCCGACAAAGCGGTGGGTTTTGCGGATGGAGCCAACCACGGTGTCAATGTCCAGCGGGTTTAAAGTGCGCAGGTCAATCACCTCAACCTCAATCCCTTCTTTAGAAAGGATTTCAGCCGCTTCCAGCGCGCACAGCACCATCCGAGAATAGGTCACCACGGTCACATCTTTGCCTGGCCGTTTGATATCTGCTACTCCGAAGGGGATGATGTAATCCTCTTCCGGGACAGGGCCTTTTTCTTTATAAAGCATTTTATGTTCGATGAACATGACCGGGTTGTCATCCCGGATGGCGGCTTTCAGCAATCCTTTGGCATCATAAGGTGTGGAAGGCATGACCACGTAGATGCCGGGGAAATGCGTCCACAGGGATTCTAGGCTCTGGGAGTGGTGGGCGGCGATTGCCCGCCCGGCGCCGCCTTCGGTGCGCAGCACCATCGGGACAGAGGTCTTGCCGCCAAACATGTAGCGGTTCTTGGCGCCCTGGTTGGCGATCTGGTCCATGGCGAGGGGGGTGAAATCCACATACATGATCTCGGCCACCGGGCGCATGCCAGCCATGGCCGCGCCGACAGCCGCGCCGCCGATGGTGGCTTCAGAGATGGGCGTATCCAGCACCCGTTGTTCCCCAAATTCTTCCATCAGGCCGCGGGTCGCGCCGTAGGCGCCGCCGTATAAGCCCACATCCTCACCCATGATGAAAACGTTCGGGTCGCGCTGCATTTCTTCGCGCATGGCTTCCACCAGGGCCTGGCTGTAGGCAATTTCGCGTTCGACTTTCCCTTCACGGATGGCCTGCCGGAGGGCGGCGTCTTTCTGGTAATCATCTTCTGTGAATTTCGAGGGGGCGAAGACGTCTGTTGCCAGTTCTTGCGGGTCGGCCGGGGATGAATCTTCGCTGTAATCCATCGCGGTATCTAATTTGTTCCGGACACTTTCTTCCAGCTTGTCAAATTCGTGCTGATCTAAATACTTGACTTTCATCATCTGTTCGCTGAGCACCTGGATCGGATCACGGTCTTTCCAGAAGGCTTCTTCCTCTTTGGTGCGGTAGGCCCGCGGGTCAGAATGCGAATGGCCGAAATAGCGGTAAGTTTTAGCTTCGATCAGGGTGGGACCCTGTCCTTTGCGGGCGCGTTCAACTGCTGTGGCGACAGCTCCCCGGACTTCGAGAACATCCATCCCATCCACGATTTCGCCGGGCATCCCATAGGCGCAGGCCCGGTCCGCGATATTGGGCAGTTTGCTGGCTCTGGCGAAGGGGACTGACATGCCGTACAGGTTGTTCTCAGCGATGAATACTATGGGCAGGTCCCAGATGCTGGCCATGTTTAAGGCCTCGTGGAAGTTGCCGGTGTTGGATGCGCCGTCCCCAAAGAAGCACAGCACCACCCGATCGGTGCCTTTCAGCTTTTGAGCCAGGGCGGCTCCAACCGCGACGGGCAGGTTCCCGCCGACAATCCCGGTGGCGCCCAGGTTGCCGTGATCTACATCGGCAATGTGCATCGAACCGCCCTTGCCTTTGCAGTACCCGCCGGATTTGCCGAGCACTTCGGCCATCATCTTGTTGAAGTGGGCTTGCTTCTCCGCGGAGGTTTTGGCTGCAGAGTCGCCGTGGGCGTGGGCGTGCCCGTGGCCGCGGTGGGTGCTGGTGATAAGGTCATCATCCCGCAGGGCAGAAATCGCGCCCACCGCCACCGCTTCTTCGCCCGCGTAGAGGTGAGACGCGCCTTTCAAAACCGCTTTTCCGAGCAGCTTTGAAATGTTCATCTCAAGAGCGCGAATTTCCATCACCTGCCGTAAGCAGGTGAGCAATTCTTCTTTGGTCAATTCTTGTTCTTCAATGGTTGATGAGATTTCGGCAACGGTCTTTTGTGTGGCTTCCGGCATACGTTGTTTTCTCCTGAGGACGATAACTGAAATGAACTTAAATCGTTAAAAGGGTTAATTTAACGCCTTTATTTTTAATGTCATTAAGGAAAGAGGCCGACGTTTGTTCTGGTTTGGCGCAGGTGATCACCTGATCGATTTGTTCCAGAGAGGCGAATGAAGCCGCTCCAACCTTTTCCCATTTGGTCGCGTCCAGAACACAGATCACTTCCCGGCACATGTTTAAAATAGCCTTTTTGATTTGGGCTTCTTCAGGGCTGATGTCGGTGAGGCCGGCATCCAGCGAAATGCCATACGCGCCGAAAAAGCCTTTGGAGATGTTGTAGGTTTTCAGGATTTCCAACCCGTCCACACCAACCAGAGAGGCCATTTCGTGACGGAACTTTCCACCCGGCATGACGATATTGATATCGCGCGTGTCCGTCAACTCGCTGGCAGCTGCGATACCGTTGGTGATCAGAGTCAGCCCGGTGCGGTCTCTGAGATGTTTGACCATTGCCAGTGACGTGCTGGAGCTGTCCACGAAGACCGAATCCCCATCGTTTATCAGCTCTGCGGCTTCTCTGCCGATGCGTTCTTTTTCGGCGGTTTGCCGCTGCATACGGTAGGCCAGGGAAATTTCCCGCGGCAGTGTGGTGAAAGGCACCGCGCCGCCGTGGGTGCGGGTGATCAGCTTTTCTTCCGCCAGGATATTGAGATCGGTCCGGATGGTGACAGGAGACACACCGAAAGCCTCGCTCAGTTCATTGACGGAGATCCGCCCTGTCTCTCTGACGCGTTCCAGTATGGCCCGTCTTCGTTCTTCCAGAAATAGATCCGCGTTATCAGTCATTTATGAATGATTTCAAATACTTTCGATTGCTTGCGATTAATTTATTATAACCTGAAACACGCAAAAGTAAATATGGATTGGGATCAAAAAGAATGGCTTGTTCCCATTGGCTTATCTGGATTTCAGTAAATCCCAGCGGGGGAGACCGGACAGGTTTTGTTTTACTGCGCAAAAGAAGAACATGGTCGCGCAGCGCACCTTACAGTCCTGAAAGGTAAGGTTTGTACGCCTTGATGAATATCGATTAACTAACTAATATATAACTATCTTTATACTAAAAAATTACTTATAACTTTCTGAATTCTAACATTAAGATGATAAAACAAAACAGTGTTTTCCACACATTCCTGATCCTGGCTGTATCCCTGGCGATTATTTTGGGTTTACCACAAAGCGCTGCCGCAGTGCTCATTCCGGTCACAGGATACGATGTTCCAACTTTGGAAGAAAACACGCTCCCATCTCTCCAGGATTTTACAATTGGCCTCAGCAGAGGCGCGTCCGGCCAGCTGGTCGGCGTCTACGCGGAAAACGCTTTTGCTTACGCAGTGGTTCAGCAACCGGCTGGTGAACCGGCGTTTGTTTCCAATGACGCGGATGTTCTGACCGAATTCAGTTTGGCCAGCCAATACGGCTCCACCGGATTGTTGGCGCATAATTATCTGGCAGGGGCAAGTTTTGACCAGCTTGAAGAATCGCAGCAGGTAGCGTTGGTGTATGGCGATGGCAGTCTTCAGAATTACACCATCACCGAAGTCAGAGAATTTCAGGCCATCAGCCCTTATAGCCCGTACTCCAATTTCAGGGACCTCGACAACCAGAAGGTTCTTACATCAACAGATTTGTTCATGCAGACCTACGCTTTAGAGGGTGTACTGGTCTTGCAGACCTGTCTGGAAAGAAATGGGGTCGACTCCTGGGGCCGTATTTTCGTAATTGCACAACCCGCGGAGAATTCCATCCTCGATCTGTAAAACATTATTGGTTCGTTGTATTTTATTGTTTGTTTCAAAAAAACGCTGGGGCGCAGCGTTTTTTTGATTCCGATGAAGAGTAATTGTTAAGATTTTATTTGCGTTTTGAAGTGCCTCCAATTATTGGGTACAATAGAAATTGAATAAGGGGATTTTTCCGCCTGTATATTTTTTTGGTTGGAAACTTATCGAAAATGGAAGAATGAATGCCTACTTTTAATTTTAAATTATCCCTGAAACAAACCTATCATGCTCTTTTTCGCTCTAAAGGCACCCATTTCCAGCTTTCTCCCCGCAGAATACTGGTATTGATCCTGTTCTATGTGCTCTTCCCTATGGTTGAGATCTCCAACTGGCTGGGATTCTTTCTGGATGATCTCCTTTTCCCACGCTACCGCGAGCAGAGGCTGAAAAATCCGGTATTTGTGCTGGGAAATTACCGCAGCGGAACAACCTTTCTGCACCGGCTGCTGGCAAAGGACCGGCGGATGTTTACATCCATGGAGGGTTGGGAAATTTTTATCGCCCCCTCCATCACCCAGCGCAAAATTCTGAGTTTCTGGGTGTCTGTGGACCATTTATTAGGTGGTCATGTGCTGAAATGGCTGGACCATTTATGGCAGGGCAACGTGCAATCGCAAGTCACATTCCACAAATTGGGTGTCCGGGAGCCGGAAGAAGATGAAGGCTTATTGGCGCATATCTGGTCGGGGATTATCCCGTGGAATATGTTCCCGATCATGGAAAATGGCAGCCCGAACTACGCGAAATTTGATACCATGGTCTCTGAAAAAGAAAAGCAGCGGGTGATGAACTTCTATAAACGCTGCCTGCAGCGCCATGTATACGCCTATGGTGGTAAAAAAATCTATCTTTCAAAAAGCCCATCCTTCTCTGCCAGCGTCGATTCGATTTACAAAACTTTTCCGGATGCCAGGATCATCTATCTGGTGCGAAACCCGCTGGAAGTGGTGCCGTCGGCATTGAATATGTGGGCTTTTAAGTGGCATGTCACCTGCTCTCCAACCGAAAAATACCCTTACCGGGATGAAGTCCTGGACATGATGAAATACTGGTACGAACATCCCCTGGAGCGCTTGCGCAAAGCATCGCCGAACAGTTACCGCATCATCCGTTTTGAGGAATTGATTGAAGACCCCGAGCGGATTGTCCGGCAGATTTACCAGCATTTTCGATTGCCGCTCCGGCCAGCCTATGCTCGGAAGCTGCGGCGGGAAACCCTGCGCTCCAGACGCTCCAGCCGGAAGAGTTCGTATTCTCTGGCAGAGATGGGCTTGACAAGAAACCGGGTGGCGAAAGAATTCAGCGCGATTATCAACCGTTTCTGGTTTTCGGAAGCTGGAAAGAAACGCCGTCAGGTCCGTAAGCTGAACCAAAAAAAGAAGATCGCTCCGGTGTTTTTCGGGCGCCGCAAAACTACAGGGCTCCCGGCCGCCGAGACCTATCACCGGGTGGTTCGCCGCAACACGAAACACAGGATGGTGCGGGATATGAACACGATCTGATCGCGGTCTGGCGGGTGAGACCGATTCTGGGTGGGCTGCCGCCAGGATTTAGTGAATTTACAACACATCACAGGAGAAGGTCGTTTTGGCGTCTTCTCCTGTCGGTTTATGGGTTAAAATGTCCATAAGTGATTGCTTTTTCAACCTTTATCAAAACGACCAGGTGCTGAAATGAAAAAATTGATTTATCGAATGACAGGTGTGTTTTTGATCATCGCCGCGGTTCTGGGCTGGGGAGTCAGTGTTGGAGGGGTGGTTCTGGTGTGGCGGGTGAAGCCATCAGCTGAAGCCGCCCTGATTTCCAGCGTGGATCTGCTGGACCGCAGCCTGAACATCACCAACGATCTGTTGGGCGTCGCTGATACCAGCCTGGAGCAGGCCGAAACGAGCATCGTTCTGCTTGGCTCGACCATAGACAACGTCGCCGACACGCTGCAAACCACATCGGAGATGACCGCGTCGATTGCTGATATCTTCGGGGATTCCCTGGGGGATGTGGTGTTGCAGACGCGGAAAGCCCTGGGCACGATGCAGACCAGTGCAAAGCTGATCGACGACACGCTCGGGTTTATTTCGGCCATTCCCTTCATGCGGGTCAATTATGACCCAGACACCCCACTGGCCGCCTCGGTGACCGAAATCTCAGACAGCCTGGATCCGCTGCCGGAAAACCTGAACGCGGTCGAGGCGGATATGAAAAGCACTTCCGCCAACCTGGGGAGCATGGATGAGAATATTTCCAGTCTGCAGGAAAGTATTGTGGGCACCCAGAAGAACCTGCGGGACGCGCGTGGGATCGTCCAGTCTTACAAACAGATCCTGGAAGAAACCCAGCAGAAGATCGCCAATTTCAAAGATAATCTGCCGTTGTGGCTGGGGATCCTGGTGTGGGGGCTGACGATCTTTTTTGTGTGGCTGGTGATTGCCCAGGCCGGGCTGCTGATGCAGGGGCTGGAAATGCTGCAGGATGAAAAGGCAGTAGTTGTGCCTGCCGAGGTACCGGAAGTGGAGGAAGAAGAAGCGGCAGACGCCAGGTAAGGTCTGGCCGCCAGTTTGCGGCGGCGCTCATTGAAAATAAAAAAAACCCCACCGGATAAAAGGTGGGGGCCAGAGCGGGAGACGGGATTCGAACCCGCGAATGTCAGCTTGGAAGGCTGATGCCTTACCACTTGGCGACTCCCGCATTTGCAAGCCTTATTTTACTCGTTCCGCCCCAGTTGGTCAAGTTCGGCGTTGATACTCCCGACGCGGTTTTCCCTTGTCCGGGATTTTGTAAGATGCTATAATTGCGGCAGACGCTCCAGTAGCTCAAATGGATAGAGCAAGGCACTCCTAACGCCTAGGTTGGGGGTTCGAGTCCCTCCTGGGGCACAGAAACCGTCCCGACAAAGGGACGGTTTTTTTTGTTTTATATCACTGGCCTGGGTGCTTTGTTTCGCGCTCAGGCAAACGGTTTATCGTTTTCAATGTTGTTACAGTACCATCAGTACCTGTTTGTTTTCGCCGAGGGCTTCGTAGAGGGTGTCGACCTGTTCCCGGCTCTGGGCGGTGAAAGTGGCTGACAGGGAAATGTACTTTCCGCCGCTGCTGGGGCGCTCGTGGATGTCCTCCGGGTACAGCTCCGGGACGTGTACCAGGAGGTTCGCCACCACAAAGGCCCGGAATCCGGGCTCGTCGCGCCCGATCACTTTGATCGGGAACTGGCAGGGAAATTCAAGGATGCTTTTGGGTTCATCTTCCATAACGCGCTGCTTTCTTTTTAAATCAAATGGTTTATTTGCGGAAAAACCGCAGCAAAATTTCCTGCGCCTCGCCGGATAATCCAAGCTGGTCGATCTCGGCCTGCAGCGTTTCCACCGTGCCATTATACCCGAGATAGCCATTAACCCGCGCCGCGGCGGTGGAGTTGATGAAATCTTCAAATTCGGGATAAATCGCGTTGTACTCGGATATCAGCTCTGCCCGGTTCTGCAGGTAATATTTCTGGTGGTAGGCCTCGGCCAGAGTGAAATCCCCCAGCGGTACAATTTCGGTGTAAACGGCCGTTCCCAGCGCTTCTTCCTGTTCCTGCAGGGTCTTCTCGGCCAGCAGGCGCTCATCTTCGGTGTGGTAATGGATGATCGAAGCGTACTGGCGCGAGGCGGAGCGGTAAGTGGGGGTGTGGTTGTCCCAGAACAACGCCAGCAGTTCAGCGTAAGAGATCACGGTTGGGTCGTAGTCGATCTGGATGGTTTCGGCATGGTCGCCAATGCTGCGGTAGGTGGGCGAGGGGCTGGTGCCGCCCGCGTAACCGACTCGGGTGCGGATCACCCCAGGAATGCTCCCAAACTGGGAGTCAGGGCCCCAGAATCAGCCCATAGAGAAGGTCGCGGTGGCGAAATTATCCGGCTGGGTGCGGTCGAGAGCCGGCACGGCGGGTGCAGCGCGGGTAGGTTCAGGATTGGTGTTCATCGTTTTTTCTCCGGTGTCAGGCTGGCACCCCGAAACCCCCAGGAGGGCCAGAAGCCCAACCAGCAGTCCGGGGAAGATCCATTTTTTGCTGAAATTCATGGTTTACCTCACAGCAGTAAGTAACGGGATACATTCAATAATAGATAAATTTTACCAAAGAAGGGAGAAAACAACAGCCAGGTTAATGAACTCTAATGTGTTTAAAATCCAGGAGCGGGCGTTACGCCCGCTCCTGCTTTTCAACACGGTATTTATTTCGTTTCGCACAAAATGTCGTCAATTTTCCAGGATTGGTCATCGGATATCAGGCTGGCTTCAAATTGGTGGCCTTCAAAACTGGTGCTGACCCGGACGGTGGCTGCTTCTGCGGATTGCTCCAGGGTTTCAATGCTGACGCTGTCAGGGATATCCTGCGCGCACAGGAAGGGGTCATAGCCGCCCTGTTCAAAAGATTGCAGCAGATCGTCCACCCGGTTTTTGAAATCTTCGGTCAGCAGGCTGCTCTCGTGGTAGGTTTTTTCTGCCAACGGATTGTGAAAGTCGCCAGCGGTCCGGTTGCCAAATGATTCGAGGTACCAGTCAAAGAATTCCCGCGCGGTTTGTTCTGCATCGGGAAGCAATTCGATTTCCACTTGCGGACCAACTTCAACATGCCGGGTGAACCCGCTGGCCGCGGTCATCGGGATCAATCCCAGTAAAATAACCGCGAATCCAGCAATTAAGAGGGTACCCATGATTCCCAGTGTGATTAAAAGAAACTTCTTCATGATTGTCACAAATCTCCTTTTTTGAGTGATGGTTTCATATTATTGACGATCCGCGACACTGCCGGGTTCCGGAATTTACCCCGCCATCCGGGCAGTTTTAACCTGTCCACAAGTTTGGTGTTTTGGGTTTGGGTGACGGGAAAGGGATTATTACGACGCTAACATTAAAAAATATTACATTTTTGAAAGTCATACCAAAATCCTTGCAAAAATAATTATTATTTGGTATTATAGGTTCAGATGAACGTCTGGGTGCCCCCCTCACTCAGGCGCTCATCGTTTAAAGACAGTTTGTAGATGGGGAAAGAAATATTTTGTTTCAACAATCGGAAATGGAAAGAACAATTTTTCCTTCAGCATGCCCGGTTTCCAGGAGATGGTGCGCCGCAGCGGCTTCGCTCAGTGGGAAGACCCTGAAAATGTGCGGTCGCAAGAGGTTTTTTGCGGCCAGACGGGCAATCTGTGTCATTTGGCTGCCATCTGGGTGCACCAGTATGTTTTCACCACGAACTTTATAGGTTTTTGGATTGTCGCCCAGGGGTGAGCTACGCAGTGAGACCAACACGCCACCCGGCTTTATTACTTGCCACGAACGGTCGCGGGTCTCGCCTCCCACAATGTCCAGCACCACATCCACTCCTTCTACAGCTTCCTCAAAACGCGTTTTCCGGTAATCGATTAAGTTGTCAACACCCAGATCCAGCAGGAAATCGTGGTGGTTTTCTGATGCTGTGCCGTGGATATAAGCTCCTACACTTTTGGCAAGCTGAACCGCGATATGCCCAACACCACCCGCGGCGGCATGGATCAGGACGGTTTGATTTCTGGAGAGATTTGCCGCGTCAAACAGTGCCTGCCAGGCGGTCAACGAAACCAGAGGGAGGGCCGCGGCTTCGATGTGACTCAGATTGCCCGGTTTGAGCGAGAGGTGATCTTGCGGCACGGATACATATTCAGCGTAGGCAGATCCGATCTGTGGAAAACGCACCATGCCATACACCTCATCCCCAATATTGAACCGGTCTGCCTGTTCGCCTTTCTCCACAACCAACCCGGACACATCCCACCCCGGGATGAAGGGGAAGGGTTTCGTATCGCGGTACAGGGCTTTCCCGGCGCGGGTCTTGGCATCCACCGGATTGACCCCGGCTGCCAGCGCCCGCACCAGCACTTCGTGTGGTCCCGCTTCAGGAACGGGAACTTTTTCCAGCGTTAATACGTCTGGTTCTCCAAACTGGTGGATGCGAATTGCTTTCATGGCTTGTGTATTTCCTGAACTTGACCGGTAAATTTGTTTATGCTCTGGTTATTTTGTTTTAAGAAGGTTATTTTCTATTTATGATTGTACTGCGTGCGGTTTCAACATGGGCTGCAGGAATAAGAAGCCTGGTGAAATTAAAGAGATAAAGTACGGCGATTTTCTCCTCCTAAGTATAATCTTGGTTGGTTAGAATTGGATTTGAAAAAGGATTTCGTGGAATGGAAAGCCCCGAATGCTAAAACCCAAATATAATCTTTCTTTAATGATTTTTCTGAAGCGCAGACAAAAAAGTATATAATCATAAAAGAGGTTCTATTACGAGATGAATTCTCTACATGGAGAGGAGTAGAAAAAAAATGGCAAAGAAATATCCAATGCTGTCTCTGTTTCTGCTGCTGGCGTTGATGGCAATGGCCTGCAATTTACCATCTGGCGGAGAAAGGACACCGACCCCAAACGCTTTCACAGAGGTAGCGCAAACTGTAGAGGCAAATTTAACCCAGGCTGCGCAAACCGCCCAGGCCACCGACACACCGCAGGTGGTAACGCTTCCTCCCACGGTGACGTTGGACGCACCGACTAAAACTCCCGTGCCGCCCACAGCGACCAATGTAC
>Ga0068714_10003971_pt1 | contig 16987 bp, 14 predicted proteins | sample MTBNYHSulfiMetaG_FD_62988 | JGI IMG/M metagenome (GOLD analysis project Ga0068714, IMG submission 62988) | Enrichment culture microbial communities from rom New York Harbor, USA that are MTBE-degrading - MTBE-NYH (New York Harbor Sulfidogenic)... | ecosystem: Environmental > Aquatic > Marine >...
AGTTGCTTGCTTTCAGTTCGGACGGCTTGTCCGATCAGGAGATCCTTGATGTGCTGGGGGTCGTGGACCGCCGGAGCGTGCATCGAGTAGGACGAGCAATTCTGCAAGGTGATATCAGAACCTGCCTGGAGGTGGTTGAAGATGTTTACCGGCGGGGCATCGACAGCAGGCGTTTTTGCCAGCAACTTTGCGATCATTTCAGAAACTTATTGTTCTGGTCGATCAAGGCGCAAGGGGATGACTCTTTTCAGTTGGAGCTGCCCGCAGAAGAAAAGCAACTGTTACAGGAGGAAATAGAGAAGATCACCTCTGAGTCTCTGTACCTCTATTTTCAGATGGTGATGAAAGGGGAAGAAGACATCCGGCGATCGACTTTGCCAAGGATTTCGTTGGAGATGCTCCTGGTACGTATGGCCCGATTGCCCCAATTGGAATCTTTGGATAATTTGCTTAACAAGCTTGAGGTATTGGAAGATCGGCTGGGGCGAGGGGATGCTGTCTTATCACCGTGCCGGCAAGAGCTGGTGCAGCAATGTCAAACGCCGATCAGTCCGGTCACTGAGGAGGATAAGGCATCTTTAGCGGATGATAACTTCGTTCGCGAACCGGAGCCTTCTTCAATTATAGAGGCAAATGAAGTCAAATCCCAGACTGGGGCCAGGCAAATCGACGACCCGCAGGAGCAATGGAGAAACTTTCTGCAATGGCTGCAAGCTCATGACCCGATACTCCAAGCGAAGCTCTCCCATAGTCAGATCAGCGTCATCGATGATAGCAGCATCGAGTTGGAAGTGCCGGAGGTTTATGAAGATGCAGTAAAAGATCAACGCACGATTGCAAAGCTCTCTGAAATGGCTGGCTCTTTTTTGGGCATCAAGTTCCAATGGATCATAAAGGGACGCTCGTCACTGCGCCCCGGTCACAATGAGCAGCAGGATCCCAAGAAATCGAAAATTAGCTCAAAGCGTATGGTCATGGAAAACCCGGTGGTTCAGCAGGCGCTGGAAATTTTAGGCGGAGAGCTTATAGATATAAGAAGCTTGCAGAGCAAGCAGGCACCAATGAAAAAGTGATTCGTGCCTCTGAGATCCAAGGGGAAAACAGAGCGACAAGCGATTGCAGGTTCTCAAACTTGACCGACGCATACTTTTAGCCTTACAAACGAATCTTGCGCAGACTGTGCACCACCTGTGCTTTCGGCTCTGGACCATGCCCGTGATGGGCGCTTGGTGCCGATCGGAACGGTGGTCGAAAGAGGAGTGATAAGTTCAAGCTGTAATTTTGTTTATACCGAGCAGAAAACTGAAGGAGAATGGATCATGGTAAAAGGGTTTAACCCGATGCAGCAAGTAAAAGCATTGCAGGATAAGATGGCAAAAGTACAGGCGGAATTGGCCACCAAAACAGTGGAATCCAGTTCCGGCGGCGGTATGGTTACTGTAGTGGTCAACGGTCGGCAGGAAGTGGTGAGTATCAAAATTGAGCCGCAAGTTGTCGATCCAAATGATATCGAGATGTTGCAGGATCTGGTGGTTGCAGCCGTAAATGACGGTTTGAGGCAGTCGCAAGAACTGGCGGCGAGCGAGATGGGTAAAATCGCCGGAGGGCTCAACATTCCAGGACTCAAAATCCCAGGTCTTTTTTAGGCCACTTCTAGAAGCAGCCAGGCAATCTTATTGATCAGGATCAGATCTCCTATGAGCGCCAGAATACTTATCGTCGATGATGAGCCCGATATTCTGCAAATCTTTCGCTCCGCATTAGTCGAGGAGGGCTATGAGGTATCGTGCGCTTCAAACGGTGCGGAGGCGCTGAAGATATATGGGACCAAGCCATTTGATCTCGTAATCACTGATATGAAGATGCCACAAATGGACGGTCTGGAGCTGTTGAAAAGAATCAAAGACTTGGACCAATCCTCAGAAGTCATCATTCTTACAGGTTTTGCCACGCTCGAAAATGCGATCGAAGCACTCAAAGAAGATCGTGCTTTTGACTATTTGACCAAGCCGTTGGAAGGTCTTGATATTTTATATTTAACCATAAATAAAGCATTGGAGCGACGCCGCCTGAAGAATGAAAACAGACTGCTCTTCGACCAGTTAAAAGAGGCTAGAGACGAGTTGGTCAAAAAGGTTCAGGAGCAGGATCTATTGCTGGATTGTGTAGAGACAATGATCTGGTATTTGACCGATGCCGAGACTTACGGCGCGGTCAATGAAGCGACTGCCAAATTCTTGGGAATGACCAAAAGTGATCTTATCGGCAAGCGCCTGGCCGAAGTGCTCAGCCGGGAGCAAGCCGAGCAACATCTGGCTGGCAATAGAGAGGTATTCAAAAGCCATAAACAGATCCGCTCGGATGAGTGGCTGAAGGACTACAGAGGTGAAGCTCGGTTGCTGACCATCACCAAGACGCCCAAATTGAACGATCAGGGGGCAATCGAATATGTCGTCTGTTCGGCTCACGATATTACCGAGTACAGGCAAATGCAGCAGGAGCTTTACCGAGTGCAGAAGCTGGAATCGCTGGGGGTTCTGGCGGGAGGAATCGCGCACGACTTCAATAATTTTTTGGGCATGATTCTGGGTTACATCTCTTTGGCGATCTTGGATATTCCCACCGGAAACCAGGCACAGGAAAGCCTGATTGAAGCTGAGAAAGCGGTTCTTCAGGCTCGCGACATTGCCCGGCAATTGCTTACCTTTTCCGAGGGTGGGTCCCCAACCAAGCAATTAATCTGGCTTTCACCACATCTTAAGGAAGTTGTCCGATTTACCTTGAGCGGTTCAAATATCAAAAGCAAATTTCACATTGACGATGATCTGTGGCCCATTGAATGCGACCTGAAACAGGTTGAACAGGTCGTTTCCAACCTGGTCATGAACGCCAGGGAGGCAATGCCGGAGGGCGGAACTATTGAGGTATTTGCGGATAATGTAAACTTGCCGATCGCCGAGATCGGCCCTCCCCAGTTCCGCAAATACGTGAGGATTTCCATAAAAGATCAAGGAATTGGCATTTCCGAAGAAAGTCTGGGAAAAATCTTTGACCCCTTTTTCAGTACCAAACAACGCGGTTCGCAGAAGGGAATGGGACTCGGCCTTGCCCTTGTCCACTCTATCGTCAACAAACACAACGGGCGTATCACCGTTGATTCCCAGATCGGCATCGGCACTACATTTCATGTTTATCTACCGGCCTCTCAGGAACAAGTCGCGGCGCCATCAAGAGCGGAAGAAGCCTTTACAGTGCAGCAGACCGGCGCCGGATCGGTTCTCCTGATGGATGATGATGATGCCTTAAGGACTGCGGTTATGTCCATGCTGTCACGCATGGGGTATGAGGTGACCAGTTGTCGAAACGGAATGGAAGCTGTGGAGCGTTATACCAAAGCCAAGCAATCGGGCATTCCTTTTGATGTGGTCATCCTGGATCTGACCGTGCAAGGAGGTATGGGAGCCAGAGAGGCGATTGAGGAACTGCGCACCATAGATCCCGGTGTGAAGGCCATTGTATCGAGCGGGTACTCAAATGACCCTGTGATATCGAATTTTGAATTATACGGCTTTTGCGGAGTCCTCACTAAACCTTGTACCATCGTGGAGCTCAATGAGATTCTGCGAAAAGCCATCCCGTCCAAGGCAAGGAAATCACGTCAGAAGTAAAGTTACCGGTTTTCTGCCGAGCCTCCTCTTGATATCGACCATGAGGCATGTTAATCGCTGTGTGAGAATCTTCGTTTAATGATCGACTGTGACATCCAACATCAAAAAATGGAAGCTGCTGCAAATGAGTTTGAATGGTTATCCCGCCGTCTTGCAGGACCTTATTAGAAGGCTGAGTAAACTGCCCGGATTGGGGGAAAAGAGCGCTGCACGGATTGCTATGCATCTTTTGCGAGCTCCGGAACAGGATACCTTTGCGCTGGCCCATGCGATCCATCAGATGAAAAGTCAGATTCATGCCTGCGTTCGCTGCTTCCACTTTACGGATTCCGAGATTTGCTCGATTTGCACCGATCCGATCCGGAATACGGGAGAGCTGTGTGTTGTGGAAAGCACGGCGGATCTTCTTGCCATCGAACAGTCGGGAGCTTTTAAAGGGCGTTACCATGTGCTGCAGGGGGTTTTGGCGCCACTGGATGCGGTTGGTCCGGACAACCTGCGCATCCGCGAACTGTTGGATCGCGTCAAGGAGGAGAAATTCCGGGAGATGATTATCGCAACCAATCCGAGCAACGAAGGTGAAGCCACCGCCCATTACCTGGTGCAATTGCTTAAGGATTGCCCTTTGCGTATTTCACGAATAGCCTATGGCATCCCGATGGGGGGCGATCTCAAGTATATTGATCGCATCACTCTCGAGAGAGCCCTCAGAGGCCGACTTGCCTTTGAGTAGCGCACATGATGTGGATATATCGGTTGTGATCCATATAATTCAATCTAAACAGCTACTTAAGCTAGCTTTCTCGCTCCGGCTGAACAAGCACGATCAATCAATGGAAGGAGCGCCCCACTAATGCGGCTCTCGATTTCATGGAGATGAAAAGCAGGGCAAGCTTCCTCTCATTGCAATGCAATTCCAATTACGAAATACCTTGACCTTTTTTGCACAAAATTGCTACATATTTCAGGATATCTGCAAATTGCATCTTTTGTGGTACCATCTTCAGTATGCTCAAATCACGAGTAGTTGGGCCTTCTTGAGTTTAATTTGGATATCTAATCGTTCAATGTGGAGAAAAGCTATGGTTGAAATACGCTTTCATGGACGCGGAGGGCAGGGAGCAGTGACATCAGCGGAGCTGACGGCTCTGGCGGCCATAGAAGAAGGGAAATTTGCACAGGCCTTTCCGAGCTTTGGTCCTGAGCGGCGCGGGGCGCCGGTTATGGCGTATGTGCGGGTGAGTGAGAAGCAGATTCGCACGCGGGAGAAGATTTACGAGCCCAACATTGTGGTGGTGCTGGACCCCTCGCTTTTGGAGATCGTCAATGTGGAAGCGGGCTTGAGGGATGGGGGCCTGGTGGTTTTAAACTCCACCAAAAGCGCCGGGGATCTGCGCCGGGAAACGGGTCTCAAGGCGCGTCTTGCCATTGTGGATGCCACCAGGATCGCGGTTGAGACGATGCGTCTTCCGATCACCAATACGACCATGCTGGGGGCGCTGTTCAAGGCTTCCGGGCTGATGCCCATAGAGGCTTTGCAGGGTCCCATCGAGCATCGGTTCGGTCCGATTGCGGCAAAGAATCTCGCCGCATGCATGCGCGCCTATGATGAAACCAGTGTGGAGGGTTAACCGTGCCTAAGGAAACCGGAATTTGCAGTTGGAAGGAATTGGAGCTGGGGACTGCCATTGTGACGCCTGGCAGCGCCTCGCAGTTAAAGACCGGGGATTGGCGCTCGATGCACCCGGTGACCGACTTTGAGACCTGCATCAAATGCGGGCGCTGTTTTATTTACTGCCCCGATATGGTCTATGTTGGAAACGACCGGGGCTACTACGAGCAAAACTACTACTATTGCAAAGGGTGCGGGATCTGTGCCCGCGAATGCCCGGTGGATGCAATCAAAATGGTACAGGAGGGAGACTGAGATGGCCAAGCGAATTGGAATGGAAGTCTCCATAGCCGCTGCTGAAGCTGTGGCTCTGACTGATGTGGATGTGATTGCCGCCTACCCGATCACCCCTCAGACTCATATTGTCGAGCATCTTGCGGAGCTGGTGGCGGACGGCCATCTGGACGCCGAGTTCATCCCGGTGGAATCGGAGCACAGCGCCATGAGCTGCTGTGTGGGGTCATCTGCGGCGGGAGCAAGGACCTTTACTTCAACCAGCTCGCAGGGCTATGCGCTGATGTCCGAGATCTGCTATATCGCCGCAGGGCTGCGCCTGCCCATCGTGATGCTGACGGCCAATCGGGCTTTGAGCGCGCCCATAAGCATCTGGAACGATCATGCCGATATGATGATGAGCCGCGATACGGGCTGGATCCAGACGGTGGCTGAAAACGGCCAGGAGGTCCTCGATCTGGTCTTTCACGCCTTCCGGGTGGCCGAAGACGAGCGGGTGCTGCTGCCGGTTATCGTCAACCTGGACGGGTTCATCCTGAGCCACATGATCGAGCCGATGATTCTTCTCGATAAGGAAGAAGTCGATAGATATCTTCCCCCCTTCAAGCCCAAGCTTCGCCTCGATCCCAAGGAGCCGATCACCATGGGCCCGGTGGGTATGCCGGAGGTCTATACCGAAGCCAAAAAGGCCCACGATGAGGCTCTCAAGAGCTCCAAGGCAGTCATTGTCGAAGCGTGGAAGGAGTTCGGCGATCTTTTCGGGCGCCATTACCACCCGGTTGAAACCTTTAAGAGCGAAGATGCGGAAACGATTCTGATCACCATGGGGAGCATTTCGGAAACGGCCATGACGGCTGTCGATGCCATGCGGGACCAGGGGAAAAAGGTTGGACTGGCCCGCCTTCGCCTGTGGCGCCCGTTTCCGACCGAAGAGCTGATTGCCGCGGTAAAGGGAGCAAAGAGGCTGGCGGTGCTGGATCGGGCACTGACTTTAAACGGTGTGTGCGGACCGGTTTGTGCCGAAGTGAAATCAGCCCTCTACGACCGCGACCTGCACCCGTATCTGCAAAACTACATTGTGGGCCTTGGCGGCCGCGACGTGACGGTTGAAAACTTTGTCGAGATGGCTGACGGGGTGGCCGAGGCGGCCGAGCGCGGTGCGCCGATGGGTTATGAAATTATCAATGTGCGAGAATAATCGAGGATCGGATATGGCAGAAGAATTGAAGGGATTTAAGGGCTTCCGCATGAGCCGGATGCCGGTTGAGGAGCCGCTTTCAGCAGGGCATCGGGCCTGCCAGGGATGCGGTGAGGTGCTGGCGCTGCGCCAGGTGATGAAGGCCCTCGGAAAAGACGTGGTGGTGGTGAGTGCAACCGGGTGCATGGAGATTGTGACCTCCCCTTACCCGCAAACGGCGTGGAAGGTTCCGTGGCTGCATGTGGCCTTCGAGAATGCCTCGGCGGTGGTGAGCGGCGTGGAGGCGGCCTATAAGGCATTGAGCCGCAAGGGAAAAATCGAGCAAAAAGAGGTGGTCTTTCTGGCCTACGGGGGCGACGGGGCCACTGCCGATATCGGTCTGCAGTCCCTGAGCGGTGCTCTGGAGCGGGGCCATAACTTCGTCTATGTGTGCCTGGACAATGAAGCCTATATGAATACCGGCATTCAGCGCTCTTCATCGACCCCGTACGGGGCCATGACCACCACCTCGCCCCCGGGGAAAAAGAGCATCGGTCAGTCGACCTGGAAGAAGAACCTGCCGGCCATCGTTGCGGCCCACGGCATTCCCTATGTGGCGACTGCCTCGCCGGCGTTTCCGGTGGATCTGATGAACAAGGTGAAAAAGGCGGCGATGATGCCGGGACCGGCTTATATCCACATCTATTCGCCCTGCCCGACGGGCTGGCGAAGCTCTCCGGAGACCAGCGTGGAGGTGGCAAGGCAGGCCGTTTTGAGCAATGTCTTCCCGCTCTATGAGGTGATCAACGGCAGATGGATTCTATCGCGGGCCGAGAAGGCTTCGTGCGGTGCGGCCTGCCCGGCGGGGATCGATGTGCAGGGGTTCGTCTCCCTTATCGCCCAGGGGAAATTCAAGGAGTCCCTGCAGCTCATAAAGCAGGACAATCCGCTGCCGGCCGTTTGCGGCCGGGTCTGTCATCACCCCTGCGAGTTTGCCTGCGGGCGCTGTGAGACCGATGGGGCGGTGGCGATTGAATTTTTGAAGCGCTTTGTGGCCGACCTCGATCTTAACCGGGAAACGGCATACATTCCGGCAAAAAAAGGCGTCAAGAAAGACAAGGTGGCGATCATAGGGGCCGGTCCCGCCGGCCTTACGGCGGCTTATTTTCTGGCGGTTGAAGGGTACCCGGTAACGATTTTTGAAGCAATGCCGGAGCCCGGCGGCTGGCTGACCTATGGCATACCGGCCTTTCGGCTGCCAAGAGATGTCATGAAGGCCGAATTTGAAGCCATCTTAAAGCTTGGTGTGGAGCTTCGAACCGGGGTGAAAGTAGGGGTGGATGTAACCCTGGAAGATCTTAGGGAAGAAGGGTTTCAGTCGTTTTTTATTGCGGTCGGAGCGCACAAGAGCCTGAAGCTCAATGTGCCCGGGGAAGAGCTCGAGGGGGTGTTTGCCGGCGGCGATTTCCTAAAAGAGGCCAACATGGGCAGGGTCTCCGGTCTGGGCCGGCGTGTGGTGGTGGTTGGCGGCGGCAATGTGGCCATGGATTCAGCGCGGATGGCGCTGCGGCTTGGAGCTGAAGAGGTGTATGTGCTCTATCGCAGAAGCCGCCAGGAGATGCCGGCCGGCGAAGAAGAGATCATGGAGGCCGAAGAAGAGGGGATCTCGTTTCATTTTCTGGCCGCTCCGGTGGAGCTTGAAGGAGACTCGAAGGGGCGGGTAAAAGAGATAAGATGCATCAGGATGCAGCTTTGCGAGCCCGATGAGAGCGGCAGATGCCGGCCGGAGCCGATCCAGGGCACTGAATACAGCATCGAGGCGGACACGGTGGTTGCCGCTATCGGTCTTGCAACGGACCTGTCGGTTCTTGGAAACGGCGCTGAAGAAAAGCCAAAAACCACCCGCTGGGAGACCTTGGAAGTCGATCCGACCACCTATGAAACCTCCATTCCCGGGGTTTTTGCCGGAGGCGATGTGGTGAGCGGAGCGGCAACGGTTGTGGGTGCGATTGAGGCGGGCAAGGAAGCGGCGATTTCAATCGATCGGTACTTGAGCAGAAAGGATCTGGCCGCAGGCCGGGCCGGGACCCGCGAGCGGGAGGATCTGCCGGCGCCGGTGACCCCGGTTTCGGGCAGGAGAGCGGCCATGCCGAGGCTTTCCGGGGAGGAGCGCAGGAGGTCTTTTGAGGAAGTGCATGTCGGCTTTAGCGAAGAGCAGGCGGTGAAGGAATCCCAGTGCTGCCTGCACTGCGGTGTGAGCCGCCCCGATGGAGGGCGCATGCCGGTTTCGGAATATCTGGCGGCGCAAAGGCGCTTTCGGCATCTTACCGAAGTCGAGATTCAGAAGATCCAGAAGCGGGTCGATGCCGACTACGACGCCCTGCTGAAGCGCTGCGGGTTGAAGTAATGGCTCAAAGAATGCCGCTTAACTGGAACAGTTTATATAATTTGAATTATACACTAGCTTTTTGTTGACAAGGGTCAGTCGTTCTGGTAGTGAATGCCCCTTGTCTAAGATCAGTTCCCCGGTAGCTCAATCGGCAGAGCGGGTGGCTGTTAACCACTAGGTTGATGGTTCGAGTCCGTCCCGGGGAGCCAAGTAAAAACAAGGGCTTAGGGAGATTCCTTAAGCCCTTTTTGTTCTTCTGAACGAAACATCCTCAACAGTATCCCCGACAGAGTCTGTAAAGCTGAGTACTCGCTTTATCCCCAACAAGGGTAAAGCCGCCTTTCCTCGTCCCCTGGGAGTTGCTCTATTGCTACAGTTCCCGAGTGCGAAAATGCAGCCCCAAAGAGACATCCGCCACTCTCCTTCTATCGCCAGTCGGATCACTTGGGTGATCAGTAATGGGAGCGGGGATACATGTGCTTGTGGCTTCATCCATAATCCTGTCTCTCCTCGCCGGTCCATCATCCTTCTTGAGCCCTACCCGGCAGGGTAAACTTGCTGCACAAATATAGACCGGACGCCGAGGAGTTCGCGTCGAAAGGCCAGGAGGATCTGAATTCGAACCTTCCATGAACCCTTACAAAATCAGGTTAAATAAAGTATAGGAAAGAGAGACCAGTAGAGCACGGTAGTATCCTTCGTTCGCTGTGTAAGTAGGATGCTTACCTGGATAATACCCATGTCTGTCCGATGACAGAATTGATTGACAGTCAGGGCGCTCCACGGTTAGCTGTTGACAACACGGAGATCATCATTGATCAGGTTTCAACCGATCGAAAGTGTCATCCAGTTGCGGGATGCGAACCGCGAGTAGTCCGCCTGCAGCCTGGTAGGGTCATACGTTATCTCAAATGAAATGTGCCAGCGCCTGAGCGAAGCCGTCATTCCACACCTCCAGTTCGAGAAGCCTCACGACAATAAGGGCATCCTGATCGTGGGCAATTACGGTACCGGTAAGTCTCACATGCGTTCAGTTCTTTCCACTGTGGCAGAAAATGCTCTTGTGCTCCCGCCCCTTACGAATTCCACGGTCCGAGAGGCCGCCATCGCCATCGCCGGAAAGTTCCAGGTCATCCGTCACGACGATCAGTCGGTAATGATTGCTGGCCGCGGCTCGACAAGAGATCTATACTCACACAGCCTGGAGCCGACTAGGCTGAAGTTCTTTAAATAACCATTATGCGCTTCTGTAAGTGCCTGTGCTGCAATAAAGCTGAGTAGACTTTTTGGGTGATTCATGGATCAGTTTATGAGATATCATCTGTGTGTCTCGCATGTGCAATGAATATGTGACCCCGCTGTTCGGCAAAGTGAATGTGCGGATGCAGCTTCTTACCCACGGAAGGGAGGCTGCCTCCTCCGCCTCTGCGCGCAATAAATTGCAGAAGCAGATCGATATATTCAAAAAGAAGATTTCGGACATTTCAGTTCTGGAAAGAATAGTGCAAAAAAACAGCAGATATGGGTTCTGTCGTCAATCGGACGTTGCAGGCGAGATGCTGAAGACGGCATCGGCTGCAAAAGCTGAAGGGTATCCTGAGCCATGAAACATGATGTGGTTTTAACCAATCTGCTCGATTTTTTCCGGCGGGAAAAGGTCCCTTATGCCGTCATCGGCGCTTTTGCTCTTAAGGCGTACGGCTATGTTCGCGCCACCCGGGACATTGATTTCCTGGCGCCGGTCGAATTCCAGGGTAAGGTCATAGGATATTTGGAATCGCTCGGCTATGAAACCCTTTACCGCTCCCGAGGATTTTCCAACCATGTGCATGCCCTATCGGGTTTGGGGCGGATTGATTTCGTCTATGTGCAGGGGGAAACGGCCGAACAGCTTTTATCGCAATCGAAGCCGCTGCTCGATCTCGATGGGTCAATGATCCCGGTGGTGAAGGTCGAACACCTGATCGCACTCAAGGTGTTCGCTATGAAAAACGACCCGGAAAGAAGCTTGCGGGAACTGGCGGACATCCAACACCTGCTGCGCTTGCCCGGCATTGATCACCACGAAGTCTGTGGCTATTTCGAAAGGTTTGGTCAATTGGATAAATACCAACAATTGACTGGAAAGGAGAGATCAGATGCTGAACCTTGAAAAGGACCTGCCGCTCACCGGGGAAGACGTTGTCGCCATGGGAGCGAAACATCTCCAGGACTCCCGGGATGTTCGGAGTTATCTGGATTTCCTGACGGCCATTGGCGCCTTTGATGGCGCCAAGCCTCCTCCCAAGCTCTACCCGGAAATGTTTCAATTGGTGGATTGAGGATACGAACACGGCACGGCTCACGAAAGCTTCGCGCAGCATCTTCGATGAAGAGCATACCCGAATTTTATTCTGGCATGATGCGGAACACGAATTCGAGGAGACAAGCCGGATCTGAGCAACTCCTTACTCTTCCCGTCCCTAATCCATTTTTTTTGCAATGATTCAGCGTTTTCTGATAATTAAAGCATCCATGTTTTTGAGTGATTTTCGGTGTTGCCTCTACTTGAATGCTTCGGTGAATGGGAATGCGAACTTTTCGGTTGCACAAATTGTTCAGCTGGCTGTTTTTCATGACTTTTGTTCTACCTTGCTCAACGGAAGCAAGAGAGCAATGGAGGCAAATGGAGGACGGCTTGTTTTTGGGAGAGCTCGTTGGCCAAAATGAGTCGGATCAAAACCCATTAAAGATCACTATTCTAAAAATTGATCCCGCCAAACATTCCTTCAGCCTTCTGTGCGCGTCCGAACTGAAGGGCGAGAAGCTTACGATCAAGGAACGGGCACAGAAATTCAACCTGATCGCTGCCATCAATGCCGGAATGTATCAGACAGATGAACTGACCAGCGTCGGTTACATGAAGAATTTCAATCACGTTAACAACCCCAAAGTAAACGGTTATAAGGCTGTGCTGGCATTCAACAGAATTGACCAGAGTGTTCCGCCGATACAAATCATTGATCGGGAATGCCAGGATTATGCCGCCTTAAGATCGAAGTATCGAACCCTCTTCCAGGGGATCAGGATGATTTCCTGCGAGGGTAAAAACGTCTGGAAGCAGCAGCCCGATAAATGGAGCACTGCGGCGGTCGGCATCGACAAAGAGGGGAATGCACTATTTATATTTTGCCAAACCCCCTCGTCCGTGCACGATCTCATCAACGTTTTGCTGGCTCTGCCGATATCGATCCACAACGCGATGTATCTGGAAGGCGGTCCGCCGGCGTCTTTTTACCTGGTCGATGCCGGCGTTGAGCTCAAACTGCAAGGATTTCCCAATTTTGATTTTACCGGGCCAATACCCAATGTGCTGGGAGTGGCGGCAAAATAGTATGGATCAGCAGATAGAGAGCACGGTAATTCATATAACTCTAGCGTGGAGATAAGATAGCATGTTTGCCTTGACCGAGGAGTTTATCCGCAATCAGGTGGCCGATTCCAGAATCATCTACCACCGCGGGGAAAAGCTTTTTCAAACCGGAGCCTACGCCTGCACTGAAGCCAATCGCGAGGTGGGGTCTTTTATTTACGAAGTGGACGGCAATTACGGCGACTACACGATCACGGTCGATTTTGCCAATGGCGGCCTCGATTACTCTTGCGATTGCCCGTACCCGGGCTTCGGCTGCAAACACACAGTGGCCGTTTTGCTCGACATCATGGACCGAATGCAGTTCGGCGACAAATGCGTGCAGCCGGCCGCAGTGGCCGATGCTCCGAGCTTGGCAGCCTGTCTGAGCGCGGATGAGATCAGGAATCAGGCCATCGAAGATCGAAAGAAGAGGGCTAAAAGTGAGAACCTGACCGCCATTCTTGGAGACATGTACAAGGGTGAGCACCTGGTTGAAACGGCCAGGGGAATTCAATACAAGGTTACCCTCCACGATCCGGTCGCAGGGCGTGGGCACTGCAGTTGCCCCGATTATCTGACCAATCGGCTCGGCACGTGCAAGCATCTCATCTTTCTCAACGAGCACCTGAGTAAGAAGAAGGATCTGCAAATAAGTCTCGAGGCAGAACGATTTCCCTTCGTAGACATTTACTGGGATTCCAGTCACCGTAAACCAAGGTTGTTTTGTGAGCGTCCGCAAGAAGAAATCCAGGACATCCACCCCTTACTTGAGGAAAGCTTTAACCCTGACGGGCTTTTCGTCAAAGAAGATTTTGCCGATTTCCTACCGTTTTTCCTCCAGGTACAGGGAAATAAGCGAGTTCGCGTGCAGGAGCCGGTATTGAGCCGGCTGGAGGATTATCTCAGCGAGCGCCAGCTGGAGGAATTGGCCAAAACCGATTCCCCTGCATTCGACAAAATCAGCGCCCAGCTTTATCCGTATCAGGAGAAAGGCGTTCAGTTCGGTCTTTATAGGAAGGCGGTTCTAATAGGTGATGAAATGGGGTTGGGGAAAACCCTGCAGGCCATCGCCTTGAGTGTTTTGAAAAGGGAGGTCTTCGGATTTCGAAGGGTATTGGTGGTTACACTGGCTTCGCTCAAAGAGCAGTGGAAGCGCGAGATCGAGCGCTTCTCGGTCGAGCGGGCCGCAGTAGTGGCGGGCGGACAGCAACGACGTGAGGCTTTGTACAACGATTCAGAAAGCCTGTTCAAGATTACCAATTATGAGGCTGTCCTGCGAGACGTGATGATTCTCTCGCGGTTCAAGCCGGACGTGGTCATTCTCGATGAAGCCCAACGCATCAAAAACTTCGCCACCAAAACGGCCGAAGCGGTCAAAAGCATTCCCCGCAAACATGCTTTGGTGCTCACCGGCACCCCACTGGAAAACAAGCTCGAAGACGTCTATTCCATCGTGCAGTTTCTCGACCCGCATATGCTCGCTCCACTTTGGCAGTTTGCCGCCGAGCATTTCATGCTGAGCCGCGATAAGAAGGGTAAAATACTCGGCTACCGCAACCTCGATAAGCTCAGCGAGCGGCTCAAAGCCATCGTCATTCGCAGGCGCAAAGAAGAGGTGCTGTCCGAGCTGCCCGATGAGATCGTTAACAACTATTATGTCGATCTGACCGACGAACAGGTCAAAATCCATAACGGCTACCTTCAGTCCTTACTGCCCCTCATCAACAAGAAATTCCTCACCCCCATGGATCTCAGAAGGCTGCAGGAGCTCCTTCTAAAGATGCGCATGGTTTGCGACTCGACGTATTTAGTCGATCGCCATACCAATCTTTCCCCAAAGTTGAAGGAACTGGAAGGCATCCTTGATGAGCTGGTGCTGGAGAACCAGCGGAAGGTGGTGATCTTCAGTGAGTGGACCACTATGACCTATCTTGTGGGCAAGCACCTTTCACAAGCCTGCATCCCCTTTGTGGAACTGACCGGCAGAATCCCGGTAGCAAAACGGCAGTCGATTATTGATGAATTCACCAAAAATCCTCACTGCAAGGTCTTTCTTTCCACCGATGCCGGAGGTACAGGATTGAATCTGCAGGCGGCCGACTGTGTCATCAACATTGAGCTGCCCTGGAACCCTGCCAGGTTGAGCCAGCGCATCGGACGGGTGAGCCGCATCGGGCAAAAGAGTCAGTGCGTCAATGTGGTGAACCTGATTGCCAAGAACAGCATCGAAGAGAAAATCCTGGCAGGGCTTCAACTTAAAAGGGATGTCTTTGACGGCGTGTTTGACGGCGGACCGGACATGGTTGAGTTTTCCCATGAAAAGAGAACGGAGATCCTCAATAAGCTGCGGGAAATGATGGGCGAAGAGCCCGCTTTACCGGCTGCAGAGCAAAGGGCTACCGAAGAGCTGCCGGAAGATACTCCCTACTATCTCAATCCCCAGGTGTTGCAGGAAAAAAGTGAAACGGTGGCCTTTGAGGCTGAAGAGCCCAGCTATGAGCCCGAAGCGGCAACCATTGAAGCCCAAAGCGATCAGCCGACCGGACAGACGGTCGATTTTAGCCTTGCCGCACAGCCGCCGGAGAAGCTCGAGCGCGTCCTCAATTCGGGCATGCAGTTCATCAGTGGGCTGCTGGAAATGGCCACCGGTCAAAAACTGAAAACGGTAGAAAGCGAGCAACAGATGATTCAGATCAATAAGGAGACCGGCGAAGTGACCATGAAATTCAAATTACCGGGGTTTTAGATTTTCCCGGATAGCGTCAGAGCTTTCCCAGGCTGTGAAGTGTAATGAGCATGAGGGATTTGCATGGAGTAAATACGTAGGCAAGTAATCTAGCGGCTGATGCCGGTAGCTGTGAGCATTTTCGAAGCTATTTTGCGTGCTCCAATCAGCATTGAATCGAAAATGTTTAGCTTTGGATGACGGTAAAAGAGAAAGTCTACAGGTTCATCGAATTTGGGCAATAGACTCTTGTCCGGACGCAGGCTACCCTGTTTTATGGCCAAATTGAACACCTCGGTGGCTGGTTCGATACGAATCCAGCCGATACAAACGTCACCCCGTTTGCTCTTTTTCAGTATGTACTTAAGCCAAAGGCATTTGCCGAGAGTCTGAAGAAATCCGCCTAACGTTTCGCCTGGCGAGTTAATGAGGAAGTGATAGACTGCATTAGTTCCTTTCAATTGCTTCTGCTGAAAAAGCATGTGTATGTGAGCGTCAATCTCTGCTTGCGTAAGAGGTTTATTCAGTCCCCGTAAAGCACCGTTCGAATAACCATCCGGAGAGAACATGAACCTGAAGCAGCCAGCCTGGTGCGCCAGCAAAAGAAAGGCTTGGTCGGCATACTTCAAGTCCATGTAAGCTCCCCATTTAACTCGAAGCCTTCTACGCAGAATTTCCTTGCAGATTTCTGTTGCCTGCTGAATGGGTATATTGAAAACGGTGTCGGCAAAAAAAAACGAGCTTATCCCATAACGCAAAGAAAGTTCTTCTATTTCATCAACGACTTTTTTGGGTTCCCTAGATCTGATCCTACTTCCGCCAAGAAAAGGATAGGTACAGTAACTGCATTTCTGGGAGCAACCTCTTTTACTCTGCACCCCGATGCTGTCAGGATGTCGATAATGGCGAAAGTCGATGACGTCTCTTCGTGGGGTCGGTAACGCACTAAACTCAGGCAGCGCTCGATATCCGGTATGTTTGACAGTTCCGCCATCGCGATAAAGCACTCCCTTCACTGACCAAGGAGCATGAAGGTTTTGCAAAAGCTCCGGAAAGGACTCCTCAGCTTCTAGAACGACTCCATAGTCTATTTCTGGGTTTTCTAACATGATTTCCCCAGGGAATAGCGAAAACCCAGATCCACCTGTGACGAGAGGCACATCTGGGGCGGTCTCTTTTATCAGCCGGATCTCAGTTTGGAAATATTTTCTGTAGTAGTTCTGAAAATGCATTCTGTCTTGATTGTCTATGTTTCTTAGTGAGATGCCAATCAGATCAGGTTTAAATTGAAGAATAAAACGGACGAGCTCTTTGGCAGGGTCCCCGGCTGTGTTAAGGTCGAAAAGCTTGACAACGTGCCCCCTCATGCAGGCAGCTATACTGCTCAACCCCAGCGGATAGACAGCATATTCAGATCCCGTCGAAGACTGAATCAAAAGTACTTTCAAGGCCTGCCAATTCTCCAGAGCCACGGTGCTGAGTTGATATCAACAAGCAATTCGAAATTATTGTAAATCATTCTGAGCTGAAACCTCGGTGAATCTACGTGGCGCGCCCAAAATAGTGAAAATGTGTCCTACGGACTTTGTCACTCTTTCAACAGTAAGCTCTCGCATACACAAAGGATTTGCACAGCCAGGAAAGCGACCAAACGGATAGCATGGGCTGCAGGCAAGTGGACTCTGCAATGCCAAGTAATACTTTCCCCGCGGACATAGCGCCCAGCTC
>Ga0068714_10003972_pt1 | contig 16987 bp, 17 predicted proteins | sample MTBNYHSulfiMetaG_FD_62988 | JGI IMG/M metagenome (GOLD analysis project Ga0068714, IMG submission 62988) | Enrichment culture microbial communities from rom New York Harbor, USA that are MTBE-degrading - MTBE-NYH (New York Harbor Sulfidogenic)... | ecosystem: Environmental > Aquatic > Marine >...
ATTCCGAAACTGTAGGTCAGGATAGCAGGTATTCCACTATTTGTCATAAATGTGTTACGGTATTAGATGAAAATAGCCGGGAATGATTATGCCCGGCTATTTTCTTTCAACAATAAAGAATAATAATTTATCATGGTGATGGGGATTCTATGCGTTTTATAATCGGTGTATTTTTAGTTACCTTGCTGGATCAGATTAGTAAAATCTGGGTCCAAAGTACGGTAAATTTGATGGAATCTATTCCTGTAATCAGGGGAATTTTTCATATCACCTATATTCAAAATCCAAATTCTGCCTTTGGTCTTCTAAAATTTCCTAATACTATATTTATCATTATTGCCTTATTGGCAATGCTGATGATTATATTCCTGTTGCGTGATAAAATTGTCCAGAAAAACAAACTTGTATTCTTTTCCCTGATTTTTATTTTGGGTGGTTCTTTAGGGAATATGATTGATCGATTGCGAGTTGGCAGGGTTATTGATTTTTTGGATTTTCGGATATGGCCTATTTTTAATATTGCCGATTCGGCAATTAATATTGGTCTTTTTCTGCTCATCATTCATTTTTTGCTTCATAAAGAAGACGAACAGCTGGATGACCAACAGGAAGAATAGGAAAAACCAAGTAAATGATGGTTTAAAAGGAAGTAATAGCGGATGGATTCCCAAAAATACTCTGAAGACATTGAATATTTAGAAAAGGAAAATTTCCGAATTGATGCTTTTCTTTCCCGTGAGCAGGTTACTGATATTTCAAGAAGCAGAATTAAGGAACTGATTCTCCGGGGGAACATCCTGGTGAACGGAAAGAAGGTAAAGCCAAGCCATCTTTTAAAGACAGGAGAAAAGATATCCATTGATATTCCTGAACAAATAGATCTGCCTTTACAACCTGAAAATATTCCTCTTGAAATCTACCATGAAGATGAACACATGATGGTAATTAACAAAAGTGCCGGTATGATTGTTCATCCTACCGGAAAAGTCAGGACAGGTACGCTGGTTAATGCTATCCTCTTTCATTGTCAGGGACAGTTACCGGGGATTAACGGAGTAAACCGTCCGGGAATTGTACATCGCCTGGATAAAGAAACCTCCGGCTTGATGATGATTGCCAAATCCCAACAAGCCCATCATGATTTAACCAAACAGATTAAGGAAAGAAAAATCATAAAAAAATATATAGCACTGGTTCATGGTGTAGTAAAAGACCGGGCAGGATTTATTGAAGCACCCATTGGAAGAAATCAAAAACACGGAAACAGGATGGCTGTTTCTGATATTGCCAGTCGGGAGGCGAAGACTTACTTTGAAATCATCAAAAATTTTGAATCATTTACCCTGTTATTGCTCAGGCTGTATACCGGCCGAACCCATCAGATCAGGGTACATTTGAAGTTTATAGGTCATCCCGTGGTAGGAGACAAGGTATATGGACCGCGCAAGGATAAAAACCCGTTGATTTCCATAACAAGGCAGGCATTACATTCCCAGTATTTACAATTTACCCATCCCGTTAACGATCAGGTAATGAGTTTTACCTCACCCCTGTCCGAGGATATGATGGAACAATTATCAGTACTTCAACCTTTTTTCAATTTTAACTGATTAACAGCCGATGAATATCTTTTTTGATTTCATTATGGTCAATCATAACCGGTATGGTTTTTTCGTTTGAATAGATTACTTTCCCCATTTTGGCGTCTTTTGGTTTTCTCACATACTTTCTCAGGGTATGGACAATGAGGGCATTTTCCTTATCCTTGGTTTTACTGTAATACCCGGCCAGTCTTGCTGCAAAGACCAGCGTGGAATGAGGAGGGCTTTCCTGATTCTTATGATTTTTGATAATAACATGGCTTCCCGGCCTGGTCAGGTTATGTAACCAGAAATCATTCCCGGAAGACAGATACCTTAAGATATATTCATTCTGTCTATTGTTCCGGCCGACCAGGATGGTCCATCCGTCCGGGGAAAGAAATTTGCTTATAGCGGGGGATTGCTCTGTCTTTCTTTTCGAAGGGACTTCTTTTTCTTTTTTGATATACTTGAGCCTGACCAATTTGTTGTACAGCTCAGATAAGTCTTCTAAGGAATTCCTGCTTTCGGCTAATTTTTTCTGTATTTCTTGTAAATGATGTAAAAATTCCTGATTTTTATTGGTTCGTTTGTCAATTTCTCCCTGATTTTGCTGCAGCTTTTTATATTTTTTGAAATAATATTTGGCATTTTGCAGGGGGGTCAAATCAGGGTTTAAATGAACGGTCATTTGTGGTTGGTGTGCAACAGTATAATCAATCATGGTTATTTCCCGTATTCCTGGTTTGATATTCCACAGATTTGCCTTTATTAATTCGCCTTTCTTTTTATATTCTTCACAGGCTTCAATTTCTTTTTGCCTGCTCCGTAAAAAGCGCTCCCTTTCTTCTAATTTTTTAATATTTTTTTTTAATACTTTATTAATGTTAAAAAATAAATTCTGTCTTTTATCTTCTTCTCTTAACCGGGTAAAGACAAATTCAAGACAGGATGAAGTATCATCAAAGGGGATGTTCACTGTATTCGGTTGATTTACCGGGCAGAGTAATGAATAGTCAATAACCTGATCGGTATCTTTATCAATAAACACTGCCGGAGAGAGGTTGTTATTAATGATTTTTTGCCTGAACTCTGAAAATGTCTTCCAAAGATCATTCCACTTTGGCTCAGGAATTTGATTAAGTTTTTGCTGCAAAGGGAAATTCATAGAGGCAACAATTTCTTTGGAACTTTGGATACCAAATCCATTGAAATGCAGTTGAAAAAATTGCCATAAATATTGAATACTATCTGAATTTTTAGGTTGACTCAATAGATTCAAAAATTCCTGCCGGTTGACTGTTAAAGGATTTGCTTTATCTTGTTTGGGTGGATGAATATAGGGCATACCCGCCTTTACCTCCCGGTACCGGTTAACATCTGAACCAACCTGCTTTAATACAGCTTTGATATTGTTCTGATCGTCTATCAGGATGATATTACTGTGTTTTCCCATGAACTCAATGATCATCTGATATTGTTTTATCGGTCCGAATTTATTATAAGGTTCAATAATAAGTTTCATTATACGGTCAAATTGAAAATGTTCAACATCCAGCAATGTTCCCCCCTTAATCCAGTTTTTCAGCTGGTTAAAAAATAGAGAGGTAAAATTTTCTAACGGAAGAGGAGAGCTACTTAGAAAAAAAGCCATTCTGTCCGGCCGGACGGAACAAAACAGTTTTCCGGAAGAGTTATTTTTCTTTAGCATTAGTAATATTTCATATTTACTGAGTTGATAAACGTCAATGATATTTGCCGGAATTATTTGTTTTTTAATTTCATGGGTTATTGACGATAGGGCAATACTGTCAAGTTTCATCTTATTCCCGCTTTTTAGATTAATAAAAATAACTGTTAACAGTTACAGGTTATTTATAATATATTTACACTCGCCGGTCAAGCAGTGTTATCATAAAATATTAACAAAGTTGAAAATTAATGCTTGACATTCTTCCCCAATAGTGTAGAATAAGACGTCACTTAGTAATAAGTGATAATATTATATAACAAATAGTTTATGGCATTGAAAGATCAATCTTCTATCTGAGGGTTGATATACAGTAATAAATAAATTAGAGACTTTTCTATCTTGCTATATTTTACCTCTAAATAAAATGTTACTGAATTAAATATTTTAAATAAGGAGGTAAAAGAGATGCAGGGTAGTAAACTTTATGTAGGGAATTTAAACTATTCCGTAACAAACCAGCAACTGGAAGAGCTTTTTGCTAATCATGGCACTGTTAAAAGTGTCAATATTATCGAAGGCAAAGGCTTTGGTTTTGTGGAAATGTCTTCTTCGGAAGAAGCCAATAATGCTAAAGATGCTTTACACGACACTGATTTCAATGATCGTCCGTTAAAGATCGACGAAGCAAGACCACAACAACCCAGAAGAGATTATGGCAATAATCGACCCAGAAGAGATTTTGACGATAATCGAAGACGTTATTAGCTTTTAGTTAAAACGTACTGAACAATAAGAATAAGACCCCTTCAGTTTTTAATGCTGACGGGGTCTTTCATTTTGCAGGGAATGGCAGGGGACGGTTCTTTGACATATTTAACATTTAATTAATCCAGATTCATGATACCAATTCAACTCCTGACCTTTGAAAGGATAGTTTCATGAGATATTAAAGTGAGTCATAATGATGTTCATTGAAAAAATATAATAGGTATTAAAAGATAATTTTCTTCATCTTGCTAACTATCCAATAATCCAAACAGCGTATTGAAGGATTCTGAAAGAGTAGGATGAGCAAACATGCCATCACGAAGAGCCGTATAGGGAAGGCGGCCAAGCATAGCTATCTGAATTGCTGACATTAATTCGCCTCCCTCAATCCCAAGAATAGCTGCACCGAGTATCTGTTTGGTTTTATGGTCGACAATTGCTTTCATCAAGCCTTTTGTTTCATCTGTTTCTATTGCTCTGGCTACCCAGCTCATGGGAATCTTTGCTACCCGGTAATCATACCCTTGATCCTTCACTTGCTTTTCATTCATGCCGATACGTCCCAGCTGGGGGTCAATGAATACCACATAGGGTAAAATCCTGCCGGAGACACCCGCTTTGCCACCTTCTAGAATATTCTTTAGGAGTATCTTATTGAAGAGTTTCTGCAGGACAGTTGGAGTCAACCGGGATAGTCAAATCATTTTCATTTTGTTATAATAGAGACCAGAAAAGCTTTTTATAATTATGTGAAAAAGTACCAAAAATATCAGTTAGAGTTTGTGCAGTTAGTTAAAGAATAGTGATGAGTTGTTCAAAATAATATAGGCAGCAGTTTCTTGTAACCTTCCTGTGAATCTCTAATTCTACTCTTCTTGTCAATTGAAGCTTGTTTTTCAAGTAAGTCAGGAGCCTGCTATTAATCAAGATTAAGTAGGAAGTAGGTATCATAATATGCATTCGATCATATCCAGGAAGTGATACTCAGTAATAAAAGGAGGAAGCTAATGACGAATAAATTGAAACAAGGCGATGCCCTGATAGTGGTGGATGTGCAGAAAGATTTCTGTCCGGGTGGTGCGTTACCGATCGAGAATGGTGACGCAGTTGTTCCTGTTCTTAATCATTGGATTGCTAATGCTATTGCCAGGGGGGTACCGGTATACGCCTCGCGTGATTGGCACCCTGTTGGACATATTAGTTTTTTCGAGCGCGGTGGTCTATGGCCACCTCATTGTATCCAGGACAGCGACGGAGCGCGTTTCCATCCTGATCTCGAATTACCCGACTCAATTATTAAAGTAACCAAAGGGGTACGTTTTGACAAGGACCAGAACTCAGTTTTCGATCAGACAGGGCTTGCCATGCAGTTGCATAAGGAGGGCATCAAGCGTTTGTGGGTTGGAGGCCTTGCAGAGGATGTATGTGTTCTCGCGACTGTGCTGGATGGCCGTAAGGAGGATTTTGAAGTCATACTGATTGAAAAAGCTACACGACCGGTTACACTCCAGGGTAGTAAGAAAGCTCGCAAAAAAATGCGTGATGCCGGGATACAGACTATTGTCTAACAAATTTCTCCGCCGGGCAGTAATACTGCTGCAATCCATTAGTCGGATAGTCAGAGAACTAGGCCATTGGCTTAAAGTATCGACTCCTTAAGGATAGGTCTATTTCTCAAATGTGGGACTTTACTCATATGCCAACTTCGATAAATATAATCGAGTGAAGTGGTTCCGGTTGATTTATCCGATTGCATAAGACTTGCTTGTGATTTCTTTAAAATGGAAAGTAACCAGCAAATAGATTAAGATAAAGATAAAACCTATAAGGAGAAAAAGATGAGTTTAAAAATCGTCATTGTCGGTGCAGGATATGCTGGTATTCTTACGGCAAAAAAGTTAGCCAAGAAATTCAAAAAAAACGATGCGGTCTCAATTACAATTATTGATAAGAATCCTTACCATGCGTTATTAACAGAGCTTCATGAAGTAGCAGCAAACCGGGTGAACGAAGAAAGCATTCGTGCAAGCTTGAAGAAAATATTTGCATATAGGAAAGTTAATGTTGAATTGGATACTGTCACTTCTTTTGACTTTGAGAAAAAATTAGTTATTGCTGAGAGAAAAAACTATGAATATGATTATCTGGTTTTAAGCGCCGGTTCCAAACCAACCTTTTTTGGAGTTCCTGGGGCTGAGCAACATTCGTTCCAGCTTTGGACTTATAATGACGCTTTGAATATACGTCAACATATTCAGAATACCTTCAGCAGGGCAAGTCGTATAACAGACCCAAAAGAAAAGAAGAAACAGCTTACCTTCTTTATCGTGGGTGCGGGGTTTACCGGAGTTGAAATGGCAGGTGAATTGGCTGAATATGCACCTATTATCTCGGATAAATTTGAAATTGACCGTAATGATGTAAATATCAACATCGTCGATATTTTAGATCGGATGATCCCTAACCTGCCGGTGAAACTGTCAAAAAGGGCAGAAAAACGGTTAAAGAAAATGAGCGTGAATGTCATACTTAATTCCAATGTCTGTGAGGTAGGACCTGATTATTTAAAAATCATGCAGGATGGAAAATGTATCCAGTATGACACCCATACCGTAATATGGGGCGCCGGTATCGAAAGTGCTGATATTGCCGGAAAGGCAGCTGAAGTACTGGAATCCGGAGCCAGGAATAGGATTAAGACCGATGCCTATCTCCGTTCAGTTAATGAAAGTAATGTATTTGTTATCGGTGATAATATGCTCTATACTCCCGAAGGCGAAGAAGAAGCAGTTCCACAGGTAGTTGAAAACTGTGAGCAAAGTGCTGCAACAGCAGCTCATAATCTTTCCTGCTCGATTAGCGGTAAGGGTAAGATGAAAGAATATAAACCATCTTTCCACGGATTCATGGTGTCTATTGGAGGATGTTACGGATTGGCTCGCGTCGGTTTTCCAAACCATATGATCAACTTACCATCTTTCCTGGCCATGTTTGTTAAGCATTTTGTCAATATAATATACTTTGCCCAGATCCTGGGATGGAATAAGGTTTATAGCTATATGAAGCATGAGTTCTTTACCATAAGGAATTGCAGAAGTTTTGTAGGAGGACATTTCTCTAATCGTACTCCCAGTTTTTTAATAGTACCCCTTCGATTATGGCTAGGTGCTGTATGGATATTTGAAGGTGTAAAAAAGGTAAACGAAGGATGGTTTGGTGAGGCAAAATTGACTGCTTTTTTTGGCTCTGCTACTAATTGGTTTAACTCTATACTTGCAATAGCTACTGAAGGTGCCGAGGCCGCCAGCTCAGCTACACCCGCGGCTAACGAAGCAGCGGAAGCAGCTGGTACTGCTATAATAAATTGGAATTTTTTGGGTTTATTTAAGGTAATCTTTGTTAGTGGTAAGGAGCTTGCTAATTCAGTATTGAATGATTTTGCTTTTAAGTTAGATGTGCCATTGATAAATTGGTTTGTTGATAATGTTATTTTGTCAGGTGATACCATACAAGTTGTTATGCAGTCAGGTATTATAATTACTGAAATTTTAATCGGTCTTGCGTTAATTGGGGGATTGTTTACCTTTCCGGCAGCGGGTGTGTCTCTAATATTGTTATTCATGTTTGCCTGTACTACCGGTATTTATCTTAGTAATTTTTGGATGATATTTGCAGGTATTGCAGTTCTTATTTGTGGCGGAAGAATCTTTGGTTTGGATTATTACGTGATACCATGGCTGAAAGAACGTTGGAAAAAAATAGCGGTTGTAAGAAAGCTGTATATTTACAATGACTAGTATAGCACAAAAGAATCATGTTAAAATAGAATTCAAGTATGAAGAAGCATTTAAACATATAAAAAATGAAGTGAACAGAGCATTGTCCACTTCTCCTACTATCATTCGTGAATATACCCGGCATTTGGGTAAAACCACAGGAAAGTTCATGCGGGCTAGCTCTCTTCTGGTTTGTGCTCAAAATGATGAAGATCTCATAGCACAAAATGCCATTATATTGGCCAGTGCTATAGAGGTTCTACACCTTGCTACACTGATTCATGATGATGTTATTGATAATGCCGATATTCGCCGGGGTGTTGTTACCCTGCAGAAAAAATATGGAAACAGAACTGCTGTCATTTGTGGTGATTATCTGCTAAGTGTTGCGCTGAAAATGGTTGCTTCAGTTTCCGAGAGAGAGGAATACTTAGACAGGAAGCTGCCGGACTTTATTGGCAGGGTTTGCCTGGGTGAATTAAACCAGCAAATTAACAGTGGTAACTATGATTTGTCTGTTTTTCAATATCTAAAAATTATTGCCGGCAAAACAGCCTGTATGTTTGAGGCTGCATTTTATGCAGGCATTTCACTAGTGGAAAAAGATGAGGTAGTTATCAAAAAATATGCCAGGATTGGCCGGTATGTCGGGATGATTTTTCAATTAACCGATGATTGTATGGATTTTGAAACTAGCGAAAGTGTTGCCAAAAAACCTGTACAGTCTGACTATGAAAAAAATGTAGTAACTTTACCGTTAATTCACACTTTTAAGACATTTGAAAATTTTAAAGTTAAGGCCAAGGTACACCGCTTAAGCAGAACTGAAATTAACATAATGGTTAAAAAGGCGGGCGGACTTTTATATACCAGAAATTTAGCTAAAAAGTATTACAAAAAAGCACTTGACTTATTACAGAAAGTTGAGACATCAGAGGATAAGAAAGAAAAGATCAAGTCAATCATAGATAAAGCTTACCGTATTTTTTAGCTGTTTAATTTAAGAAATATTAAGAGTACATCCAAAGAGTATAGGATAACAACATGTTTGAAAAGTTTTTGAGCTTTATAGAAATCAAGACAAAAATTACCAGTGTATTTGCTTTTTTGCTAGCTTTGGCATATCTTTCTTATATCGAACAGACCATTGATTGGCAAGTAACTTCAGTATTTTTTGCTTCCATGTTTATTTTTGACCTGGCAACAACGGCTATCAATAACTATATCGACACTAAAAATAATCATCAGGTGCTACAGTTCAGGCGCAGTCGTGCTCTGGTTATATTACTATTACTTCTAGCAGTCAGTTCGGCTTTGGGGATTTATTTGGTGATGCTCACAGATATAGTGGTACTTTTTATAGGTGGAATATGTTTTTTATCCGGAATCCTTTATACCTTTGGTCCTATACCTATATCCAGATTGCCGTTAGGTGAAATAGTGTCGGGATTATTTTATGGATTTTTTATACCTTTTCTAATGTTGTATATCAATATGCCGGAGGGAACGTTTTTAACCTATGATTTTAATGCCATCTCTATGGCTTTGTATCTCAGGCTGAATATTCTACCTATTATAACCGTAATCCTGCTGTCAGTTGCCCCGGTGTGCGCTACAGCGAACATCATGCTGGCAAATAATATTTGTGATTTAGAAAAAGACCTCGCTGTTAAGAGATATACATTACCTTATTATATAGGAGACAAGGCAATTCCATTATTTGCCTGGATTTACTATGTGACATATATAGCAACTATTCTGATGGTGTTGCTAAATATTTTATCTCCCCTTATTTTGTTATCACTTTTAACTATTTTCATAGTGCAAAAGCACATAAGTCAGTTTTCTAAAGTACAAGATAAAGAGACTACATTCTTGGTCTCGATAAAGAATTATATAATTATCATGGGTACCAATACGTTGTTGATTTTTTTAAGCGGGTTACTGCATATTTGAGGGAAAATGAATTTTGTAAAAAAGTATGATATTATTATAATCTCTTTTATTTTAATGGTCAGTCTTGTTTTTTGGATGACCTATAAGGTTTTTTTTGCAGATCAATCACCAAAGGCAGAGATTTACTATTATTCTGAATTGGTAAAAACGGTGGATCTGGGACAGGGCATAGAAAAATATTTTTCCATAGAGGAAAATCCCAATGTGGTATTTCACCTGTTCGAAGACGGGAGTATTTGTTTCGAAGAATCCGACTGTCCCCATAAATTGTGTATAAAGGCAGGAAAACAATACAGGCCTGGTCAGTTTGCCGCATGTCTTCCCAATGGAATAATATTAAAGATTGTACCTGGGGAAAACAGTGACAGGGATGTAGATATTGTGATTGGAAATTAGAAAGGATTTGAATGGATAGTTTGGAAACTTTTCGTTTATCAGAGAATATGAATAAAATCCAGATTTTGGTTTTTAGCGGATTGTTGTTTGCCATTGCATTGATTCTTTCTCTTGTTGAGAGCTTGCTTCCGATTATGCCGATTGCAGTCCCGGGTGTCAAAATCGGTTTGTCAAATATTGCCGTAATGTATGCAATCTTTTTTTTGGGTGCCAGGCAGGCTTATGCTATTGCAATTTTAAAAGCACTCTTCGTTTTTATCACCAGAGGTTTTATCGCGAGTACATTAAGTCTGTCCGGGGGGTTATTATCAATTACTGGCATGCTCTTAATGCTTTTTTTACTGAAAGAAAAAGTGTCTTATTTAGGCATTAGTGTTGTGGGTGCGGTTTCTCATAATATCGGTCAATTTCTGGTGGTTTCCCTAATATATGTAGGTGTAAGCATGTGGGCTTATCTGCCTGTATTATTAATATCCGGTGTTATTGCAGGTTTGTTGACGGCAACACTATTAAGGATTCTTTTGCCAGCATTCAAAAGGCTGATATAATATAAACAGGTATACTACAATCAAACAATTAAAAGAGGAAAATAGTGATAGTATTATCAATATTAACAATAAGAGGAGGAAAAATATAATGAAAAAATTCGCACTTACAATGATAATATTTGTGTTTTTATTGACATTATCAGGATATGGGTTAAGCCAGAATGCTGATGATGTAAAAACTGGTTTGGCTATAGATACCTCGATTGCTAATTCGGTGGATGCGGGTGGAGAGGATGGATTGGCACAGGCTGATTCAGTTATTGTAGCAGTAACCGTTGATGAAGACGGAAAGATCACCAACTGTGCTATTGACTCAGCCCAGACCCGGATTAATTTTTCAAATACTGGAAAGATTCTCACACCACTGGATAAAGAATTTGTCGGTAAACAAGAACTGGGAGAAGACTATGGGATGATTATTGCTTCTTCGATAGGGAAAGAGTGGAACCAGCAAGCTACTGCACTTTCCAACTTTGTGATTGGTAAGACAGTGGAAGAAGTTAAAGGTATTGCAGTTAATGAAGAAGGGATATCCACAGATACTGAACTGACCTCTTCGGTTACGATGCACATCACAGACTATATTGCGGGAATAGAAAAAGCGGTTGCTGATGCAGAGATGCTCGGAGCTGCAAGTGATGATGAGTGTGGAATTGGGGTAATCACCACAATTGACATGTCTAAAGATGCCATCTCTGAAGAAGAAGGATTAGCTCAGGCTTATTTAAATATTGCTGCTGTAACCTTCAATAATGAGGGAGTGATTACGAGCTGCATCATTGATGCTGTTCAGGCAAATGTTCGGTTCAACCAGGAAGGGAAAATTACCACTGACTTGTCTGCTGTTCTCAAGTCTAAAAACGAGATTGGTGATGAATACGGTATGAAGGCAGTTTCAGAAATCGGCAAAGAATGGTATGAGCAGGCAGACGCATTTGCAAAATATGTTGTTGGTAAGACTATTGATGAGGTCAAAGGTATTTCCCTGGATGAAGAAGGAAGACCTGCTGAGTCAGAATTGGCTTCTTCAGTATCTGTTCACATTGGTCCTTTTATCACTGTTATTGAAAAAGCTTACCATGCCGCCAAGTAGCAAACAAATTAAAGTACCTACTGTGATAACTTTTTGAGTAAAACAAGAGGCAGGTAATCTCCCTGCCTCTTGTTTTATATATACCAAAGAAATCTAAAATTAAAAGTAAATCAGAAGGAAAATAAGCTATTAAAACTCCGGGAAAGAAAAAATTTAATGGTTAAAAAAGTGAACTTGTGTTCAATCAAACAAAACAGGTACGCAAAAATATTTTTTATTATCATTAACTGCATATTCATATTGAATCTAACATCTTGTCAGGATCAGGAAAAAAAACGATATGAAGCTCAATTTCTAACATTGTTTGACACGGTAACACAAATTGTGGCATATATGGATAATAAAGAGGAATTTACCGAACAGGCAAATCAGATATACGATGATTTGGAGAAATATCATGAGCTTTATGATATATATAAAGAGTATGCCGGTCTTGTAAATATTAAGTTAATCAATGATAATGCCGGGAAACAACCGATGAAAGTTGACCGACGTATTATTGATTTGCTTCAATTTGCCAAAGATATCTATAAAAATACCGATGGAAAGGTTAATGTAGCGCTGGGTTCTGTCCTTTCTATTTGGCATGAATACCGGGAAAGAGGGACAGCTGATCCGGAAAATGCCAAACTACCGCCACTGGATTTACTTCAAGAAGCAGCCCGGCATACGGACATCAATAAAGTGATGATTGATGAAGCAGAATCAACAGTTTTTCTAAATGATCCGGATATGAGCCTTGATGTTGGTGCAATTGCTAAAGGATATGCCGTAGAGCAGGTGAGCCAGAGGGCAATCGACAGGGGATTTACCTCAGGTTTAATCAGTGTGGGAGGAAATGTAAAAATAATTGGGACCAAAGATTCCAATAAAGAGTCTTGGAACGTAGGAATCCAAAACCCGGAATCTCCAAACGAAGAATCAAATCTGCTTATCGCTTACCTGGTAGACTATTCTATGGTAACCAGTGGTAACTACAGTCGTTATTATACGGTTGACGGAAAAGAATACCATCATATCATCAATCCGGATACACTTTATCCTGCAGAGTATTTTACTGCTATTACTATTATCTGTGAAGATTCAGGTGAAGCCGACGCTTTATCAACTGGGGTTTATAATATGCCGTTACAACAGGGACTGTCCTTAATCGAGAGCTTACCTAATACTGAGGCATTCTGGTTATTGCCAAGCGGTGAACAAAAATTCAGCTCAGGATTCCAAGCCCTGTTGGTTAAATAAGAAGACAAAATAGAAAATGCCAGTAGAATGTTTCATAATAAGCAGCCCCTTTTTTATCCTGATATCATTTTAGTATTTTTTTTATCCATATTAAGAAGTTTTAGTTCGAAAGATGCACACTTTCTTTGAATGTAATCTCAACAGGTGATAAAATATGATTATTAAAAAAATATTGATTGTTGTTCTTTTAACCGGGATATAAATATTAGGACGAACTAATTTTAGTCCAAAGGAAAATAAAGTTAGTTCAGGAGGTGTATAAATTATTATGTCAAAAATAAAAGTTGATTGTTGCGGGGAAACCTGTCCCGTTCCTTTAATAGAAACCAGGAAGGCAATTCGCAAAGCCTCTCCCGGAGATATCATCGTAGTAAAAGGAACTCATCCGGCATCAAAAAAAGAGATTCCAATGGCAGTAAAGGCTTTAGGTTTAAAATTGGTTGATGTGAAAGAAGAAGGCGGGGTATGGACAATTACCATTCAAAGATAGGAGGAATCAAAAGATGGCAGATAAATTAACTATTGTTGTTCACAGTGGAGATATGGATAAAATTTACAGTGCGTTAATTATTGCAAATGGTGCCCTTTCCATGGGAATAGAAGCATCTCTATACTTTACTTTTTGGGGACTTGAGCGGCTGAAGAAAGGAGGTCTGGAGAAAGGACCTCTCTCAAAAATGCATATGATGGGAATAGGAAAATCAATGATAATAAAGCGAATGAATAAGGCCAATGTCTCCTCACTGGAGCGTTTAATAAAGGATTTCAAGGAATTAGGAGGAAAAATAATTGCCTGTGACATGACTATGGAAATTATGGGGATAAAAAAGGAAGATTTAAGAGAAGATTTAATTACCGAATGTGGTGCAGTGGGAACTTATATTCAGGAAGCAAGGGAATCGACTATTAATCTTTTTATTTGAGGAGAAATACCTATGTTAGATGTGTTAGATGGAAAAAATATTTATCTGGATAATGCTTCAGCAACCCGGCTTGATGAACGGGTGTTAGAGGCCATGCGGCCTTATTTTTTTGATACTTATGCAGTAGCTACTTCGGAGTTTGGTTATTCTCAGGGAATAGAAGCCAGGGAAGCTTTACAAAAAGCTCGTGAAGTTATTGCCTTGAAGCTTAACGCAGGTCCCGAAGAAATGATTTTTACCTCAGGAAGTACCGAATCAGGCAATACTGCGCTTAAGGGTGTCATGATGGCACTTAAAAAGAAAAACAAAAGCCACCTGATTATTTCTAAAATTGAAGATTTTCCCATTCTTTACAGTGCAAAAAATCTGGAAAATCAGGGAGTAAAAGTAACCTATCTGAATGTGGATAAATATGGTTTTATAAATCCGGAACAGCTCAAAGATGCAATTTCGAAGGAAACCGCATTAGTATCCATTCAGCATGCCAACCAGGAAATCGGAACCATTCAGAATATCGAAGCCATCGCTAATATTTGCCGCGAGAAAAAAGTATTGTTTCATACTGACGCTACCCACACCTTTACACGACTACCCATCAATGTAAATAAGATACCGGTAGATTTAATTTCTATTACAGCTCATACTATCCATGGTCCCAAAGGGATTGGCGGTTTATATATCCGCAAAGGCACACCTTTTTTCAAGTGGATGGATGGAGGTTTTCAGGAATTCAACAAAAGGGCAGGTTTAGAAAATATTCCCGCCGCTGTCGGTTTTGCAAAAGCAGTCGAATTGGTATCTCCTGAAGAAAATAAACAACTGATTACTCTAAGAGACCATCTAATCAGCCATGTTTTAGCAGAAATTCCCAAGACTACCTTAAACGGACATGCCGAAAAGAGAACACCTCAGAATGCAAATATTACCTTTCATTTTATAGAAGGGGAATCAGTCACCCTGCATCTGGATATGCATGGTTTTTCAGTAAGTACCGGTTCAGCCTGTTTTAGCCGTTCTTTGGAGGCAAGCCATGTTATTCTGGGTATCGGTGGAGATCATGAGAGGGCGCACGGTTCCATTCGGTTTACCCTGGGCCGGTATAACAGCTTGGAAGAAATAGTCAAATTGATAAAGACTTTAAAAGAGATTATTAGTGAATTAAGAAAAATCAGTCCCCTGGGCAAAGACTAAAAAGGAGGTATAATATAATGAAATTTCCCTATAGCGAAAAAGTATTGGAACATTTTCGAAATCCCCGTAATGTCGGAAAGATTGAAGATGCAGACGGAAAAGCCATGGAAGGAAGTCCAGCCTGTGGAGATATGGTCTCTGTTCAAATTAAAGTGGATGAAAAAACAAAAAGAATTCAGGATATCAAATTCGAATCTTACGGCTGTGCTTCAAATATTGCTACCGGTTCAATTATTACAGAGTTAGCTAAGGGGAGAACATTAGAAGAAGCAAAAAAAATAACCTGGAAACAGGCATCGGAAGAACTGGGAGGGCTTCCAGCCATTAAGGCACACTGCTCTGTATTGGCTGTTGAAGGGTTACGTTCAGCTATTAGAAATTACGAGGAAAAAAAGGGTTTGTTAACCGATAAAACTCCCACTACCGTAGAAAAAATAGAGAAAAGATTAAGTAAAGTAATGAACCCTTTAAGTGGCCTTGACCTGGTAGACACCAATTTGATTAAAAAAATTGAACTAAAAGATGGTGTTGTTAGCATAGAAATTGATTTGCCGGAAAATCATCAGTTTATTAACTCAATTAAGGAAGAGATTCTGGAGAAAATTGAATCCTTGCATGATGTTAAAAAAGTAGAGATAAGTTTTAGCGGATAAAAAAATCTACAAGGTTAATCATTCAAAATAACGCCTTACTATTAAGTTTTTTGAATCAGTTAGGATTGCTAAATCACTTTTCTGTAGTAAAGTAGAAACTATAACAGAGGTATATTTAAAGATTAATGTTTATTATTAGAAAGTAAAAACAAAATCAATTGAAATAAAAGGAGAAGAATCATGTCATCAATCAAAAGCGAGGAATTGTTTTCAAAGTTAGCTAAACAGAGTAAAGCTTCATCGATTAGAGAAATTCTGAAAATTATTCAGAGTGCCGATGTAATATCATTAGCCGGTGGAATGCCTGATCCGGTAACATTTCCTGCAGAGGAATTAAAAAAGATTACTGCACAAATTTTAACCAGGGACAGTGCTCAGGCTTTGCAATACAGTAGTACGGAAGGTCTGTTGAAATTAAGAGAATTTCTATTCCGGTGGCTGAACCTGGACAGTAAAAAATTCGGAATGGATAATATTGTTATCACTTCCGGTTCACAGCAGGGGTTGGATTTGGTGAGTAAAGCGTTGTTGGACCCGGAAGATATTGTTATTGTAGAACTGCCGAGTTATTTGGCAGCTTTGAATGCTTTTAGGAGTTATGGAGCAGAGATGATTGGAATTCCAATGGATGCAGAAGGCATGCAGATGGAACTTTTGGAAGATACTCTAGAAAAACTTAAAAACAATGGTAAAAAAGTCAAATTTATATATACGATTTCTAATTTTCAAAATCCTGCCGGTGTTACCATGTCCTTATCCCGAAGAAAAAAAATCCTTGAAATTGCTCAAAACTATAACCTTTTTATTTTGGAAGATAATCCTTATGACAAACTCCGGTTTGAAGGAGATTCACTTCCCCCAATCTTTTCTCTTGATTATGACGGAAGAGTCATAAATTTAGGTACTTTTTCTAAAATATTATGTCCTGGTCTGAGATTAGCCTGGATTTCCGGCAATAAAGAAATAATTGAAAAGATTGTTATTCTGAAACAGGCTACCGATTTATGTACACCTATTCTAAATCAGTTGATTGCTTCTGAATATTGTGGCCAGGGCTATATTGATAAGAATATTGAGGCAAATATCTTAATTTATAAGAAGAAGCGTGATGTTATGTTACAGTCTTTAGAAAAATATTTCCCGGCGGAAGCTTCTTGGACTAAACCGG
>Ga0068714_10003974_pt1 | contig 16982 bp, 11 predicted proteins | sample MTBNYHSulfiMetaG_FD_62988 | JGI IMG/M metagenome (GOLD analysis project Ga0068714, IMG submission 62988) | Enrichment culture microbial communities from rom New York Harbor, USA that are MTBE-degrading - MTBE-NYH (New York Harbor Sulfidogenic)... | ecosystem: Environmental > Aquatic > Marine >...
ACCCTGAAGAAGGTTCGGCCGGGATTCGCCTGGCTCACCCCGGACTATCTGGACACGCTGAGCCTACAGTATAGACGGTAGCTAGGCCGGAGCGCCCGTGGACATTGCTTTACGTTTCACCCGAGAACCGCCGCCAGAATGGGATCGATGCCACGGTTTGTTTCGCCTTCTCCTTCGCCGCCGACGAGGGAAGCGCTTCCAGGGAGAGCCCCCACGGCCTCCAGCACCGCAAACCGAGAAGACCCCGACCGACACGGCTCACGGCGTGTTTGACACGTCTCCGGCTGCGTTTGTATCTTGTTCCACGTGGCGTCCGTCAGGCCGCGGGAGCCTGGAATGAAGCACAGGAGATGGCTGTGTGCACGGGGGCGTAGGCACCCGGCCGAATCCGGGGTTCTCTCTGACGCGTGGTGGACCTTCTTTCGCCCGACCGGACATCGAGATGCCTGCAACACGATAGGCTCGCCAGCCCGATGACACTCCCCATACCCAGACGAAGAAGGCGTGCCCCGTCCGGTCTTCCGGCGGAACGGTTGAAGGAATACAATCGCACCCGGTCGCGTAGGACAAGAAAATACCTCTGCTATCTGCCCTTCACGCAGCTTTACGTGAGCTTCGAAGGCAACATCTACGTTTGTTGCGGCAATCGCTCCTTCCTCCTGGGCAAGTACCCCGAACAAAGCCTCAAGGACGTGTGGTTCGGCGATGCGTTGAGGGAGCTCAGGAAACGTATCATCGATGCGGATCTAACCAAGGGCTGTCAGATTTGTTTGGAGCCGCTTCGGGATGGAAACTACGACCTCGTGCTGGCCAGACGATACGACGCTTACGGCCGGCACCGGGGCAAGTACCCGGTGGCGTTCGAACTGGAACTCAGCAATACCTGCAATCTTGCCTGCATCATGTGTTACAGCGAGTTCTCCTCTACGGTGGCCAGGCGCCTGGACCCTCACTACCAGGCGCCCGCTTCCCCGTACGATGCGGAGTTCGTCCGGCAGTTCGAGGCGTTTATTCCCCATCTCCACGAGATCACCTTCAAGGGGGGGGAACCGTTCCTGATCCCTATCTATCGCCACATCTGGAGAAGCGCCCTGGCGCTCAACCCTTCCGTGCTGATCCGGATCATCACGAATGCAACCGCCCTGACCCCCGTCATCGAGGAGCTGCTGCTTCGGTCGAATTTTCATCTGAATGTTTCCATCGATTCGCTGCGCAAGGACCGATACGAGCAGATACGCCGCAACGCGGACTTCGAGCAGACCCTGGGCAACGTGCGCAGGATGATCGAGTTGGACCGCCGCAGGGGAGGCGGCCGCCTCACGATCATGGTCTGTTTCATGACCGTGAACTGGGACGAGATGCCCGACCTGGTTGCCTTTTGTAATGACAACCGGGTGAACATCCTTTTCCTGCATATCACCTATCCCGCCTTGCACCTTTCGGTGAGACACGCGGGCCCTCGTACGCAGGAGCACATCTATCGCAACCTTTCCCAGGTTTCGCTTCCGGAGGGGAAACCCGTTCAATCCCACAACAAATCGGTTTACGGCCAGCTGCTTACACAACTCCACACGTGGATGCAGGAGGCCCGCATCTTGCCACCCGACCAGGTGCTGGCTACGTACAAGCGAACCCTGGACTCCGCCCTGAGCAGTGCCTTTCTCCTCCCCTTTCAGGGCGAGGAGCGGCTTGCTCGGCATGCAGCATTCTCTGCCTCCCTCGATGCCGTGCTGGATCACGGCAGAAGATCCCAACCCGACTTCCCGTCGATGCTCGCCGAGATGCCCCCGCAGGAGACGATCGACCTCGTTCTTTCCGAGAACAGCCCGGAAGACATCTGTAGGAGAATTCTGGATCACTACCGGCATCTTCTCGGCAGCACCCAGGCACCGCGATGAAAGGCTTCCTCCCTCCGGATGGAAGGCGCAGCATTTCTCGGACCGGGCTTCGAACCGTTGAGGTCGCTGGAGCCTGTTCCCCCGGTCAAGCCAGCCGCTCCCGCCTATCGAAAGGTTGGGCGAAGCCGTATGCGTCCGAGGAGCGAGAGAAATCCTCAACAAGGGGCAAAGGACCTCGTTCATGACGGAGGGATCTCCAGAGAGCAGGGCGGTTGTCCTGTTCGGGTTGTTTGCCATCGTCACCGGGGTTCTTGCAAATGAATGGACCCTGTGCTTCCTGTTCAGCACGGACGGAATACTGGAACCCTCCACCCGGGCAAGGATCGGGTTGCTGAACATCTTTCTCATAACGGGAGGGGGCCTCGCGATACGATACAGACAGATGATCCCGTCTGGGAGGAAACGCTTCGTCTCCTTTCTGGGAGCGGGCGTCAGGACGGTTGGTGCCTTCTTCAAACCTAGACTTCCTGCCCTGGCATTTGTGACCTTCCTCATGGCGCTGTTCCTCATGGGGGAGGTGCTGTTGAGGATCACCGGCATTGGTGCAACGTGGTCCGAAAGGCTTGGACAGCCGTACATCTCGCTATACAAACAGGCGAATCGAACACCCTGGATATGGGACTACCCACCGAATTCAACCTACACGTTCGATCATCAGCCGGCATTCACCCATCAAGTCAGAATCAACGCTGAGGGGGTGCGCGATATCGATCATCCGGTGGAGAAGCCTTCCGACGAGTACAGGATTATCGGGCTGGGAGATTCCTTCACAATGGGAGTCGGGGTCGAACGGCTCGAGGATACGTACCTGAAGGTGCTTGGACGGAGGCTGAATGAAACCAGCCGGGATAGGAAGATCCGCATCCTTTCAGGGGGGGTAGGAGGCAGCGACCCGGTCTTCAGCTATTCCCTCTTCACGAGGCGGCTGCAGAAGTACCAACCCGACCTGGTGCTGCTCACGATCAACAGGTCGGACATGGACGACATCATCGTCCGGGGAGGCATGGATCGATTCGGACCCGATGGATTCATGAAAGAACGCACACCACCCATAACGGAGTGGCCCTTTGCGCACAGCCGGATCATCCGGACAGTCCTGATGAGCTTATTTCAGGTCGATTACTTGCTTCTCCGGCCGGAGCAAAGAACACAGAAGGAGGCCATGGCCGTATCCGTCATTCTGGAGGTTGCTTGGGCCATGAAGACATTGGGGGAGGAGCAGGGGTTTGCATTTCTCCTGGTTATCCATCCCTTCTGGCCGGACATTGTGAACCCCGGTGCACCCAATCCGTTTGAGGACCTGGAGAGTCGATGCGCCCAGATGCGTATCCCCTGTATCAATCTGACGTCCTTTTTCCGGAAAGAGATCCGGGCCGATCGCGTTTTCGAGTACTTCTGGCCCGTTGAAAGCCACTGCAATGAGAAGGGGTACGATGTTTTTGCCCGGGCGATCGAGAAGGGGATCCGGCAGATCTACGTGGGGAGCGCATTTCCCTGGAACCGATAGGATAGCGTCTTCGGCTCGAACGGCGGGAAAGGCGGTCACAGATTCTTCACGGATTCGTCCTATGAAAGGAGTATCGTGCTATGGAAGAGGAGGGACACGAGGCCAAAGAAGCCGCGCTGAGTGAGGATCTCCTGGCACAGTACAATGCGACCCGCAACCCTGCGGAAACATGGAGATTGTGCCATGCTCCGTTTCGAAACATGTTCTTGAGCCTGAACGGTGACGTGAATCCGTGCTGCGCGAACCGCTCGTTTGCGATCGGCACGTATCCGGAAACGCCGCTTCACGACATCTGGTTCGGTGAGAAGGCAAACCGGTTCAGGGAGTATATTCTGAGGAACGATCTGAGTCATGGGTGCCAGTTGTGCCGGCACAACATGGAAAGGAAACATTTCAACATCGTTGCGGCAAGGATATTCGACCAGGAGGCTCCGCGCGGGGTGAGGGGGGCGGGGCGGCGGTGGCTGGGAAGGTTTCGAAGAGCGGACAAGGAAAACCATAACGCGGCACAGGTCGGCTATCCAACGAACATCGACTTCAACCTGTCGAACACGTGCAACCTGGCGTGCATCATGTGCGACGGATGGTCCTCTTCCAGGATCTGGAAGCAGCGGCACGGCAGCCAACCGCTGGAATTCAAGTACGGGGGGCGATTCCTGGAGGAGATCGGGGAGTTCGTTCCCCACCTGGAGCGCGCCTTCTTCATCGGCGGGGAGCCGTTCCTGATCGAGGTGTTCTACGCGATCTGGGAGGCCATGGTGGAGGCGCGACCGGAAGCGCAGTTGATCGTTCAGACCAACGGCACGGTTTTGAACGACCGGATTCGAGCCCTCATCGAGCGGGGGAGGTTCTGCTTCAACGTTTCCATCGACTCTATCCGCAAGGAAACGTTCGAACGCATTCGGGTGGGCGCGAACTTCGAGAAGACCCTGGCCAACCTCGAGTACTTTGCCGAGTACGCCCGGCGGAAGAAAACCTTTGTGAACCTCACGGTTTGCCCGATCCAGCCAAATTGGAGGGAGATCCCCGAGATCGTGGAGTTCGCCATGAAACGGGGGCTGTCGCTCTATTTCAATACGGTGTTCATCCCGGCCACCTGCTCGTTCTTCGGGTTCGAAAAGGGACAGATCGACGAGATCATCCGGTACTACGCTACGTTCGATTTTCCCGCCAGGACCAACGAGGAGAGGATCGGGAAGGCCTCTTTCCAGACGCTGATCGGCCAGTTGGAGCAGCTGTACAAGAACGACGAGGAGCGCCGCAAGGTTCAGCGGCAGGAGACGGCCGCTGCCGAGTGACGCCGGCGGCGGAGAGGAGACCGCCGGGGTGACGTCGTGCGGGCCCCATCGGAAGGGCCGTTCGGGGTGCCTGCGCCGGAGGGCCCGGACAGCGCAGCAGGAAGACCCGCCCCAACCCCCTCAGGAGGAAGCCGCCTCGCTGAAGGCGGTGATCTGGCGGATCAGGCCCTGATAACGGTCGGCGTTGATCGCCGGCGTGAGGATGTCCTCGGTGACATCGATCTCGGCGTCCGAGAGATAGCGGGCGATTTCCTTCAACTCCTCGGAACGCATGGACCAGAGCGCAAGATCCTCCGGGGCCCAAACCGTGTTGAAGAAGACCCGCAGGCCTCGCCGGTTGCAGAAGGAGACGATCCCCGGTATGTCCCGCCAGTTCAGGCGGATGGGACAGACCGCAACGGACCGGAGACCTCCGTGCTCGATCATCCAGTCAAGGTTCTTTCGCATGACGGAGAATCGCGCGCCCTTCCGGATTCGCTCGTAATTCTCCGGAACCATGGACTCGAGCGAGAGGGTCAAAACCGGTTTGAGCTTCTCGATCACGTGCTTCACGCGTTCGGTGAGAACCGTGCCGTTGGTCGTGATGTGGACACGTGCCGAGGGGTTCAACTCGATGAGGAGGTCCCACACGGTGAAATTCAAGGGGTTGAGAAAGGGTTCCCCGCCCAGGAACTTGACATCCCGGAGCCCGGGAACGAAGGGGCGAAGCTGGCGAACGAATTCGGGGTCGTAAGGGGACGTAAGCGGAGGCTTCCTCTCCCGGTTCTTCCGGATGGCGCTGGACACCCAGCCGTCGCACATCACGCATTCGAGATTGCATACCGTGCCGAGTTCGAACTCCAGGGTCACCGGGAGCACGGACTCGGCATCCTGCCCGGGGACAAGGTGCTCGCGCAGCGGATCGAACCGCGCGGCAAGGAGCCCCCCGTGGTTCCCGGCCATGACCTGCTCGGCGCATCGGGAGCAGCCATCGGGAAGAATGTCGTTCGCCATATCAACAGCCAGCCGCTTTCGGACCAGGCTTTTCCAGATTCGCGAAAGGCTTTCCTTCGGGTAGTGGCCGAAGGCCTGCTCCCGGTTGTAACAACAGGCGGCGATCAGCCCGTCGCTCCAGAAGTACATTCCCACGAGCGGTGCCACACAGAAGCTCGCACCGGGCGGGAGCCCCCGGGCGGCCCTGTTCGCGGCGAAGTGGGCAGGCTTCGGTCTTATTTCAGGCGTTTTCACTTTCCAGGCACCGGTCAGGCCTAGCGCTTCGCGTCCGTTTGAACCCCAGTCGATGTCGGCGTAGATGGCCCCGAAGATGGAGCCCGCTCCTTCTCCCGCATCTCCTCGAGGTCTCTTCTTTGCTGCTCTTCAAAAGCGAGCCACTCCTTCTTCTTGGCCTCGTCGGTATAGAAATGTGCGATCTGGGCAAGCAGTGTACGGTAGTGCGACCGATTCACCCTTTGGTTCATTGTGAACCCCGGCAGCCCGAGCAGCGCCAGCCGAAGATACAGGTGGACGAACCGCAGTCTTCTCCTGCTGAAACCGAAGAGCGAGTAGTTCCTCGGGTAAAGCACGGTATGAAAGAGCGCTACCGATCCCTTCCGGTTCGCGAAGCGGACCAGTCTCGGCATTTCCCGCCAGTTGTTCTGCATGGGGCATGCGGTGATCTGGAAGGTCGTATGCTTGGCCCTGCAGTATTCCACGAAGTAGTCGATGTTCTTCATGGTTGTTTCGAAGCGGGCCCCTTGCCGTATCTGCTCGTACCGTTGCTTGTTCACCGAATCGAGGGAGACATTGATCGAAAAATTCCCTTTCCGGAGGAACGCCTTGATGCGATCGTTCAACACGGTCCCGTTCGTCTGTACGATGATCTGGCAAGCCGGATTCACCAAGACGATCCGTTCCCAGATCTGCAGGAAGACGTTGATGATGAAAGGTTCCCCGCCCACGAAATGGGCCTGGGTGAGATGAGGGATAAACTCCTCCAGTTGGTCAACGAAACCTTGATCGTACGGATTCGGTACGGGATGCAGGCGGTCGCGGTTCCTGCGAATCATCGAGGATGACCAGCCGTCGCACATCGCACACTGGAGGTTGCACGTATTGGCCAGCTGGAACTCCATCCGCGTGGGGTAGGATTCGGCAGGGGTCGCATAATCGTAGAACCTGGCTTTGATGTTGTGGAAGTTGCGGATATGGAGGTAGTGCTTGCACAAGGTGCAGCCGAGATCCAGGTCATGGTGCCGGATGTGCTCCCGGAATCGTCTCATCCTTTCGCCAAACCATATATCCCGGATCGAATCTTCGGGAAACACGCCAAGGCGATAGGTAACGTTTTCGCAGCAAGGGTATGCGTTACCGCCATATTTGAAATAGAGACTCCTGAAGGGCGCATAGCAGAAGCACGCTTCTTCCTGGTTATTCCTCGTCTTGTTGTATTCATGGATGAGTACGTTGTCCACGGGATGGAAGCGGGGCTTACCCCCTCGTCCGTTTGCGTCGCCCATGCGTAAGACCTCTCTTCATTTCCAAGCTCCCGGTCTGACCGGAAGGGGGTGTGCAATCGGGTATTCCAAGAACCGCAGGTCCGCCGATCCTGTGCTTTCTATCCTTCCACCGTTCCCCTGTCGCCCGCCTTCGGTTCGGGCGTGGGCACCTCGAGGAACCGGTTCCAGGGATACAGGGAGGAACGAAACAGATCGCGGAGCGAACACTCGACCGCTTCGGCAAGGATTTCATACCCTTTCGCATTGTAGTGACCATCGATGGGCCAGGAGTATGGGGCAGATCCTGTCCGGTCGATGGCAGCCAGGAACGGCTCCGTCAGGTCTGCGTAGGGAATCCCCTTCGCAGACATCTCCGTTCGAACCGTATTCGAAGAATAGGCACGGTTTCGCTCGACAGCCGTCCAGGTGCACGGTTGCGCCGCAAACAGACAGTCAAACCCGTATTGATCTCCGAGCGTCTTCAGTGCTTCCGCGACCTCGACAAACACGGGTAGCGTAGCCTTCTGTCTCTCCAGCCGCTCCGGGGGGCGAAGGAGAAGGAAATCGTAGCCCCCGAACGTCATCATGACGGCCCGCACGAGGTGGCTGCGAGCGAAGTACCATTCGATAGCAGGGGATCGGGTCTTTCGCATCATGCCGCCGGTATCGAACCGGTCCATCCCCCCCCGCACCATGATGTCCGTGATATCCGACTCGTTGACCATCAGAATGACGAGGTCCGGCCCATACTTGAGCAACCGTCTGCGGAGAAGCTGATAGGCAAACACGGGATCGCTGGCGGAAACCCCTCCGCAAAGGACACGGATCCGCTCGGCGCCGCCGTTCTCCTGCAGGCGACGCTGCAGAACCCGCGGCCAGGAATCCTCAAATTCGGCCCCGATACCCATGGTGAACGAGTCGCCGAGCGCAACGATCCTGTATTCACCCTCCGGCTTGTCGATGGGATGTTCGATATCGCGAACCCCCTCCCTGTTGGTGCGCACCTCGAATGAGAACTCTGGGCGATCGTCCCTGTAGATCCGCCCAACGCCGCTGTCGAGAACCCAGGGTGTCCGGGTGATCGGGTCATAGGGCGATCCGTACCTGCCGCCGATTCTTTCCGAATAGCTGTCATAGGAGCCGGTCCATCGGAGGATGGATTCCAGCAGGAATACAGACAGGAGGACGGCCATCGCAGCGGCCATGCCCTGTTTTCGCCGGGGGAGCCGCCTGAAAAACCGGGCAGCCAGGGTGAAAACCGATGCTCTCCACCTCATCAGGACAATGCCGGAGAAGACGCAGGCGACCAGAACCAGGAGAACCGTTCTTCGGCTCGTGGGAAGCCCTGCCCCCTCCGGCCGGAACAGGGCATGGCCCAGCCATACGCTGCAGAAGACTCCCACAACCAAGAGCAACCAACCCAACAGGTAAAGAAGCCTATTGAAGCTACTTCTGGACCACACGCGAACCTCAAGAGCCTTTTGTCTGGAGCCTGGGCACGTTACGGCCAACAGGGAGTCGTCCCAGCGAGCGGTCTGGGCAGAGAGCGTCCTTGATAAGAGGATACCGAGTTGCGCAAGCGATTGGCAAGACGACCCGCGCGTCATCAACGCCGCATCCCCTGGCCGCGCAGGACACCTTCTGTTTCCGGACCGTAAGGAGAGCCTTGAAGACCTGATCGGCACGAACGCCCTTGGGGAATGGCACCTGTGGGCATTCACGTTTCGGATCTGATATACTTTTTGGTACGTGACTTCTTTTCCCTCGGCGGGGATGTAGTGCGCCGCGCAAACCTTCCACCACTGCCGGGTTTTCGCCAGAGATGCTCGAGAGAATCCGCACGATCCGAGACTACCGCGAACTGATACTGAATTTCGTGGTCCGCGACACCAAAGAGAAGTACCGCGGAACGGTTCTGGGGTATCTGTGGTCCCTGGTGACGCCGCTGCTCCTCATGGGCACTTTCGTGCTGATCTTCACGTACGTGTTCCCGGTGGAGATACCCCGCTATCCCCTGTATGTGATGGTCGGACTTCTCGCCTGGGTGTTCTGGTATTCGTCCATCCAGGATGCGGCCCACTCCATACGGATCGGCTCGGAACTCTTGAAGAAGGTCTACTTCCCCGCCGAGATCTATCCCATCGCCGCGGTACTCACCAATCTCATCACGTTTTGCCTGAGTCTTCTCGTTCTGCTGCCGTTTCTCCTGTACTACCAGGTCCCGATCAGCCTGCGGCTCCTCGTTCTGCCCGGGATCGTTCTCTGGCAGGCCCTCCTGTGTCTGGGCCTGAGCATGATCCTGGCCCTGGCGCACGTCTATTTCCGGGACACGGGCCCGATGGTGACCACGAGCCTGACCCTCTGGTTCTATGCCACGCCGATCTTCTACACCGCGGCCATCATGCCCCGGAGAGTCATGCTGGTGTACTTTCTCAATCCGGTCTCGGTCATCATGGAACTGTATCGCTGGGCCATCATGGGGACGCCTCCTCCCCTGAAGATCCACCTTCTGGCGTGCGGCGTGCTGACCGCGATCTTCCTTGTGGCCGGATTGCGGTGCTACCTGCGCTGGGGCTCACACATCACCAAGGTCCTTTGAGCGAGTCTTCGACCGCGGGGACAGACAGGGTCGGGGCGTCGGCGCACAACGGGTGAAAACGGAATGATCTCGGTCGAAAACCTGGGGGTTCGGTTCTGGTTGGAACGCCGGGATACGGTCCTGGCGCGCGACATGATCCTGCACCCCTTCCGCAGAAGGTCCCTGGGCCGGGAGTTCTGGGCGCTCCGGGGGGTTTCCTTCCGCCTGGAAAGGGGCCGGGTGCTCGGGGCCATCGGAAGGAACGGTGCGGGCAAGAGCACCCTGCTCATGGCCCTGGCGGGCATCTACGCTCCGGACGAAGGGCGTGTGACCGTGCGGGGCAAGGTGACCACCCTCCTGGAGGTGGGCGCCGGGTTCCGCTGGGAACTCACCGGGCGGGAGAACGTGTATCTGTATGCCGCCATCATGGGGATCCCCAGGCGACAGGTCCATGCCCTCTATGACCGGATCGTGGAGTACGCCGGCCTGAGGGACTTCATCGATGCCCCCATGCGGACCTATTCCACGGGTATGCGGATGCGTCTGGGTTTTGCCGTGGCCGTGAGCGTTCAACCGGACATTCTCCTGGTGGACGAGGCCCTCAGCGTGGGCGACCAGGCCTTTCAAAACAAGGCGGCGGAACACATCGAAACGTTTCGCCGAAACGGGGGGATGCTCGTTTACGTCTCGCACGACATGGCCAAGGTGGGAAACCTCTGCGACGATTGCCTCCTCCTGGAAAAGGGACGCATGGTGCAGTTCGGGAAACCCCTGGACGTGATCGCGACCTACTGGGAGCGGACCTGGGGAACCACGGTTTCGGCCCTCCCGGAAGCGAACACGGGGACAGGTCCGGACGCGTTGCCCTCCGCACGCCGTTGGGGTTCCGGGGAGATCCGGATCACGGGCTTCACCCTTCTCGACCGGTGGGGCAGGCGGAACCGCGTCATCGAGCGCGGGTCCCCCGTGACCGCGGAGATCCGATACGAGGGGAGGACGGGCGCCGAGGATTTCCTGTTTCAGGTCTCGCTCTTCCGGGACAAGCGAATGGTGGCCGTCATGACGTCCGAGCCGTCGGCCTCCCCGCGCGAAGCCCATCGCGGCGAAGGCAGGGTTCTTCTCCGGTTCGACACCGCGCCCCTGGACATCGGCGAATACACCCTGGATGCGGAGATCCGCAACCAGGAGTCCACCCGGATGTACGACCACCTGGACAAGTTCGTCACCCTGACGTTCGTCCAGGGCCGGGACCCGGCGTCCCGCTGTGACTGGATGCACCTGCCCTGCCAGTGGACCTTCACCCAAGGGGGCCCCGGCATATGAACAGCTTGCCCGCGCAGCGTAGAGACAAGATCAAGGTCTATCTGCCCATCTACGGTCTGGACGGAGGCGGAGCGGAGAGGGTGGTCATCACCCTGGCAGAGAAGCTGGACCGCTCCCGTTTCGAGCCCCACCTGATCCTTCTCTATTCGGGCGGCAGCTATCGCTCCCACGTGGGGGCGGACGTGAAGGTATCCGAACTGTACAAGCAACTGCCGGAAAAGGGAGGCGAGCGGGCCCAGGCCACGGCGCAAGGGCGGGGGTGGCAAGCACACGTAAAGGAGTTCCTGCGTCCGAGGCTCCCGCCCGAGTGGATCGATCGTTACAAGGAGATCCGGCACGGCCCGTGGGTCGAGACCCTGCGCGAGGAAAAGCGCCGGTTCCGGGCCGCGACCCGCAACCGGATACAGGCGCTTCGGAGCCGGAGGCTCGTCACCCACTACGTGGAGGACTTCGGTGTCTGGAGCTACGTCCGGCAGAGTGACCGTGAATTGCGACCCCTTTTGGAGGAGGTCCTGGATCGGGAAGGACCCGGCGTCATCGTTTCCAACCTGCTTCTGGCCAACTACCTGTCCATCCAGGTGGGCCCGCCCCGGGGAATCTTCACCGCCGTGTGCATCCACAACACCCTGAACGACTACCAGGTACGGGTGGAATACAAGAAGAGCCCCTTGCACAGGGCAGACACGATCATCACCGTTTCCCGGGAGGTGGGAAGGATCTTCCAGAGGAAGTTCGGAGAGGAGAAGGTCCGCGTCATCCACAACCCCCACGACATCGGCGCCATCCGGGCGCGTGCCGGGGAGGAGGTGAGCCACCCTTGGTTCGTCCCCAAGGGCGGGCCCGTGGTGGTGGGGATCGGCCGGCTTCGGCGCCAGAAGAACTTCCATCTGCTGATCCAGGCGGTGAGCGACCTGAACCGGCGGCGGGCCCGGCCGGTACGCCTGGCTCTCTTCGGCGAGGGGCCGGAAAGGCGCCAACTTCTCCGGACGATCCGGCGCCTCGGCCAGGGGGAGAACATCGCCCTCATGGGCTGGGTGCCCAACCCACATAGGTACCTGGCCCGTGCCGACCTGTTCGTCCTCTCCTCGGACTGGGAGGGCCTGCCCAACACGCTGATCGAGGCCTTGGCCTGCGGGGTCCCGGTGATCAGCACGGACTGCCCCAGCGGCCCCAGGGAGATCCTGCAGGACGGCGCCTGCGGCCGACTGGTGCGCAGGGGTGACCGGGCAGGGCTGGCCGGGGCCATGCAGGCGCTTCTGGACGACCCGCAGGAGGCGCAACGGCTCCGGGAGTGCGGCCAGGCCAGGGCGTGGGACTTCGATATCTCCCGCCAGATACCGCTTTATGAAACGTTGATTCAGGAGGGGATGGAGAAGACGTTGCAGGAACCCCGAGCCTCCCAAGGGACCCCAGGGCGCTCATGAGCCCGCATCCAAACACCCACCACGCCGGCACCACGCCGACGGACAGGCCCCTCATCCTCGCGTTTGCCACGCGGGACGTGGGCTCGCTCCGCCGGCTCCGGTCCTACCTGGCCAGGGCCTTTCCACGTTCCCGGCCTACATGGCTCGTTCCTGCAGGTTTCGTGGAGGACCTTGGCCCGGTTCAAGCCCCCCCACCCCACGAGGTCCTCCCGTACGAGGCAGGCGGCCTCCGCTCGTGGCCTCGAAAGATGGGGATTCTCCGGCGACTTCGCACCACCCGGTACCACTACTGCGCCTTCCCGCCGGACTTCTGCTACCAACTGCGACTCGACGTGGTGGCCCTCCTCCCCCTTTTGGTGCGCTCCCGGCGCCTGCTGGTCCTGGACCCGGAACAGGGAACCCGAAGCCTGGGCAAGGGCGGATTTCTGACCCTGTATTTCCAAGCCTATCTTTCGTTTCACACCCGTCGGTTTCTGGAAACCCTCCGGCGAATCCACACCCACCGGTTCGAACGGCGGGTGCGGGACTACGTGGACCCGCTCGTTTTCCTCCTCCTGGCCGCGGGCGCACACGTGCTGCGCCTTCTTCGCCCCCGCCCGACGGCAGGCCGTGGCCACAAGGACGGGTGCGGGGCCCACCTTGCCGCCCAAGTCCCCACCGTGGTCTTCTTCATCAGCAACCTGGACATGGGGGGTACCCAGCGGCAGCTCCTGACGCTCCTGGAGAAGTCGAAAGGCCTGTTCCTCGCCCACAGCCTCCTGGTGTACGTGCCCCACGACGGCCCCTTTCCGGAACGCTTTGCCAAGACCGGTGTCCCGATCCTGACCCTCTCCCCTGCGGCGGAAGAGACCGGCGCCGCACGCGCCAAGGAACGCTTTCTCCAGTACAACTTCCCGGTGACCCGGGTGGCCCTCAGGCTTCACCGGCTCTTGCGGCACATGGACACCCCGTTCGTCCTGCACTGCTGGGAGTTCAAGGCCAACGTCCTCGGGGCCGTGGCCGCGGGGCTGGCAGGCGTGCCGGCGGTCGTCTCCTCGGTGAGAAACCTGAGCCTCTGGAAGAAGGCGTGGGACGGCACCTGGTGGTACCGGCCCGCGGACATCCTCACCGCCCGGCTCAACGACTGCATCCTGGCCAACGCCGAGGCGGTAAAAAAGGACTACCAGCGCTGGGCCCGGGTGCCTGGGACCAGGATTCGCACCCTGCAGAACGGGCTCGACCCCGCGGACATGCCGGTGGGGGACCCGGCGTTGAAGGAGGAAACCCGGCAGGCGCTGGGCTGGGACCCCGGCCATCCGGTGGTGGGCTGGGTGGGCCGCCTCGTGCCCCAGAAGGACCCGGCAACCTTCCTGGATGTCGCCCGTGGGCTCCACGCGGCCAACCCCTCTCTCCGTTTCGTCCTCCTGGGGGACGGCCCGCTGGCGGCCGATCTCAAGCGGTCCTGCCGGGTGGCCGGGTTGGACCACGCGGTGCGGTTTCTCGGGGCACGGACCGACGCCTACCGCTGGATGCGGATCATGGATGTCCTCGTCATGACCAGCATCATCGAGGGGATGCCCAACGTGCTCATCGAAGCCCTGTTCATGGGGATCCCCGCGGTCGCCACGGATGCCGGCGGGACCCGCGAGGTCATCGAAAACGGCCGCACCGGTTTCGTGGTGCCGGTGGGGGATGTCCGGTCCCTGACGGCCAGGACACGGGAACTGGTCCGCGACCCCGGTCTCCGAGAACGGTTCGCGCAGGCCGGCCGCCTGAGCGCCGAGTCGCGCTTCCACGCGGACCGGATGGTCCGGCAGACGGCCCGGCTGTATCGAGAACGGACGCCCTGGGGCGGAGGGGATGCCCCGCAATGAACCCCATCGCAAGAAGGTACACCCGGTCATGTGCGGCATCGTAGGACGCTTCAACCGCCCGGGCACGGAACTGCCCAGGGAATGGCTCCGGAGCATGACGCACACCCTCCGGCACCGGGGTCCGGACGGCGAGGGGGCCGTCCTGTTTCACCGGGAGCCCCGAGGCGGGTGGTGTCCGGAAGGCGCGGCAGGGCCGGTGGCCCGGGGCCCCTGTGAGGGCCGGGCAGAAGGCGGGTTCGGCCACACACGCTTGAGTATCATCGACCTCACCCCCCGCGGGGCCCAACCCATGTGCAACGAGGACGGCACCGTGTGGATCACCTACAACGGCGAGGTCTACAACTTCGAACCCCTCCGGGCGGAACTGGCCGCCCTGGGCCACCGGTTCCGCTCCAGGACCGACACCGAGGTCGTGCTGCACGCCTATGAAGCATGGGGCACCGCCTGCCTGCAGCGATTCAACGGGATGTTCGCCTTTGCCCTCCTGGACACGACGCGGAGCCGCCTCTTCCTGGCCAGGGACCGGCTCGGCATCAAACCGCTCTACTATTACCACGGCCCCGCCTGCTTCGCCTTTGCCTCGGAACCCAAGGCGTTCTTTTCCTGCCCGGACATCCCGCGCGTCCTGAGTTTGGAGGCGGTGCTGGACTACCTGGTGCTGGGGTACACGCCGCCGCCCGCCACGGTCTTCGGCGGCATCCTCAAACTTCCCCCGGCGCACTTTCTCCTCCACGACCTCGGTCCGAACCACCGGCCGGAAGACCGGCCCCCCCGTGTGGAGCCTTACTGGGACGCAAGGTTTGAGCCCGGCACGGAGACCGGAGACGAGGAGGAATATGCCGAAGAACTTCGCCGGCTGCTGGCCGACTCGGTGCGCATGCGGATGGTGAGCGACGTGCCCCTGGGGGCGTTTCTCAGCGGCGGCGTGGACTCCAGCGCCATCGTGTCCCTCATGGGCCGCGTTTCCGGGGAGCCGATCCGGACGTTTTCCATCGGGTTCGAGGAACCGGAGTACAGTGAAGCCGCGTTCGCCCGGCAGGTCTCTTCGCACTTCGGCACGGAGCACGCGGAACGGGTCCTGCCCATGGGCGAACACACCCGGTTGCCCGAGCTGCTCCGGCACTACGACGAACCCCTGGCCGACACCTCGATCCTTCCCACCTGGCACCTGTGCACCCTGGCCCGGGAGAAGGTGACCGTGTGTCTTTCCGGGGACGGGGGGGACGAACTGTTCGCGGGTTACCACCAGCACGGGATGGCAGCCCGGCACGCCGGGGCTTCCTGCGTTCCAGCCCCCCTGCGTCTGCCCCTGGCCCGGCTGCGGGTGCTGGGTTTTCCCCGGGGGGATCGTGCCCGGAAACGGCTGCTCCGGTTCACCGGCCCCTCACCCAGGGAGTGCGTCGGGGTGGTGGGCGAGTGGAGCGAAGCGCTGGTGAAGGAGATCCTCGACCCCCGGTTTGCCAGTCGGGTGGCCAACCACGACCCGTACAGGGCCCTGGATCGTCACTACCTCCGCGCTCCCCGGGCGCTCCCGCTGGATCGCATCCAGTACGTGGATCTCAAGGCCTACCTTCCGGAAGACATCCTCGCCAAGGTGGACCGGGCCAGCATGTCCGTGGGGCTGGAGGTCCGGGTCCCGTTTCTCGACCACCGGGTGGTGGGTTTCGCCGCCTCGCTTCCCGTCCGCCTCCGTGTCCGTGCCGGCAGGCAGAAGTACATCCTGAAGAAAGCGTTCGAGGGCACCCTTCCCTCATCGATCCTGGACCGGCCGAAACAGGGGTTCATCGTGCCGGAGGCGCCCTGGCTCCGGGACCCGGCGCTTGGCTGGCAGCTCCAGCGGCTCTCCGGAGGCCGGTCCACCGTTTCCCGGTTCGTCCAACCGCAGAAGATCCCTTTTCTCATGAAAAAATTCGAGGAGTCTTATCCCCATCCCGGCAGGCTCCTCTGGGCCCTGGTCATCCTCGATGCGTGGTTTGAACGGATGGAGCGGGAAGGCGGGTTCACGATTCCCCGGCTGCCGGCGCGGTAGCGCCGCGCGGTTGCCGCGGGTGACCGTCGAACGGGTGAGACGGCCCGTTGTGCGACGTGCCGTCATCCCTGCCACAGCACGCTGTCCCCCTTCTTCTCCTGCTCAGAGTCTTTCTCTCTCCAGGACCTCAGCTGCTGCAAGAAATCCGCGTAGCATTTCTTGTTCTGTCTCGCAATGGCCGTGTCCTCCGGGCACGGAAAGGTGCGGAGTTCTCTTTCGATCGTCTCCAATTCGCCCTTCTCCAGGTTCCAGAGGGCAAGCTCATACGGCTTACGCAAATAGCTGAAATAGGTGACCGCGCCTATCCGGTTGGCGAAGTTCACGATGGCGGGGATCTCCATCCAATTCACCCTCATCAAGGTTGAACTGATGGTCATCACCTTCCCCTTGCTCTTGCAGGTTTCGTTGAAGTAGTGAAGGTTTTCCATGACGCGGTCGTAGTTGGCTCCGACGCGTATGCTTTCGTACTTCGTTCGGCTCATGGCGTCGATGGAAACACCCACCTCAAATCTTCCCCGTTGAAGCAGGTCCTTGATCCGCTCGTTGAGAACGGTACCGTTGGTAATGACGAACATCTCGATGGCCGGGTTGATCTGGA
>Ga0068714_10003975_pt1 | contig 16981 bp, 17 predicted proteins | sample MTBNYHSulfiMetaG_FD_62988 | JGI IMG/M metagenome (GOLD analysis project Ga0068714, IMG submission 62988) | Enrichment culture microbial communities from rom New York Harbor, USA that are MTBE-degrading - MTBE-NYH (New York Harbor Sulfidogenic)... | ecosystem: Environmental > Aquatic > Marine >...
CGAGTGACGCGCCGAGCGCCTGGCCCGCACGAACTTCAGAGACGTAGTCGGCGAACTCGTCGGCGGGCATCGCGTACTCGTCTACGTCTGGGATCCGAGTGGCAAGCTCTGGTGCGAGCGGCAGATGCTCGGTGAGTGCAATGGTAGCGATGCCCGCACGTGCGGCGGCCCTGACGTAGTCTTCCACGGTGCCCGTGGCATGGCGGCAACGCCACGTGTGCACGTGCAGATCGATCACCGCGCTCACTCCTCACACCTCTGTAGGGGTGAAGCACCCCTGGCCAACGACCGTGTGCACTCCTGAAGCACTGCCCATAGTCCCCAGGAACTGTCTAGCACGCGGGACTTTCCCGAAGATAACCGAAAGGCCCGCCTGGCTCAAACAGGCGGGCCTTTCGCGCACTGCGCCACGGGCGGTGTCTTACGCCCCCGCGAGGCTCTTGATGACCTTCGCTGTCTCGATACCCGCGAGCGCGGCATCCCAGCCCTTGTTGCCCATCTTGGTTCCTGCGCGCTCCACGGCCTGCTCGATGGAATCGGCGGTGATGACGCCGAACATCGTGGGAACGCCCGTCTCAAGGGAGATCTTTGCGACACCCTTCGAGACTTCACCGGCCACGTACTCGAAGTGAGGCGTGCCGCCCCGGATGATGACGCCGAGCACGAGGACCACGTCATACTGGCCGGAGGTGGCCATCGTCTTGGCCGCCAGCGGCAGCTCGAACGCGCCTGGCACCCATGCAACATCGACGTCGTCGGCATCCACGCCGTGGCGGGTGAGCCCGTCCATGGCACCGCTCAGCAGGCGGCTGGACAGAAGCTCGTTGAAGCGGCTGATGCACACGCCAACCTTGAGGCCGGTACCGATCAAATCACCTTCGTAGACAGTCATTGGGTGACTCCTCTCATCTCTCTTCGCCCGTGAAATCGAGCTGGTGTCCCATCTTGCTCTTCTTTGCCTGCATATACCGGAGGTTCTCCGGGCGGCACGAGACCTGGAGCCGAACCTGCTCCGTCACGTGCAGTCCGTAGCCTTCAAGCCCGACGATCTTCTTGGGGTTGTTGGTGAGCAGTCTCACCGTGGTGAGGCCAAGATCCGCCAGAATCTGCGCGCCGATGCCGTAGTCACGCAGGTCAGCCGGGAAGCCGAGTGCTTCGTTGGCTTCAACGGTATCAGCGCCCTCCTCCTGCAGTTTGTAGGCAAGGAGTTTGTTCGCCAGACCGATGCCACGGCCCTCGTGGCCCGACATGTAGAGCACCACGCCCCGGCCTTCGGCCTGAACGAGCCGGAGCGCCTCGGCAAGCTGCTCGCCGCAGTCGCACCTCAGCGAGTGGAAAACGTCACCCGTGAGGCACTCTGAGTGTACGCGCACGAGCACGTCCTGCGCGCCGTCAACATCGCCAACGACAAGCGCTACGTTTGTGGAGTCATCCAAGCGCGAGCGATAGCCGTAGGCAAGGAACTCGCCGAACTCGGTGGGGAGCTTCACGGCAGTTATGCGCTCGACGAGCTTCTCGGTGCGGCGCCGGTAGCGGATGAGCTCCTCTACCGTCACCATCTTGAGGCCGTGGTCTGCGGCGACCTGCTCGAGTTGCGGGCGGCGCGCCATGGTGCCGTCGGGGTTCATGATCTCGCAGATGGTGCCAGCAGGGTGAAGACCCGCCAGACGCGCGAGGTCAACAGAGGCCTCGGTGTGTCCGGCACGCTCAAGCACGCCGCCGTCACGGGCGCGCAGCGGGAACACGTGGCCCGGGCGGGAGATGTCCTCGGGCCCGGACGCCGGATCGATGGCCGCCTGCACGGTGGCGGCGCGGTCAGCGGCGCTGATGCCCGTGGTGATCTTGCCCTTAGCACCGATGGACACCATGAATGCGGTGCCCTGCTCGGAGGTGTTCTGCGCGGTCATCGGGCCGATGCGAAGCGCGTCGAGGCGCTCGCCGGTCATCGGCAGGCAGATCAGGCCGCGACCGTGGGTGGCCATGAAGTTGATCGCCTCGGGCGTCACCTTCTCGGCAGCCATGACGAAGTCGCCCTCGTTCTCCCGGCCTTCGTCGTCAACAACGATCACCATGCGACCGGCGGCTATTTCCGCGACCGCTTCTTCAATTGTGGCAAATGTGCCGCTCATGTCTGTCATCTCCCAACGTCGGTGAACTCGCGCAATAGGTCCCCAAGGCCACGCTTTTCGGGCGCGGGGCTCTCGCCCGCGCCTGTGTAGCCCAGCACAAACCGCTCAACGTACTTCGCCAGCATGTCGGCCTCAAGGTTGACGGAATCGCCGATGGGCTTGTCCTTGAGCGTGGTTGCTGACTCTGTCTGCGGTATGACCGCAGTCGTAAAGCCTTGCGGCGCCACTTTCGCCACCGTGAGCGAAATGCCGTCGATAGCGATGGAGCCCTTCTCGACGACGTAGCGCATCACTTCGGGCGGCGCCTGGAACTGGTAGACCGTGAACCGGCCGGCCGGCTGCCGCATTTCGAGGCGTCCGACGCCATCGATGTGGCCCGACACAAGATGTCCGCCGAGCCGGTCCGACAACCGGAGCGCACGCTCCAGGTTGACCTTTGCCCCCTGGCGTAGACCGCCGAGCGTGCTGCGGTCAACCGTCTCGGGGCTTACATCGGTCAGAAACGCGCCTCGAATGAACTTCACGACCGTCAGGCACGCGCCGTTGACCGCGATCGAATCGCCGATCGCCATGTCCCGGCCAAACTCGGGAGCGTACACCTCCAGGCGCATACCGCTTCCCGAGCGCTCGGCGCGAGTGATAACGCCTTCACACTCGACGAGCCCAGTGAACATTACCCCACACTCCCTTGTCCGCTTCCGTCCGCTACATCTCGTCTCGGACGCCATACAACAACCGCATCACCATCAACCAACGCGCACTCAACCGCTGCAAACGGCGGTGCAAGATTGCCTTCGTGCGCGTCAGGCCCACCCAGATAGACCGGCGGAGCGGCAGCGCCACCCATGCCGCCCGCGCTCACCACGACAAGCTGGTCGATCAGTCCTTCTTTCCACAGTGCCGAGAAGAGCGTCGGGCCGGCTTCAACGAGCAGATCGTCGACTCCCGCCGACGCCAGGACCTCGAGTGCGCCCTTCAGTCCCGCGGCGTAAGGATAGCTCAGGACGGTGATACCGCGTCGCTCCAGTGCCGCGGTTGTCTCGGCCGACGCGGTGTCCGAGACCAGGACGAGGGTACCTTCCACGCCCTGGTCGAAGAGCGCAGCGTCCGGCGACGGGGCTGTCGTGCGCCCAAGAACGATCCGCCGCGGCGCGTGTCCGGGGACCTGGTTGCCCTGGCGGTCCCGAACGGTGAGGAGCGGGTTGTCGATGACCGCGGTTGCGGCACCCACGGCAACGGCCGTGGAAGCAGAACGCAGACGCATCGTGACACTCGCGCCGCCCGCCCCGGTTATCCGCGAACGCGTCCCGCCAACGAGCGCCGGACGGCCATCGAGAGTGAGCCCGACCTTCACCGTCACGAAGGGGCGGCCCGTGCGCATGCGCGCGAGCCACGCCTGATTCTGGAGTTCGAACGGCGCCGGGTCATCGGCCCACGTCACCTCCACGCCTGCGTCGGCGAGCGCCTGCGCTCCGCTGCCGGTGACGGTCGGATTAGGATCGGCCATGCCGATGGTAACGGCGGATACGCCGGCGGCAAGCAGGCGACCGACACACGGAGGAGTCCGCCCGAAGTGATTACAGGGCTCGAGCGTCACGTACACGTGCGCTCCCCGCGCATGCTCGCCCGCATCGCTCAGCGCTGCGGCCTCGGCGTGTGGGCCGCCGGCACGTTCGTGGTAGCCCTCCCCCACGATCATCCCGTCGCGCACGACGACGCAGCCGACGAGGGGGTTGGGGCTGACGGTCCCGCGCCCGCACTCTGCGAGAGCGTACGCTCTGCGCATCATGGGGTCAGCGATACCGACCGTAGGGTCGGCAAACAGCAGCATACAAACCCTTCCTATTCCTATCCAGACTGTAACTGTCGGCTCCGGGATACAACCGGATCGGCCCCCTGCGGGGGTTTGCGGGCTTCCACCGCCGGTGGGGACTCTCACCCCGCCTCATAAGAAGTTCTTACGGTAGTTTACACCAAGTGAGGCTCCGCGCACGTCCTCAATTGACGTAGAGCGGCAGCCGGATCGGACGCGCCAAAGATCGCGTTTCCGGCAACGAGGGTGTCGGCTCCCGCCGCCACCACGCGCGGCGCGGTGTGGGCGTCGATCCCGCCGTCGACCTCGACGCGGGGTGAGACGCCCAGGCTGCGGCACAGCTCGGCGATCTCGGCGATCTTGGCAAGTGACGCTTCGATGAAGGACTGGCCGCCAAAGCCCGGGTTCACACTCATGACGAGCACCAGGTCAACGCAAGCGAGGACTTCAGTGAGACTGGCTGCCGGCGTTCCAGGATTGAGGCTGATGCCTGCCATGGCTCCGCCGGCCCGAATCGCGTCAAGTGTGCGATGGACGTGCGGAGACGCCTCGATGTGCACCGTGACGATGTCCGCGCCGGCGTCCACGTACCACTGCGCCGTCCGATCGGGGTCCGAAACCATCAAGTGGACGTCGAGGGGCCGCCGCGCAACACGCTTGAGCGCACGCACGACCGGGGGTCCGATCGTGAGGTTGGGGACGAAGTGGCCGTCCATCACGTCGACGTGCACCAGGTCCGCGCCTGCGTCTTCCACGAGCGCTACCGCTTCGGCGAGTCTGGTGAAGTCCGCCGAGAGAATGGATGGTGAGATGAAGAGTTCGCGCGCCACGGGCATCCGTCCTATTCCACGAGGTCGAGGCCGTGGAGCTCGTCTTCGGCAGCACGGCCCATGAGAATCCCCACGGCCTCGGAGGGCGAGTGGCCTTCGTATAGGATCGCATGGACGAGGTGCGTAATCGGCAATTCGATGCCAATACGTCCGGCGAGTTCGTCGAGGGCGATCGCGCTCTTCGCGCCTTCTGCGACCATGTTGGTCTCGGCAGCGTAGCTCTCTACGGTGCCGCCGCGAGCGATCCACTCGCCAAGGGCGCGGTTGCGGCTGTGGCGCGACGTGCAAGTGACGATGAGGTCGCCCATGCCTGCGAGCCCCATGTAGGTCAGCGGGTTCGCACCGAGGCGTACACCCAGGCGGCTCATCTCGGCAAGCCCGCGGGTCATCAGCGTGGCCTTCGTGTTGTCGCCGAAGCCAAGGCCATCACTCATTCCTGCGGCCACCGCGATAACGTTCTTGGAGGCACCGCCAAGCTCAACACCCACAACATCCGGGTTCGTGTAGACCCGGAACGAGGGGGACATGAACATGTCCTGCAGCACGGCCGCAACTGCCGGCGTGTACGCCGCGATCGCGGCGGCCGACGGCACGCCTTTGGAGACTTCCTCGGCGTGGTTTGGGCCGGAGAGTGCGGCAAGCCGATCACGGTTGCCGAGGACTTCCTCGAGGACCTCCGTCATGCGCAGCAGGGTCCCGAGCTCGACGCCCTTGGCAAGATTGACAACGGGGATGTTCTTTCCGAGCGACCCCTTCATCGCCTCGGCGACGCCACGCACACCGTGGCTCGGCGTCACAATCACAACCGCATCGGCGTCACGCACGGCCTCTTCCACGTCCGTCGTAGACCGAACGCGCGGGTCGAGGACTATGTCCCTTAGGTAGAGCGGGTTCATGTGCGCGGAGTTCACGCCATCGGCGATCTCCGGCTCACGCGCCCACAGCGTGATGTCCACGCCCTTGTTGCCGAGCAGCCACGCGACTGCCGTCCCCCACGATCCTGCGCCAATGACCGCTGCGCGCATGTCCCTTACACACTCCCCTCGTCGTGCGGCTTCGCTTCATCCCACATACGCCGCTTGAACGTTATCGTCGGTTCGGTCCTCTTCATGATCCGGCCGATATTGCCACGATGACGCCAGATGACGAACACCATGGCCGCCAGCATGAACACGAGGAGCGCCATGCGCTCCGGATACATGATCCACGATACGATCGGAAATGCGACCCCTGCCGTGATCGATCCGACAGAAACCATGCGCGAAATCGCGACCGCGGCAATGAAAATCAGCAGAAGGATCGGCACGGCCTTGGTGGCGAGCACGATGATCGCCCCGCCGGCGGTGGCAACGCCTTTGCCCCCGGAGAAGCCTATCCAGAACGAGAACGAGTGGCCAGCGATTGCGGCGAACGCTCCGATCATCATGAACCAGTCAACGCCGGTCGCGCCAAAAGCCTCCGGTGCGAGCGCTGCGGCGGCCAGGACCCCAAGGGCCCCCTTGAGCACATCAAGAAACAGCACAGCGAAACCCGGCGCTGCCCCGAAGACACGCAGAACGTTCGTCGCGCCCGTGTTGCCGGAACCCAGCTTGCGGATGTCCTGGTGCCAAAACACACGCACCACGATGACGGCCCAGGGAATGGAGCCGAGGAGGTACGGGAGTACTACTGCTCCCGCGATCCTGAGAACGTCTTCCATCTCATCCTTTCTGGCGGAACTTGAGGCGGATCGGCGTTCCGGTGAGATTGAAGTGTTCGCGGAGCCGGTTTTCGATGTAGCGCTCGTAGTTTGTGTCAACGAGGCGAGGGTGATTGGCAAAGAACGTGAACTCCGGCGGCTTCGTTCCTGTCTGCGTCACGTACTGCATGCGCAGCATCTTGCCGCCCTTGGAGATCGTGTGACCGCTCGCGCGGATGTCGGAAAGCATGCGGTTGAGCGCGCTCGTCGGGATAGTGGCCGAGTACGAATCCCACACGGCCTTCACGGTCGGCAGCACCTTGTGCACGCCCGTACCGGTGAGCGCGCTCACGCGGACGACCGGCGCGTAGCCGATGAAGCCGAGCCGGTCGGGCAGGTCCGCGACAAGGCCGGTCTTCTCCTCCGGAGTCTCGAGCAGGTCCCACTTGTTGAGTGCGATCACGATGCCGCAGCCGCGTTCCTCGGCAAAGCGCGCGACACGCTGGTCCTGATCCGTGACTCCGGATGCGGCGTCCACGACGAGGACCGCCACGTGCGCGCGGTCGATGGCGCGCATTGCGCGGACGAAGCCGTAGTACTCGACAGCTTCGTCGATCACGGCCTTGCGGCGCAGACCGGCCGTATCTACCAGGCGGAACGTGGTGTCGTCATCGTGCAGCATGGTATCGATCGCGTCGCGCGTGGTGCCGGCGACCTCGGAGACGATCGAGCGCTCGCGACCAAGCAGCTTGTTGTAGAGCGAGGACTTGCCCGCGTTCGGCTTTCCGATGATCGCGACGTTGATCGCGCCCTCCTCGGCGGTCTCCTCGGCCGTTGGCAGGACGTCTACGATCGCGTCTAAAAGGTCGCCGGTGCCGTGACCGTGAAGGGCCGATGCGGGCCAGGGCTGGCCGAGTCCGAGATTCCAGAACTCGTGGATGGGGTCTTCGCGGCCCGGTGTGTCGAGCTTGTTCACCACGAGGAAGACCGGCGTCTTCTGACGGCGTAGGAGCGCGGCAACCTGCTCATCGCCGGCGGCGATGCCGACGGCTCCGTCCACGAGGAAGATGACGACGTCGGCTTCCGTGGCAGCCACGACCGCCTGCTCCCGGATCGAGTCGCCAAAGGCGTCATCCGTGGAAAACTCGATGCCGCCTGTGTCCACGAGCATGAACTCGCGTCCGTTCCAGTCCGTTCGGTGGTAGCTGCGATCGCGTGTCACGCCGCTCTGCGCGTGCACGATCGCATCCTGAGATTGAGCGAGCCGGTTCACGAACGTAGACTTGCCAACGTTCGGGCGGCCTACAACAGCAACTATTGGTAGCGTCATTTAGGAGACACGTCCTTGTCGTTTCGAGAGGGCATCAATGAGACTCTCAGCGTCGCGGCCCACGATGCACACGTTTGCCCGGGTCAGACCGGACAGGTCAGATGCAGGGACATCGTCAAGCAGTAGTCCGTCGGAGTTTACTACAACGTCTGGCAGGAGGTACGTACCCTGTGAACCATCGGTCACGACGGCGTCTACGATGTCGTGACCGCCGAGGAGTCCGGTCACGCTCACATTCCCGCCGAGCAGGGTGTTGCGCACGGCAAGTACACGCACGTTGGACCAGCCCCCTTCAACGATGAGCTCACGCAACGCGGGGGCAAAGAGCTCGCCGGTGAGCAGCGTCGCTGTGACACGAGCGCGACGGCGGAGAAGGCGGCGAACCCACGCCGCGACTGCTCCCCCGCCAGATGCGCGAGCCCGGAACTCCTCGGCAAATGACGCAACCATGCCGATGCCGTTCTCGTACTGCGGGAAACCGTCGTAGTCGGCGGCTGCGGGAACCGGGAGGCGGGCAAGCAAGTAGAACTCGTCGGCCGGGTATACCCAGGCGACTCCCCGCTCGGCGCGCAGACGTTCCTGCCAGGGGGTGAGCTGGCTCACCAGCGTGGCGGCGGTGACAGGGGTCCATGAGGAGGTCCAGCGTGTCTGGTGGCGTGTGAAGCCCATCGGCACGACGCCCACGGAGCGGACGCCGGGCCGATGGGCCAGATACGTCAGGGTTTCGTCAAGCACGTCCCCGTCGTTGATCCCAGCAAGCAGCACGATCTGCACGTGGACCTCGATGCCGGCAGAAAGCAGCTCGTCGAGATAGTCCAGGGCGCGGTCCTCGACCGTCACGCACATGAGTGCGCTCCTCACGCCCGGATCCACGGCGTGCACCGACACGTGCAACGGCGACAGGCGCTGGAGTTTGATGCGCGCTACGTCTTCATCGGTGAGATTTGTGAGCGTGACGAAATTGCCGCTCAGGAACGAAAGCCGATAGTCATCGTCTCGAATGTAGAGAGCGGGTCTCAGCCCATCGGGCAGTCCGGCCACAAAGCAAAACACGCACGCGTTCTCGCATTCGCGAATAGGCTCGAACAGCACGTCGGAGAAGGAGACGCCGAGCGGTTCACCCGCAGTCTCGGCGACGGTCAACGAGTGAGACTCACCGCCGCGATCCACTCTGACGGTGAACGGCGCATCCGCCGTCAGCCACCACCAGTCCAGGACGTCCCGGACTGGCTGGCCATTGACATCAAGCACAATGTCATCGGTCTGCAGCCCTGCCCGCGCCGCAGGACCGGGTTGGACCGACGCGATCCGGCCTCCGCGTGCGTCGCAGCTACTCATCGCCGGGTATGGCCTCAATCGCCTGGATGACGCCCTCGATCTGCTCGCCGGGCGTCGAAGCACCGGCCGTCACGCCCACCACGTGGACGCCCGCAAACCACTGGGGCACAATCTCTGCGGCCGTTTCGACGTGATACGTCCGGGGATTCCCTGCACGGCAGATCTCCGCAAGACGGGTAGTGTTGCCCGAGTTGTAGCCGCCGACGACCACGATCACGTCGACTTGCTCGGCCAGTTCCGCTGCGGCCGCCTGGCGCTTCGCCGTGGCGCTGCAGATAGTGTTGCAGACGCGCAGCTCGGTGACGTGCGGAAGAAGCGCGTCCACGACATCTTGCAGAGCGGACATCGGCTGCGTGGTCTGCACGACGACTCCTACGCGCCTGGCCCGGAAGTCCGCCGGGATGTCGGCGGCGGTCTCCAGAATGAGCGCACGCTCTCCGGCGTGCGCAAGGATACCTTCAACCTCAGGATGATCGGATTCGCCGACTATCACGACGAGATAGCCGCTTGCTGCGAGGTCTGCCGCGCAGTAGTGTGCCGCGCTCACGAAGGGGCATGTCGCGTCCACCACCCGCAGGCCCTTCTCGCGGGCGGCCTCGATAACCGCGGGGTCCACACCGTGCGACCGAATGACGACCGTCCCCTCGTTCACATCGTCGAGTGACTGGGCGACCCCTACCCCGCGCTCCACGAGCGCGGCAACGGCCTGCGGGTTATGGATGAGGGGGCCGAGCGTCATGACGGGCCCTTCGCTGTCCGCCGCTCCGTTGGCCATCTCAAGCGCGCGTTCGACGCCGTAGCAGACTCCCGCGTGACGCGCTACGACGACTCTCACGCGCTCTCCCTCCTGGCCTGCTCCAGAACCTCAGCGATTGCGTCCATGATGACCTGAGTGAGTGCAGCGACCCGTTCCTTGCGTCCGCACTCGGGACACACCGCGGCCGTGTCAATCGGCTTGCCGAGGTAGATACTCACGCGTCGCAGCCGCGGGTAGCGCTGACCGCGCGGCCACACCTTCTCGGTACCGACAAAAGCGACGGGCACCACGGGCACGCCCGCGCGAAGCGCGATGAACGCCACGCCACCGTGCGCCTGACCGAGTTCCTGGCCGTCGCCGCTGGCGCGTGACCCCTCGGGGAACATCCCGACCAGTTCCCCCGCTTTGAGAAGGTCGGTCGCCGTGGTAATCGCGGCGCGATCCGGCTCGCCCCGGTTCACAGGGAAACCCCAGAGGTGATCCAGAAACCAGCCGAGGAGGCGGCTGTCCCAGACTTCACGCTTGGCCATGAAAAACGTGCGGCGAGGCGACGCGCACCACAAGAGCATCGGATCCATATAGGACAGATGGTTCCCTGCAAGAATCGCCCCGCTTGCCGGGACGTTTTCCTTGCCACGCACACGTGTGCGGAAGAGTGCGAGGAAGAGGTGCGCGAGGGTTGCGCGCAGGAATACGGCAAGAACGCCGTTTTTGTGCTCGGCTCTGGCAAGCGATGTCATCGGCTGGCCTCCTCGTAGCGACGTACGATGATGTCAACGACCTGATCGACGCTCAGGCCGGTTGTGTCGAGCTCGTCGGCATCGGCGGCGCGGTCAAGCGGGCTCGCCTCGCGCGCGGAGTCCGCGTGGTCACGGCGCTCGAGGCGTTCGCGAACCTCGTTCACCTCCAGTGCGTGGCCGGCGCGCAGAAGATCCTCGCTGCGACGACGCGCGCGCTCGGCAGTCGATGCGGTGAGGAAGACCTTCACCCCGGCGTCCGGAAAGACGACGGTGCCGATGTCCCGGCCCTCTACCACCGAGTCACCCTCGTCGGCTAGCTCGCGCTGTTGTCTCACAAGGACTGTGCGGACCTCGGGCACGCTTGCTACTGCGCTCACTTGAGCATCGACCCCTGGAGTGCGGATGGCGCTCGTGACGTCCACGCCGGCGATGCTGACCGCCGAGGGCAATGCCTCACCATCGGCATAACGGAATGTGGTGCGGTGCGCCGCGGCGAGATCTGCGAGCGCCTTGGCGTCGTCGAGTGCCACACCGCGCTCGAGCGCAAGCCACGTGACCGCGCGGTACATCGCGCCGGTATCCAGATAGTGGATCCCGAGGCGTCGCGCCACTGCCTTGGCAACGGTTGACTTGCCGCTCGCGGCCGGTCCGTCAATTGCGATGATCACGTGAGCACTCCTGGAAGACGACGACAGCAACGGCATTCTAGCACGCCCCTCGCGCGCGGCTCCCCGGTCCTGTCATGCACTCAGCGCGTCCGAAGGTGCGCCAGTAGCTCAAGAAATGCGGGGAACGACACGTGAACCGCCTCGAACTCTTCGATTACTGTTTCCCCGCTGGCCACCAGTCCTGCAACCGCCCATGACATCGCCAGCCGATGATCGCCGAGTGACGAGAGTCGCGCGCCAACGAGGGCTGCTGGCCCGCTGACCTCCAGCCAGTCCTCACCGGCGCACACCGTGGCGCCGAGCAGACCGAGGCCGTGAGCGACGGCCTCGAGGCGGTCGGTCTCCTTGACCCGCAGCTCCCCGACGCCTTCAAAGCGTGTTCTACCCTCGGCCTGCGTGGCCACGAGCGCCAGGATCGGGATCTCATCGACAAGGGCGGGGACTTCGGCAGGGGTGACAGTCGTTGCGTGCAGAGTCCCGGTGTAGCGTGCCCTGAGACTGGCAACCGGTTCCGCGCCGATCGTAGCAGCGTCTAGGACTTGGATGTCCGCACCCATCCTCTGTAGGACGCGCAGGAAGCCGACGCGGGTCGGGTTCATGCAGATCTCCGCTACAGTGACGTCGCTTCCCGGCACGAGGAGCGCGGCTGCCAGGAGAAACGCGGCCGACGAAGGGTCGCCGGGGACGGCAACGTCGTAAGCGCGCATCGCGGCCGGCCCGCTGACCGACGCCTCCCAGCCGCCGTCCTGCTCTGCGGTTGAGACGGGCACACCAAATGCGGGAAGCAGGCGTTCCGTGTGATCGCGGCTGAGCGCCGGTTCCACGAGGGTGGTGACGCCTGACGCACGAAGACCGGCCAGGAGGACGGCGGACTTCACTTGGGCGCTCGCTACCGGTGAGCGGTATTCGAGCGCTGTGAGGGCACCACCGCGGACGGTGATGGGCAGCAAGCCACCCTCGGCGGAACGGAAATGCGCGCCCATGCTGGTGAGCGGATCCATGATGCGTCGCATCGGCCTGCGGGATAGCGAGGCATCGCCTGTAAGCGTCACCTCGATCGGCCAGCCCGCAAGGACGCCCATCAGAAGCCGGGACGTTGTGCCGGAGTTGCCGCAGTCTATCGGGGCCAGCGGTGCCTGTGGTCCGGCCGACCCCCAGCCCTCGATCTCAAGGTCCAGTCCACCGTCAGACTCGGCCAGGACGCGCACGCCAGCACCGAGCGCCCGGACGGCACCGATCGTGGAGCGCACGTCGGCGCTGTCGAGCACGCCGGTGGGACGTGACGTGCCCTGTGCCATCGCGGCAAGGAGGACGGCACGGTGCGAGAGCGACTTGTCTCCGGGGACACGCACGCAACCCCGAAGCGGTCCGTCGGCGGGTGTGGCGGTAACGTCCATCACGCATCTCCCTCGGCGAGCGGCCGCAACTGCGGCGAGAAGCCGTGCTCCACGAGCGACGTCAACATGCCCTCGAAGTCACCCTCATCGGTGAGCACGAGGCGCAGGACCGCGCTCGCCTCGGACTGATGGTCGATCTCGATGTCCTCGATGTTGCATCCGGCGCGGCCGAGTGCTGTCGTGACGATGCTGACAACGCCGGGGCGGTCAGTGACGGGTACGGTGAGTTCCCGGAGCGCCGATGTCGCGGGCACCCACTGTGCCGGCAGCGCGCGACGCACCTCGGCGGCCTCGGCAAGCCAGGAGCGGACGGCGGCCGCATCGCCTTCGGCCACCGCGTTGCGGAAGCCGGCGAGCACGTCTTGAAGCCGGTCGAGCCCTGCGGTCAGCGCCGCCGCGTTATCCAGACAGATGCCGGTCCAGAGGTCGGCCGAGCCGGCAGCAATGCGCGTCATGTCCTTGAAGCCACCGGCGGCAAGACGCAGCAGGTCGGCGCCCGCCTCCCCTGCCCGGGTGCTCGCCAGTGCCACGAGTGCGGCGGCAGTGACGTGCGGCACGTGACTCACGATCGCAACGGCATCGTCATGCGCTGCAGCGTCAACGGAGATCACGCGAGCACCGAGTGTGGATACGAACGCGTGCACCGTGCGATAGGCATCCATATCCGTGTCGGCGGTGGGCGTCAGGATGTAGTAGGCGCCATCAAAGAGTGTCTCGCGGGCGGCGGTCACACCACTGCGCTCGGAACCCGCCATCGGGTGTCCGCCCACGAACCGATACGGCACCGTCCCGCGCTGGGCTGCCACCGCAAGCGCGTCTTCAGCGGCCGCAACGACTGCGCGCTTCGTGGAGGAGACGTCAGTCACGATGCCCGCGTAGCCGAGGTCTACCAGACGCCTCAGCCATCCAACAGTTGCCGGGATCGGCGTCCCGAGGAGCACGAGGTCCGAGGCGTCCGGCCCGAACCAGCCGAGCGCAACGGCCTCCTCAGGCGTATGCGCTTCATCCGCAAGCCCGCGCTCGAGGGCGTAGGCGCACGATGCACCGTCCGCATCCACGGCGCGGATCTGCGTCACGCTACCAGCCCTGCGTGCCGCCGCGGCCACCGAGCCGCCGATCAGGCCGAGGCCGACGACCGTGAGCGTTCGCACGCTCACTTGCCACCCCCGAGTGTCTTGCCCTCAAGCGCGATCCGGGGACGCAGGGCGTCCATGACGACTGCGAACGCCGGTGGCGTGAGCGACTGCGGGCCATCGCAGCGGGCGCGCTCGGGATCGGGATGCACCTCGATCATAAGGCCGTCCGCGCCCGCGGCGACAGACGCGTTGGAGAGCGGGGCGATGAGATCGCGCCGTCCAGCTGCATGCGAAGGATCGGCGATCACCGGAAGATGCGTCAGCAGCTTGAGACCGGCCACCGCCGAGAGGTCGAGGGTGTTGCGCGTGAACGTCTCGAACGTCCGGATGCCACGCTCGCACAGTATGACGTTGCGGTTACCACCCTTGAGGACGTACTCGGCGGCGGAGAGCAGCTCTTCGATGGTCGCAGCGAGGCCGCGCTTGAGGAGTACCGGGCGGTCCATCGTGCCGAGCTCGTCGAGCATCATGAAGTTCTGCATATTGCGGGCGCCAACCTGGAGGATGTCGGCATACTCGGCCACCACGGCGGCATCGCGGACGTCAAGGACCTCCGTGACCACCGGGAGGCCAACCTCGTCGCCCGCTGCGCGCAGGAGCTTGAGGCCTTCAACGCCCATGCCCTGGAACGCGTAGGGGCTCGAACGAGGCTTGAAGGCGCCGCCGCGGAGCATCGTGGCGCCGGCAGCTTTCACGGCGCGGGCGACGTCAAACATCTGCGCCTCGGATTCGATGGAACAGGGTCCCGCAATCACGCCGAATGCTCCGCCGCCGATCGCTGTGTCCCGCACGCGGACGACGGTTGGCTCGGCCTGGAAGTCGCGACTAACGAGCTTGTAGGGCTTGAGGACGCGGATTACCTGCTCCACGCCCGGCAGACCCTCGAACTCCAGGCGATAGATGACCTCGCGGTCACCGATGACGCCGATGACGGTCTTTATCTCACCTTGCGACAGATGCGCCTCGGCGCCCGCCTCGGTCAGAAGGTCTACGACATGCTGGATCTCGGCGGAGGACGCGTGGTCCTTCATGATGACAAGCATGGCACTCACCCTTTCAACACGCCCGCAGGCGTGCTCTGTGACGGTCGGATCCGGCCGTCACAGTCCCCCGGCGTGCCTCTACACGCTGCCGAGTTGGGCGACGACCGCCTCAAATGCTGCAATCGTCCGTTTCGTGTCATCAGGTGTGCCAATACCCACCCTGAGCGCGGGGGTCTTCCCGAAGCCACGGACGATAATGCCCTCCTGGAGGAGAGCTTCGAACACTTCGACCGGCTTCTCCGTCTTGATCCAAACGAAGTTCGCTTCCGACGGCACCCAGGAGATGCCGAGCCGATCGAAGCATCCGTACAGGTAGGTCTTCTGTTCTTGGTTCTCCTTGCGACGCCGCGCCACTTCAGCGTCGTCGTCAAGCGAGTAGTACGCGCCGATCTGAGCGATCATGTTCACGTTGAACGGCTCGCGCACCTTGGCAATCGCCTGCACGAGCGGCTCTGGCGCGATGGCATAGCCCACACGAGCGCCGGCGAGGGAGTAGATCTTGGAGAAGGTGCGCAGGACTGCGATCGGGCGCGTGCCGTTGAAGTAGCGCATGCCATCGGGAAACTCTGGATCGCACACGAACTCGATGTAGGCCTCGTCGAGGACGAGAAGCACGTGCTCGGGCAGGCGCTCAAGGAAACGCTCGAACTCGGCGCGACGATAGATCGTGCCGGTGGGGTTGTTCGGGTTGCACAGAAACACGATGCGGGTCTTCTCCGTCACGGCGGCGAGCATCGCATCGAGATCGTGCACGTCACCCTCGGCGAGCGGGACGGGGACGCATGTGCCGTGGAAGATGTTTGTGACCATGGGGTAGACGACGAAGGACGGCCACGCGTAGACGACTTCATCGCCAGGGCGAAGCGTGACTTCGGCGATCAACCGGATGAGCTCGTTGCTGCCGCTGCCAACGGCGATCTGCCCGACGGGCACGCTATAGCGGGCAGCAAGCTTCTCGGCAAGGGCCATGCTTGCACCGTCGGGATAGCGATTCAGGTGAGGCAGGATCGCCCGCATGGCTTCGATCGCGCGCGGAAAGGGACCGTCGGGATGCTCGTTGCTCGAAAGCTTTGAGATGACGTCCTTGCCCGAGCGCTCGCGCACCTGACTCCCCCGGAGGCCCGGCGCGTACGGCTGCATCTCGGCGAGATCAGCGCGAATCAGTTTGTCCCACGACATGGCAGCTCCTAGCCCACTGGAAGTAGGAGGATTGTCTCCCAGGAGGCCAGCGCGCGCAAGCCGGGTTTTGGGTTCTGCGGGCAGTGCACTGCAGTCAGCTGATGGCTACCGGCCGCAGGCATGTGGACGCCCAATCAGGCCTCCGAGGGACGCAGCAGCTCGAGCACGGCCCAGCCGCTTCCGATCTTGAAGCCGAGCGCGGATCCGTGCGGCATGCCGATGCGCCACGCGGCCTCAATGGGGACGCGCAGCCACTCGGCGCAGAGCTCGTGCGCTACGCCGCCGTGCGTGACAACCGCCGAACGCCTGGGTCCGCACGTGATCACACAACCGGCTGCAGACACGCGCGCGCTGAACTCCGTGGCGCTCTCGCCGCCGGGAGCCACGGGTCCCTGTCCGCTGTAGTCCGGCAGCAGGCCGCGTGACGATGCTTCCTCCCACGTGAGACCCTCGAGTTCGCCAAAGTCGATCTCGGCCAGACCATCGAGGACCACAACTTCAACGCCGTGTGGTGCGATCTCTCGCGCGGCGCTCAGGGCGCGAGTGAGTGGCGATGAGTAGATGACGTCCGGTTGCCACTCGGCCAGGACGCGCGCCATTTCGAGCACCTGGGCGTCACCGCGGGGCGTCCGGGGTGGGTCGCAGCGGCCGATGAAGCGTCCCTCGGCGTTCGCGACGGTCTGCGGGTGCCGGAGCATGAGGACGTGCCGCTCACTATCTGTCACGTGAGACCTCCAGTCAGCGCACAGACACACAGAACGAATGCTTCCGTCAGAACCACGGTAGCGCCAAGGACGTCGCCGGTGACCCCAGCGAGTCTGCGGGCGAAGTATCCCGGAACAGCAATGGCGACAATCGCGCCGGCAGCCGTCACGAGCAGCCGACCGACGTCAGGCGGCAGCACCGCGAGCGCCGCCACCGGAAGGAGCAGGATCGCGTAGCC
>Ga0068714_10003977_pt1 | contig 16973 bp, 13 predicted proteins | sample MTBNYHSulfiMetaG_FD_62988 | JGI IMG/M metagenome (GOLD analysis project Ga0068714, IMG submission 62988) | Enrichment culture microbial communities from rom New York Harbor, USA that are MTBE-degrading - MTBE-NYH (New York Harbor Sulfidogenic)... | ecosystem: Environmental > Aquatic > Marine >...
GGAGAGGACCCTTCTCCGGGTAGATCTGGGGGATGTTGCGAGGGGGCGAACTGGGGTGAAAACGACCGGGCCGCGAAGCGGCCCACGTGAAGTTATCACACTTATCTCGGGCCTGGCACCCTCCTGGCACCCTCCCTCTCCGGGGTCAGCGGTGGTTATCACACTTATCTCGGGCCTGGCACCCTCCACGATCGTGTCAGGCGACGACTCCGTGTACATCATCGACCCGACCTGCGAGGCGACATTCGAGCGGGCGGAGTAGACAGCAGCAGACCTCGGCACTCGCCCTCCAGCGGCCGGGCCCTCGGGCCCGGCCGGTCTCGCCGACGCGTGCCACGGGCGACTCGTGCATAAGACCAGTCACGACCCCCCGAGGTACACGGAGGGACACAACTCAGCCCCTACGGTGAGATGCCGAATTGTCCCTAGAAGCCAGACGAACCGTGGAGGAAAAGGAGCTGAGGTCCCAGGGCCGCTGCACTGGTCACGATTGTCCTCCTGGTGCTACTTCTCCAACAGAACACCCGAGCTGAGGTGGTTTCGCGTTGCGAAAGGAGTCGGTCATGAGCTCGTCAACTCCCTTGAAGCGTGCTTCTGCGGTGCTCGCGGTCGTCGTCGCGGCGCTCGCCTCGCCGGCGCTCGCGCAGGTCTGCCCCGAACTGGAAGGGCGGTGGCCGTACGGGCCGTCCATGGCAGTCGAGGTGACGGCGGGGTACGCCTACTTCGGCAGCGGCACCACGCTGCAGGTGGCGGACGTGACGGACCCGGCCGCGCCGGCGATCGTCGGTGAGGTGGCGCTGCCCGGGGTGGTGGAAGACGTGGCCGTCGAGGGCGACTACGTCTACGTCGCGGCCGGGGAGGCCGGGTTGCGCGTGGTCGACGTCAGCAGCCCATCGGCCCCGGTGGAGGTCGGCTTCTACGAGTCCAGCCACCAGACGAAGGGGGTGGACGTCGCCGGCGGGTTCGTCTACATGGCGGACTTCTGGGGAGGTTTGCGGGTCGTCGACGTGAGCTCCCCCACGGCGCCGGTGCAGGTGGGGCAGTGTTACACGTCGGGGGACAACCAGGCGGTGGTGGTCTCTGGCAACTACGCGTACGTCGTCGGACTCGACCTCCATGTGATCGACGTCAGCGCTCCTGCCGATCCGATGCTGGTCGGGTGGGTCGGGACGCCCGGGTACGCCCGTGACGTCGCCGTCAGCGGCAGCTTGGCCTATGTCGCGGACGAGGACGGCGGCCTGCGGGTGGTGGACGTGAGCTCTCCGGAATCGCCAGCCGAGATCGGTGCCCTCGAGGGCCTCGGCATCGTCAACGGCGTGGACGTCCAGGGTTCCTACGCCTACCTCGCTGACATCTGGGCCGGTGTCCGAGTGGTGGACGTCAGCTCCCCGGGCGCTCCGACCGAGGTCGGCTTCTCCGACGCTCCCCGCGACTCGAGGGCGGTACGTGTCGTTGGCGGGCACGCCTACGTGGCGGATGGGAGGCACGGGCTCCAGATCATCGACGTCGGCTCGCCGAGCGCCCCCTTCGCAGTGGCTGTCCTCGATGTAGGAATGGGGGAGGTCCAAGCGGTCGGAGCTGCGGGCGGGTACGCGTACCTGGTCGACGGCTGGAAGGGCATGGCGATCGTCGACGTCAGCACACCGGGCTCCCCGGTGAGAGTCGGCTCCATCGCCACGGGCGAAGCCTGGGATGTGGTCGTCATCGACGACTACGCGTACCTCGCCGCGGGGTACTGGGGCTTCTACGTGATCGACCTCAGCGACCCCTCGTCGCCGTCCACCGTCAGCCACGTCGACGCGGGGGGCTGGGCGAGCTCGGTGGCGATCGAGGGTGATCACGCCTACGTGGCGATCCTCGAGGGGGGGCTCAGCATCCTCGACATCAGCGATCCGACCTCGCCGTGTCGGGTCGGGTCATTCGCCACCCCGAGCATGGCGAATCGCGTCGCCGTTGCCGGGGATCACGCCTTCATTGCCGAGGTGGGCCTGATCCGCATTGTCGACGTCAGCGATCCGGCGGCGCCGCTGGAGGTGGGGCACTGGAGCGCGCCGGTTTACGCCCACGACGTCGCGGTTCGAGGGTCTTTCGCGTATGTCGCAGCCTGGGGGGACGGCCTGCGGGTGCTGGACGTGAGCGACCCCGCGTCGCCGGTGGAGGTCGGCTGGCTGAGCATCCCCGACTTCGCGGTGGGGGTGGCCGTCGACCGCACGGTGGTCTACCTGGTCGCGTTGGGTTCGGGCCTGTGGGTGGTCGACGTGAGCGATCCCTCCGTTCCCACTCTGCTGGGCTCTTCGTCCACGTCCGGTATCGCCCGTGACGTGGCGGTGGACGGAGATCTGGTCTTCGTCGCCGACGACGCCGCGGGGATGTCGGTCTTCAGGGGTTGCCACCCGCCGTGCGGTCCTGGAACCGGAGACCTGGACTGCGACGGGGTCGACGACGCGCTGGACAACTGCCCGGGAGTCGCCAACGGCTGGCAGGGCGACACCGACGGTGACGGTGCTGGAGACCTCTGCGACCCCTGCCCGGGAGACCCGTCGGACGCGTGCGTCCCGTACGGATCGGCGTCGGGGGAGATCCCGGCGGACCAGGGCGGGACGGTTGTGAGCCCGGACGGCTCGGTGGCGATCGAGGTCGAGCCAGGGGACCTCGCCGGCAACGCGACGATCTCGGTCACCGAGCTGGTCTTCAACGACCCCGGAGCGGACCTGGTCCTCGCCACAGGCACCGGGAAGGGGAATCGGATCCGCGTCTTTGACCTCCAGCCGGAGGGGTTGGTCTTCTCGAGCCCGGTCACCCTCACCATCGTCGCCGACGTGTCCGATCTCAATCAGGCGCAACGGGGCAACCTGGGAATCTACCTCGAGGACCCGCCGGACAGCGGCACCTTCCTCGCGGTCGGGTCGTGCACGCTGGAGGATGCGACCGCGACCTGCACGGCCGAGGTGCCGCACTTCTCGGTTTACGCGCTGATCGCGCCCACCGACAGCGACGGGGACGGGACCTTGGACCAGTTTGGCGACGAGAGGGACGGGTGCCCGTTCGACCCGTCGCTGTCGACGCCGGAGTTCGAGGGGTTCCTGCCACCGATCAGCGGCGCCGACGAGACGGGCGGGAGCCTCGACAACCCGCTGCGGGTCTTCCGCTTCGGGAGCACGGTTCCGGTGAAGTTCCGGATCTACTGCGACGGCGAGCCGGTCCTCACGGGGACCCACACCCTGGAGGCGGTCAAGTGGTCCGACGGGACGGGCGCCGGCGAGCCCATCGACGCGACGCCCCGAGAGCCGGGGACAGTCGGCAACGAGTTCCGCCTCGCCGAGGACTCCTGGCACTTCAACCTCGACAGCGGCGGCGACGGGATGAGCGACGGTCAGTGGGAGCTGGTCGCGACGCTGGACGACGGGACCGAGCACACGGTGTGGATCGAGCTGCGATGACCGGTGCCAGCCTCCTCGACTGCATCAGCATCTTCCCCGTCGGCCGGAAGGTCGCCGACGTTGCCGTCAACCTCCGGCACGTGCACCGGTGGAAGCTGCGGGACTGTGTGCAGGCCGCTGTCGCCCTGCATCACGGTCTGACTCCGGCGACTCGCAACACCAAGGACCTCGACCCGTTTCGGCGAGTTTTCGTGGTCGTGCCCTGCGCGGCGCTGCCGAGCTGCCAGTGGCATTGGGACGGCGGACAGGGTTCCGAGCTCGGTGGTGGGCGTTCGACAGGGTGACCGGGGGGCGTGCGGCTGCGGGGGCCGGTCGGCGGGGGGAGTGGGTGAGGGGCCCGCGGTGTGGGGACGCAGCTCTCGCAGCCCTGACTGGTCGACGGGCTGCGAGAGTTATGGCCGCGACCGGCCGCACCCTCAGTGCACCGAGCAGGACAGGCAGGGGTCGTAGGAGCGCACCAGCATCGAGGCCTTGAGCTCCAGATCGCTGTCGTCGCTGGTCCCGGTCTGGATCATCTGCAGGATCAGCGCCGGCAGGTCGCGGTGAATGTTGCCGTTGTTCTGAGTCGACGGCACCACGCAGTCGGCCTTCTCGATCCGCCCCTCCGCGTCGTAGTCGAAGCAGTGGAACAGGATGCCTCGAGGTGCCTCGACCGCGCCGACGCCGCGGGCGGCCCTGGGGGTCACCGGGGCCATGGTCTGCTCCGCGGGCCCGGCGAGGATCTCGCCGATCAGGCGGATGGAATCCTGGGTCGAGTGGACCATCTCCACCAGCCGGGCGACGTTGGCCATGAACGGGTTGTGGCAGACCGGGGCGAGGTTGAAGGCCGCCGCCACCCGCTTTGCCTCGGGGTGGAGGAGCTCGAAGTTGTTGTTGACGCGGGCCAAAGGGCCGACCGCGTAGGAGTCGCGCGACAGCCGCGACCACTTGCTGGTGTTGTTGGGGTCCACGTACTCATTGCTCATCTCGAGGTACTCGTGCTCCGGGCGGAGCACGCCGTCGGAGGACACCAGCGACCCGCCGATCAGCGGGTACTCCTCTTCCCCCTTGAGGGAGACGAACTCGGTCTCCCGCTCAAAGGCCGGGATGTCGAAGGTCTTGACCAGGGACGCCACCGTCTCCAGGTCGGCGAGAGACCGTTCCAGGTCGGTGCGGAAGGCGAGGAGGGTCGCGTCGTCGGGCCGCGCCGCCACTCCCCCCACCTGCAGCGAGACCGGGTGGGTGGTGCGACCGGCGACAGCGTCGCAGATGCGGTTGCCCAGGCCCTTGAGCCCTGCGGCCAGCGCGACCACCTCGGGCTTGGTCTCCAGCAGGGGTAGCACGCTGGGCAGGCCGAGGAAGTCCGGCGCCGCCAGGAACAGGAGGTGCAGCGCGTGGCTCTGCAGGTTCTCGCCGTGCTTGGCCAGCAGGCGCAGCTTCGAGGCCACCGGGGGCGGCGTGAGACCGAAGGCCGCCTCGCTCGCCCGCACGCTCGCCAGGCAGTGGGCGATGGAACAGATGCCGCAGATGCGCGCGGTCAGGATCCCGGCCGAGGTGTAGTGCTTGCCCTTGAGAATGGCCTCGAAGTAGCGCGGGGTCTCGACCACGTCCCACCGCGCCTCCTCCAGCCGACCGTTGTGGACCTTGACGACGATGTTGCCGTGACCCTCGATCCGGGTCAGGTGGTGAACGTCGAGGTTGACCTGCATCTTCATACAACCCCCTCGAACCCGCCGAAAAAGTCGAGCCGTTCGCGGATCTCCGCCTCGGAGAAGCCGCGGCTGCGGACCAGGCTCAGGAACTCCTCATTGTTGGGGTCCGCCGCCGGGCCGCGACAGCCCCAGCAGCCGAGGCCGGCGGCGGGGCAGGGGGCGTTGCAGCCGGCGCGGGTGATGGGGCCGAGGCACATCCCGCCGCGGTCGAACATGCAGGTGGTGTAGCGCTGCTTGCACTCCAGGCACACCGGGTAGGCCGGAAAGTGGTAGGGCACGTCCCAGATGAGGTGCTGGACCACCCGCTCCACCTCGGCCTTGGAGACGGGGCAGCCGGGAATGACGAGGTCGACCTTCACCACCTCGCCCACCGACCGGGTGCGGCCGGTGGCCTTGGGCAGGTCGCCGTAGACAACCCGGTTGGCCTCGTCGAGGTCGAGGGCGTTCTTCATCCGGTTGACCCCACCGAAGCTCGCGCAGCTGCCGAGAGCCACCAGCACCTTGGCCCTGGCCCGGATCGCTCGGATCCGCTCCACCTCGTCGTCGCGGGTGATGGCGCCGTCGATGAGCGCGATGTCGTAGTCGTTGCTCGAATCCGACGTCACCTCGCGGAAATTGACGATCTCGATCGCTTGCAGGAAGGGGACCAGGGTCTCTTCCTTGTTCGAGAGCTGCAGCTGGCACCCCTGGCAGCCGGTGAAGTCGAACACCCCCACCCGGGGCCTGGTGAACTCGATGCCGAGGTATTTCATCCCAACCCTCCAGCCAGCTTTCAGCTCTCAGCTGTCAGCCTTCAGCTTCCACCGCCCGCCCTCGCGTGTCCGGGGGGGTGGGGGAGCTGAGAGCTGATCGCTGACAGCTTCTTCATCAGATCGCCTCTTTGAGGTTCATCACGCTCCAGTAGTCGAAGACCGGGCCGTCCATGCAGGTGAAGGTGGAGCCGATGTTGCAACGGCAGCACTTGCCCATGCCGCAGTGCATGCGACGCTCCAGCGACACGAACATGCGCTGCATCGGCACCCCGGCTTCGGATAGGCGCCGGCAGACGAACTTGAACATCACCGGCGGCCCGCAGACGATGGCGTAGGTCCGGTCCGGGTCGACGGCGATGTCGTCCAGCAGGCGGGTGATGAGGCCCACGGGCCCGGCCCAGCTCGCGTCCGGCTGCTCGACGATCACCTGCAAGTCGATGTCGTCGATCCGGCTCCACTCGTCGTACTGGTAGGTGAACAGCAGCTGGCTCGGGTCCTTGGTGCCGTAAAGGATGTGGACGTCCCGGTAGTCTCCGCGGTTGTCGATCACGTACGAGATCGGGGAGCGCAGCGGCGCCAGGCCGAGCCCGCCGGCGATCAGGAGCACGTCGCTGCCCTTCATCTCCTCCATCGGGAAGTGGGTCCCGAACGGTCCCCGGATGCCGACCTTGGCGCCGCGACGGGCGCGGTGGAGGGCGCCGGTCACCACCCCGGCGCGGCGGATGCAGAGCTCGACGGTGCCCCGCTTGGTCGGCGAGGCGGAGATGGAGATCGGCACCTCGCCGTAGCCGGGCAGCTCCAGCATCACGAACTGGCCCGGCAGGAACGTGAATCGCTCGCGTTCCTGCGGGTTCATGATCCGGATCTGGAACAGCTTTTCCATGTCGGTGAGGCGGATGATGTTGAGGATCTCCGCCTTGAACGTGCGGTCGACGTCCTTCAACCGGCTTCGCCGGTTGAAGTCGAGCGGCTCCAGCATTTCGGTGTCCTGGGCGACGTCAAAGGGGTGGATGAGGGTTCTCACAGCTCCTCCTCCGCCTGCAGGTCGCGGATCACCTCGACCGGGTTGATGCCGGCCAGGCAGACACGGCCGCAGCGGTTGCAGCCGACGCACTTGGGCTCGTCGTAGACCTCGACGAAGCCACGATGCTGGTGGTAGTAACGGTACTTGAGCCGGGTGTTGCGGTCGGGGCGGAAGTTGTGGCCGCCGGCCACCGTTGCGAAGTCGAGCAGGTTGCAGGAGTAGAGCTGCTTCTCCTTGTAGCCGGTGGTGTTGTCCATGGACACCCGCTCGGTTACCCCGTAGCAGTAGCAGGTGGGGCAGACCATGGCGCAGCTGCCGCAGGACAGACACTTGGCCCCCCACCGCTTCCAGACCTCCGACTCGAACTCGATGTCGAGCAGGTTGGGGAGGTTGTGGACCTGCACCTCCTCCTGGGGGTGGTCCGCGATCCGCTTGCGGACCTCGAGGTAGTCGTGGGTGTCGGCGTCGGTGATCTCTCGCGAAGAGACCATCTGCAGTGCGCTGTAGCCCCGGTCGGAGTTGATGGTGACGAAGTAGCGGTCGCCGAGGTCGGTCAGGAACAGGTCGAACCCGCCCCGCACCGACTCGGTGCCGAGGGAGCGGCAGAAACCGCCCCTGCACGGCTCGTGGTCGATGCCGACGATGAAGGTGTTCTTGCGCCGCGAGATGTAGTAGGGGCTGGGGAAGAAGTTGCGCGCGAAGACCTTGTCCAGCTTGAGCAGGCCGTTGATGTCGCAGGCGTGGAGCCCGATGATGGCCCGCGGCTGGAGCCGGTAGCGGATCTCCTGCTCCCAGTCGTCCTCCGTGAAGCGGTAGGTCGAGAGGTTCTCCCGGTACGGCAGGAAGTAGGTCTTGGCCGAGTACTCGGTGGTCTCGTAGTCGAGGTCGATCTCGTCGAAGCTCCCGACCGGCAGGTACTGGTGGACCGCCGATCCGTCCTGGCGCGTCCCCACCTGCTTCGGACCGACGATCTCGGTCTCCTGCATCATCAGCTCGACCAGGGCCTTGAACTCCTCCTTGGGCAGGCATCGAAAGAGCATGTCGTAACTCCCTCCGCGCGGTCCCTCCGGGAGGCGAGCCGCGCACCGAGTGCCTCATTGCTCAAGATAGCTCCTTGTTCTGGATTTCACAAGGGCTGTCCGGGCCCTTTTCCGCTCGCACGGGGTGGAGTATCCTGGTGTGGGGGGACGATCATGCGTCGGGTGGCCTGGCTGTTGGTTGTGGTGGTCGCGCTGGCGGCGGCCGGTTGCGCATCGGCACCGAGGCCGACGACGGTCGTCGTCAATCCCTCGACCGCCAGCTTCGAGCGGATCGAGGTCTTCGACACCGGCCCGATCCGGTAGCCACCTCTGCACGTATCCGACGGCCACCGCCCGCGGACCGGCTCCAGCCCGGGACCGAACCGCGGCCTCACCCTGACGATACACTCCTCACGAAGATCGACGATGCTCCGGGAGACACCCGCCGAGGCGAGTCCCTGCTCCGCTCGCTGCGCTGCACCACGACAGGGCCTTCATCCATGCCGAGTCTCGTACCGTCATGCCGAGTACCCCTACGGCCACTGGCGCGGTCGTCGTGATGGCAAGCAGGCAGGACTCGTACTTTGCACTTCGGGCACTCCTGACCCTGCAGGCGGCGGGTAGGGGATTCACCCGGCCCTGGTCGAGGGCCGGGTGAAGCGGTATTCGTCAGCGAGTCGAGGTGGGTTGCATGGTGCTGCGCGGGGTGTTGGCACCCTCGTCGATGACCATGACCTCGGTCTCGCCCCAAAAGGGTTCGCCGTCGGTGGTCAGGCCGACCAGCTGGAATGTGTTGTAGTCACCGATGACGAGGCCGTCCAGCGTCTTTACCTCGTCCATCGAGAACTTGGCGACGAAGTAGCCGCGGTTGTCGGCCTTCCACCAGTCAATGGCCACGCCGTTGATGTACACCGTGGAGACGTCTACCGCGCCGTAGGCGATGTCGGTGTGGGCGGTGACCACCTGGCCGTCGTTCTGCAGGTTGAGGGTGCTGGGGGCGACGTCGACGGTGATCTCACCGGCGTGGCACGGAGCCGGGGCGCAGAGCACTGCGAGCATCACGGCCAGTCCGCAGAGGGCCGCTTTGCCGAGCGATTTCGTTGAGCTGGGAAGCATGTCCAGATCCTCCTCATCGAGGTTCGAGGTCGTTGGTCGTGGTCGCGATGGACGGGCCGCCTGGCGGTGAATCTGCACCCCCTTCAGCGGTCGAGTCGCCGTTGCCCCTCCGGCCGGCGCTGAGCCTGTGTAACGCAAGCTCGATGCCACACGGTTCGACCTCCTGGAAATGACTGTTCGGAGGCAGCTTAAGGCTCTGAGGTCGGGGCCGTGACGGATGTGGTCCCGCTGGTCCAGGGTCGGTGGGCCACACCCGCCGTGTCCGAGCGCCACGCTCCGGTCTGCTCGCGCGCCTGCTGCGAAGTCCCTTGCGCGGCTGCCGGGCCAGTGGGATGATCGGGTCGTGGCGAGCCTTGCAGGCCGTCTCGCGCAGCGTCGCACTCCCACCGTACGCACTCACGGCGGTTCTCGAGCCGTGCTCAGGCCGCGGGGCGCGGTTCTGTTCGCCGCGGTCCTGCTCCTGATCGGCCTCGGCCCGCTCGCGGACTCCGCGGTTCAGCCGGGCGGGGCGCGGGGCGAGGCTTTGTTGCGGGCCGCCCCGGGCTCGGCCGCGTCCGAGCTGTGCTCGGAGCCGGCCCGACCGGTCGTCGAGGGCCGCCAGGACACCACCCGCAGTGTGGCGCGACCGGCCGGAGCGTGCGCGTGGCTCTCGGCGCCCCCCGTGCGTGGGTCGGCCAGCCCCTCACCCTGGGCCCTGGGCACCGAGCGTCACAGCGACGAGGCCGGCCGTGCCGCGCCCGTGCGTGACCCCGAGCTCTCACGACCCCCTCCGGTCACCCTCTGACGCGACACCCCGAGCTGACAACCAACGTCGTGTCACGCCCGCCTGAGCGCGGGCATGGAGGAAAAGATGAAACCGAGTCAACCTTCGGCGGGACAGGCAGCACCCGCCCCGCAGCCCGAGACCTCGCCCCTGACCGTTCTCGGGTGGCTGATTCTCTGCTTTGCGCTGGTTCCGCTCCTGATGGGGAGCCGGGGCGAGGGGCAGATGCTCCTCGCCGGCGGCGGCGCCATGGCCGCCGTCGGTGTGATCCTGGTGTTGGTCGGACGGGTCCGCACCGCGCGGACCGCACGCGCCACTCCCAAGACCTGAGGGCCGACACGCGACTCGAGGGGCCGGGGCGCGCGACCGCTCGCCCCGGCCCACTCTCGGCTCTGGCCTTCAGAGTCGGGCGCGAACTGCCCGCAGGACCGGACCCACCAGCGGCACGAGCTCGGCAAGGGCGCCGGAGCCATCCCAGTAGTCGCGGTGGTAGAGGACGCGTCCGTCGGGGTCGAAGCGCAGGTGGGAGATGCCGGGGGCGACGATGGTGGTGCCTTTCCTGACGGTGGTGAAGGTCATCACCCAGCGGACGTAGACCTCGCCGCCGTGGCGGGCGACGTCTTCGACCTCGACCTCGAGCGACCGGGTGGCGGAGGCGGTGCGCTCGAGGTAGGCCGCGATGGTCTCGTTCCCCTCCAGCTCGACGAAGCCGTCGTTGAAGTAGGCCCGTTCGGCGTAGAGGCCCAGTGCGGCCTCGCGCAACGAGCCGGGCTGGAAGCTGTCGAACAGCTGCAGGAAGCGGTCGACGCTGGCGTCGACGACCTCGGCCGGGAGGTCCACCTCCGCCGCGGCCTGGGTCGCGGCGAGGGCCTCGCGGCCCTGCCCCACCAGATCGCGGGGGGTGGTGCTGGAGCATCCCATGGTCACCCCCACGACGAGCACGGCTGCGAGCGTCGCGAGCAACGCGCAGGACATCACGACCCGGCGGACTCTCATCCCGTGCTCATCCCGCCTGCCGCAACCGTCGGCCGCCGCAGGGGATTCCAGGCTCACTGGCGGATCAGCATGATCTCGGTCTGGGGCTCGGACAGGAACCGGCAGCCGCCCGCCGTCACCACCACGATCTCCTCGACCGTGGCAACCCCGTGGCCGGGCACCTGGACGCGGGGCTCGAGGGTGTAGCACTGCCCCTCCTCCACCACCGCGAACGGCTTGTGGCCGTAGCGCTCCCACACCGGGCACAGGAGCCCGGCGCCGTCGTGGGCTTCGCGGCCGATCTGGTGGCCGAGGGCGTGGGGGTACTCGTCGAACCCCTCGCCGACGATGTGGCCGCGGGCGACCGCGTCCACCTCGTGGCCCTGCACCCCCGCTCGCAGAAACGCCGCTGCCTTCTGAACCGCGTCGCGCACCGCCGCGAAGCCGCGCGCCACCGCCTCCGGCGGCGTCGTTTCCCCCGGCCGCAAGCAGTACCAGGTGCGCTGGAGGTCCGAGCAGTAGCCCTCGAACCGCATGCCGAAATCGACGTTCATGAGGTGGCCCGGCTCCATGACCCGATCGGTGGGTCCGGCGTGAGCGCCGGCCGACTCGGGGCCGGTGAACACCGCCGGGCAGTGGTCCGGGTCCCACGCCCGCTCGAGGCCCTTGGCCTCCATGATCGCCACCATCTCGGCGGCGATCCCCCTCTCGGTCATGCCGGTGGCGAGGCGGCGGTCGAGCTGGCCGAACAGGTCCACGGTCTCCCGACACGCGCGGGTGATGCGCTCGAGCTCCGGCTCCAGCTTGCGGGAGCGCAGGCGGCCAACGATCCCCTCGGACGAGACCAGCCGGTCACCGTAGGGGGTGCCGGCGAGGGTCTCCTCGAGCAGCAGGTACATGCCGTGGGTGAGCCCGTCCGCCTTCTCATCGTTGGTGGAGAAGTTGACCGCGATCCGCCGCGGGTCGAGACGTGTCAATGCCTCGCGGAGCGGCTCGCCGACCCCCTTCACGTAGGGGACGATCTCGGTGAAGTGTCCGAGCTCCCGGTGGGCGGCCACGTCCAGGGAGCCGAGAATGGCGATGCGCTCGCCGCCGCGGCCGATCATGAACGCGGACTGCCAGGTCACGTTGCCCCCCACCACCAGGTCGAGGCAGGGGTCGTGGAGCGAGGCCGACTCCCGCACGAACGTCAGCCACAGGTCGACGTCGAGCTCCCCGAGGATTCCCACCGCCTGCTCGATCTTGGCGTCGATCACGGTCACCTCCCACGCCCTCGCGGCGAGGGTCGAGTGTACCGGGGATCGTCGCCGCGCGTCGAGGCGTACCCTCACGTACCCGTACCCGTACCCGTACCCGTTCCCGACGTCCTCCGGGCCGTCCCAGCGTGCGAGCGGTTCACCCCAGGCGGAAGGCGTCGTCATGGGGTCAACCGCGAGGGAGCCACCGCCTCAGACCATCCCATCGGGTACGGGAACGGGTACGGGTACGGGTACGTTTGGGGAGGCGCTCTCCGTTCCCAGGAGCTTGACTCCTCCGTGAAGAACCTCACCCCCAAAGGCGGCTCGCGGCGCGCGCCCCTGCCCGTCGAGGCCCGGGTCAGCTCGTCGGGACCTCGCACGGCTCGTCCTGCCACCCTCCGCCGTTCCAGTACCGGACGGTGAGGAACTCCTCGAGCGCCGGGTCGGACGGGTCGTGGCCCAGGGTCACGAGCGCCTGGGTCTGCCACATCGCGTCGAGCAGGCGGAGGCCGCGGTCGAGGTAGAAGGCGCGGAGCATCGTGAGGCGACGCCCGTTGTCGACCTCGAGGCTGAGCTGGCTGGCGGTCACCTGGAGGAACCAGCCACCGGCGTCCTGCTGCTGGAGCTGGGGTCCGGCCGCGGACTCCCACGGCTGGAGGTAACCCGGCAGCCGGACCTTGCCGAAGCTCGCGTAGACGACCCCGAAGGGCTCCGCCACCCGGGCGGGCAGAGTGCGATCCGGGCCGAACAGGTCCAGCTCGAGTCCGCGTCGGGGCCAGTCCGCCCCCACCGCCAGCAGGACCGGCGTGCTCTCGCTGCCGGGCGAGTCGGCGACGAAATTGCAGGTGCCGGCCGCGTACAGCTCGGGGCGGCCGTCGCGGTCCCGGTCGCCACTCACCACCGTGTTCAGGTGGCCCGGATGCCAGACCGTCGCCCGCACCCCGCCGTCGCCGTCGAGGACCTGCAGCCGGCCCGGGTAGTACGGGAAGGAGCGGGTGAGGAGGACGACCTCGTCGGCGCCGTTGCCGTCGAGGTCGGAGCACGCGAGGTCGGCCAGGCGGAAGTCGGCGTGGAGGGTGCCCCCGTAGGTGTAGGCGCCGCCGAGGGCGATGGTCCGCAGCGGCTCGAGGGTCCGGGCGCCGGTCCGGGTCCAGATCTCCAGCTCGCCCCCGGCTGCCGGGTCCGCGTACAACACCTCCTGGAGGCCGTCGCCGTCGACGTCCCCGAAGGCGACCGCGCTCGAGCCGAGCTGCCGATGGCTCTGGTCGGTCCAGTTGGCCGTGGTGTGGAAGGTGCGCAGGGTGTGCCCGGTGTCGTCCAGGAGGTCGAAGGCGGTCCCGCCCTCGAACTGCCGGACGGTGTGGACCAGCCGGGGCCACGACGCCGCGTCGCCTCCGGCCAGCCGCGACCGGAGGGCCAGCCCGCCGAGGGCGGCGAGGGCGCAGACCGCGACCACCGGCACCGCGGCGCGGCGCAACGCCGGGCGCAGCGGTCGACCGCTCGCTCTCCGCTCGGTGAGCGCCCTCCTGACCTGGATGGCGGTGGGGCGATCTCCCGGCGCGGGCTCGAGCATCCAGCGCAGCAGCGTCTCCAGCCACCGCGGGCAGCCGGGCGCGAGGTGTTGCAGCGGGGCGACCCGCTGCTTTTGTCGCCTCATCAGGGTCTCGACCGCGGTCGAGCCCTCGAGGGGGACGATCCCGGTGAGGCAGCGGTAGAGAACCAGCCCGAGGGCGTAGACGTCGGTGGCCGACGTGGGCTTGCCGGCCCGCGCCTGCTCCGGCGCCATGTAGGCCGGCGTCCCCACCACCATCGCGGTCTCGGTGACGGTGACGCCGCGGGCCACGGGGCGGCTCAGTCCCAGGTCGCAGAGCTTGACCGCCCCCCCCTCCGAGATCAGCAGGTTGCCCGGCTTGAGGTCTCGGTGAACCAGCCCGGCGGCGTGCAGGTGCTCGAGGGCGGCCGCGACCTGGCGCCCGAGGTCCACAACCTCCTCCACCGGCAGCGTGGTCCGCTCCGTCAGGAGAGCGCTCAAGCTGCGCCCGGCGACCAGCTCCATGGACAGGTAGAGGTGGCCGTCCGACTCGTGCAGATCGTGGACGGTCACCACGTTCGGGTGCCCCGAGGCGGTGGCGCGCGCCTCCCGCCGCATCCGCTCACGGCTGGCGTCGTCGCGCAGCTCCGGGCGCAGGACCTTGACCGCCACCCGGCGTCCGACGGCGCTGTCGAGCGCCGAGAACACCGCGCCGGCCCCGCCCGCGCCGAGGAGCTCCCGGATCAGGAAGCGACCGCCGAGGAGGTCGCCCGGGCCCGGAAGCGACCCGCCGGTCGGCTCGACCGGCAGCGGGCCGGGCGAGACGGCGGTCGCGGTGACGGGCTCGTCCGCGGACACCGCGCCAGCGTAGCGGCGCGTCGAGCGGCCGGCAAGCCGTCTGTTCGACCCTTCACGGCACCGTTGCGGACCACGCCTGGCTGGTCCCGGACCCGGAACCGCCCGCGCGGCAGGCGCACCGCGTCGTCCGGGAGGGAACCGACGGTGGCGTCATCGGGCTCGGGGGTGACGACGGCCTGCCGCCGCTCCGGTTCGCCTTGTATGCGGAGCAGCGGCACATCGATCGGGACGACGGGGAACACCGATCGGAAGGGGAGCGAGGCGGTCGTGGCGAGCCCTCCGCTCTCCGTCAGGGTCCGCTCGGATGTGGGGAACCTGTCGCCACCGCGAACGCCTCGGTGTCGCCCACCGAGCCGAAGTTCCCGGAGGGGTTGGTGTAGGTCCTGACCTGGCCGGTCACCGTGTCGGTCACGGTGATCGCGTACTCGACGTTGGACAGCGAGCCGTAGAACACCCAGTAGTGGCCGTTGAGCCACGTCCCGTCCAGGACCTTCACCACCAGCTCCACGTTGGCTGCGTCGAAGAACCAGAAGTAGCCGGTGTCCGACGTCAACGGCACCGCGGTGCCGACCCCCGTGTTGCCCTGGAAGTCCTCCCACGCCACCGACACCCTGAACCGGCTGCCGGTCAGGCAGAGGTCCGTCGCGCTCGGCGTGCAGCTCTGCAGGAGCTTGGGGCGCTCCCGGTCCCCGAGCCCCCGAGCCAGCCGGCCGTAGAGCTCCGCCGTCGCCAGGTTGAGGTCGCCGATGGGCACCGTCAGGTGCCGGTGGGTCGGCTCGGCGCTCCGCTTCCCCTGCCCCGGGATCGCCTCGGTGTCGCCGAGGCTGCCGAAGTTGCCGAGCGGGTTGTAGTAGGCCACCGAGCTGCCGGTCACCGTGTCGGTCACCACGATGGTGTACTCCACGTTCGACAGCGCCCCGAAGAACACCCAGTAGTGACCGTTCAGCCAGGTGCCGTCCAGCACCTTCAACATCAGCTCCACGTTCGCCGCGTCGAAGAACCAGAAGTAGCCGGTGTCGTCCGTCAGCGGCACGGCGTCGCCGACCCCGCTGTTGCCCTGGAAGTCCCGCCAGCTCACCCGCACCTGAAAGCGGTCGGCGTTCAGGCAGCCGGTGGTCTGGTCGGCGGCGCAGCTGCCCTGCGGCGGGGTCACCGTGAAGGTGCGGAAGAACACGCCTTGACCGAAGCCGATCACGTCCACCTTGGTGTAGGCCACGGTGACGGCGTTGTCCCCCGCCACGCTCACCTCCGGCTCGACGGGGAGGAGGCCGCCATCCACCAGCGCGACCTCGAAGTCCCCCCCGACGGGGTCGCCGCCCGAGGTGAAGAAGCGGCCGAACACCCCCTCGCCGCCCTTCTCCCACGCCACCGCCAGGTCCCCCGCCGGGCTGACGGCCACCGACGGCGACCGCTGGCCACCTGCGGCCTCGCCGTTCACCTGGAACGGGGCGCCGACCGGGTCGCCGTCTGCCGCGAGGCGCTGGCCCCAGATGTCCGTCCCGGTCCCGGTCCCCTTGTCCTGGGCCCAGACCACGACGGCCCCGCCGAGGGTGTCCACGCCCACGCTCGGGGCGCCCACGACCCCGGTCTGTCCCCCCAGGATCACCACCTCCGGGCCCTGCGGGTCGCCGCCGGAGTTGAAGTACCTGCCGAAGATGCCGCTGCCCCCCTGCTTGCTCGGCGCCTCCTGCCGCCACACCACCAGCGTCCGGCCGCCCGCGTCGGACCCCACCGACGGGGTCGAGAACGCGGTGGCGCAGCCGCCGTCCACCTGCACCGGGTCCTCCTTGGGGCTCCCGTCGGGCGCGAAGAACCGCCCGAAGATACCGTCCCCCCCCTGCCGGAGCTTGGCCTGAGAGGACCGCCACACCATGACGAAGTCGCCCGCGCTGGCCGTCGCCACCTCGGGGGTGTCCGGGATGGGCGCCCCCGCCTGGGTCACCGGCAACACCGGGGTGACAGGGCTCAGGTCGGGGTCGAACACCCGTCCGAAGATCCGATCCCCCCTCTTCTCCCAGCCCACGACGAAGCTCCCCGTGGCGTCGAAAGAAACCGTGGGGTTGAGCAGCAACTCCGTCGTGATCGCAACCACCTGGAAGGGGTCGCCCACCGGGTTGTCGTCCGGGTCGAAGGAGCGTCCGAAGATCCCGGCCCCCTGCCGCGTGGCGATGCTCCCCTCGAGGCCCGCGAGCTTGCCGCCGGTCTGGGACCACACCACCACCCGGTTGCCGCGGTTGTCGGTGGCGGCGCCGGTGGCGGGCCACAGCTCCGCGCCGGACGGGCTGACCGGGATCTCGTCGCCGCCGCTCGGGGGCTCGATCACGGTCAGGGTGGCGGTCTTTGAGTCCGACCCGCTCGCGTTGGTGGCCGTCAGGGTGACGGCGTACTGCCCCGTCGCGCTGTAGACGTGTGTCGGGTTCTGAGCCGTGCTCGTGCCACCGTCGCCGAAGTCCCAGGTCCAGGAGGTCGGAGTGCCCGTGGAGGTGTCGGTGAACTGAACCTGATCACCGACGTTGGGCGAGCTCGGCGTCCAGGTGAAGGCCGCGCTCGGGGTCGAAGCGATCTC
>Ga0068714_10003979_pt1 | contig 16968 bp, 13 predicted proteins | sample MTBNYHSulfiMetaG_FD_62988 | JGI IMG/M metagenome (GOLD analysis project Ga0068714, IMG submission 62988) | Enrichment culture microbial communities from rom New York Harbor, USA that are MTBE-degrading - MTBE-NYH (New York Harbor Sulfidogenic)... | ecosystem: Environmental > Aquatic > Marine >...
TGTGCATAACGGGGCCTTTTCAGATGCACATGGATCAAAGTCTTTGGGCCAAATTATCTGACTGAAAATACAGATTAAAATGCAACAAAAGGCCTTTCAAATAACTCTTGTAATCAGGGGCAGCCATTGAGAAGTCTGCTTCCCCTTGAACGCGGGACCTGATGTCCCGGGATCTCGTCTGACAAAACAATGGTATCTTTCATTTGTATCCAACAAGAAAAAAACCGCTATTTCAAATTGTTAGCCCATAAGCACAACATATAGGGGTCACCCACACAAATGTGCGATGCGGCTTTTTTTTCAAGGCTTTAATTGCCCATCAATTCGAAACGGCGAAGCTTCTGGTATAGCGCTGCCCGTGAAATGCCAAGCAAATGCGCACATCTTTTTTTATTACCTCTTGTCATTTGCAGAGCCTCACGGATTACCTTCTTTTCTGTCTCTGCAACGGCATGATAAAGCCCACCCGTAGGTACAATTGGTCCTGTATCTGAATTGTGAAGGAAAACAGGCAGATCGTTTTCAGCAATTTCGGATTTCATATCTGCATTCAATACGGATTGCTCTAAGGCATTAATCAGTTCGCGAACATTTCCGGGCCAATCATAGACCAGCATAAGATCAATGGCTTGCCGGCTTATCGATTTCTCGGCCCCATTCAATTTCTGGCTTATCCCTGGAAGTAAGGCTTTGACCAAAAAAGGAATATCTTCCCGCCTTTCTCTGAGAGGATGTATGGAAATAGGAAGAGAGCTCAAACGATAATAGAGATCGGCGCGAAAGCTCCCCTTATTGACCTTTTCTAGCAGGTCGACATTGGTGGCAGCAACCAATCTAAAGTCGACTTGTTTGGTTTCAGAAGAGCCGATCTGCTGCATTTCCTTTTCCTGTAAAATTCGAAGCAGCTTAGCCTGAATAGTGAGTGGCATCGAGCTAATTTCGTCTAAAAAGATCGTGCCTCCGGAAGCCAGTTCAAATTTTCCCTTATGTCCCGATTTGCTGGCACCAGTAAAGGCACCTTTTTCATAACCGAAAAATTCGCTTTCGGCCAATTCAAATGGAACTGCCGCACAATTGACCTTGATGAAAGGGCCCCTCAAGCGAGTGCTGGCTTGGTGGATGCTGTGCGCGAACAACTCTTTACCTGTTCCGCTTTCCCCGCTAATCAAGACAGCCCAGTCCGTGGAGGCGACCTGCTTAGCGCGCTTTACAGTTTCCTTTATCGACGTGCTTATTCCGAGAATGTCATTGAAGGAGTAAGTTGCCCTATTCCTGGTTAAAAAGCTATGTTTGTAGGTTGAAATTTTGGCTTCCAGATGCTCAATTTTCTGTGAAAGGCTTGTGATTTCTTTAAGTTCATGGAATACGACCTTCCCTAAAGCACCTGCCAGTTGGCCCCCTCGAAAGATCGGATACCGTGAGACGATTTTTTTTGCCCCCCGAACTTCCTGAACCATCCCTACCTGGGGTATTCCATTTTTGCAGACATCCATTAGGCCGGAATCCGGAAAAAAATCGGTAAGAGGCAGACCCTTCGCACTACCCGGGTCCAAGCCGAAGAGCTTTTCTGTGGGTCTGTCCATAAATGCGATGAGACCATTTGTATCAATCAGGATAAACCCTTCATATCTGTTCCTCAGAGTGAAGCTTATTGCTTCTGCTATTAAAGGTGTAAATTCGTAACCTCCTAAGCTTTTTTGAATTTTACCTATAAGGTTGTCAAGCGTGTCAATATTTATAGACATGTCCATATTTAAATACACCTCTTCAATAATTCTGAATTATAGGCTTTTTATCGTTTTATGGTGAACAAATGTCAAGATAAAAAGACACTTTTCACTGATATGCATAGTATACCCGTTTTCTTTTTGAGACTTGCCTCTGTGTCGAGGGGAATATTATCGCTAAGACTGAGACGCTAAGCAAACTAAGCAAAGAATTCCGACTCATTCGGTATGCTGTTACTATTTAATTTTATAGAGAAAATTGGACAAAGCGCTTTGTGTATCCGAAGGCAGGCCCGATTGCGTTGGCATAGGCCTTGCTCAAAGATGAAGCATCATTCGTGCGCTCAGCGTATTGCTTATTTTGTTGAACAACACAAAATCTGAGGAGGTTATTTCACGATGCAATCGATCAGGAATTTTATTGAATTACTCGAAAAAAAAGGCCAAATTTTACATGTGGACAAACCGGTTACGGGCGAAGAAGCCGCCGCTATCATTTGGGAACTGAACGAACGGAAGGGGCCTGCCGTTATTTTTAAAGAAGTTAACGGATCAAAGGTCCCCATGGCAGCGAATCTGTTTGGGGAATTTTCAAGAATGGCTTTGGCCCTTGGCCTTCCGGAAACTTCAACCCCAAAGATGATAAGAGATTACTACGCCGGTGTCATGCGTAAGCGAGAAACATGGATTGAACCTGTTATGGTCGAATCTGCCCCCTGCAAAGAGGTCATACTCAAAGGGGAAGATGTAGACCTCATGAAGTTTCCCATTTTCAAATGGGCTCCCAAAGATGGCGGTCCCTATATTACTTTAAACGGCACGATTAGTAAGGATCCCGAACTTGGTAGAAACGCTGGAATGTATAGAGTCCACGTAATAAATAAAAATACCACTGGAATCATGGCATTGTCGATGCAAGATATCGGAATACATTTGGCACGTGCCAAAGAACGAGGAAAACCGCACCTGGACGTCGCCGTCGTTATCGGAATGTCCCCGGCTCAATATTGTGCAGCGACAACGAAGATGGGTTCTGTCTCGGAAGATGAGTTTAAATTCTCAGGCGGCCTGAGAGGGGAGGCGGATCGACTTGTCCGCTGTGAAACCATCGACGTAGATGTTCCTGCTGAATCTGAAATCGTTATTGAAGGTCATCTTTGTCATGGAGAACCTTTGCAAGAAGGGCCGTATGGGGAGTGGATGGGTTACTATGAAGAGTCGATGGTCACCCCCACCTTCCATGTCACCTGCATAACCCACCGCAAAGATCCGATATATGTCACCAGCTCGATGGGCCATCAGTACGGCGAGGGAGAGGTTTTCCGCTATTTACCCATTCAAAGCAATCTGTATAATGTCTTGCGAGAAACCGTCATCGGTTTTCGTGACTGTTATCTTCCGTTAGAGGGTAGAGGCTACAAAGCGGTAGTCCAGATTCAAAAGCGTTATCCAGGATGGGCGAAACAGGCGATTTACGCCACGCTTTCCGCGGGCTATGGGTGTTCGAGTGTAAACTGGGTGACGGTGGTTGACAGCGACATCAATATCTTCAATGCCGCAGAGGTATATTTTGCAGAGGCCACGCGAGTGGATCCGGAATTGGATGTGATTGTATTTCCGGGCCAGGGTGTGTATCCTTTAAGTCCTGCCGCACGAATGAGGTATGAGGCAAAAGATCTGGGCCATGAGCAAGGGTTTACTGAGTTTGCCTGGTGCAGCAAAATAGGTATTGACGCCACGCAGAAGAAGGCAGATGAGATGAGACGACCCACTCCCGAGCGAGTGTTGCCTGATCTTACATCCCTTGAAAAGGTAAGGAAAAACTGGAAGCAGTATGGCTTTAAATAGTGCACTTTATAAGGCGCCTCTTTGGGTGGAACTAAGAATAGCGGCTCTGCCATCATCATTGCCTTGGAAATCTCTGTGGCGAGGGAATGTTGAGGCTTGCAGCAATTCCGTCACCTAAGTGCCTGATTCAACAGGTGTTTCCTTTATCAACTCCTGTAAGCGAACAGCAGACATCTCAACAAGGGGGAGCCAATGGATAATGGCAACAATATAAAAATCGACAATGATGACCTCATCCAAATCTTAAGCCTGATAGATTCGTCGGATTTTGACCAGTGTGAGCTTTCTACGGGGGACTTCAAGTTAATTGTTCGAAAATCAAACTGCGCAGAAACTATCATCAAAAGTGAGGAATCGCAACCACATCAACTAGGCAAGAATGAAGACCGAAATGAATTTGATGCTTCACATGAAATGTCGTCTACGAAATCCTCCAGGGAAATAGCTGCAGATAGAGAGCCTTCAGAATCAGCAAAAGAAGGTTTGCTTACTATAAGAGCGCCCATGATAGGAACATTTTATAGAGCACCCAGTCCGGGCGCTAAAGCATTCGTGGAGGTTGGGGATAAGGTCAATGAAAATGACATTGTTTGCATAATTGAGGTCATGAAAGTTATGAGTTCCGTCAAGGCGGGAGTTCAGGGGCGCGTTGTTAAAATTCTTGCTGAGAATGGGGTCTTAGTTGAATATGGACAAAGCATCTTCCTCATTGAACCGGAACAAAACCATGAGGCACATTAACTCATGAAAAATATCTCAAGGATCCTTATCGCAAACAGAGGGGAAATTGCGGTCAGGATTATAAAAACATGTAAAAGGCTAGGAATAACATCGGTGCTTGCGGTTTCGGATGCAGACAAGGAGAGTCTGGCGGCACAAATGGCAGACAGGTCTGTATGCGTAGGCTCTTCAGCAGCAAGAGACAGTTATTTGAAAGTCGATTCCCTAGTTGCCGCAGCCCTCGGAACAAAGGCAGACGCTATACATCCCGGATATGGGTTTCTCTCCGAAACTCCGGAATTAGCGGAGATGTGTGAAAAGGTCGACTTGACGTTTATTGGCCCGTCTGCAAACTGTCTCCGACAGATGGGGAACAAGCTTTTGTCGAGAGAAATTGCTGAGAAAGCTGGCGTGCAAACCATTCCCGGTTCGACCAAAATATGTAACTCAGCCCAAGCAAGCCGAGCGGCTGAACAAATTGGACTCCCCGTCATGCTTAAAGCTGCAGCGGGAGGGGGCGGAAGGGGCATGACGATTGTTAGGGACTTGGAAGAGCTAAATAACGTGTTCGATATTTTGTCATCTGAGGTGAAATCAGCTTTTGGAGATGGTAGCCTGTTTATAGAGCGCTACTTTCCCAAAGCGAAGCACATCGAGGTCCAAATCCTGGCGGATTGTTTCGGGAACGTAATACACTTAGGCGAACGTGATTGCTCAATTCAACGAAGGTATCAAAAAGTGATTGAGGAGGCTCCGGCCTACGCTCTATCCGGGGAACTGCGAACAACAATATGCAAAGCAGCAGTAGGCATCGCAGAATCCGTAGCATATGACAACTGCGGAACAGTGGAATTTATTTTCGATGAGGAAACAGACAACTTTTATTTTCTTGAAATGAACACCCGAATACAAGTTGAACACCCAGTCAGTGAACAAATTACCGGGATTGACATCATTCAAGAGCAAATTGAAAGTGCAGCACTTAAACCGCTGAGTATCTCTCAAGATAATGTGAGAATTAAAGGACACGCAATCGAATGTCGCATTAACGCCGAATTGTCTGATGGGAGCTTTAAACCTTGTCCAGGGCGAATACAGCTTTGGAACCCTCCGACTGGTCCAGGCATTCGCATTGACAGTCATTGTTTTACCGGATACTCGGTTCCTCCATTTTATGATTCACTGCTGGCCAAACTAATCGTCACGGCCGATGACCGTTTCGAAGCAGTAAAGCAAATGCAAATTTGTCTAGACAACTTTCACGTTTCAGGCGTTGACACAACTATCCCCTTTCTTAAGAATATATTACATCGTCCGGATTATATTCAAGGGAAAGTCAATTCGCGATGGCTTGAGGATGTGGTTTTGAAAAGTAAAGGGAGTTCGTTATGAACAAGATTGACTTCGTTGATACAACGTTGAGAGATGCTCACCAGAGTCTTTGGGGTTGTAAGATGTCTACAGCAATGATGTATGACGTACTGCCCTTGATTGGCAAAGCAGGGTATAAAGCAATTGACGCTGCTGCTCCGACTCACTTTGTATATTTTGTCAGAAATTTCCGTGAAAATCCTTGGGAGAGAATGAAAATCTTACATAAAGCAATAAATAAGACGCCTTTGTCGTTAATGATGTTGGCGAGCACTTTTACAACCTTCAGGCCTATGCGTGGACCTATTATCGATTTATGGATGAAGCGCTGTTATGCAAATGGGATAAAACGCATTCAACCGATGGACGCGTCGAATAACATGAGCGATATCAGCGAAAGTGTCCAGTATGCAAAGGATGCCGGCATGGAAGTAGTGATACCACTCATATTCTCTCTGAGCCCAGTTCATACTGACGACCATTATGCCCAAAAGGCTCGGGATGCTGTGGCCATGAAGCCGCATTCACTATATTTAAAAGATCCTGGTGGCCTTTTGACGCCAGAACGGATTCGTACTCTGATCCCAAAGATACAAGATAATATTGGTGATTTGCGTCTTGAATTACACTCTCACTGTACGACAGGTTTGGCTCCACTTTGTTATTTGGAGGCTATTAAGCTCGGCGTTAGCACATTGCATACAGCTTCCAGGCCACTTGCTACGTCTTCGTCCCAACCATCGATTGAAAATATGCTCATGAATATACGCCACTTGGGATACGCAGATAATTTAGACGATGAATCGATCACGCTTATAGCGGAGCACTTCACATATGTCGCCAAAAAGGAGGGGCTTCCGATCGGCGCTCCACCCGAGTACGACTTGATGCAATATGAGCACCAAATACCGGGAGGCGTAATCTCTAATCTTAGGCGGCAGCTTTCCGAAATCGGGCAAGAAGATCGGCTTGCTGAGGTCATAGAGGAGGCAATAGCCGTTCGGAGGGATTTGGGTTATCCAATTATGGTCACTCCGTTTTCCCAATATGTCGCTACGCAGGCAACGATTAATGTTATGTTGGGCGAACGATATAAGGAGGTTATTGACGAGGTTGTAAGAATGGCAATGGGCTACTACGGTCGACAGGCTGGCGACGTGGCTCCTGAATTGCTGGATAGGGCTGAAAAAACGCCACAGGCAAAAGAATATGCAAACTGGGAAATCCCAAAACCCACCATAAAGGAACTTCGAAGCGAGTACGGCCTTGATGTCTCAGAAGATGAGCTTTTACTGAGAATTCTCTGCCAAGAGCCAAAGGATATTGAGGCTATGCACGCAGCAGGTCCTATCAAAACCAATTATCCACGGCAGCAAAAAGATTTTACGGCCCTAATCGAAAAGTTGGTTTCAAAAAGAAAAGCTGCTTATATTTATATAAAGACAGATCAATTTCAACTTACCCTTCAGAAATAGAAACCAAATAATTTAAACTATCTAAATAAAGTTATTTTAAAAAGGCGTGATTAAATAAAAAATTATAAAACCTGTAAAGTTGGTTTTAAAAATTAGCAGTTAAGGTTACTAAGGTAACAACTGGCTTCTTTTTACCTAAAAGAAACAGGAGATTAAAAATGAGAAAGGTAATAATCACAGCCGCATTGACTGGGGGATTCCATGGGAAAGAGGCGAATCCGAAGCTTCCGGAACAGCCGGACGAAATCGCCCAATCGGCCTTGGAATGCTTTGAATCGGGTGCCTCTATAGCACACATTCATGCTCGGGACAAAGATGGCAAACCTACACCAGACATAGAGATTTATAGGGAAATTGGAGAGAAGGTCAGAAGCAGGTGCGACATCATAATTTCCTTCACTACAGGGGGCGGCCCCAATCTGACGCCTGATGAACGCATCCAGTCAGCTTTTGCGGGTGCTGAGATATCTTCTTTAAACATGGGGACTATGGTACGAACCAAGTGGGGTGAGGGCTCCCTCTTTCTCAACACACGCTCTCAGATCGAAGACTGGGCGAGGATATTGAAAGAAAGAAAAATCAAGGCTGAGTTGGAGGTTTATAGCCATTCAATGTTCGTTGATGTTCAGAATTTGATTGATAAGGAGCTGATTGAGCCGCCATATCTAATTAATCTGGTATTGGGTATGACGCATCAGGGGGCACTACCTACCTCTCAAAAAAATCTCCTTTCGCTAATTGAATATCTCCCAAAGCCATGTGTGTTTAATGTGACCGCTATCGGTAAGATGCAGCTGCAGCTAACTACGTTGGGGATATTGCTGGGGGGGAACCCTCGAGTTGGGTTTGAGGACAACATCTATTTTCACAAGGGGGAGTTGGGAACAAGCAATGCACAATTCGTTGAGCGGAGTGCGAGAATCATTCGCGAACTTGACATGGATATCGCTACACCAAGTGAGGCAAGGCAAATGCTGGGATTATAGGCAGTGAAGAGTGGCATCTGGTGAATAAAAGTTTGGCGGCTATAAGAAACTGAAAAAAGCAGGATTCGGTCTTGATATAACAGCGTGGTTTTGTTGTGCTGTCTAGAGATATTTGAGTTATAAACATTCAACCTAAGGTTCGCGATTAATCAGTAACAGGTAGATCTATTATTGCTCTATGTATGGAACCAAAGGACTGAAAGGAGGAATTGACATGACTTATTCTTGCGATTACCAAATAAGAGGGAGCGTAGGTCGAAGAAGCCGAGCATATGTTATCATCTTTGCAATCTGTTTACTCTCAAATCTTGCCTTACAATATAGTGTGAAAGCGGCAGAGCCAACAATCGAACTATCATTAGTAAGTGCATGGACGTCGCCAGACTTAGGGAATCTGAAAATGGAGGAATTTGTAAAGGTATTAAATGAGAAAGCCAACCACGTCAAAATTAAGTATAAGGGTGGTGCAGAGGTTGTACCACCTTTAGAGGGATTGATGTATGTTAAGAAAGGTATGATTGATTTATGGCATACGACCCCCGCCTACTACGCGGGCTCAATACCTGCTGCCATGGCCGCATATAACGTCGTTGCATCCCAGCAGGAGTTAAGAGAGAGCGGATTTTGGGAGGTTTACGACCAGCTACACCGTTCAAAAGCTGGTGTCACCGCATTGGGACAACTTTGGCGCGGAGAGAACTTTGGACTTTATCTGAAAAAGCCGATAACCTCCATAAAGGATTTGAAAGGGCTTCGAATAAGAAGTCTACCGATGTATGAATCCTTCTTAAGGCAATTAGGGGCTTCAACTGTAACCCTGCCACAGGGTGAAGTCTATACGGCACTCGAGCGTGGTGTCGTTGACGGTTTTTGTTACCCATATGGACCTGGGTTTCTTGAAAAGCGTTGGTACGAGGTCGTCGACTATGTCATTAAGCCTCCAATCCCATATGTGACAACTGGTGTCCTATTGGCAAACGCCTCAAAATGGGACTCGTTACCTGATGACGCCAAGAAGGAAGTGATTAATTTAATAATCGAAATGGAGCCTAGAATTTACTCTTGGTATCGAGACAACGCTTTCAAGAGCATACAGAAGGCTGTGGATGAGGGTCACGTAAAAATAATATCCTTTAATGATGCTGACGCAAAAACATTCACTGAAGCCGCAACAGAATCAATGTGGTCAAACATCGTGAAGAGATCCCCTGAATATGGCTCTAAGTTGAAAGAGCTTGGGAAAAAAGCCACGAAAACTGAGCGATAGGAGAATTCTGCCGGGCATGGCTGCTCCTGATAAGGATTTTGGGTAGGGCCGCCCGGCTATGAAATCATTGCGCAGGACCGGTTTGGTCTCGTTTTTGTTTGGGAGATCGTAGGACAAATGAGTTACGAGTAATAGATTTGGAATAAATACGTTGGGGCCGCTAGTTGTAATCTGTGCTGATAAAAGACTACTCATTAAAACTCTATTACAGCTGACAAAAATGAATTTGATGGGGTTAGGTTTTATATAGGAGCGGGTTATGGGCGCATCAAAGTATCTATCAAAGATTTTCGCAGGATTGATTAACTTGACAGGATACGTAGGTGGAATTCTCTGTGGGCTAATAATGGTTCTTTTATGTTGTGAAGTTATATTTAGAAAGCTATTTGATCGCCCAACAATTTGGGCTCTCGATTTATCAACACTGTCGCTTTTTTTTGCAAGCATTCTTCCAGCGGCCTGGGTGCTTAAGCGGGGCGGACATGTCAGAATAGACTTCATCTACGCATTTGTCAGAAGCAAAAAGCTCCGAAGGTCACTTGATATCTTTACTTCTATTATTTCGCTATGTGCCTGCGGAATTTTTGTGTGGCAAGGCATAGCGATTTGGTATTCATCGTATATTGAGCAATCTTTGCTTTACAGGACATTGACAATACCAATGTTTTGCTATCTGTGGGCATTCCCCGTAGGGTTTTTGTTACTTTGTATCCAGATTGTCATTAATCTTAAGGAATCATTTAAATAGATCAGGATTGGAGTCATGACTTCAAATTCATAGTGACATCGGAGGCTTTATGGACTGGCCCACAATTCTTCTAATTTTCTTTGGACTGTTGATCGCTGTTTTTTTTACTGGCATTCCTATTGCCTTTGGTTTTTTGGCTGTCAACCTGGTCTGCCTATACGCTTTTGCTGGGGGAACATCTTCTTTTTTTGCAATAATTCCTGCTGCCACGAATATTCTTCTTAGCGAGACAATGCTAGCTGTTCCACTTTTCATATTAATGGGTGAAGTCTTGTTCCACTCAGGTACAAGTGTTATTGTTAGCGATGCCTTGGATTCGTGGGTTGGGGCAGTGCCTGGAAGGCTAAGCCTTTTGGCGATTTGTTTGGGTACGATTTTTGCTGCCTTGAGCGGTTCCGGCATCGCGACTACCGCCATGCTTGGTGGGCTGCTTTTGCCGGAAATGCAAAGGAAAGGCTACAGTAAAGGCATGAGTGCAGGTCCCATACTCGGTGGAGGGTGCCTAGCTATTATCATGCCGCCGACCTTTTTGGGTATCATATTAGCTGGCCTTGCAAACATCTCGATAGCTGACTTTCTCTTAGCCCTCATAATTCCCTGCCTTTTGCTAACTTGTTTTTTCTGTATTTATATTGTCATCATGGCTAAAATCCGCCCCGATAGCGCACCGAGATACAAAGAAAGGGATATAACCTGGGCAAATAGAATTAAGGCCCTTAGACATATTATTCCTGTAACCTTTGTGATTTTTTTTGTAGTCGTTTCCATTTTCATCGGGTTAGCGACACCAACAGAAGCTGCGGCACTTGGTGCTGCTGCCTCTTGCACAATAGCGGGTTTCTACAGGAAACTGACATTTTCTGTCATAAAAAAAGCCTTCACTCAGACTGGGCTAATTACCTGTATGGTGTTTATGATCATCATAGGGTCTCAAGCCTTTAGCCAGCTTCTTGCGTTTAGTGGGGCTACTCGAGGGTTGGTTACTTATGTTACGAATGTTGATGTCCATCCAATCATGTTTGTAATTCTCATTCAGCTAGCGGTATTTGTGATGGGTACTTTTATGGACCAGGTATCCGTCTTGATGATCAGCATTCCAATATTTGTTCCTGTTGTCGCCGCACTTAATATGGATTTGACTTGGTTCTCCACTTTAACCCTCATTAATATCGCGTTTGCTGGTATTACCCCTCCCTTCGGCCTTTTCCTTTTCGCCTTAAAAGGTGTAGCACCTGGCGATTTTACAATGAAGGACGTAATGGCGTCTTCTGTTCCTTATGTTTTATTAAGCTTTGGGGCGATGATAATTATTGGAGTTGTGCCAGGGTTGGCACTTTTCCCTATCTCTTTATTGAAATGATTGCCGGTATTCTTGTAATTGGTTAAAAATTTTAGTATTTGGAGTTGTACCTTTTAAAGTTGGATATTTTTTTAAATCGTTTGACAAGAGCCTAAAAGAGGCTTGAAAGGCTATGGATAAATCTAAAAGGATTATAATCGCTATTACTGGTGCTTCATGCGTCCTGTACGGCATACGCTTTTTGACACATTTGAGAGAGCTTCAGATAGAGAGCCATCTAGTCGTGTCAGAAGGAGGGAAAAAAAACATTCTCATGGAGTCCGAGTATTCTTTAGAGGAAGTGGAGAGATTGGCAGACTATGTTCATGATGATGGGAACTTAGGAGCGCCCATAGCTAGCGGCTCCTTCCGGACAGACGGCATGGTAATTATTCCCTGTACAATCAAGACTCTCTCGGGGGTTGCCAACTCTTATAACGATAATTTAGTCGTTCGTGCTGCGGATGTAACCCTGAAAGAAAACCGGAGACTGATTCTGGTTGTTCGGGAGACTCCATTGCACAAAGGACATCTCAAATTGATGCATGAGGCCGCAGACCTCGGTGCGATTATTCTTCCCCCTGTTCCAGCGTTCTATATCCGCCCAAGACATATCAATGAGTTGGTTGATCACAGTTTGGGTAAGGTATTTGATCTATTAGGAATTGAAAACTCGCTTTACGTGAGATGGAAGGGTACGGATGTCGATCAATCTCATGGGTGTTATGTTTCGTAAATTTGGGGTCAACAGAAGTGGTTATGGATAAAGAAGGTTCTGCAGGTTTGGACTGGGGAAAGGCCATCATATGAAAAAGAACCTATTGTGGATGACGAGCCAGACATATTGGACGTCCTGGAAGACACTTTGGATATGTGTGAACTTACAAGGGCAGGAGACTTCGAGAAAGCAAAACAACTTCTTGAAAACGAGTATTTTGATATAGCTATATTAGATGTAATGGGCGTGAACGGGTATACACTCCTTGATATCGCAAATCGACGAAAAATACCCGCTGTGATGCTGACCGCGCATGCCTTCAGCCCAGAACATACGATTGAATCCTACAAAAGAGGAGCAGCTTATTACATCCCCAAGGACAGTTTGCACGGCACAACAACCTTTCTAAATGACGTTCTGGAGGCAGAAGAGAAGGGGAAAAGCCGTTGGGTCCCTTGGCTTGACCATTTCGCAGTTTATTACGATGAGAAGTTCGGTCCAAAATGAAGGGACGGAGATAAAGACTTTTGGCAAACCCTGGGGTGGTGCCGATAACATGTGGCGGTGAAGGGAATTGATGAAAAGAGAGGTCAACGTGTGAGTCATAGAGGTAGACTTCCTGTAAGAGCTATGCAGATTGTTGACTCAGATGTTCTGATTATTGGGAGTGGTATTGCAGGGTTGCGGGCGGCCATGGAGGTCTGCAAAAAGGGCAAATCGGCTGTCGTCGTCTCTAAATCTCCTGTTGGAAAGGCCAATAACACTTATTTGGCAGGGGGGCTCTTCACTGTCTCTCACGAGAATTTCAGTAGGGATGCCCATTTTGAAAAGACGCTCAAAAGCGGCCGGTTTCTGAACAAAAGAAGCCTTGTGGATATGTTTGTTCATGAGGCCCCGCGTATGGTCGACGAACTTCAAGAACAGGGCCTTAATGGAAAGTTCCTTATCACCGGCTTCGCAACGAGGGGGACCTCTTTTATTGGTGGCCCCAGGATCTGCTCTGTGCTAACGGCTGGCTGCCGTAGAGCAGGCGTTCGGTTTATTGAAGGTGTGGTTGTTACCGACTTGCTCACCGAGCATGGATTATGTCTAGGGGCATTTGGATTTCATAAGAGGACAGGAAATCTATATGGTTTTCGGTCAGGTGCCGTGGTATTGGCCACAGGGGGTGCAGGTGGGATTTATTCAAGCCATGACAATGCACCAGGGATGACAGGGGATGGATATGTACTGGGCCTTCGAAGCTCATTGGAACTCGTCGATATGGAGTTCGTACAGTTTTATCCGATGGTATACGCTGGCAGCGGCAAAGCGCGTATGATTATTCCTGCCGCCCTGGCGGATCTCGGTGTAATCAGGAACCGGGTCGGTGAGGATCTGAAAGAGAAGTATGGCCTTTATGAGAAACCGATAGCCATTTTTTCGCGGGATCGTTTCGCAAAAGCCCTGTTCGAGGAAATACGCCTGGGCAACGATGAAGGAGGCGCGCTTCTTCTTGACCTTCGTATGACGGACGAAGCGCTTATACCGGGGAGCGACAGCTTGAAAGCCCTACTAAAGAAACTGATTGCTTATGATCGAACTCCTGTAAAAATTGCGCCCGGCTGTCATCATACGATGGGTGGTCTGATAATCAATACAAAGGGGCATGTAGGAATAGGGAACCTATTCGCAGCAGGAGAGGTGGTAGGCGGCATCCATGGAGCAAATAGGATGGGTGGCAATGCGTTATCTGAATCCCTTGTTTTTGGGGCGATAGGAGGATGTGCAGCCGTGGAGGGCCTGCCTTCGTCCAGGTATAGCCTGCCGGATTTCAAGGCCATGACTGAGGATTGTGCGCAGAGATCATTTCACGCCAAAATGGAAAAAAGAGCAAAGGCTTCTTCGGCCGCAGTTCTTTCGAAAAAGATAGGCGACATTTTATGGAAAAAAGCTGGAATTGTTCGAAACGGCCAATCTCTGAAGGGAGCCTTAGAGGAGGTTGAGGATATCTTGAATGAGATTGAAGAGCAGCGTGCAGCAACCCCTTGGGACCTCGCTAAAATCCAAGAATGTACGAATGCGGCTATCAATGCGTACAGTATTACTCTTTCAGCCCTTGAGAGAACCGAAAGCAGGGGCTCGCACTATAGAGAGGACTATCCCGTTGAGGATGTAGGCTGGGAAAAAAATATCTATGTGACGATGTCAGAGGGTCGCCCCAAGCTAAGCCGCGTTGCCGACACATCTGAATAAACCGGTATGAGGATTTTAGAGTCCCCCAACTCCCCATTTTTTTATCATGGCACCGGTGCTTCATGAGTCTCAGGGCAGCTCTCATATTTGCTAATTGCTCTTTGCTCCTCCTAATGTCGCTGTTTTACAGGGCATCAAGTGCAATCATACCTCCACAATATTGATTTCTGACCTTGGACTAATAGAAAGGTCATGCGTCATCTTGAAGCATCAAAATGGATATTATTTTTAAAGGCGGGACCGTCGTCAACGTCTACTCGGGGGAACTATTAAAACTAAACATTGCTGTAAAGGGGGAGAGGATCTGGTATGTCGGCCCTCGCAACGATGTTGGTGACGTGGATTCGAGGGTGATAGACGTAGCGGGGAAGATTCTTGTGCCTGGGTACATCGATCCCCATTTCCATCCCTGGTTTATTTTCAATCCCATATCGTTTGGAGAAGCCGCATGCGCCTTTGGCACTACCACCCTTTTCTGCGACAACCTCCTCTTTTATCTCCTGATGGGTCCAAAGCTTTTTGAGCGATTCATGGAGACCCTGTCGGACATGCCGATTAAATATTTCTGGTTTTGCAGGGCCGTTGCTCAGACTTCCATGGCTGACGAAGATACGCTATTTTCGATTGAGAACCTGAGACGACTTCTAAGCCATCCGCTCGTAAGGTCTTTGGGGGAGATTACCCGATGGCAGGACCTGATAAAGGGCAATCCCAAGATGATGGAGATCATTCGCATCGCCCAGGGGCTTGGCAAGCGGGTAGACGGTCATACCGCAGGGGCTAAATACGACCAGCTCAATGTCGTATCGAGGGCAGGGGTTGCCTCCTGCCACGAGGCCATCACGGCCCAAGAGGTCCTTGACAGGTTGAGACTGGGCCTATACGTCTTTCTCAGAGAGAGTTCGCTCCGGCAAGATCTCACCGATTTGCTGCAGGTGGTCACGAGAGACAAGGTGTCAACAAGACGAGTCATGTTGACCACTGATTGCTCATCCCCGGCCTTTTACGACCAGCACGGGGTCACAGATCACATTCTGGAGATCGCTCTTAGAGAAGGTGTCGATCCTATCCGCGCCTATCAGATGGTAACATTAACCCCAGCCGTGTATTACGGCATGGATCATGACCTGGGTGGGATTGCCCCGGGAAGATATGCAGACATCCTGATCCTGAAGGATCTGTTCCACCCGAGACCCGAGACGGTTATCTCCAAGGGGAAAATCATCGCTGAAAGTGGTTGTCTTACCGAGCCCTTCCCAAAGATGGAGTGGAAACGGTTTTTCCCGTCCGGTTCGTTTACGAAGGGGAACTGGTCGGCGCAAAGGGAGCTGTTTGAGATTGTATCCACCCAGAATAGTATACGGTTCCCTGTGATAACATTGATCAGTCCCGTCATCACCCGGACGGAATTGGTTGAATTCGATGTCAAGGAAGGTTTTCTGAACCTCGAGCGACATAAGGAGTTATGCTTTATTTCGCTTATAAACAAGGAAGGGAAATGGGTGACTAATGGGGTCATCCAAGGATTTGGATCCGGCGTGGAGGGGTTGGCTACCTCGTTTAATACGGCTGCCGAGATACTTGTCCTGGGACGAAGGCCTGACGCCATGGCCGCAGCTGTGAACAGGGTTCTCGAGATCGAGGGTGGGATTGTGGCCGTCGAAAACGGGAGAACTGCATTTGAATTTCCACTTCCTTTAGGGGGCATTATGTCCAACGCCTCGATGGCCAGAATAGCGGAAAAAGAGCGCGAACTGAGGGCGTTTCTCTCCTGCAGGGGCTATCCCTTTCATGATCCCTTATATACTCTCGTTTTTCTACCGAACGATTTTCTTCCTGATGTGCGCATCAATTATCAGGGTGTCGTCGATATAAGGAGGAACAACGTGCTGTGGCCTCGGAGGGATCTAGAAAGGAAGGGCTAGCCCAGCATCCTGGAAGCCCAATAATGCTGCCCAGCCAAATCAGCTACAGCAAATACTGATAAATCTCCTGGAAGTCTCATAGATTTCGGGATACCCAAAACCGGGGATATGCCTTACTATGTTGTGAGACGAATTATGTTGCGGGATCGCTCTATCCTTTATCTAAACCTTCTCCGCTCTCCTGGCTTCATCCTGACCCTGCACCTCTTTGAATTTGGCAAAGAACTCCCGCTCTGAGATTATCCCTTATTGAATGAGAAGGCGGGTAACGGCATCCAGTTGAATCACCTATTTTATCATCGCCTCCTTGAAGGTGATAACCTCTCTATCATCCAATTTCTCAGCCATCACTCCTCTGGATACACACCCTCAGTCACCAAGCCGGTACAGTTCACAGCCAGGCTCTTGCGAAAACCCAGATAGGATTTCAGCCGGATATCTCCTCCGTGGACCCTTTTGTTAAAAGGTCCTGTCCCGTAACCAGTGAAGACGATCATGTCATCTCCCAGGGTCGTATCGTAATTCACCTGATGCAAGGTCGGTATCATAAGGACCCTTATAATTTCATCGGTTTTTTCATCCGTGACCTTAACCATCTTTCCAGAAAAA
>Ga0068714_10003983_pt1 | contig 16955 bp, 11 predicted proteins | sample MTBNYHSulfiMetaG_FD_62988 | JGI IMG/M metagenome (GOLD analysis project Ga0068714, IMG submission 62988) | Enrichment culture microbial communities from rom New York Harbor, USA that are MTBE-degrading - MTBE-NYH (New York Harbor Sulfidogenic)... | ecosystem: Environmental > Aquatic > Marine >...
GGGCTTCTCCGGCCGCCTCAACCCGGCCCCCATCCCGCGCTCCGGCTCCCCCCGCGTCGACATCGAGCCCGTGGATGGCCTCCGCATCCAGGCGCCTGCCGACGCCCTGGATCAGCCCCGGGAGATCCGCTTTTCACAGCTCTCCGACGCCGAGGTCCGCGCCGCCGCCCGAGAAGCGGGCCTGGTTGCCGCCTATCCCTTCATGGGGTTCAAGCTCGACGCCGGCATGGAGCGTTTCGAACGCTTCCCCGGAGAGCTCACCGTCACCTGGGACCTGCGGCAGGCCGGCATCCCCGAGCCGCTCTGGGAGTACGTCCACGTCCTCCAGATGGACGAGCACGGCGGGATCTTCAAGCTCGACAGCCAGCGGGACGGCCGCCGGCTTTTCTTCCAGGCCGAGCACAACAGCGTCATCCTCACCTACATCATTTACACCGCCGGCATCACCATCATCCCGGCCGGCCTCGCCTACATCTACCACCGCGACCTGAAGTCCATCCCGGCCGGTCCCTACATTCCCTTTCAGCTCCCCGACGCCGAGCGGTTCGTCATCCACCTGGGCGCCCGGCAGGTTCCCTTCCGTAACCCGGGCGAGGTTGCCCGGGTCCTTGGGGAAATGAACGCCCTGCGACAGCAGGCTGGGCTGCCGCCCATCCCCGACGACCTGCTCGAGCCGCCCTTTGTCCTGGTCCCCGCCGAGCACTTCCGTGATCCAGCCGCCCTCGAAAGGGAGGCGAGGCTGCTCGGCGACGCCGACTACAAGGCGCTGGTCGCCCACTGGCGCAACAACACCTGGCTGATGGACAACGTCGTCCCGACCAGGGTCGCCCACGTCGCCCGGGCCATGGTCCACGCCGAGCAGTACCTGCGCTCCCACGGCTTCCGCTGGCCCACCTACCACGTCAACGTCTACATCCCCGAGCGGCGCCTGGCCCAGTTCGGCTACGCCGACGACGGTTGGTTCACCCGACCTTTCGTGGTCCTGAGCCCTCACATCGTGCCCGACGTGGAGATGAGCTCCGCCGCCTGGACCGAGGAGGTCCAGGGCTGTTGGGACGCCCTCAACCTCACCGCTCTCCACGAGCTCTTCCACGTGGTCCAGACGCGCTACTTCTGGCTCCCCGAGGTGCGCAACCACGACCTCTGGTTCTGGGAGGCCACCGCCGTCACCCTGGAGGACGACGCCCGCTCCTACTACCTCAGCCAGAGCCGTTGGAACGTCGGCAGCTGGCACGGCACTATCGGTCCATGGTCGGCCTTCACTCGGGAGCTCGACTACACCGCCGACAGTCAATCGGCCCGCCAGGAGCACGGCTACGGCGCTTCCCACTTCCTGACCTACCTGCGCGACCGCTACTACGGCAACACGCGTGCCGCCCGCCGCGACGTGATCATCAGCGCCCCAGGCCAGGGCCCGACGTTTCGTGCACCGACCCGCTCCACCCCCTACCGGCCGCGCCATCTCTTCCTGCAGCGCCTCATGGAGGACTACTCCGCCATGCGCGGCGGCCGGGTGCGCAGCCTTCACCGCATCACCAGTAACAAGAGCACCCAGCTGGGCGAGGACTACGCCGACTTCATCCGCAGCCACGCCGACAACCTCTTCATGTGGCCGGGGTATCCCACTGCCGTGCTCACCGAGCGGGATCCCCATCACTTCTGGGCCCACACCGATATCAAGGAAATGCGCAGCCAGGTGCTCGAGCTGCGGCTCAAGGTCCCCGCCGACTCTCCGCGGGAGCTCGACAATGTCGTCCTGGTCCTGCGGGACGAGCCGGAGACTCTGCTCGAACTGGGTCTGGACTACCAGGTGCGGACCTGGACGCCGTTCTCGGATCGCTGGACCGACCAGGGCAAGGGCTTCCGGCGCGGCTTCATCGTCCCCAAGGAGTGGGAGACGCGAGTCAACGCCGTCATGAGGACCCAGGAGGTCGCGCCCTCCCCGGGCTGCGGCGAACGGGTCGTCGTCAAGTCCCACACCGACTCTGCCAGCTCCTTCCGCACCATGGGTCTCCCCGTCCGGCTCCAGCGCATCGAGCCCAACATCATGACCATCAACTCCACCTGGAACCGCTCGGCCGGCAAGGGCGTCCACTGCTTCGCCCTCTTCAAGCCGACCCAGCCGCCGCGCCTCAACCCGCGTTGGGACGAGAAGCTGCTGGACATCCACATCCCACCCTCCCCCCTGGCGAGGAAGGAACAGATCGAGGGCTACGTGGTCACCATCCAGCGCTCTGAGTCCGCCGCCCGCGGTGCCACCGGCGCCCCGGACGGTGCCGGAACGGGTTCCGCCGGGCCGACCCCCGTCCCGCCCAAGCTCAGCTTCTTCATCGGCCCGAAGCCGCACCAGGTCGACATCACGCCCTTCCTGGACCTCGCTGGCGGCGGCGTGCCCGGGGGCGCGGCCCCGCCAATCGGTCCGTTCACGGTGGCTGAGCTCCGGCAGATGCTGGAGGTCTGGCGGACCTACTTCATGCCGCCCTCGGAGCTCCGCCTCACCTATCGCGAGGTTGTCTCCCTCAAAGACCGCGTCATCGGGCCCGAGAGCGACGAGTTCACCGTTCCCATCGAGGCCGCCGAGAACCGGCTCAACCCCTCCGGCGTCTGGGAGGGTCAGGTGTGGCTCGTGCGCAAGCCCCTGCGCATGGAGATCACCGGCGCCGCCGGCAGCGACATCGGCGGCACCTTCAACTGGGGTGACGACGAGATGCAGTTCCGCGGTGTCTGGACGCCCGAGCAGCGCGGCTGGAAGCTCGCACTCTTCGCCGAGGAGGCCGGCGGCTTCCGCATGCCGGCGCTCGTCAGCCTCTACCTGCGCCCAATGCCCGGCAACCGCCTCTGGCTGGCCGCCCCGCCGGCCATTCTCACCAACCCCGAGCACGAACGGCGCCAGGCCGAGGGGCGCGGCGAGGGCGGCTTCCTCTCCCGCTGGCTGCCGGGCATCTTCGGCCGCACGGAGCAACGATGACCGTTCCGCCCCCCTCCGGCCCGGCGGCGGCCCCGCGATCGCCCCGACATCGCTTCGGCGGCTGCTGGCAGCGCGGCTTCGCTCTGCTGACCGACCTCGCGATCCTCGCGCTCGTCCTCTACGCGGTGGAGCGCCCCCTCTACCGGCTCGTCATCCAGAGCACCCTGCTCGACGCCGGCGGCGAACGCCTGCGCGACGTCAACGCGCTCTTCGCCGACACCAGATTCCTCCTCATGCTCTTCTTCCCCGTGGTCTATGCCGCCGTCATGGAATCCTCGGAGCTCCAGGCCACTCTTGGCAAGCGGCTCTTCGGCCTGCGCGTCCAGGACCTGGGCGGCCGGCCCCTCTCCTGGGGTCGCGCCTTTGGCCGTAATGCTGCCAAGCTCCTGTCCGTCATGGTCTTTTTCCTTGGCTTCGTTCCCGCCGTCTTCACCACCCGCCGCCAGACCCTCCACGACCTCGTGGCCGGCACCACCGTCGCGAAACGTCGTTTCCCTCCCTCTCCCTGACCGCTGCCGCCGGCAGGCGGGGGTGAGCGTCGAGGAGGTCTCCCGCCGTCGGCTCAGGGGTCTTCCTCCGCCCCGACACCGCAGGCGACCAGGACGGTCGCCTCGACACGGCGGAGCGAGCTGGCGTCGAACCGACCCATGGCCTCGACCAGCGTGCTCCGGTCGAGGGTCGTGATCTGGTGCCCGAGAGCGAACGACTCCCGCGGCAGCCCGGTCTCGCCCGGGGCGAGCGGCGCGACCGTCGGGCCAAGCATTTCCTGCCGTTTCGCGGTCGTCAACGGCACTACGATGACCGAGCGCCAGGTCGGGACCTCGTTGAACCCGTCGTGCGACAGCACCACCACTGGCCGCCGGCCACGTTGCTCGGAGCCGGAACGCGGCTCGAGCTGGGCCCACCACACCTCACCCCTGCGCATCGTCCCTCTCGGGCGAGGCGCCGGGTCGGGTGGGGCGATCTCCTGAAACGCAAAGACGCCAAGGACGCGAAGGGGGCGCGAGGAGGGTCTCTTGCTTTGCGCAGCCTTCGCGCTCTTCGCGTCTTTGCGGTTTGATCGCGCGCCTCGCCCGAGGGCACCCTGCCGTACTCACCAGGGCCGGACGAGAGACGCACGCTGCGATGGGAATCTGGCGGGGCTGCCGCGACTCGAACGCGGGACACGAGGTTTAGGAAACCTCTGCTCTATCCACCTGAGCTACAGCCCCGGCCTGGGCATCGTACGGCGGGGCGGGGGGCCTGTCAACGGCGGATCGGGGTTGGGTGCCGTTATGTGGTTGCGGGCGCAACATGTTGCGCCCCTACGGGTGGTGGTCGGGGCCGAGGGCGGCGGTAGCCGCGGCGCCCAGGGGAGCGTGATGCATCGCGCCCCTGCGGAAGCTCGGGCGAACGAAGCGGGCGGGACGCCCGCGCTCCTCGGGACGGCATCCGCGCGGCGTTTTGCGCAACTACGCGCCGTTGCGGGCGAGGACCTCCGGCGGCTCCGGGGCGAACGAGTCGAACAGGCGCTCGACGGTCTCCGCACCCTGCAGGCGGCCGATGGCCACCGCCAGGGTGTCGGGCAGGTAGCGGCCCCACATCTTGATCGGCACCTCGCTCACTTCGACGGTCGGGGAAATGGCGAGCTTGAGCATGTACTCGATGATGAAGGAGGCGTTCAACGCGATGCGCCCGGTGTACTCCGCCTCGTAGCGCTGGCGCAGGATCCGCTCCTCGTGGATGCCGCGGCCGAGCTCCGACTCCACCAGGTCGTCGAAGGTGGTGAGGATGACCTCGGTGCGGATCGACCGCGCGCCGCTCCAGACGTAGTCCGCGAAGTCGCTGGCGAGAGTGCGCGGGTCCAGCCCCCGGTGGGCCGCGTACGACCAGTCCTGCTCCCGCATCCGCTCGACGATGAGCTCCGGCGGCGGCAGCTCGAGGTCGACGTCGAGGTTGACGTCGTTGTAGTCGCCGCGGTGGACCTTGCGGTCGCGGATCGACGCCGAGGGGTGGAAACGGATGGCGGCCTCCACCCGCTCCAGCTCCTCGTCCGACCCGATGAACTTCGACCCGATGACGTCGTCCACCCTGAGCGAGGCCGGTGGGAGCTTGACCTGCCCCTCGCGGAACGACTGCGCCACGGTCCGCTCGGCCGCGGCGAACTCCTCCACCATCACCGTCGGGTCGGTGAACAGGGCTTCGAGGGGCACGCCCACGGACTGGGCGCGGGCCTCGGCCATGGCGGTGGCGCTGGCGCGGATCCGATCCGAAAGCAGGTCGGCCACGCGCCGGGACACCTTGTCGGCGATGCGGCGGATCCGCTTCAACCGCATCATGCCCAGCAGCTCCCCGTCGGGACCACTGGCCAGGATCAGGTCCACCGGGGTGCGGGGGAAGTACTCCTCGGGGTGGGCGCGGAACTGCTTGAACAGCGACGCCTCGCGGATGGAGGGCTCCCGGCGGGACTCCACGATCGCCTGCCGCACCTCGTCCTTGGAGTAGAGGTGCCGCAGCCGCACCGGCCCCGGGTGGACCTCCCGCAGGACGTCGCGGACGAACGACCGGACCGCCGGGGCGACGATCAGGTTCTCGTAGATGAACACCTCGGTGACGAAACGGCCGTCACCGGGCTGCACGCGATCACAGAGCCACCTCGCCGCGAGCTCGAACAACCGCTCGCGGTGGGCCAGGCTGGACAGGTACATGGACACGCTCCAGTCGCCATCGACCGGCTTACGTACGCCGCGTGGAAAACGCCCACCATCACTCCCAGGTTAGCAACGACCGGGTCCCCAGTCATCCGCTCGCGTCGTTGCCGGTGCCAGGGCCCTCGGCTACACTCGGCCCCCCGGCGTCCGGCGGGCCCGGGGGCCCTTGGGGGGACGGTGAACGCAGCTCGAGCACTGGCGGTGGCACTCGTCGCGGCGGCGGCGATCTGTGCGCGCGGCGCGGCGGAGGAGCCGCGGCCGGTGCGGCGCGTCGTCTCCCTCTCCCCGGCCCTCACCGAGATCCTGTTCGCGCTCGACCTCGGCGAACGGGTGGTCGGGGTCACCCGCTACTGCGACTACCCCCCGGAGGCGGCCGCGAAGCCACGCGTGGGCGGGTACCTCGACCCGAGCTACGAGGCCATCGTCGCGCTGCGCCCCGACCTGGTCCTGCTCCAGGTGGAGCACGGCGAAGTGCGACCGCGCCTCGAGGCCCTCGGCCTCGAGACCCTCGAGGTCGACCTGCGGCGGGTCGCGGCGGTGCCGGACGCGGTGCAGGCGGTGGCCCGGCGCTGCGGGGTGGCAGCACGCGGGGCCGCTGTCGCCGGTGACATCCGGGCGCGCCTCGAGGCGGTCGCCGAGCAAGCCCGCGGGCTTCCCCGCCCGCGCGTCCTGGTGGTGGTGGAGCGGGACCTCGGGACCGGCACGGTCACCCGCCTCTGGGCCGCCGGTCCCGGCAGCTTCTACCACGACGTGCTCGAGCTCGCAGGGGGCGAGAACGTGGTCTCGGGCGGGCGCGTCCCCTACCCCGAGGTGTCGCGGGAGGGCCTCATCCACCTCGACCCGGAGGTGATCGTCGACGTGGTCCCCGAGCCCGAGCTGCGCGGCGCCACGGCCGCCGCGGCGCGGGCGGACTGGGACGCACTGCGAGAGCTGCGGGCGGTTCGCACGGGGCGGGTGGTCCCCCTCGACCAGGAGTTCATGGTCATCCCCGGGCCCCGCATCGCCGACCTGGTGGAGGCGGTGGCGGACACCCTTCACCCCGGTGCGGGGTCGCCCCCGTGAGGCCTCCCGCCCTCGCCGTGGAGGGCCTGCGGGTCGTGTACGGGGGCCGCGAGGTCCTCCACGGGGTCGACCTCGAGGTCCCCCCCGGTCAGCTGCTGGCGGTGGTGGGCCCCAACGGCGCCGGCAAGTCGACCCTGATGCGCGCGCTCACCGGGCTGGTGCCGGCGGCGGCCGGACGGGTGACGGTCGACGGCCGGCCGCTGGCGCGCCTGAGCCGCCGCGAGCTGGCCCGAAGCGTCGGCTACGTCCCCCAGGCCGACGGGCGCTCCCTGCCGTTCTCGGTGCGGTCGTTCGTCGAGATGGGGCGCTACCCCCACCTCGGCCGCTGGGGCTCGCTGCAGGCGGCGGACCTGGAGGCGGTGGGGTGGGCGCTGGAGGTGACCGGCACCGCCCACCTGTCGGACCGCGCCCTCGACACGCTCTCCGGTGGGGAACGGCAGCTGGTGAGCATCGCCGCCGCCCTCGCCCAGGGGGCCTCTACCCTGCTCCTGGACGAGCCGACGAGCTTCCTCGACTACCGCCACCAGGTGGAGGTGGGCGCGCTGCTGGAGCGGCTCCACGTCGAGCCCGGTCTGACCATCGTCACGGTCAGCCACGACCTCAACACCAGCCTGGCCGCCGCCGACGCGGTCCTCGCCCTGCGCGAGGGCCGAGTCGCGTTCCACGGGCCGCCGAGGGACATCCTCGAGCCCGCCACGCTGGAAGCGATCTACGACGTCGAGCTCCGTCTCGCGACCTGGCCCGGCTGCGACCTGCCCCTGGTGCTGCCGCGAACGGGGGGGCGTTGAGACCGGCGTTCGGCATCCTCCTCCTGGCCGCGGCGGCCGCGGTCACCCTGCTCGCCTCGCCGCTGATCGGGGTCGAGCCGATCCCCCTCGTGACCCTGCTCGACCCGCGGGGCACCGAGCCGGCGGCGGTCATCCTGTGGCAGATCCGGCTGCCGAGGGTGCTGGCGGCGTTCGTGGCCGGGGCCGGGCTGGCGGCCGGCGGGGCGGCCTTCCAGGCGGTGTTCCGCAACCCCCTCGCGACGCCGTACACCCTCGGGGTGGCGTCGGGCGCGGCGTGCGGCGTCGCCCTGGTCAGTCGTTTCGGCATCGGCCTGGCCGCGGCCCACCTCCCGCTCAACACCCTGGCGGCGCTCGCCGGCGCGTTCGTGGCGGTGGCCACGGTCTGGTCCCTCACCCGGCTGCGGCCGCAGGCGTCGAGCACGGTGCTCCTCTTGGCCGGCGTCGCGATGACCTTCCTGTTCTCCAGCCTGATCCTGTTCCTGCAGTACACCTCCTCCCTCGGCAGCTCGTACCGGATCGTCCGCTGGCTCATGGGCGGCCTGGCGGCGGTCGACCTCACGGCGCTCGGCCACATGCTGCCGTTCGTCCTGGCGGGCCTGGTCGCCCTCGCATGGAACGTGCGCGAGCTCGACCTGCTGGCCACCGGGTCGGACCTGGCGGCAAGCCGGGGGGTCGACGTGGTGCGAACCCGTGACGTGATTTTCTTCGCCACCTCGCTGATGGTCGGCGGCATCGTCGCCGCCTGCGGCCCCATCGGCTTTGTCGGCATGATGGCCCCCCACATCTGCCGGCTGCTGGTGGGCGCCGAGCACCGCCGCCTGCTGCCGGCGTCGATGCTGTTCGGGGGCGCGTTCCTCGCCGCCTGCGACACCGTCGCGCGGCTGGTCATCTCTCCGGCCGAGCTGCCGGTGGGGGTGATCACGTCGTTCCTGGGCGCGCCGTTCTTCCTGTGGCTGCTGCTGCGCCGGTCGGGTCCGGGGGAGGTGTAGCGGGTCTCCCCCCGATCCCGCGCCCGGGTCGGCTCGCCGTCATGCTGCGACCGCAACGGCCTCGACGCGGGCGGGACGCCCGCGGGGGTGGGGCAACGCTCGATGCGGGCCGGAGGCCCGCGCTCCCCGTGCCGCCCTCCCACTGCCGGGGGCGTCGCCGAAGTGGCGCCCGCGGATTGCGGGAGGTTTCGAGACAGCCTGCATGCCGCGCCCCTACGAGCATGCGGGAGTTACCGCACCGCAGTCAGCCGGATCCTGCACGCGGCCCAGCTCTCTGCTGTTGAGCTCCCCCAATCCCCCGGAAGAAGCCGGCAGCGGGTGGTAAGCTCTCCCCCGATGCGACGGCTGCTGCTGCTCCCGATTCTCGCCGTGGCCCTCGCGGCGCCCGGCGCCAACGCGGCGGACGGCGACGCCTACCTCCTCCTCACCGTGCCCGACCGCGCCGCCCTCGACCGCCTGACCCGGTTCGTCAGCGTCGACCGGGTCGAGGGCGACCGGGTCTTCGCCTACGCCAGCGAGGTGCAGCTCGGGCACCTCCGCGAGCTCGGGATACCCCACCTCGTCCTGCCCACCCCCGGCCTCGGGGAGGAGGTGCGCACGGGGTTGCCCGCGCGGGCCAAGGCCGGCCAGTGGGACGCCTACCCCACGTACGGCGAGTACGTGGCCCTGATGGAGGGTTTCGCCGCCGCCCGGCCCGACATCTGCCGCCTGGTGGACCTCGGCCCCACCACCGACCAGGTCCGTCCCCACCGCCTCCTGGCCCTCAAGGTCTCGGACCACCCCGACCTCGAGGAGGACGAGCCGGAGGTGCTGCTCACCTCGTCCATGCACGGCGACGAGGTGGTGGGCTACGTGCTGCTTCTCCGGCTCGTGGACGAGCTGCTCGCCCACCATGACCCCGCCTCCTCAGACCCCTACGACCGCAAGATCACCGAGCTGGTGGACGGCCTCGAGCTGTGGGTCAACCCCCTCGCCAACCCGGACGGGACCTACGCCGCCGGCGACCACACCCTGGCCGGGGCGCGCCGATGGCTGTCAAACCCCGACGGGACCTCGGCCGGCGTCGACATGAACCGCAACTTCCCCGACCCGGTCCTCGGCGACCACCCCGACGGCAACCCGTGGTGGCCCGAGACCGTCGCCTTCATGGCCCTGGCGGCGCAGGAACGCTTCACGCTGTCGGCCAACCTGCACGGCGGCGCCGAGGTGGTCAACTACCCCTGGGACAGCCGGCCGGACCTCCACCCGGACGACGCCTGGTTCACCACCCTGGCGCGAGCCTACGCCGACCAGGTCCACCTGGACGCCGCCGACCCGGGCTACCTCCGCGACCTCGACAACGGCATCACCAACGGCTGGGCCTGGTACTCGGTGTTCGGCGGGCGCCAGGACTACACGACGTACTTCCACGGCGGTCGGGAGACCACCCTCGAGCTGTCGCACGTCAAGAAACCGGACCCGTCGGCCCTGCCCGACTTCTGGCAGGCCAACCGGCGGGCGCTGATCGGCTATCTCGATTTCGCCCTCCGGGGAGTGCGGGGCGTGATCACCGACGCCGCCGGGGCCCCCCTCGCCGCCACCGTCACCGTGCTCCTCCACGACCGCAACGGGGACCGCTCCCGGGTCACCGCCGACCCGGATGTGGGGGACTACCACCGCCTGCTGAACCCGGGGCGCTTCCTGCTCGTGTTCGAGCACGCCGACTTCATCTCCGACGCGGCCGACGTCCTCTCGCCCCCGGGGCCGGCGGCACGCGTGGACGTGACCCTCGAGCCCGATCGGGGCTTGTCCGCGACCCTGGGGGGCAGGGTCCGCCTCGAGGGCGGCGGGACGACGGTGGCGGGAGCAACCGTCGAGCTGCTCTACCCGGACGGCGACCCGCCCGTCGTCACCGCCGCGGACGGTCGTTTCACCTTCCCCGCCCTGCCCGAGGGCGCCCGCGTGGTCCGCGTCACCGCGCCGGGGCGCGGCACCCGCGTTGTCGCGGCCCGCGCTCTCGCCCCCCACCTCGAGCTCGACGTCCAGGTTCCGCGGGCGATTGCTGTCCCCTCCCACCCTGCGGAGGTCCGATGACTCACGCCGCCTCCGACCCTCTCTCGGCCCTCGTCGCCGCCACCAGCCTGCCCAACCTCCACCCGGCCGTGGTCCACTTCCCCATCGCCCTGCTCCTCACCGCTCTCGCGCTGGACCTCGGGTGCCTCCTCCTGCGCCGCCTGACCTGGGTCGACCGGGCGGCGACGACCCTGTACATCCTCGGCGCCTTCGGCGCGGTCGCCGCCTACCTCTCCGGCGACGCCGCCGCCGACTCCATGCTCGGCCTGCCGGGAGTGGCCCAGGCCGCACTGGCGGAGCACGAGCGCTTCGCGCTGCTGACCCTGGTCTCTGCGGCCGTGACCGCGGCGCTGCGACTGCTCGTGTCGTGGCTCGGCCGCAGGGACAAGCGCCTGGCGATCGGCGCCTTCCGGCTGCTCGCCCTCGCCGCCTCCCTCGTCACCGCGGGACTGCTGCTGGTGGCTGCGGATCACGGCGGCGCGCTGGTCTTCGAGCACCAGCTCGGGTCGACGGAGGTCCAGCAGCGCGCCCTGGACACCGAGGACCTCGAGCCGTAGGGGAGTCCAGCGTCCAGCACCCCCCACCCAGAACGCAAAGGCGCAACGGGGCGCAAAGACGCCACGAGAGCAGAGACGCAAGAGGAGACGAGCTCTTCAAGAAAACGTGTCATCCCGAGGGGCGAAGCAGAGCCTGTCCCGAGCAGATGCGAGGGAAGGGATCTTCCACAACCGGGGAAGACCCCTCCGCGATCCCTTCGGGCTCGCGTTCGGGATGACAGCTTCCCCGCTACCTCGTCGGCCAGCCGTCGAGGAGCGCGCTGGCCACCCTGCTCATCTCCTCCATCTCGCCGGTGGAGGTGGCCATGAGGTCGTCGAACCGGATCGCGCGACGGAACCCCTCCACCTCCTCCTCGGAGTGGCGACCGCTGGCGCGCAGCACCCGCAAGGCGGTCACCGCCACATCGCGAGCGGCGGCTCCGCCGTGGAGCCGGGCGCACGGGACCAGCAGCTCGGGCGTGGTGGCGACCGCCTTGCGGGCCAGGGCCACGGCGGTCTCCACCTCGGCGGACAGGCGCGCCAGCTCGAACATCACCCACTGCTCCCGCGGCAGCTTGCGCTCGTGGCAGGCGAGGTAGAGCGTGGCCAGGGCGTCCGCCGCGAGCGCCGCGGCCTCGCCGGTGCCCCGTTCCCTCAGGGCCGTGGCCAGGTCGCGGTAGAAGCCCCCCTTGCTGCGCACCACCGAGCGCCAGCGCATGGTGCCGATGATGCTCTGCAGGATCTCGGAGGTGCCCTCGTAGATGGTGGTGATCCGCACGTCGCGCCGGATCTTCTCCACCTCGTACTCCTGGGTGTAACCGTAGCCGCCGTGGGCCTGGAGGGCGGCGTCGGCGGCGGCGTTGCCGGCCTCGGAGGCGAACAGCTTGGCCACCGCCCCCTCGGTCTGCAGCCCCGGCTCACCCGAGTCCAGCCGCGCCGCCACCTCCTCGCAGTAGGCGCGGGCGGCCTCGAGGCGGACCGCGTGGGGCACGATCAGCTTGTGGGTGTAACCCTGCTTGGCGTACAGCGGCTCGCCGAACTGCTGCCGCTCCTGGGCGTAGGCGATCGCCCGCGCCAGGGCCTCCTCGCCGCAGCCGAGGCCGAAGGCCGCCACCATCAGCCGGGTGAACCCGAACACCTGGTTGGCCTGCTCGAGCCCCTTGCCCTCCTCGAGGCCGAGGAGCTGGTCCGCCGGCACCTCGACCCCGTCGAGGATGACCTGGGCGGTGTTGGAGGCGCGGATGCCGTGCTTGCGCTCCGGCGCGCCGGTCGAAAGCCCCGGAGCCTCCCGCTCCACCACGAAGAACGACGGCCCGGCCGGGACCTTGGCGAGGATCGTGTAGACCGCCGCCACCCCGCCGTTGGTGATGAACTGCTTGGTGCCGGTGAGGCGGTAGGCGACGACGCGCCCGTCGGCGCCGACTACCGGCTCGGCAACGGTCTGGAGGTTGGCGACGTTGCTGCCCGCTTCCGGCTCGGTCACCCCGTAGGCGACAATGAGCCCCTCGTCGGCAATGCGGCCGAGCCAGCGCGCCTTCTGCTCGGGGGTACCGCCGACCACGATCGGGTCGACGCCGAGGGCGATGGCGAGGAACGCGGTGGCGACCCCGAGGTCGACCCGGGCCATCTCCTCCGACACCCGGAACAGGTCCCGGCCGCCGCCGCCCAGCCCCCCGACCTCCTCGGGCAGGAACAGCAGGTGCAGCCCCAGCTCCGGCCCGAGCATCTCGCGCACCAGCTCCATGGGGAACTCGTCGTGCTCGTCGAGCTCCAGCCGCCGCGCCTTGGACAGCCGTCGCTCGGACACCGTCCTGAGCGACTCGAGGATCATCCCCAACGTCTCGTCGTCCAGCCCCGCCCGCGTGCGCTCCGCCATCTTCCCTCCCGATCCCGATCCCGAAACGCGCGGATTCTACCGGATCGGCTGCGAGGCAGGTTGGGACGGTTGACGGTGGAGCGTCTGGGCGGGGAAGCGTGCTGGCTCATCGTTGTTCTGAAGGCGGTCGGCGGCCGGCTGTCAAGGGCGGCCGCAGGCCGCGAGCACAGCGAGCTTGCCCTTGACCGGCGGACCCTGGCCGCCTGGTCCTCCTCATGAGCCAGCACGCTCCCCCGCCCAGGCGCCCCGGACAGCGGCATGCATGCCCCCGATCCCGGTCCCGCCCCCCGCCCCCCGCCGGCGGCCGCCCGATGCCGGATGACGGGCGGCGGGCCGCGGGCTGCAGGCGGCAGGACCCGGGTGACGGGGAGCGGGGTCGTCGCGCTCCCGATCCCGATCCTGGTCCCGCCGCCAGCCGCCCGCGCCCCGAACCCGAACCTCGGATCTTCACCGAGCCGGACCCAATAGCGTCGGCAAGAACCCGCTGATTCGAGTTTTCCGCCGCGACAGCCATGTCGACCGGAGATGAAGCGCGCTTCATGTCAGTAGGGAGAGAAGCGATCCCCTCCGCGGGGGGAGCGCTCTTCGTTGGGGGAATTGCTTCGCCCCCTTTGGGGGCTCGCAATGACGAGCTGTTAGCCCGGTTTCGGACTTTGTCGCAAGAAGCGCGGCTTTGGAGGCTCGAGCGCTCCAGGAACGCGAGGGGAGGTCGGCGAGCCGGGGCGTGACCGCTGACAGCTCACCGCTGCCTCACCCCACCTCGAGCGACACGTCGAGCACCGGCGCGCTGTGGGTCAGGGCGCCCACGGAGAGCAGGTCCACCCCGGTCGCGGCCACCGCGGCGGCGGTGTCGAGCGTGATGCCGCCCGAGGCCTCGGTCACCGCCCGCCCGGCGACCATTGCCACCGCGCGGCGCAGGTCCTCGAGGGGCATGTTGTCGAGCAGCACCGCGTCGACCCCGAGGGTGAGCGCCTCCTCCAGCTGCTCGAGGGTGTCCACCTCGAGCTCCACCTTCACCATGTGCCCGACGGCATCGCGCACCCGCTCCACCGCCGGGCGCACACCGCCAGCGAGGGCAACGTGGTTGTCCTTGATCAGTACGGCGTCGTCAAGACCGAAGCGGTGGTTGGCGCCGTCGCCGCAGCGGACCGCGTACTTCTCGAGTGCCCGCAGGCCGGGGGTGGTCTTGCGGGTGCACACCACCTTCGCCTTCGACCCGGCGATGGCGCGGGCGAAGGTGCGGGTCAGGGTCGCCACGCCGCACAGCCGCCCGAGGAAGTTGAGCGCGATCCGCTCGGCGCTCAGCACGGCCCGGGCCATTCCCTCAACCTCGAGCACGGTGCCGCCGGCGGCCGCGTCGCGGCCGTCGCCCACCATCACCCGCACCCGCGCCGCCGGGTCGAGCACGCGGAATGCCAGCGCGGCCACCTCCACCCCGGCCACCCGCCCCTCCTGCCGGGCCACCACGCGGGCCCGTGCCCGCTTGCCCGCCGGCACGATGGCGTCGGTGGTGAGGTCGCCGGCGCGGCCCAGGTCCTCCCGGAGCGCGCCCCGGACCAGCTCCTCGTACATCAGCGGGTACAGCGGCACGACCTGGTTCATGGCTTGCTCCCTGCGGGCGGCTGGGACCAGCTTACGACGATCTTCCCGGCGTTGAAACCGCCTGCGGGCGTTTTCGGGAGCGCGGAAGCACTCGGGCCGGCCCCCGCGACACCAACCGCTCCCCCACGAAGACCAGGTGGCGCCTCCAGCGCGGGCTCGTCTCGGGGAAGTCGACCCGGTGGTGGGCACCCCGACTCTCCTCCCGGGCCAGGGCCGCGGTAGCCACGAGCCGTGCCACCAGGAGCAGGCTGCCGAGCTCCCCTCCGGAGCCGGCCGCCTCGAGCCGGCGGATCTCGGCCAGCGCCCGCTCCATCCCGGCGGCGCTCCGCACCAGGCCGACCTCACGCCACATGAGGTCCCGCAGCTCGTCGGCCGCCCGCCGCTGCTCCGGGACGTCCGCCAGCCACGGTCGCTCGGCCGCTGTGGCCGCCATCCCCTCCACGGCCTCGGCGGGCGGATCCCGCCACCCGCCCTGGGGCGTGCCGGACATCGCCTCCCCCACCCGCGCGCCGTACACCAGCGCCTCGAGGAGCGAGTTCGACGCCAGCCGGTTGGAGCCGTGGAGGCCGGTGGCAGCCACCTCGCCGGCGGCCCACAGCCCGGGCAGCGAGGTGCGCCCGGCGGCGTCCACCTTGACCCCGCCCATGTGGTAGTGGGCGGCCGGGGCGACCGGGATCCCCTCGGCGCGGGGGTCCAGGCCGCGCTCCCGGCAGATCCGGAACACGGTCGGAAAGCGCCCCGGCAGACGGTCGCCGAGGTGGGTGGCATCCAGGACCACGCGGTGACCGGCCGCCTGGTGGTACCAGATGCCGCGCGCCACCACGTCCCGCGGCGCCAGCTCGGCCGCCGGGTGGACCGCGGTCATGAAGCGGTCCCCGGTCTCGTCCCTGAGAACCGCGCCGTCACCCCGAAGCGCCTCGGTGAGGAGCGCCATCGGGTCCGAGCCGTCGGCCAGGGCGGTGGGGTGGAACTGGACGAACTCCAGGTCGGTCAGGCGCGCGCCGGCCCGGGCCGCCATGGCCAGCCCGTCGCCGGTCCCCTCAACCGGGTTCGTGGTGCAGCGGTAGACCCGGCCAATGCCGCCGGTGGCCACCACCACCACGGGAGCGACCCAGGCGTCGAGACGACCTTCCCGGTCGGCGGTGAGGACCCCCGCGACCCGTCCCCCGTGCCGGATCAGGTCCAGGGCCAGCACGTGCTCCCGGATGTCGACCCGGTCCGACGCCGCCACCGCGTCGGCCAGGGCGCGCACCAGCTCGGCGCCGGTGGCGTCGCCGTCGGCGTGCGCCACCCGTCGCCGGCTGTGGGCCGCCTCCCGGCCGAGGGCCAGGCGCCCGCTCGGATCGCGGTCGAGACGCAGCCCCAGCCGGAGCAGCTCCACCACCCGGCCGGCGCCCTCGCGGGCGACCCGGACCGCAACCCTCCGGTCGGTCAGCCCGCCGCCCACGGCCACCGTGTCCGCCGCGTGCCGTGCCGGCGAGTCGTCGCCGCCAAGGGCCACCGCCACTCCCCCCTGGGCGTGGACCGACGACCCGCTGGCGCTGAAGCGGGCCTTGGTGAGCACCGTTACCGCCCGGCCATCCGCGTAAAGTGCGGTCGCCAGACCGGCGACCCCGCTGCCAACGACCACGACGTCGGACCGGTGAATGTCGAGCGGCCGGCGCTTCACCCGCGTCCCCCTCTCCGGACCTCGAGCATCCGCTCCACCGCCCGGCGGGCGCGGTCGGCGACGTCAGCATCCACCTCCACCGGGTACTGCAGGTGCTCCAGCGCATCGACGATCCGTGGCAGCGTGATCCGCTTCATGTGCGGGCACAGGGTGCAGGGGCGCACCAGCTCCAGCTCCGGCAGCTCGACGGCCAGATTGTCCGCCATCGAGCACTCGGTGATCAGCGCCGCCTGCCGCGGCCGGTTCTCCCGCACCCAGCGGGCCATTCCCGTGGTCGAGCCGACCACGTCGGCCGCAGCCAGCACCTCCGGCGAGCACTCCGGGTGGGCGAGCACGGCGATGCCGGGGAACTGGCGTCGATAGGCCTCGACCTGGTCGGCGGTGAACTGCTCGTGGACCTCGCAGTGGCCGTTCCAGAGGATGACCTCGACCGCGGTGTTGGCGGCCACCCACTTCCCCAGGTACTCGTCGGGGAGGAAGATCACCTTCTCCACCCCGAGCGACTCCACCACCTCGGCCGCGTTGGCCGACGTGCAGCAGATGTCCGACTCGGCCTTGACCGCGGCCGAGGTGTTGACGTAGGTGACCACGGGCACCCCGGGGTGGCGCTCGCGCAGCGAGCGGATGTCGTCGGCGGTGATGGAGTCCGCCAGCGAGCACCCCGCCTCCAGGTCCGGGATGAGGACGGTGCGGGTCGGGTTCAGCAGCTTGGCGGTCTCGGCC
>Ga0068714_10003984_pt1 | contig 16955 bp, 14 predicted proteins | sample MTBNYHSulfiMetaG_FD_62988 | JGI IMG/M metagenome (GOLD analysis project Ga0068714, IMG submission 62988) | Enrichment culture microbial communities from rom New York Harbor, USA that are MTBE-degrading - MTBE-NYH (New York Harbor Sulfidogenic)... | ecosystem: Environmental > Aquatic > Marine >...
CTTAGCCAAGGTGTTGCTTCCGGCCGGTAAGAGCCGAGGGCCAAGGCGATGAACCGCTGGAAGCTTTACTTAAAGTGGGGAGAAAGTCAAGTCTTTCGCGAGGTTGTGCATGGGGAGGAGGCACCAGGCGGCTGGCGAACCTGAAGATTCTCAGGATCCATCGCCAAACAGGGCGGCAAGGCTGGACTTGAGGAAATCGTAGGTGGCCTGAAGCCGGCCGCGAGCTTCCTCCAACTCCTTGAAAGGCGGGAAGAAGCGTCCGGCATTTTCCACAAAGATCTGCGTCTGGTCGCGGAAGAAAGGCTCGATGCGCAACTGATACTCGTTGGGCATTTGCTGCAGCGGAGGGAAGACGAGCCGCAGTCCGATTCCGGCTAGAGGGCGGCCTAACTCCTGGGCCAGTCCTTCCGGCAGCTTCAGAAAGGAGCGGATGAGGAATTGATTGGCGGCCTGTTCGCTGCTGAGAGGATAGAGCATCCGGATGGCGTTCAGCTGGCCGACAAAGACCGGAGGGGCGATTTTCCCCGCGATTTCCCGCAGGATCGCCAGCGAGGTTTCACAATAGTTCTCGAAGGAGACGATGCTGGCATCCTCCCGGATGACGGTCTTATCGCGCAGGATTTCACACCGGTTGCCCTGTTCTCCGGCGAAGGTGGCCCCTCGTCCTTCGGGCAGCAGCTTCAGGTTCAGGAACCGGTGAGGCCCGGAGAGCCGGTTAAACAGTTCCAGGAGCTGAGCATGAGGAATCTCGCGCGGAGGGTACAAAACCTCGGTGACAAAGCCGAGGGGGATGAGGCGATGCGGGAAGAATTTGCTCATCAGCATTTCAGCCTTAAGGTGTAGGCCACCTCCGAGGTGGACTACACCTGCTTCGAGGCGGCCTCCGCCTGGACGGGAGTTTTCTGCTTTTTCAAGCAGTTATGAATGAGCCAATCCGCCAGTTGATTCTCCAAGCGCGGAATAAAGGAAATCTCGAACGTCTTAAACTGAAACCGGAGTTTCTGCACCTCGAGCGACAGCTGTTGCAAGGCTTGGTTCTTGATCCGGTACTGTCCCTGAATCTGTCTCACCAGAAGCTGGCTGTCGCTTAAGACATGAATGTGATTGACTTGCGATTGCCGGGCGAAGCGCAGGCCGGCGATGACCGCTCGGTATTCGGCTACATTATTTGTGGCATGCTCCAGCGTTTCAGCAGCGCGGTGAACCTCGTGGCCCTGATCATCGAACAGAACGTAAGCGAATCCTCCAGGGCCGGGGTTCTGCGCACAACCGCCGTCGGTGTAGAGGGTATAGACACCGCTGCCAAAAATCTTGGGGGTGAATTTCGGTTCGCGTCTGTTCTTCCCGGGTTTGGCTTGGGGGTCCGCGTCGTGCGTGTTTTTCGAGGCTTGGGAGGCGGACCGAAGGAGCGCTTCATTCAAGCTGCCCGAGCGAAAGCCCTGCAAGTCCAAGGTGATATAGGTATACCCTTCTTTTTTCAGGAAATCAGTAATCTCGTCCCGATGGCGCAGAACAATCTCAAAATCCTCCGGCAAGAGCTCGATGCGCGCGATCGTGTCGTGGTGCCGCAGGCGAATCTGCCGGACTCCCAGCTGGCGAATCCGATCCTCGCAGCGGTCAATCTTGCGCAGCTTCTCGGCGGAGATGGGCGTGCCATAAGGGAAGCGGGAGGCCAGGCAGGCGGCGGCGGGCTTGTTCCACGTGGGAAGCCCCAACTCTCGGGACAGGGCGCGAATGTCGTTCTTGGTCAAGCCTGCTTCCTGCAGCGGGCTGCGCACAGCCTGTTGAAGGGCCGCCCGCGCGCCGGGACGGTAGTCGCCGACATCCTCGGCGTTGCTTCCGTCAATAATGTAAGCGATGCCGCGCTCCTTGCGCAGTTGGTGCAACCGGCTGAACAGCTCCTCTTTGCAGAAGTAGCAGCGATCGGTCGGGTTGCACCGGTATTGTCGGCTCTTAACCTCCTGGGTGTCGATGAATGCGTGATTTAGAGCGAATTGCTTCACAAAGGCCTTGACGTCGCGGAGGTCATTTCTGGGCACAGCCGGAGAGCGTGCGGTGACGCCCAGGGCCGCGGCGCCCAGCACGTCGGAGGCGACCTTGAACAGGAAAGCGCTATCCACCCCGCCGGAAAAGGCGATGATCACGCTGCCCATCTCTTGAAGAATCTGTTTGAGTTGCGCCATCTTTTGCTCTAAAGTGCTTCTTTCGGAACGGACGGGGGAGGACACGAAGGTTCAACTTATTCCTTTCGCAACTCAAGTCTTCTTTTCTAGAATACCAACTTTGACGGCGGGAGTCAACCATCCGGGATCGAAAAGCCGGGAGCAACACCTGATGTAAGCGGAGGAGAACAGAAGGAGGCGGAGATGAGTCAACCGGTTGCGGGCTTTACGCTTGGGTATTTCACGGCGGCCTTGCCGCAGCGGCCGTTGGAGCGTCAGGTGGAATGGGCGTCGGCCCAAGGTTTTGAGGCGTTGGAGTTGGCGGCGTGGCCGATGGGCCGTGCCAGGGAGGCCCGAGCGGCGGGGCATCTTGACGTGCGTCGCCTCTCGATGAAACGCGCCGAGGCCATTCGGGGTCTTTTTGAGAGGCATCACCTGCGCATTTCTGCTCTCGGCTACTACGACAACTGCCTTCATCCCAGCCCGGCCGCGCGGAAAAGGATTGTGAGCCATCTGAAAAAAGGGATCGAAGCGGCAGCGGCGCTCGGCGCAAACTCTGTCGGCACCTTTATCGGCCGTCATCCGGGGCTGAGCGAGAGCGACAATCTGGGACAAATCCCCCAAGTGTTCGATCCCCTGGTGGATTTTGCCACGCGGCACGGGGTGCGTCTGATGGTCGAGAACTGCCCGATGGTGGGTTGGCAAAGGGAGGGCTTGGTCGGCAATCTGGCGTACCGCCCGGGGATATGGGAAATGCTTTTCCAGCGTTACGAACATCTCGGGCTGAACTTCGATCCGTCTCATCTCATCTGGCAAGGCATGAATGCCCTTGAAATCTTCTCGAAGTTCACCGACCGGATCTATCACATTCATGCAAAAGACACCTTTGTCGATCAGGCTCATCTGCGCCGGGAGGGTTATCTCAGTCCGCACTGGTGGGAGTACCGGCTTCCCGGCCGCGGAGAGTTTTCCTGGAAGGAGTTTTTTCGCGCCTTGGTCGAAGGAGGTTACACCGGAGCGGTGAGTATCGAGCATGAAGACCCCGAATGGTGCGGGAGCGAGGAGAAAGTTTTGGAGGGATTAGCTATCACTTGCCGGGAAATGAGACGATGGCGGGAAATCGCCTATTCAGAATACATCGCAAGCTGTGAGGAATAGCTATAAGCTTCGTGGGGAGATATTGCCGAGCGGCGTTTCAGGGCGAGCAAAAGATTTCGGATAAAAACAAAAAATCTCTTGAAGTGCAACCGGAGATGTGATACTCCTCCGGTGTCTAATCGGTTCATCCACTGAGTACTGAGGATAACTTGGGGATAGTTGGGCGGGTTTCCTGGATGGGTGCAGGACCGGGGGTATCCGGGATGCCCTCGGGGGCGAAATCCTTTTCCTGGTATTCGGGGCGCATTCCCCCCAGTCATGGCCGACCTGGAATCCGAGGGCGGATTCGCGTTTAACCCCGCAGCCTGCTTCAAGGCGGGGTTTTATTGTGCCCCTGCGGCGGGCCGAAGCATTTGCCGGATGCAGCGCGGGAGCGGTTGTTTCGGCCCGTCTCGACCCTGTCAGGGCGAAAGAGGAGGGGCAAAGGGCTTCGTCGGCGGCTCCGGCGGCGTGTTGTGCGGGGCTTGGGGATAAGTTGGGAATAAAGTCCTTGTTTTTCCTGCATTGACCTTGTCGTTTCAAAAGGGGAATCAAGCAGGAAAAGGATAGGCATATCCCGGAAGTCGTGAGGGGGGCGAGATCATCCCAGGGGCGATAGCGATGAAAAAGATGAAGATGTCGATCTGGGACGAGGCGGTCAAGGCGTTGCGGTCGGCCGTTCCGGAGGCTGAATACAATCGCATCTTTACCGGGGTTCGCTTGCTTTCTTTCCAGAACGGCACGGCGGTTCTTGAGGTTCCCAATGTCAGAGTTCGACAGGATTTGCGCGAGCGCTATCTGACGGCGCTGGAGAGCCAGCTGGAGGCCCTGACGGGGCAGCCCGTGGAGGTGAAGTTTAAGGTCTGCGGGCCGGCGGCAAGGCCGGCGAGGGAGGTTTCCACCGGGGCCAGGACGCACAAGGGCGAAGCGCAAGGGGCCACTTACCTCAATCCGCGCTACGTCTTTGAGAACTTTGTGGTGGGGGAGAGCAACCGGCTGACGCACGCGGCGGCTCTGGCGGTGGCTCGGGCGCCGGCCAAGACGTACAATCCGCTGTTTATCTACGGGGGGGTCGGCCTGGGCAAGACCCATGTGATGCAGGCCATCGGCAACTTTATCGTCTCCTCCCGGCAGAGTTCCAAGGTGGTCTATGTTCCGGCGGAACAGTTTGTCAACGAGTTTATCAACGCGATCAAGCGCAACGAGCGGCTGGAGTTCCAGGCCCGCTTTCGCAATGTGGACGTGTTGCTGATTGATGACATCCATTTTCTGGCCGGCAAGGAGAGCACGCAGGAGGAGTTTTTTCACACCTTTAACGCGTTGCACAATGCCTACAAACAGATTGTCCTGAGCAGCGACCGGCCGCCGAAGGAGATCGCGACGATCGAGAACCGCCTGCGGTCGCGCTTCGAGTGGGGGTTGATCACCGACATTCAGCCGCCCGACCTGGAGACCCGGGTGGCGATTCTCCGCAAGAAGTGCGAGGAGGAATCGGTCCATCTGCCGGACGAGGTGACGCTGTTTATCGCCAACAAGGTGCGCAACAGCATCCGGGAGCTCGAGGGGGCGCTGGTCAAGGTGGCGGCTTACTCGAGCCTGAACAATGAGGCGGTGTCGATCGAGATGGCCGCCGGGGTTCTGCGCGATTTTCTCTCCCGGGAAGACCAGGAGATCTCGATCGAGCGCATTATCCGGCGGGTGGCCGAGCATTTCCGGGTCAAGACCCATGACCTGTTGGGCAGCAGCCGCTCCCGTTCAGTGGCTTATCCCCGGCAGATTGCGATGTACTTCAGCCGGGAGCTGACCAATCACAGTTTTCCCGAGATCGGCTCCTTCTTCGGCAAGAAGGATCATTCGACCGTGATGCACGCGTGCCGGAAGATCAGCAAGGAATGCGAGCGCAGCGAGGAATTCCGGCGCTTTCTGGACCGGCTGGCCTATTCCATCAAGAGCCGCGGAGGCTGAAGCCGAGCGGGTTGTTCGAGCGGCCCGATTGGCGCCTCGGGGCCTCCCACCGGCCCGGGGGGATTTCCGTCTTGCCCTCTTTCTCTCCGAGTGGTATATTTATGGGGTTCGTTCAAGCCTGCGGGCGATTCCGGTAAGTCGCTTCCAGCCCAAGCGAGGGGGAGGATCTGTGGCGTCGCCATCTGAACCGCTCAACGCCAAAGCCGAAGAATACCTGGAAAAGGGCAAGCGCGCGCTGGCCGGCGGAGAGCATGATTACGCGGTGCAGTATTTTCGCCAGCTGGTGAAGATGGAGCCGGCCGAGGAGGAATACCGCAAGCTGCTGGCTCATGCCGAGCTGGAGCGGGCGAAATCCCAGGTCAATGTTCTCACCCGCCCCTTTTATACCTTGTGGGCCATTGTGCTCGTAGGCATTCTCCGCATGCACAAGGCGGGCCTGAAGGTGACCCGCATCCTGGCCAAGAGCAAACCGGGCAGCAAGTTGGCCGCGACGCTCTATGCGACCAGTTGTCTCAAGACCAAGCGAGCGGAAGAAGCCGCGCTGACCTATGAGGCCTATCTGCGGGAGAAGCCGTTTGACGAGGGGATCCTGGAGAAACTGTCCAAGCTGTATTACGACCGGCTGGATTACGTCAATGCGGTGCGCACCCTGGGGGCGTTGCGGAAACTCAGGCCGGAAGACCAGGAGATCGACAAAATGTACAACACGGCGGTTACCCAAAAGTATACCGCCGAAGGGACCGACCTGAAGAAGTTGCAGCGCATTGATGAAGAGCGCCAGAAGGTGGAGGCCAAACAGCCGAAGATTGACGAGAGAAAGCTCAACCTTCTGATCGAACAGTGCAAGGAACAGCCGGAAGACGTCAATCTGAGGATTCGCCTGGGCCGGATGCTCGCCAAGGGGCAGCAGTGGGAGCAGGCCACCGGGGTGTTCGAGGCGGCCCTGGAGATGGCTCCCGACGATGTGAGGATCGTGGAGGAGCTGGCGGCGTTATATGACCAGCAGGGGAAGACGGCCGACGCCGATGCGCTGCTGGAACGGATGATGCAGCTGCGGCCCGACGACCGGGAGCTGAAGAAGAAGGTGCTCGATCGGAAGATCGCTCGGGGCGAGCAGGCCGGCCACAAGGCCGCCGCGGCGGAATCCCAAAGCCCTGAGGCGCTGGAGGAGTTGCGGCAGGAGCGGCTCGAGCTGGAGATTGCCGAATACCGGCAGAAGATCAGAGACAATCCCGGCAATCCCGACCTGTATCTTCAGCTGGGCAAGCTGCTGCGGCAGAAGGGCGAGCTGGACGAAGCGATCAAGAACTTCCAGCAGGCTGCGCGCAACCCGACGCGGGCGTTTCTGGGGGGCAAGCTGCTCGGCGAAACCTTTTACGAGAAGGGGATGCTGGATATCGCCGCCGAGCAGCTGATCAAAGCGAAAGAGCGGGCTGCGAGCCGCCGGGATTTTATGACCACCGATCTGAAGGAGATTCACTACCTCCTGAGCCAGATCTATGAGGAGCTGGGCGACCTCGACCAGTCCATCGAGTATCTGAAGCCCATTTACGAAGAGGATATCAACTTCCGCGACGTGGGGCAGCGCTTCGAGCAGCTGTACGAAAAGCGGCGAAAGAGCAAACCGGCGGACGAGGCCTCTTCCGCGACTTCCGAGGAGTAGCCTGGGGGCGTGCGGCGAGGGCTGGCTCCCAGCGTCAGCCGCTGCGGCTGTGGGCTGCACCGTCGCCTGCTGGGGGAGGTGGCGAGCAAGTAAAAGCGGCAAGAGAGATCGGCCTATTCGTGTTTAATTCCCACCGAAAGCTTACGTAAGCTCTTCAAAACCAACCGCTAAGCGGTTCCCTGACGTTGTCTCGAAAGCTTGCGAAAATCGCGATCTTGACAAGCCCCCGCAGGGAAATCAGGATGGCTCTGCGAATTTGCGGGGTCTAAGCTTTACACATTCGTGGTATTCCTTCGGAGGGGGATAATCATGCGCACCAGCCTACCACTCAGATTGTTCTGCTTCATCTCGTGTCTGACTGTCGTTATTCCGACCGGCCTTGCTCAGTACGACGCGAAATATGACCATAATAATGACGGCGTGATTGATGCGCTCGATCTGCTGGAATTTCAACAGCACTGGCACGCGATGAAAGCTGCTGATCTGCTGATTGACTTGGGCGGTGGCGTAACGATGGAGATGGTGCGCATTCCGGCGGGGAGTTTTCAAATGGGAGCGGATGACAGCTGGGCCTACTCGGACGAGCAGCCGGTGCACGAGGTTACAATCAGTAAAGATTTCTATATGGGCCAGACCGAGATCACCCAGGCCCAGTGGCTGGCGGTGATGGGAACCAATCCCGCCCAATATTATGGTGTTGGGGATAACTACCCCGTTTACTATGTCTCATGGGATGACTGCCAGAACTTTATCACCGCTTTGAATCAGCTAGGACAAGGGACATTTCGGCTGCCGAGCGAGGCGGAATGGGAATATGCCTGCCGGGCAGGGACAACGACCCGGTTTTACTTCGGGGACTCGGATGGTTGCGGTACCTTATGCGAAGACTGTGCGGCGGGCGTATTGCCCGGTAACCGGACGGACTACATGTGGTACTGCGGGAACAATGGTTCCTATGGTTCGGTGGACTATGGAAGTAAGGAAGTGGGGCTGTTGGAACCCAATGGTTTCGGCCTGTATGACATGCACGGGAACGTTTTTGAATAGTGCCAGGACTGGTATGATTCCAGCTACTATGCAACCAGTCCAAGTGTGGATCCTACGGGTCCGGCAACAGGCACGTATCGGGTGCTCCGTGGCGGCTGGGACAACCGCGCGGGGAGCTGCCGCTCGGCAGACCGCTCCGGGGACGACCCGGACTACGGGGACTGCAGCTACGGCTTCCGTGTTGTGCGGACTCCATAGGCAAAAAGTACGCTGTGGTCTTTACACTCTTGCGAGCGACCGAAGGGAGCGAGCTCGACGCATATTTTGAAAAATCGGGATCTGTAGTAACGAATTTATTCGTTGGGTTGAAAGGCAAGGACTAAAGTCCTTACTACGTGGGGAGATTCATCCGTTCAATAACCATTATGCCCTACGAATACCGAAAGATGACCCCGAGGCAACGGAAGGAAGTACTCGAGCTTCGCCGCCAGCGGGGATATCCGCTCCACGCCCCTCCCCATCCCGTTCGCCATGCTGGTCTCTACCTCGTCTCCGCAGCAAACTTCGAACACACACCGGTGATGGCAGCCCCCGAACGCCGAAGGGAATTTGAAGGCGACCTTCTTGAGGCGATGAAGGATTGCCAAGCCGAAGTCCGGGGCTGGGTGGTGCTGCCAAACCATTACCACCTTGTGGTCACCGCTGACTCAATGCAGCAGTTGTCCAGCGCTGTCAAGAAACTGCACGGTCGTACGGCGCGCCGCTGGAATCTGGCCGATGGGAAAACGGGAACAAGGCAGGTCTGGTACCGCTTTCGAGACGACGCAATCCGTGGCGAAGGTCATTTCTACAAGGTTTTGAACTACGTTCATTACAATCCGGTCAAGCATGGGTACGTCAACAGCCCCTACGATTGGGCTTGGTCGAGCGTGCATGACTACTTCGACACCCATGGGCGAGAGTGGCTTCGCGCGAAGTGGGTGACCCACTCGCCCGGCGACTTTGGGAAAGGTTGGGACGACTGAACGCGTAGTAACGAATTTATTCGTTGGGTTGAGAATATAAGGACTGAAGTCCTTACTACAGGGGCGCGGTGTAGTAGCGAATTCATTCGCTGTGGTTTGAACGAAGGACTGAAGTCCTTGCTACGTGAATTTCCGTGCTCAGAGTTCAACCTTCAGGTTGGGTGGAATCAAGCACGCTGAAGCGCGAACTCTGAACAGGCTTAGAGTTCAACCTTCAGGTTGGAAGAGAAGACCACACGCTGAAGCGTGAACTCTGAACTTTCGTGGCTCAGCCCAGCGCCTTGTAGCGCTTGAGGAACTCCAGCGTGAGGCGGACGCCGACGCCGGTGGCGCCCGCCGAGCGGCCGGGTTTCTTCTCGGCAAGGTCGGACGTGCCGGCGATGTCCAGATGCGCCCAAGGCACGCCCTCGACGAACTTCTCCAGAAAGCAGGCGGCCGTGATGGCTCCTCCGTCGCGGCCGCCGATGTTTTTCATATCGGCCACGTCGCTCTTGAGCTGCTCGTGATATTCCGGCCACAGCGGCAGACGCCAAACGCGCTCTCCGCTGAAGCGTCCGGCCTCCTCGAGCTGCGCCGCCAAGGCATCGTTCTGCGTGAACAGGCCGCTGGCTTCCTTCCCCAAGGCCACGACACAGGCTCCGGTCAGGGTGGCGAAATCGAGAATGAGGTCCACCTTCTGCTGCTGCATATAGGTCAAGGTGTCGCAGAGGATGAGCCGCCCCTCGGCGTCGGTGTTCTGGATTTCGATGGTTTTGCCCGACATGGACTTGACGATATCGCCGGGCCGGGTGGCCGTGTCGCTGGGCATATTCTCCGTCGTGGGGATCATCCCGACGACCTCGAAGGGCAGGCGCAGTTCGGCCAGGGCGCGCATCACCCCGAGGACGGCCGCCGCGCCGCACATATCGAACTTCATCTCGTGCAGGTCTTTGGAGGGTTTCAGGCTGATGCCTCCGGTGTCGAAGGTGATGCCCTTGCCGACGAGGCCGATGCGGGGCACACGGCTGCCGCGGCCGCCGCGCGAGCGCGGTCCGGAGCGGGCGGGTCGGCCGCGGTATTCGGTCACGATGAGCTTCAGCGGCCGGTTCTGCGCGCTTCCCTGGTTGACCGACAGGAATGCGCCCATGCCGAGCTTTTCAACCTCCGGCCGATCGAGCACCCGGCAACGGAGGAAAGAGTAGCGCTTGGCCATTTCGGTGGCTTCCTGGGCGAGGAACTCCGGCGTGGCGATATTGGCCGGATGGTTGCCCAGGGTGCGGGCATAGTTGGCGCCGGCCGCGGCGCTACGCGCCCAGTTCATTCCGTCGCGGATGGGTACCGGGGGCAGGTCTTTGGCCAGGAGCACGAGTTCGGCCAGAGCCGCCGGGCGATCTTTCTTCTCGGTGCGATAGGGGTCGAACTGGTAAGCGCCGAGCAGTGCGCCCTCGGTCATGAGTTGAGCCTGCTCCTTGACCGAGAGCAGCTTTTCGGAAGGGTCCACGAAGGTGCTCGCCACTTGGCTGATGCCGGCGGCCAGGAGGCTCTGGATGCCGGCGGCGGCCGCGAGGCGCAGGTGGTCGGGGCGCACTTCGGCTCGCTTGCCCAAACCCACGAGAAGGAGCTGCCGCAGCCCTTTGGGGCCGGAGAGGGTCAGGGGGCAAAGTTCGAGACGCTCGCCCTTGAAATGCCCGATTTTTCGGCTTTCACTTATAATTTTCTGGTACCGCCGCTCGATGGAAGCCTGGTCCGGCGTCAAGGCCTCGATGTCCTCAAACAGGTAGGTCATCACTGCCGGGCCTCGATAGTCGCCGGCGAACATCTTTTCGATACGAGTTTGGACGGCCATGAAAGGAATGACTCCCCTCTTCCCCGGCTGGGGGCATGTTTAGCTTTAGTTTTTCAAGAGAGTTAGCTAATATAAGCGTCCGGGAGGGGCGACGCAAGGGGAAAATGGAGGCGGGCCAGTGGCGGGCCGGTCCTGGCGCGAGGTCCCTTGGGGATGACATTCTGCGTCTGTTCGAGTAGGATATAGCAGAATTGCGGAGTCAGGAGCGCGAGTCTACGAGGGAGGGCCATCGCGGGGTGGGAGGAACCGGGTGAATCCTTCATCGAAGAGAATTATGGTCATTGTCCCGGCCTTCAACGAGGAGGGGCGGGTCCGCGAAACAGTGCAGGCGCTTCGCCGGGTGGGGGAGGAAATGGCGAAGGCCGGCCACGTCTTGTCGGTGTGCGTCATTGACGATGGTTCCACGGACAATACCGCCGTCCTGGCCCGAGAGGCGGGCGCTGAGCGGGTGTTGAGCCACCGGGTGAATCAGGGGCTGGGGGCGGCGGTTCGCAGCGGCTTGGCCTTGGCGCGCCGGGACGGGGCGGATATTGTCGTCAAATTCGACGCCGACTTGCAGCACGCGCCCGAAGATATTCCCGCGCTGGTGGAGCCGATCCTGAAAGATGATGCCGACGTCGTTTATGGAAACCGGTTTGAGAGAATCGAGTACCGAATGCCGTTCGTACGCCGGGTGGGGAACGTGGTGCTGACCGCGCTGATGCGCTGGCTGACCGGCTGGCCGCTGAAGGACGCGCAGCCGGGGATTTTTGCGGTCAATCGCGCATACCTGGAGGTTTTCTATCTGCCGGGAGACTATAATTATACCCAGCAGATTCTGCTCGATGCGTTTCATAAGGGGATGCGTTTCGCTCAAGTGCCGGTCCGTTTTCGCGAGCGGGTGACAGGGCGCTCGTTCATTTCGCTGAAGTATCCTTTCAAAGTGTTGCCCCAAATCCTGATGGTGCTGGTGGCCGTGAAGCCGATGCGGGTGTTCGTGCCGGCGGGGTTGCTGTTCCTTGCCGGGGCGGGCGCGATCTTCAGCGTGGAGTTGGTGCTGTGGTTGCTGGGGCAGACCAGCAAGCCGGTGGAGCACGTGAACGCGGTTCTGGGGCTGTCGCTCTTCGGGCTCCAGACGGTTTTCTTCGGCGTCCTGGCGGAACTGATCGTCCAGCTGCGCCGGAAATGAAGCTGCGCTCAACCTTCAAAGCCCTGGATGGTGTATGCTGAGCGCTTGATGGCTGCGGTTGCCCCATCTTCAGAGGATGGTTGTGATTCCTTCCATGAAGTTTCTCAAATTTGTTTTGCTCGGTGGCGCTACTTGGCTCTTTGCCTTCCTGCAAATGTATCTCTATACGCAGGTTCTGAGTGTTCCCTATGCCCCGGCTTACGCGATTACTCAAGTTTGTATTATCCTGGTCAACTTCACTCTTGCGCGGCATTGGATCTTCCGGACGATTGCGGAGAATGTTTTTACGCAGGCGGGCAAGTTTGTTTTCGCCGTGCTGGTGTTTCGCTTCGCCGATTGGTGTCTTTTTGTCGTATTCAATAACTTCGTCGGGATCCCTTATTATCTCGCGATCTTCCTGGCCATGCTGATCGTGTTTCCATTTAAGTATCTGACTTACAAGGTTAGGGTATTCCATGACCTCGAGGCATGAGAATCGGGAAGATCGGCTGTTCGACCGAATCGCCCCGAGTTACGTCAAGAAAGATCTCACCCCCTACTGCCGGATTGCGCGGAAGTTGCGCCTGTTCAGGACGCTGAAGAACGTGCCCAAGCCGGTCGGCGCCCTGCTGGAAATCGGCTGCGGCGCGGGATTCTCGGCGGACTATCTCCGAGGGCAGTACGGGCGTATGGTGGGGATTGACCGCTCGGCGAACCTGATCGCTTTTGCAAGACAGTACAACGGCTCGCCGCAAGCTTCCTTTTACCGCCAGGATGTCAAAGACTTCAGCACGGATCAGAGATTTAATGTGATCTTGATGATTGGGGTGCTTCATCACCTCAACGATGCGGATCTGGTATTGACTCGTTTGAGCTCCTGCCTTGCGGAGGGAGGGGTTTTGCTGGCGAATGAGCCTCAGAAGGGCAATCCTCTCATTGTTCTGATGAGAAGAATAAGGAAGCGGGTCGATCCCGAGTACGCGATGGATCAGATCGAGTTCTCGGAAAGGGAGCTCGAGGAGGTCTTTACAAGGTGCGGTTACACCATCCAGCTCTTTCCTCAGGGGTTCCTATCGACGCCGCTGGCTGAGACGCGGATCTTGCCCCGTTTGATTGGAATTCCTTTGGCTTGGCTGGTGCGCGTGGTGGACCCGATCCTGGAAGCGGTGCTGTCCGGGCGGCTTTTGCGGAAGTTGGCATGGAACATCGTGGTTGAAGCGCGGGTGGCACGGAAGCAGTGAGAAAAGGGGATCGGCTTAAGGGGAGGTTTCGGCCGGGATTCTGTTCAGTTCGCCATCGACCTGCCAGAAGGAATGTTTGTCGTAGTCGGCGATGTAGTATTGCCTGTCGGGATAAGCTTGGATGATGTTTCTGTTGTAAGCCTTTCCCCGGTCCATCACGTAGACGACCTCGCCATCGAAGGTTGGGGTATTCTCGGAGTACACCGAACCGTAGTGCCACCATTGATAGACCGGCCCCTCCACGAAGACCAAGGCGTTGGTGATTCCTTTCTTCTGAACCCATTCCTGGATGACGGGAGAGACATGGTTAAACCCTTTCAACTGATGGACGTTCTGCGGGACGTAGGCGTTGCCGGGCCAAGGCCTCGAAGTGTTTGAGGTCCACGCGGCGAAGCTTTTCGCGCCATAGGCGGCGAAGAGCAAGAGGAGGGAACAGGTCACAACAAAGTTTGCCGTTGGATGGATCATCCAGCCGGCAGGATGCTCCTGTTCGCCCTGCCGCTGCGCGATCCGCCTTGTCCAGTAGGCCGACACTGCTTGCAGTGTTCGAGCGATCGAAGCGATCCCCCAAGTTAACAAGAGCATAAACAGGAATAGCACCTCAAAGACATAGCGCGGCCCGTACATGACGGTAACCGAGCTGATGCTGTAAAACATATAGGCGCCAAAGACAAAGATCAAGGACGATACCAGCAGCGCGGCGTATCTCTTAGCCGCTCTTGCAGGCAAGAGCAGGCCGAACAAAGGGGCGGTTGAAACCAACCCGGCGCTGCCGAGCGCGAGCATCAGAAACAGGCTCGCCAGAGTAAAATTGTCCAGGAAGGCTTTCGCGCAGCGAGGCCAATCGAAGGTACCCCGGAGGACCTTGTCGGCGGTTGCCCCATAGGTGGACTTGAAAGGATCCCCCATCAACAGGTCGTTGTAAAGGAAGTACATCGAGAAGATCGCCAAAAACCCAAGCGAGAGGAGCAGATACTTGAACAGAAGTCTTCGCTTTTCTCTGGAACGAAGGAGCGAGTAAAGCATGAACAAGGCATAGCTCCCCCCCACGCCCAGTGCGGTCATCGGGCGAGTGTTGAATAACAAGCCGAGAAAAACCCCGCAGAGGAGCGGCTGAAGCACGAGACGTCCGGGCCGTTCGGTTTTGATCAGGAAGTAGACGCTCAGGGCGAGGTAGAGCGCCCCGGTTGTATGGGACATCAGATTGGGGGCGCTCATCTGGTAGAAAGGAGAGCAGAAAAGCAGCAGTGCAGCCAGGAAGGCCCACAGCGCAGAGAGAAGTTCCTTTCCAATCAGAAAGACCATAAGAAGCAGTAGTGCGCCCGCAACGGCGGGCATGACCCAGACTTGATTTAACAGAGCGCCGGGAACCAGGAACAACGGGTGGCCAAACGGGTATTGTCCAAACAGCTTGCCGTCCCGGCAATGAACAAAGTTCGGAAGCACGAAACTCTGTGGATCAGCCGGGGCCGTGGCCCACAGGCGGCCGCCGGCCAGGGTCTTGGCCTGGAAGACCATCGTGGCGGAGTCCTGCACGTGGGGAATCTTCTCCAGGTAAGCGGAGGTGACGTGCAGGAACCAGAAGAAGGCCGCCACGACCAGCAGCAGCGCCAAGGCGGTGAAGCATCGCTCGACCGTGAAGGGGGACTTCGGCCGAGGCCCCTTGACCGTGATCGTGATGAACCGGCTCAGGTACGTGGAAAGCCAGTGGAGCAAGTGGGTCAGGACGAAGGTCAGCACAACGGCAGACGCGAAGAGAACGATAAAATGCGGCAGATAGTGCAGCACCAGGTTCAGGGAGCGTTTGGCCGTCTGGGTGGGAGATAATAGCACGGTCTTAACCCGCGTCTCGTGGGTTTTCCGGCCGTTTTTGATCACGAAGAAGTTGCCGTCGAAATCGCGAAAGGGGCGCATAAAGCAGCCGACGTAGTTGTTCTGGTCCTGCACCCGGACGAAGAACTGCGCCCCCAACATATTGCGGACCTCGGCCTCCAAGGCATAGTTCTTCCACGCGGCCGGGTGGATGAGGCCGGCCTCCTCGTCCTTGCTCGTCAGGGCATGATTTCTCACTACCCACTCGCCGATTTGAAGCGGCCAGGCTGATTTATCCAACTCGGAGTTCTCGAAGTTTTCCGTAAAGAGAATCTCATTGGTGTCCAGATCGGTGACCCCGATGTTCGTGATGGCCTGGTATTGCGGGATAATGGGGACGGTCTTGCGATACTGCCTGTAGCCGATGCCGCCGGTGTCCCAAGCGGAGATTCCTTCGGAGAGGATGGTGTGGCCGTCGAGAGACAAGGTATAAGTGTTATCCCGAACCTCGACGCGGACATGGGTGGTCCCGCCCCCCCGGCTCCAGAGGTAAAGCGCCATAACGATGGCCAAGGCGATCCCGTAAGCGATCCATTTCGGGCGCGACCATTGAAACCGAGGCAAGGCTTTGTTGGGAGGGGTGAAGGATTGCCGGTCTTCCTGCATGTTTCGCTCGCCCAGCTTCAGGGATGGATTCGACGCGCGAAGTGTCTCAGGAACCGGCATAGGTGTCAATGATCGGACAGGCGGGGCGGGGGCGCGTTGGGATCGCAGGGCGAGCCGAGTTGACAGGGATGGGGCGAGCGGCTTACAATTTATTTGTTCTGGGTAACTTACGATAAGGAGGGGGAGGCCGGTTGGAACCCCGGAAGCTGTTGGAGATCGCCCGCGAGGCGCAGCAGCGGGCCTATGCGCCCTATTCCCGCTTTCCGGTGGGAGCGGCTCTGCTGGCTGAGAGCGGGAAGGTTTACACCGGCTGCAACGTGGAGATCAGCTCCTACGGCCTGACGGTCTGCGCCGAGCGGGTCGCATTCTTCAAGGCGATCTCGGAAGGGGAGCGGGCGTTCAAAGCGCTGGCGGTGGTTGCACCGGGCAAAGAGGCGGGCCTTTGCGGGGCCTGTCGGCAAGTCATCTGGGACTTTGCCCCGGAGTTGGTGATCTATGGCGAAGGCGCTGACGGCAGGATCGTTGAGAAATCCATCCGGGAGCTGCTCCCCGGCGCCTTTGACAAGCGCATTCTGCTGGAGCGGCTGAAGGGAACCTCTTCGTGAAGCGCCGGCTGCTGATCGGCATCGGAGGGCCGTCCGGTTCGGGCAAGACCTCGGTCGCCCAGAGTCTCAACGCCCTGCTCGGCTCCGAGCAGGTCCTCGTGCTGGAAGAAGACAACTACTACCGGGACCTCAGCCGGGTGCCGGTCACCGGTGCCGGCGTGAAGAACTTCGATCACCCCGACGCGCTCGACCACGACCTGCTGCACCAGCATCTGAAAGCGCTGCTGGCGGGCAGGAAGATCCGGCATCCGGTTTACGACTTTCGCCAGTATCGCCGCACCGGGGAGACCTTGCCGGTCGGCCCCCACCGGGTCATTATCCTGGAGGGGATTCTGATTCTGCATGATCCCCGCATCCGGCAGTTGATGGACATTAAGGTTTACGTGGACCAGGACTCGGACGTTTGCTTCATCCGGCGGCTCCGGCGCGACCTGATCGAGCGGGGCCGCACCCCCGAGTCGGTCATGGAACAGTACGAGGCGACTGTACGGCCGATGTTCCTGCAGTTTGTGGAGCCGACGAAGCGTTATGCCGACGTGATTATTCCCGGGGGAGGCCACAACCTGGTGGCGATTGACCTGCTGGCGACGAAGATCCAATCGCTGCTCGGGGCGAGGCCGGTCCGAGCGGGGCGAAAGGCATCGGCGAAAAACCGGTGAGGGGAAAGGCGCGGGGATGCAATATCTGATGAGTTTCGTGGGGTTGGCGGTTTTCGTCGGA
>Ga0068714_10003985_pt1 | contig 16945 bp, 15 predicted proteins | sample MTBNYHSulfiMetaG_FD_62988 | JGI IMG/M metagenome (GOLD analysis project Ga0068714, IMG submission 62988) | Enrichment culture microbial communities from rom New York Harbor, USA that are MTBE-degrading - MTBE-NYH (New York Harbor Sulfidogenic)... | ecosystem: Environmental > Aquatic > Marine >...
AGTCGGTTTCATGTTCCTGGAAATAAACTTCATCCAGATGTTCACCCGATTCCTCGGGAACCCGGTCATCAGCGCCTCGGCTGTATTGACCGCCATCCTTGTCTTTTCCGGCCTGGGCAGTTCTTTTCAGGCAAAGCGGCGTTCTCCCGCCCGGAAGCGCATCAAGGCGGCCGGCTTCGTTATTGCCGGTTTGACGCTCCTGTACCTGGCTCTTCCGGGCCCCCTTCTGGATCATTTTACAGGTTGCTCGACCTTTTTGAGATACATCATAACAGTAACCTTGCTTTTCCCGATATCCTTCTTCCTTGGATGGATGTTCCCAGCCGGATTCCAGATGATGGGAAAGAGGGCTGAACCTCTGGTTCCATGGGCGTGGGGCGTGAACGGCTTTGCCTCGGTAACAGCCGCCCCCCTGGCAGTGATCATCGCCATGGGATTCGGCTTCCACGCCGTCATGCTGTCCGCCCTGACCTGTTACCTTGTAGCTGCCGGGACTGCATGGCTATGGAAAGTCCAGGAGTGGCGGCACTCGTAAAAAGGCCCTCATCCACCTTTGGTATTTCTCATGGAGAAATGAGATGGTGGATTTAGGAAAGGCTGTTTCCCTTGAGATTTTCACGGATGGAGAGTATAGTAACGTCTTAATTTTTTAGACTTTTCATCGCGAAAGGAGAACGTAAATGAAATACGATGTCGTAATCGTTGGTGGCGGCCCGGCAGGAGTGATTACAGCCCTTACAGCCAAAAATGTTTACCCGAAAAAGTCGGTGTGTCTCATCAAAGAGATAGGCGACAGCGTCATTCCGTGTGCGATTCCGTATATGATGCACACCATGCCCGATCCCGAGCAGAACGCCATGGGTGACCAGCCTCTGGTAAACGCCGGCATCGAACTGGTTTTCGCCAGGGTCGTGGCCCTGGATCCGGAAACCCGTACAATAACACTGGAATCGGGAGAGACGGTTTTGTTTGAACGCCTGGTGCTGGCTACGGGCACGGTTTCCGTGAAACCTCCGATTGAGGGTATTGACAAAGAAGGTGTTTTCACGATCAAGAAAAGCATGGGGGCGATGATCGACCTCAGAAAACGGGTGGAAGAGTCACAAAAAATCGTCATCATCGGTGGTGGGTTCATCGGTGCGGAATTTGCGGATGAATTGAGCAAGATGGGGAGCAAGGAAATTCATGTTATTGAAATAATGCCTAAACTTCTTTTCAATGCATTTGATGATGAATTTTGCGATAAAATTCGGGATATTCTGACCCAAGAAGGCGTTCAGGTCCATACCGGCTGCAGGGTCGCATCCATAAACGGAACCAGGCGTGTGGAATCGGTTACAATCGAGGGAGGCGGTACGCTCGAGGCGGATATCGTCATCCTGGGTGCCGGGGCGAAACCCTCGGTGGATCTGGCCAGGGATGCAGGATTGCGCATAACCGACAAAGGCTCCATATGGGTCGATGATTATATGCAGACCAATATCGAAGGGATATTCGCAGTAGGCGACTGCGCGCTCAAAAGAGATTACTTCACGAGGCGGGAGGTGCCGGTGTGGCTTGCTTCGACCGCCACCTCGGAAGCCAGGAATGCAGGTGTCAATCTTTACGGGATTCGCGTGCTGAATCAGATGCGCGGAACCATTGCGGCTTTCTCAACAAGATTCGGAGACGTCTCCTTTGGGAGTGCCGGCATGATTTGCCGCACCGGCGAGAGAGAAAATTTCCGCTCCATTTCCTCCACGGCTGTCGCCTATGACCGCCATCCGATAACCCTGCCGGATGCCTGCGAATGCAAGGTGAAACTTTGTTTTTCGCCCAGGTCCGGCATCATCCTGGGAGGGCAGGTCTATGGCTGTGCCGCCGTAGGGGAGCTGATCAACGTGATCGCGCTCGCGATTCAAAAAGAAGTTACCATACGTGAAGTGGATATGATGCAGATCGCCACCCATCCGCTTCTTACGGCCGCCCCGACGGTGCATCCCCTGATCAATGCCGCACACCAGGCCCTGGCACAAATGAGAGCCATGGTCAAAGAAGATTCTTATTGATGCACTAGCGGAGAGAGCCCCTGAAAAAGGGCCCTCTGCCTTCGCCCCGCCCGGTGGTGTGACGTCCACGCTCGATTACGTGCGTCATTTTCCGGTCTGTTTATTTCAAAATAGGTCACGCGATATTTTTGCTGGCCCTAGCTCTCAACAACTCTGAAATGCGATTTTTTTTCTGATAGATCGTCAGCCCGATAAAAACAATGAAGCCAATCGTCGTAATCAGATGCTCCGGCCAAAATAAAGCGACGGAACTCCCCAGGAACAGCATTCGTGTAAGCGCTCCAAGACGATTCTCCAGATATCCCTGCGCCCCCACAGCCAAAGCGAACACCCCCAACGCGGCAATAACCGTGACGTATGAAATCTGTAGAAAACTTCCCTTCATCAGCAGCCCCGGATTATAAACAAAAAGATACGGAAGTGTGTACAGGACGAGGCCGAAACGTACGGCCTCCAAGCCTGTTTTCATGGGCGGAGATTTCGCTATGGCGGCAGCCGTAAACGTGGTGGTACAAATTGGGGGAGTAATGAGAGACAGGGCGCAGAAATAGAATATAAAAAGATGAGCTGCAATTGGGGTAACCCCCATGTCCACAAGGATAGGCACCTGGAGTGCGGCGAGGATAATGTAGGATACAACCGGCGGCAGGCCCATTCCCAGCATGATGGAAATAATCATGATCCATATGAGCGTAAGCAGAAGGCTGTCGCCTGCCAGGTAGGAGATCAAATCTGAAAGTTTCATGCTTGCGCCGCTCAATGTGAGCACTCCCAGTACAATTCCTGCGGCTGCGCACGGAATTGTGATCACCACCATTCTCTCGCCACCGGCCTTAAGCGCTTCCACGATCCCCTTCATAGGAAGCATCCGTTTGAAAAGTGCGATAATCCACAACGCAAGTAACGAGTAGGCACAGGCAAACATGGCTGAAAATTTCATCAGCATCAAAACAACCAGAATCGCTACCGGGATCATATATCCCAAGCCTTCTTTCACCGCGGCACGAAAAGAGGGGATTTTTTCTTTAGGCAACCCCTCAAGATTTTTCTGTCCCGCATATAAGTCAACCATTATGTAAAGCCCCAAATAGTGAAAAAACGCAGGCAGGGCCGCTGCAATGCACACTTCTATATAACTGGCGCCAAGCATTTCAGCCATGATAAACGCGACAGCCCCCATTATGGGAGGGGTCTTGTAACCTCCTGATGAGGCGACAGCTTCCACGGCTCCCGCCACATAGGGCTCAAAACCGGACTTTTTCATCATCGGAATGGTGATGGCCCCGGTGGTAGCCACATTTGCTGCTGAGCTGCCGGAAAGCATCCCCATGAATCCGCTGGCACAGATAGAAACCTTTGCCGGTCCGCCACGCCGTTTTCCGGCAATTGATGTGGCCAAATTCAAAAGTACATCCGATGCGCCGGAGGCTTCGAGAAAACTTCCAAAAAGAATGAAGACGATCACAATGGTCGCACATACACCCACCGGCAGGCCATAGATGCCCTCTGTCCCAGCATACACCTGGACCAGAATCCGCTCGACACCATAGCCTCTGTGTGCCAGGAACCCGGGGATATGATCCCCGAAATAGGTGTATACTAAAAAAAGAAGGACGATTATGCTGAGAGACATGCCAACGGTTCGCCTGGTCAACTCCAGGATGACCACGATGGACGATACCCCCATTATCAGTCCCATGGTCGTAAGAAAGGGGGAGACGTAAAGATCCATCCAGTTGATGACCAAGTATACGTTGCTCGCAATGAGCATAATGACAAGCAGGACATTGAAAATCAGTTCTCCCCACCCTGGACACCCTGGATATTTCCCCCTGCGTATCCTTATGAGAAAAAGCCCGATGATGCCCACCGTAGTGAGGTGCAAGGTCCTTTGTTCCATCGTTGGAAGAGTCCCGAAAAAGGCAGTATAGAGGGAAACCAGGGATAGGACGATCGCACAGAAAGACGCAATTGTCTGGGTTGATGAATGGATTCTCTCGAGCATGGATCACGCCTCCACAAATATTGTCCGAATTTCACCGTGTATATCCGGATCCGGATGGCCGATCTTAGTCATCAGAACAAAGGACTTGGGCTGATTGCATGCAAACGGCGCGAGTGTTTCCTTTTCCTAGGAGACACCCGCGCTGCAACTGGAGTTTTTAAATCACCTCTAATCCCTGGTAATTCCCCTTTCCGCAAAGTACGTTACGGCGCCCGGATGCACTGGAACAGCCATGCCCTTGAATACGTTTTCTATTTTTGAGCTTTTGAACACAGCGCTGGCATTGCAGATGAAGTCATAGTTCTCCCACACGGCTTTTGTGGCCCCATACATGAAATCTTCAGTGAGACTTGCCCCGCAGCACAGGGTATAGGCCATGTGAACCGCCAACACCGGCTCTTCCTGACCCTTATAGGTTCCTCCGGGCAGAAAATCGGCATAAAGAGTCGGATCCATTTCCTTGATTTTCCCGAAAGCGGCCTCATCGATGGGAACAAAGACGACATCGGTGGATTCCGCCATCTGGACGAAGCCCGGAACTCCCGCGCCCATATAATATGCGCATGCATCGATATGCCCATCAATCATTTTTTGTACGGCTTCGGGAAACCGTATCCTCTCTACCTTGAAATCCTTCTCCGGAGTCAAACCATGGGCCGGGAACAGGACTTTTTCGTTGTCGATATTGGTTTGGGAGCCAGGCGTCCCAGTTGCGACCACCTTCCCTTTCATGTCTGCGATGCTTTTAATGCCGCTTCCTTTGCGCGCCGCCACCTGGATAATCGCCGGATAAGCAGAGAACCAGCCCATCACACCCATTTTCTTCTTAAAAGGCCCTGTCCCGTTGTAACCCTGGTACAGCGTATTGGCAAGAGACCAGCCCAACTCCATTTCCCCCCGATCTATCCTGAGGATATTCTCGCGCGACGCTCCCGGTGTTACAACCCCGGTAACATGGTACCCAGCCACATTTTCACTTATCATTTTCGACATGGCTACAGCCAAAGGATACCACGATCCCGAAGCGCTCGCTGAGCCGAAGGTGTATTGTTTCGCCTTCGCCGCAAAGGAAAAACCCGGAAACGCGCTTATGATCCCTCCCGCCGCGATACCTACTGCTGAATTTTTCATGAATTCGCGCCTTGTAACCATTTTACCGGACGTTGGTAAACTCAATTTTTCATTTTTCATAGCATTCACCTCCCGTTTTTGGGGTTGCCGATAATTTTGGCGAACGCAGGCACCAACTAAGAAGGAAGCCTTTCCGTTCGCCAAACCGTGATGTTCATCCCTGACCGACAATCAATCATGTCGGCGCTGAATGCCCTGTTCACGGTCTCGCTTTTCAGCCCAAACGCCACCAGAACCTCTCTGTGATCACGCTATCGCAATGGGGCGAATCGGTGACCCGGCGCCACCACGTATTTTAAGTGGCAGGGCTATAAACAAAAAATCATAGACTTTCTCTTTTGATAATTCCTCTAAATTGAGCATTTCCATGATTTGTATTCCATTTTCCACCAGGAGAATAACGTGACAGGGAAGATAATGAGGCGGAACTTTGTCGTATGCGGTTGTATCGGTTCCGGTAAAACCTACCCCCAAAGATGCCAGGTACCGCGCCCCTTCTTCCACGACACCAGGGACACCCTTGTCGATGGACAGGTACTTCTTTCTGTCGTTCCAGAATTGGATCCATCCGGTTCGGATCAGGACCACGTCGCCCGCTCCAATAGACACGCCCTCCCTGTCCGCGGCGCTTCTCAATTCCTTCTCACCGATCCCGAAATCGTGAGGCAGCACGTCCATGCCCAAGTCGGCGGAGATATCCAGCAACACGCCTCGTTTGACTATCGGACCGGTCATGTCTATGGACCCGATCCCCAGGCCGTTCTGGTAGTCCTGATGTCCTGAAATGTCCGTATTTTTGAATACAATGTTGTCACAGGCCACGTGAGATACAGCATCGAGATGGGTGCCGGTATGCCCTCCCATCATAAATATGTCATTGCAGAAGCTGATCTTTTTTTCTTCGAGCGTAATATCGCCGTGCTTTTTCAGGAGGGTGTATCCGAAGGGAGGTTGATTCGGGTGGTGGGGCATGCCTGGAAAAATCTGTTGCCCAAGATCGAAAACTCTACCGTTTTTCAGTAGATCCTCCACAAAGGTCTTCGGCATAGGCCTTTCTCCTTTCTTTTTCTGGGCCATCGGTTGTGGCATTGTTAACCGTTTATTCGATGGATGAACCGCCGATTCCCACCAAGCTCCTTTCATTCCTTTAAAAAGGTGTTCGCGATGATCAATTTTTGAATTTCCGTGGTTCCTTCATAGATCCGCATCGCTCTTATTTCGCGATAGAGTTTTTCAACGGTCGAACCATGAAGGACACCTATGCCGCCGTGGATCTGCACTGCCTGATCCACGATGCGGAAAACCGCCTCCGTCGCATAGAGCTTGGCCATGGATGCAGCTCTTGCCACGTTCATTCCTCCAGCGTCCTTGAGCAGCGCAGCCCTGTAAACCAGCGCCCTCGAGGCTTCGAGCTCGGTCGCCATGTCCGCAAGCTTCATCCTGGTAGCCTGAAAATCCGCCAGAACACTGCCGAATTGTTTTCTTTTTTTTGAATAGGCCAAAGCCAGGTCGAATGCTTTCTGCCCAATGCCCAATGCGGCAGCCCCGACACTCATGCGAAACACCTCGAGAGTTTTCATGGCAATCTTGAACCCGTCGCCCACGTGCCCCAGCATGTTCTCATGGGGAATCACACATCGGTCGAACGCTAATCTCACGAGATCATGAGGAGCGAGCACCTTGAGCCTTTCTGTTACCTGAAAGCCCGGCATTCCCTTTTCCAGGATGAAAGCCGTCATGCCACGAGAATTGTCATCTGAAGGTGTCCTGGCAAACACGATGATGATATGGGCGGCGTGGCCGTTTGAGATAAAAATTTTCTCACCGCTCAAAACGAAGCCTTTGGAATCCTTGACAGCGGTGCTTTTCATCCCGTTTACATCGCTGCCAGCCTCCGGTTCTGTGAGGGCGTAGGTAGTGAGAAGTTCGCCTCGGCCGATTCTCCCGAGATACCTCTCTTTCTGATCTTCGCTTCCTGCAAGAAAAATGGGGTAGCTCCCAAGGCCCTGCATCGCAAGCGTTACATCCGCCGGACAGTAGACGCCCGCGAGTTGCTCTCGTGCCAGGCATATCTGGATGGCTTTGGCGCCACCTCCCCCCATTTCCTCGGGAAGGAGAAGCCTGAACAGGCCGGCTTCAGCCATTTCCTCGATGAGTTGTTTCGGTATATCATCGGTCTCCCCGTATTGCCCGGCCAGGGGAGCGACCCTTTCCCTCGCGAATTTCCTGCAGTATTCCTTGAAGTCCCTCTGGGTTTGCGACAGCATCGAGTCCATGTGGAACGTTTCCTCCTTCCTGCTAAAACTCAATCCGTGGGAAGTTCCTTTTTCATGATTTTGCCTGTACTATTTTTGGGAAGCTCCTCCATGAAGGCTATTTTCGGGCGCTTATAAGGAGCTAGATTGCTTTTGCAGTAATCCTGAAGTTTCTCCTCATCCACAGTCATCCCCTTTAAGACACTCACAAAGGCCTTGGGGATTTCTCCCTTCACGGGATCGTTTACGCCGATTACAGCCACTTCACTCACGCCCGGATACCGGTGCAAAACCTCTTCTATCTCTCGGGGATAGATATTGTATCCTCCTGAAATAATGAGCTCCTTTTCCCGACCGGCGATATAGAAATAGCCATCTTCATCCCTGTATGCATGATCCCCCGTGTATACCCATCCATCCCGGATTTTCTCAGTGGTTTCTTCGGGGAGACGATAATATTGTTTCGTTGCATTCGGCCCTTTGAAGATCAGGTGCCCGATCTGACCATCCGCCACATCCCTTTGCCCGGCATCGACCAGCCTTGTCTGAACCCCTGAAACCGTGATCCCTATGGAACCTGGCTTTCGTATCCCATAAACCGGATTGGCCGTAACCAACCCCGTCGATTCGGTGAGACCGTACACTTCAATAATGGACGCTTCAAACCTTTGCTCCCATTTCTTCAGAACTTCCATGGGCAAAGACGCCCCTCCGGAGAGCCCCATCCTCAAGCAAGACACGTCATCATTCGGCTTCACGTCATTTAGAAGATAGGTGAACATTGTCGGCACCCCGGGGAACCAGGTCACCCTGTGGGTTCGAATAGCTTCCAGCACATAATCCGTCTTGAACCTGTTCAGGACAACGACCGATCCTCCTGAGCTGAGGCTGCCGAAAAAAGGGCTGGCGACGCTGAAAACATGGACCATGGGGAGCACGGCAAGGGTGCGATCCTCTTGCCTCAATCCATAGTTCTGTGCGATATTGGGGCCTCCGAAACAGAAATTCCGGTGGGTTAAAACGACCCCTTTGGGTTTGCCTGTGGTTCCCGACGTGTAGAAAATGATCGCCGGATCATCAGCGTTCCTTTGCTCTCCCGAATATCCTTTGAGAGGCGTCCCGATAAAATCCGCAAGGCATTGTTCCACCGTGTGACTGGAAGACCTGACGATCACGTTGCCAAGCGCCGGGATATCCGTGGTGATTTTCCGAACAACTGGGACCAGATCCTCGTGTACGATAAGGGCCTTGGCTTCTGAGTTTGAAAGGATGAATTCAATTTCTCTCGGAGTGTAGATGGTATTCACAGGAATCACCACGCCACCCGCCTTGATGATTCCGTAATAACTGCACAGGACTTCTATATCGTTGGGGTGCAACACCGCCACATGGTCACCCGGGGTTATTCCAATTTTTCCCAACCCGTATGCGATATGGTCGGACACGGAATCGAACTGCCGGTACGTAACCGTTCTTTCCCCATCCAGCAGCAAAATCTTTTTGGTATAGGCGTCTGCCCTGCTCTTGAGGAATTCAATCAAGTCCATGTCGTAGTCCCTTGAATTCAGAGGATGGTCCTGCCTCCGTCGACGCAAATCGTTTGACCTGTGATAAAATCCGAGGCGTCGGATGCAAGGAAAACGAACGCACCGATAAGGTCTTTGGCCTGTCCAACTCGCTTTAGCGGCGTGCTTTCGATAATGCTTTGGTAGGCCTTGGGATCCTTCAACCTGTCCGCCACCAAGGGCGTGGCCATGTATCCGGGCGCCACGGCGTTCACATTGATGTTGTACCCGGCCCACTCTTCCGCAAACGCCTTGGTGAGCATCACAATTCCGGCCTTTGTCATGGCATAGACGGAGTTGGGAACCCCTGCCCTCACAAGGAAGCCGGCCGCGGAGGCGGTGTTGATTATTTTGCCTTTTCCCGAAGGAATCATAATCCTGGCCGCAGCCTGGCAGCAGAAATAAACACCCCGTGAGTTCACACGCACGACGAAATCAAAGTCCTCGCCGCTCACTTCAACCGCCGGTTTGTGAACGTTCACCCCTGCATTGTTGACTACTATGTCCAAGCGTCCGAAGGAATCCACAGCCGATTCCATCAGCTGATTTACTGAGTCGATGTCTCCTGCGTCCATCTTCATGAATGTTGACTTGTGCCCCATCTTCTCAATTTCGCTGGATGTCTCCTCCGCCGTGTCGGCATTGATGTCAGCGACGCACACATCCGCCCCTGCAGCTGCAAGTCCCGTCGCTATCCACTTTCCTATGCCCTGACCGGCACCGGTTACGACCGCGGCTTTTCCATGAAGTTCCCACGATGGGAGATCCCAACAGCTTTCGCTCATGCCTTTTCACCTCCGGAATTCATGTGATTTTTTTGCGATAGAAGCAACAGGGACGAGATCATCCCTCTTTTCTGAACAAGATGAAGAAATTCAAAAATTTCGACGAGTATCTAAGCACGTTCATATCAAAGGATCGTGTTGGGCGGTTTTGGAATTGCATTTTTTGTTGTATACAATCTTGTATGATATGTTGTATGCTTCATAACATTCAGTGTCAAGAAAAATCTGTAGGTTTTTTGGACGATAGATTATAAGTTATCATCGTCGCGTGACTGGAAAATTAAACAAGATGAGAAACTCATGATGAATTCGCGATTTGGAACTAAATGTGCTTTAGGCACTTTATGAGGCAAACTCCATATGTCATTACAGGAAGAAATCTACAATCAACTTAAAAAAGCCATAATCTACGGGGAATTAAGCCCCGGAGAAAAATTGAACGAGCTGGATTTTGCAAAGAAGCTATCCGTTAGCAGAACACCAGTGAGAGAAGCTTTCCGACGATTACAGGTTGATGGGTATGTTACCTTCATATCCCATAAAGGGGTGTTTGTCACCAAGCTCCCCCCGGATGAAATTAAGGAAGCCTACAATATTATAGCTATTCTGGAGGGATATGCAGCTGAACTGGCGGCAATGTATACTTCTAATAAAGAATTAACAACGTTAAGACAATATCAAAAAGAATTAAACAGGCTGGCGCGTGAAAAAAAGTACCATGATTACGCCGAAACAAACTATGCCTTTCATCGATATATTACAACGTTGAGCCGCAACAAAACACTCGCCAATACCATTTCAACCCTTAGAGCACGGGTTTATACGTATCGTTTCATCAGTGTCACTATTCCAGGGTATCTTGAAAAATACGCATCGGAGCACGAACATATCATAGACGCCATCGAAAAGAAGGACTCATCTCGAGCCAGAGATTATATGAAAAAGCATGTTGATTTTGTAAATAATATCCTTGTTTCTTTCCTGAAAGAGCATAATCACTTAAACGAGTTATAAAACCAAATAATTTGACCAATTTTCTTTAATCCATAAAAATTTATCAGCTTTCTATCCCGTGGCGGGCCAGAACGCCTTGTTGGTAATAATGCTTTATCTCCCGCATGTCGGTAACGAGATCGGCACGTTCGATCAGCCTGGGGTCGGCGCGGCGGCCTGTGAAAACAAGCTCCACGCGCTCCGGCTTGACATCGATCAAGTCAAGCAACGCATCTACTGAAAACAACTCAAAATACGTCGCTATGTTGGCTTCATCAAGAATGACGAGTTCGTAATACCCGGACTGGATGATTTCCCGTATCTCCTTAAGGGCTCCCTTTGCGGCCATCGCGTCTTCATCGGAAGGCTCGCCCTTGATCCAACAGCCTCGTCCATATTGGCGGCACACGATCAGGTCTGAAAAACGTTCCAGTGCTTCAATTTCGCTGTACCGTCCGGACTTTACGAACTGTGCGATGAAAACATGCATCCCGGCCCCTGCGGCCCGCAGGGCCAGGCCGATGGCGGCGGTCGTTTTTCCTTTGCCGTCACCGGTGTAAACCTGCACATACCCCTTGTCGAAAGGAGTCCGGTACATCTCAATGATATCCGTCGATTTTTCGGTCAAAGGTTATCCTTTCTCTTCAGCCGTCTGGAGGTAAATATATTTATAAAATCTAATCAAACTAAATATAAATCATTAAATGTATAAATGACCAAACATATCGCCCTGAACCAATAGGACGATTATAAAGCAACCTGTTGCGTAAGCAAGAAAAAAGCCGCTGTAAAGCCTTATCAGGGCTTGCATGATGTATTTTATGCGTGGTAAAAGCTGGTTCATGCGTCTTCGCGGCAGCCTATGAGCAACGAACTTACCCCGTGATTACAAATCGCCCCCACATGCACCTTGAAACTGTGGGATGAATGCCGTAGTGATTTGAGTTTGTTGGAAGTCCGGCGGGGATTTTCTTCTTGTGTTGACCGGCAAAATTCAGCCTAAGATGAGAGGATGCTTATGGAAAAATTTCTGGATCGGGCCTTGGAGCTGTTTCGCGAAATCAGCGCAATTCCAAGATGTTCCGGCAACGAAGAGCGTCTGCGGACATGGATCAAGTCATGGGCGTTTCGGCGGGGCCTGGAGACCCTGGACGATTCGACCGGAAACCTGCTGGTGAAAGTTCCCGCCTCCCCCGGATATGAATCAGCCCCCGGCGTCATTCTCCAGGGCCATATGGACATGGTTTGCGAAAAAGCACCCGAATCCTCTCACGATTTTACAAAAGACCCGATTCCCCTCGTCTACGACGGAGACTGGATTCACGCGAAAGATACCACCCTTGGAGCCGACAACGGCATCGCGGTCGTCCTTGGATTGACCTTGGCCGAGTCGGAACACCCGCACCCGCGCCTTGACCTGCTGTTTACGGTTGAAGAAGAAACCGGATTGATCGGGGCTTCGAACCTGGATCCAAAATTGTTGAAAGCGGACATCCTGTTGAATCTGGACTGGGAAACCGAAACCGAATTTGCGGTTGGCTGCGCCGGCGGAAGGATCACCCGGCTTGAAATGCCCCTGACGCTGATGGACGGTCCGGGTGACGGTCCATTCATCACCATTTCCGTATCAGGCATGACAGGCGGGCACTCCGGGGTGGATATTCATAAAAACCGGGCCAACGCGAACCGTGTGCTTGCGGAAATTCTACGGGAATTTGTGCCGTTCAGGCTTATGGAAATGCACGGAGGAACCGCTCCAAACGCAATCCCCCGCGAAGCCCGCGCAACCATTTTGACAAACCCGAACCAGACCCCGGCGGGGCGGGCGGCCGCCGAATCCAGGGCCGAAGCTTTGAAACGCGCATACGCATCGACCGACCCCGGCCTGGACGTGCTTTTCGAAGACGTCGATCGTCCAAAGGATTCCCCGGCGGTTTCGACTGCGGCATCCTCCGTCCTCGTCGACCTGTTGCTCGCACTCCCCAACGGGGTCGTGGCCATGGACAATGACATGGAAGGGCTTGTCGAAACGTCATGCAATCTCGCAAAGGTCGACATGCAAAACCGTGCTAAAAACCTATGTGTGATCCTGAATCAGAGAAGTTCGCGACCATCAAGGATGGAAGAATTGACCGGCAGGATCAACGCCGTGGCCGCACTGGCCGGGTGCAGGACCGAAACCTCGAGCGGCTATCCTGCATGGCTTCCCAGGCTGGACTCGCCGCTTCTCGCGCGCAGCATGAAACGTTACGAACATCTTTTCGGCACCCCCCCGGGCATCAGAGTCGTGCACGCGGGCCTGGAATGCGGCATTATCGGAGCGCTCCGCCCGGGGATGGACATGATCTCCCTGGGGCCTACGATCGAAAACCCTCACTCGCCCGCAGAGCGGATGTCCAGGAACTCGTTGAAACGGATACTCCTTTACCTGACCGAAATTCTTCGATCTCTGGCAGAAGAACCGTTGGCGGAATCTGGAAAGGCGGCCGGTTCGGCACCGGGCTGACAAAATAGGGGTTAAACGGCTTTATTGTGCAAATCCATGGTCATTCTGCCGGACGTGACGACGCTTCCTGTAACGGATACGCCTTCGCACACCGTGACACCGTCCCAGATCACGGAATCGGCCACGCGTGCGCCTTTTTCGAGCAACACTCCGTTCCCCAGGATCGCCCTGCCCTCGATGCGGGCTCCGGGCGAAATCGTGCAGCCCTGTCCAACAAGCCTGCAGGCTGCTTCATTCGTTTCCAGGTTCGCGCGCAGATATTCAGGAACGGTGCCCACATCACGCCATCGATGTCCGGATACCAGGTAGGCTCCGATCTTGAGCCCCTGTGTAATCAGCCTTCGGTAACAGTCCATGATCTTCGAGTAACATCCTGCGGCTAAAAACTTGAGTAGCGCCGGCTCGATCACCTGAATTCCCGTGAAAGCGAAAACCCCCTTACGGCCGGGATCATAGTTCGTTGGAATCCTCCGCACCATGGATCCCCCGTCTACCACAATTTTGTTGAATCGGCCATAATCATGCAATACAAGGGTTGCAAGCACGCCGTGGCAGCGATGCCATTCCACCGCGGGAGCGATATCAATATCCGAAAGGATATCCCCGTTGACGACCACAAAGGCCTCGTCATCCCAGAAATCTTCGGTGTTCTTGATGCCGCCCCCGGTTCCCAGGATCTCCTTTTCCACCCGAACCTGCACAGGAATGCCGAAAGCACCGGGGCTTGAAAAATGCTCGGTTAATTGCTGGTGACGGTGGTGTGCATTGACAACAACTGATTTTACGCCACAAAAAGCCAGGTGGGAAAGGATCCTGTCGATAAGCGGAATATTTGCCACAGGAACCAGCGGTTTGGGAACCGAAGCGGTCAGGGGCCACAGTCGCGTTCCGAATCCTGCAGCGAGAATCATTGCTTTCATAGGTTATTCCCCGGGTTTGGCGATCCTGCGGCCCGCCCGCGGCCGGCACGGCACCGCTTCCTCTCAATTGCCGGATATGGTGCAAGCATAGCTGAGCAGCATGAAAAGTGCAACGTCATTTCCCCGCATCTCTTGACCATGCCCGCTTCCACCATTCCCAATTGCCCATCCTTCCAGAATGTACTATAACCGAACCAGGATCGCACCTCCCCTGGAGATTCGTAATGAATTCAACGCTCGAGCTTTCAGAATTGAACGCCATGATCGGCTCCCTCTTCATCGTCGGGATAGCCTCCACAGAAGCGGATGGAAACGCACGTTCCCTCATACGCGAACACAAAGTGGGAGGCGTTATACTTTTCGCCAGGAACATCGAGAATCCTTTGCAAGTCGCGTCTCTTTGCCGCCGGCTGCAGGAGGAGGCGATCGCCGCCACGGGCACGCCTCTTTTCCTGGCGGTTGACCAGGAAGGGGGACCGGTCGCACGGCTGAGGGAACCTTTCACCCTCCACCCTGGAGCCTCGGAAATCGGCCGGTCTCCCGAGCCTCTTGAACGGGCCTCGCGTTTCGCATCGATTACCGCGACCGAAATGTCGCTCGTGGGGCTGAATATGAACATGGCGCCGGTCATGGACGTGCCTTCCGGGGAACCGGAACGTCATCTCTCCGGGCGGACCTTCGGTACAAACCCGGGCACGGTCGCGTCCCTGGGCATACGGGTGATTGAAGGGCTCCAGAGGAAAAAAATTCTGGCGGTGGCCAAGCATTTTCCCGGCCTGGGGAAGGCCAACCTCGACCCTCACCACCGCCTTCCGGTCATAGATTCTCCTGGCTCCGAGATTGAGGAGAGGGACCTGGTGCCGTTCAAAGCCGCCATCAAAGCGGGTGTATCCGGGATCATGACCTCGCACGCCGTTTACCCCGGACTCGACCCTGGTACTCCGGCAACCCTTTCCCGAAAAATCATTACGGATCTTCTTCGTAAAAATCTGGAATTCGACGGGCTTGTGATCACCGATGATCTGGAAATGGGCGCTGTCGCCGGAGGCCTTGGTGTCGACGGAAGCGCGGTGGAGGCGTTCCGAGCCGGGGTGGATATCCTGCTTGTTTGCGAAAATTTTGACAGCATTGTTCAAAGCATCGATGCGGTCAAACGCGCCGTCATACGTGGAGACATCCCGCCTTCGAGGCTCAGGGAATCCACCGAACGAATCCACCGGTCCAAGGCCGCAATTCCGGCGAACCCGGGCTTGATTTCTCTCGCGAAAGTCAAAGCCTACTTCCACCGGGATGAACAGGTCTAATCGTCGGCATCAAACAAACAAAGGAGAACGACGATGAAAACGTCTCTGAGCGGAAAATACGCGGTGGTTGGCTTGGGCTATACGCCTCAGGGACGGGTGCCCGGCAGAACCTCGCTGAGTTTTCACCTTGAAGCATGCGCAAACGCCCTCAAAGACGCGGCGCTCAAACCTGCGGACCTGGACGGGTTGATTCTTTATCGCCAGTTCCCGCCGTCAGGAAACGAAGTTGAAGTGACGCCCTATCTGGTCGCCCAGCACCTGGGAATAGCCCCCACCTATCTAAGCCAGGACGGGAACTGATCACGCAGTCATCTGATGCACGCAGTTGGCGTGCTCGAGCAGGGATTGTGCAACTACGTGGCGGTCAGCTACGGCCACAATCCGCTTTCAACCGGGGGACTGAAAAGCGTTTTCCAGGAACGTGCCGGAAATGAAGCCGTGTTCGGGCAGTTTGGAGCTTCGGCCGGGTATGCATTGGCGGCCAGAAGAGCCATGCATGAATTCGGCACCGGTCCTGACACCTGGAAGCATATTGCGGTGGGACAGAGAAAATGGGCCAACCTTAATCCGATCGCGATGAAATACAAGGAAGCATTGACCTTTGAAGACTATTTCAACTCACGGTGGATTGTCGAGCCGTTCCGGCTCCCGGACAATTGCCTGGTAACCGATGGCGGCCGGGCTTACATCGTCACATCGATCGAGCGGGCCCGCGACCTTCCCAACCCCCCGGTCCTGATCCTGGGCATGGGTCAACACAATCCCTCGACCGATGTCCAGCAGGCGGATCACCTGACAGGGCCCACCGGCGCAAAAAAGGCGGCGGAAAGCGCATTCGGCATGGCCGGCATCACCACCGCCGATGTGGACGCCTGCCAGATCTACGACTGCTTCACCTACACGGTAGAGATAACGCTCCAGGACTATGGCTTTTTCGGCCCCGGCGAGGGACGTGAATGGTTCGACGGGGGGACGATTGAGCCAGGTGGACGCATGCCGGTCAACACATCCGGCGGTCAGCTTTCCGAGGCCTATTTCATGGGGCTGACGCCCTTCACCGAAGCCGTGATGCAACTTATGGAACGATGTGGACCGCGCCAGATTGGCCCTGCCACCGGGACTGGAAAACCTGGAATCATCGTTTGCAGCGACAACGGCGCAATCCTTCAAACCCACACGTGCATCGTGCTGGGAAGAGATTGAAAGGAGGGATTATGGCACACCCAAAACCCCGGCCGGATGCAGACACCGCCCCGTTCTGGGAAGGCTGCTCGGCGGGCATCCTCAGCTTCCAGCGATGTTCGGCCTGCGGGCATACCCGATGGCCCGCTTCCTACCTTTGCCCGGAATGCCACGGCACCGACTCGGTCTGGGAAGCGTCCAAAGGCCGTGGAAAAATCTACAGTTTCGTCGTGTACCACGTGGCTTTTGAT
>Ga0068714_10003986_pt1 | contig 16943 bp, 14 predicted proteins | sample MTBNYHSulfiMetaG_FD_62988 | JGI IMG/M metagenome (GOLD analysis project Ga0068714, IMG submission 62988) | Enrichment culture microbial communities from rom New York Harbor, USA that are MTBE-degrading - MTBE-NYH (New York Harbor Sulfidogenic)... | ecosystem: Environmental > Aquatic > Marine >...
GAACCCCGCAGGGCACGCGATACGGAACCCCATGCCGACCCTGGCGCACCCATCGATCAGCGAATGGGCGACGTTGTTCCCATCCCCGATGAACGCCAGCGTCAGTCCGTCGAATCGTCGCTTCCTCTCCCAGACCGTCAAGAGATCGGCGAGCGCTTGGCAGGGATGGTGCCGATCGCACAGCCCGTTGATCACCGGCACGGTCGCGTGCTCCGCCAGTTCGAGGATCGTTCGATGCTCGAACACCCGCGCCATGATCCCATCGACGTAGCGGGAGAGGTTCAGCGCGATGTCCTCGGTCGTCTCGCGCCGACCGAGCCGGATGTCCTCCGGCCCGAGGTAGATCGCATGCCCCCCCAGCTGCCCCATCCCCGTCTCGAACGACACCCGCGTCCGCAGGGACGGCTTCTGAAAGACCATCGCCAGCGTTTTGCCGGCGAGGATGTTGTGTCGGATTCCGGCGCGATGCTCGAGCTTGAGGGTCCGCGCCGTTTCGAGGAATTCGAACACCTCGTCCGAAGAGATCTTCGAGAGGCTCGTCAAGTGCCGCGTCATCGCAACCGCTCCCTCCTCGCACCGGGTCCCCCGGCCGCCCCGTCCGTGAGGCCGCCGTACCGGGCGCATGGTACTCGAGGCGGTCGAACCGGCCAACCGCGCCGAAGGGGGGGCTTCGTTCGCTGCCGTGCTCCGCGCAGCGTTCGGCGCTTCCCATCCGCTGATTCGCCGCGGCAGCGCGGGCACGAGGCGACGCGTCCTGAGACGGGGGCAGCCGTCCAGACGAATCCGCTTCGGAACGGCGGTCCGCTCCCGCGTTGCGCGCACGCCGGCAGGTAATTGACTCCGACACACCTCCGCCGCTATACTGAGTCAGTTCAATCCACTAGATCCAGGTTGCCGGATCGGCCTCGCACCGCGCAGCGGGCGGGCCGAGTAGATGAGCCTGGGGGCTTCAGCGATGATGTCCCCTCGTTCTCAAATCGAAGGAGGCGAGGCAGTGAAAAGGATACTCGTAGTCATGCTAGGTCTCGCGCTGCTGGCCAGCGTCGTCGGCCTCGCGAACACCACGCTCGTCGTCCCGCGCGTGTACAACGTCCTGCTCTTCGACAACGCGTCGGGGGCCGATGCGACGAAGCTCGGGATCATCTTCGACCGACCCGTTTCGTTCACGAAGGACAACATCATCGTGTTCGGCGGGGGCGCGGTCGGGGCGGTCGCGGTCTTCGACACGTACGCGTTCATCAGCGTACGCGTCGTCAAGGGAGGAACGCTCCAACTGGTCCTTCCGCCGGCGTACGCGGGCGCCATTGTATCGAAGGCGTACTGGTTCGAATAGAAGAGGTGTTGATCCCGCCGACCGGGATCGGAGCCGCACACGCGATGCAACTCTCTAGATCAAGGAGGGGTATCTGATGATGAAACGAGTCGGGTTGTCTCTGGCTCTTGGATTGGTGGTGTTCGGGCTGGTCGCGGTCGCCCAAACCGCGGTGCCCTCCACGCCGGGGGCGAAAGTCGGGGGGGATCTGGTCATCGCTTCCAGCCAGACGTTCAAGGATCTCGACCCGAGGATCGCCAACTCGGCGTACGATTCGTACGTAATCGACGTCATCTACGACGGGCTGATCATCCTCCATCCGGACACGTTGGAGCCGGCCCCGTGGGTCGCGAAGTCGTGGGACATAATCAGCGACGAGCAGGTCCGCTTCTACCTGAACGAGGGAATCAAGTTCCACAACGGAGAAGACCTCACGGCCGAAGACGTGGCGTTCACGTTCAACTGGATCGCCGACGTCGCGAACAACTCGCCGAACATGACGGAACTCATCTGGATGAAGGAGGCCGTCGTCGTAAGCCCGTATGTGGTCGACATCTTCACCAAGCCCGAGTACGCGCCGTACGCGCCGGGGTTCGGCACCGAGACCCAGGCGATCGTCCCGATGGACACGGTCCTCGCGATGGGCGACGAGGCGTTCAACCTCGCCCCGATCGGCAGCGGGCCGTACAAGTTCGTCGAGTGGGCGTCCGGCGACTACATCAAGGTCGAGCGCAACGAGGACTACTGGCTGGTCTATCCGAACCTCGACACGATCACCTACCGCCCGATCCCGACGCTCGCAACGATGATGCTCGAGCTCGAGTCCGGCGGGATCCACATCGCCGACAACATGCCCGCGACCGACGTCCCGCGCTTCATGGCGATGGACACGGTCGAAGTCCTGCAGTGCCCGAGCCTGTCGTACTTCCACATGTTCTTCAACATGAACAGCCCCATCTCGCAGGACCTGCGGTTCCGCAAGGCCGTCTACATGTCGGTCGACTGGGACGCCGCGGTGTTCTCGATCTTCCAGAACCTAACGGGCGTGCGGGCGTACGGCTGCATCCCGCCGGCCCTGTGGGCGAACGACATGGCGTACCTAGAGGCCAACATCGACCTCGAGGAGGACGATCTCACCGCGCAGCAGCTCTTTGCGCAGTTGAAGGCCGAGGATGTCATCCCGGCCGGCTACACGATCCGGGTCCACACGCCGCTTGACCCGCGCCGGACGCAGCTCGCGACGATCCTGGCGACAAACCTGATCGAAAACGGGCTTGATGCCGTGGTTGTCCCGCTCGACTGGGGACCGCTGCTCGACCTGGGGTACCGGTCGGAATCCGATCCGGTCGGCGACTTCGAGATGATGTGGATGGGTTGGTCCGGCGGGCCGGATCCGCACGACTTCATCTACTACATGTTCCACTCGGAGAACGCGACGGTGGGGTCGGCCGACAACATGTCGTTCTACATGAACCCGGTCGTCGATCAGTTGATCTACGAGGCGGACACGACCCTCGATCAGGCCGTGCGCGAGGCGAAGTACGTCGAGGCGCAGCGGATGGTCTACGGCGACTACGCCGCCATTCCGGGATACCACTACGTCCAGACGACGGCGATCAGCTCGCGGCTGAAGGGCTTCCAGGTCCACCCGCTGGGCACGCTGTGGATCACGACACCGTACCACAACGCCTGGCTCAACTAGAGGCCGGTGGCGATCGGATGCTCGATCGCCTAGGTTCCGTCTAGTCTGAGCGAACTACGACGGTCTGGGCTGTCGGTTACGCAACTGACAGCCCAGGCCTTTCAAAGAAGGAGCCTGAGGAGAGTCATGGTTGGATACACAGTCCGCCGCGTGATCCAGCTTGTGTTCACCATCTTCGCGCTCACCATCCTGATGTTCGTCCTCCTCAAGACGATGCCCGGAGACCCGGCGGTCATCATGGCCGGGCTCGGCGCCCGCCTCGAGACGATCCAGGGGATCCGCGAGGCGCTTGGGCTGAACCGGCCGCTTCCGGTGCAGTACTGGCGATTCACGAGCGGTCTGTTCAACGGGCGCCTGCAGTCGATGACGTACCACAAGCCCGTCTGGACGGTGATCGCCGAGCGAATCCCAGCGACCCTGGAGATGGGCTTCTTCGCCCTCGTGATCGCGCTCGCCATCTCGATCCCGGCGGGGCTTCTCTCGGCCATCTACCGCAACTCGATGCTCGACTACACGGTGACGACGGTCGCCCTGGTCGGGATCTCCATCCCCGTCTTCTGGTTCGCGTTGATGCTGATGCTGGTCTTCGGCGTGATCCTCGCCATCCTCCCCGTGTCCGGCCGCGGGACGACGGTCGCCTTGTTCGGATCTCCGTGGCTTCGGTTCTCGTTCGTCACGTGGGACGGCTTCCGCCATCTGATCATCCCGAGCGTCGCGCTCGCGTCGGTGCAGATGGCGATGAACGCACGCCTGACTCGCGCCAGCATGCTCGAGGTGCTACGGCAAGATTACGTCACCACCGCACGCGCCAAGGGGCTCAAAGAGCGCGTCGTATTGCTCAAGCACGCGTTTCGAAACGCGCTCGCGCCCGTCGTGACGAACATCGGCCTCCAGATCGGCGGGTTGGTCGCCGGCGCCGTCCTCACCGAGACCACGACCGCATGGCCGGGGATCGGCCGCCTCATGGTCGAGGCGATCAGCCGTCGCGACCAGGCGGTCGTGTTCGGCTTGGCGATCTTCGTCGCCTTCCTGTTCCAGATCTCCTACGTCACCGTAGATCTCCTCTACGCGTACATCGACCCGAGGATCACCTATGACTAGAAGCGAACAACAAGCAAGGCTGACGCCGCAGGACGTGATCCTGACGCTCGTCCTGCCGGGGCTCGGACACCTCGCCCGCGGCTGGTGGGGCAAGGCATTGGTCTATCTCAGCGCGCTCGCCGCCCTCGGCGCGACCCTCGGGCTCGCCGTTGCGAAGCACCGACTCGCCTGGGCCGCTGGCGCGACAGACTACTGGTTCTCGACGGCGATGCTGTTCCTCCTGTTCGCACTGACGTGGGTCTGGTCGCTTTGCGACCTGCGTCACTCGATCCGCTCCGAGGCCGAGGAGCACTACGTTCTCGGGTACTGGCAGATGGCCATCCGGCGGTTCTCCCGCGATCCGAAGGGAATCGCCGGCATCTTGATCATCCTCTTCGTCCTCCACGTCGCCATATTCTCGCCGTTCCTCGCGTCGGGACACAGTTTCCCCGGCGTCCCGGGGTACGTGCGGCCGGTGCAACACGCGATCCAGATGAACCTGCGCAACTTCCAGGCTCCCCCCTCCGCGGCGCACCCCCTGGGGACGGACAACTACGGACGAGACGTGCTCGACCGGCTGATTTACGGGTCCCGCGTCGCGCTTGGGATCGGGTTCGTCGCGACGCTGCTCAACATGGTGTTCGGGGGCATCCTGGGGCTGATCGGAGGGTACTTCCGCGGCGTGACGGACGCTGTCTTCATGCGCGTGCTCGAGATCATCAACTCGATCCCCTTCCTTGTGCTCGTCCTCCTCGTGCTCAGCCTGTGGCGAGGAGGCGGCATCCTCTCGCTGATGCTCGTGCTCGGCATCTTTGGGCTCCAGCCGGCACGGATCATCCGCAGCGAAGTCCTCTCCGTCCGCGAGCAGGACTTCGTCACCGCCGCGCGGGCAATCGGAGTCCCCACATGGCGGATCCTCGCGAAGTACGTCCTCCCGAACGCGATCGCCTCCCTGATCGTCGTGACGACAATGTCGATCGGTGTCAACATCATCGTCGTCGCCGGGTTGAGCTTCCTCGGGTACGGCGTGCCGCCGCCGACACCCTCCTGGGGATCGATGCTCCAAGAGGCACAGGAGTACATCCGCACCGCATGGTGGATGGCCGTCTATCCCGGCCTGTGCATCGTACTCACCGTGTTTGGGTTCAACATCCTCGGCGATAGCCTACGCGACGTCCTCGATCCAAGGCTCAAGTAGCGGGCGAAGCGCCCGTCCGGGTGCGTTGCTCACGCACGCGAGCGGCGCACCCGGATGGAGTGAATCCCGAGGCAGTTGGCGCCCAGGACATCGGTCAGACGACGATCGCCGATCATCGCCGCGTCGGCAGGTCCCCCGCCAAGCGTCTCGAGGAGCTTGAGGAAGCCTCGCCGTGCCGGCTTGCCGGCCGCGTGCACGACCGGGACCTGCCGGCGAAGCGCCTCGAACACCGGCTGATCGACGCCGCGGCGCCGGTTCGTCAACACGCCAACCGCAAAACCTTGCCCTTTGAGGGATTCGAGGAACGAAGCGATCTCGTCGGGCAGCTCGCCGAGTCCCCGCGCCCCGAGCGTGTTATCGAGATCGAAGAGGAGGACGCGCTTCCCTGAGGCCCGAAGCCGATCGTAGTCGACAGTGAAGATCGTGTCAGCCGTCTCGTTCGGTCGGAGGAAGCACATCGTCCTGGTCCCCCCGGACGAGCGTCCCGATCCTCGCCGTCCGCCGGAGCTCCGCCATCAGCTCGAGGAACTCGTCCTCCATGCCGGGGGAGACGTAGACCTTGTAGCGCGTCTCCCCATCCGCAATCCGGTACTCCCGCCGCACCGAGGCGAGCCCATCGTAGGCGCTCACGATCGCATCGAGGTAGTGGATCTCCTCTTCGGTCGTCCCCACCCAATACACGATGGCCTCGGTCATCCCCGCGCCTCCCGACAAACCCGATCGAGCGCCTTCTCGAGCACCAGCTCCGGATCGAGCCCGTCCCGCCACGCCGCGGCGACCGCCGCGAGGAGCTGCGCGCCGGCGCGCTCCTCGGCCGATGAAGACGTCTCCTCCGCGCGGCGCGCCGCCGCTTCGAGCAACCCGTCCGCTGCCAAGGCCTTCCGGGCGCGAACGAGGATCGGAAGCCTCGCTTCGACCCGATGCTCGCGCCGTTTGATGTCGTGCCATCGCCGATGGACGGACGGTAGGTCGGACGGAGCATTCTCGAAGACGTGAGGATGGCGACGGGTCAGCTTCTCCGCGAGGTGCTCGATCACGTCGCCAACCGCAAACTCCCCGCGCTCTTCCGCAATCCGGCTGTGCAGGAGGACTTGAAGGAGCACATCACCCAGCTCGAACGCGAGCGCGTCGGCATCGCCGGCATCGATCGCCGCGATCGCCTCGTACGCCTCTTCGAGCAGGTACGGCCGAAGGGATTTGTGATCCTGCATCCGGTCCCACGGACACCCCCGCGCGGGATCGCGCAAGCGCGCGATCAGCGCGACCAGGTCGTCGAAGGACCTACTCCCCATCCGGCTCCGGAGCCGTCGCTGCGTCCGAATCGCTCTCGTCGAGTTCCGCAGGCGGCTGCTCGACGCCCGCTTCGATGAGCATGGAGCGGACCTCGTCGGCGCGGTATGCGGGGTCGTCCTTTCTCACCAAGGAGAGCAGGTCAGCGGCCCGTTCGTCGCGACCTTGATCCAGGCATAACCTGGCCAGCGCGATCCTCGCGTCCTGTCCGGTCGACGAAAGGGCTCGCCCTGCGCCGGCGACCGCCTGCTCTGCGACCAGCATTTCCTCATAGAGCGTGATCTTCTCCGAGGTGTACGCCGCGTGCGCCAATCCGCGGTCGAGGTACTCCACCGCCGTCGCCGGCTCGTTGCGCCATCGGTACGCCTCGGCGATCCCTACGTACGCCTCGATCAACGCCGGATTGGCTTCCAGCACCGCCGCATACTCCCTCGTCGCCGCCGTCCACTTGTACTGCTTGCCGAGCGCCTTCGCCAGCCTCAGGCGGGTGGTCGTGTCGTCCGGAGCGAAATCGAGGATCCGTGCCGCGATCTGCTCCTTCTCCGCATCGTCCAGCGAGCGGGCGAGAGCCGAGCTGAGCTGTTCGAGCGCGTCCTCGATCTGATCGCGCGCCACGTGGACCTCAGCCAACCCCCTGTACGCGTCGACGCGGTAGGGGGACTGGACGATCACACGGCGGAACTCGTCCTCGGCATCGTCGAGGCGACCGACAAGGAGGTAGACCTGTCCCAGTTTCACGTTGACGTCAAGCGTGCCGCCGCGCTCGAGCCCCTTCTCGAACCGCGCGATCGCCGTCGCCGCGTGCTCCTCGATCTGCTGAGCCAGCACGGCAAGGCGGCCCTCCTCTTCGGGTGTCCTCTCCGCGAGCGCGAGCAGCCCATCGCGCTCGCTCACCGCGCTTTGCAGCCGAGCATGAGCGAGCTCCCCCTCGGCGATCTGCATCCGCACGTTGCCCGGATCGATCTCCGCGATCTTGCGCAGCGTCTCCTCTGCCTCTCCCAAGTACCCGATCGCGAGGTAGGCGGTCACGAGCTTCGTCATGATCGTGACGTCGTTTGGGCGAAGCGCGAGCGCCTGTTCATACCGCTGCACCGCCTGCATCGACGCGCCTTGACGCATTGCGAGATCGCCGGATGCGATGTACGTCGGAACGTGATCCGGCGTCTTGTAGATCACTTCCTGGAAGTGCTCCTCCGCGGTGAAGACATCCCCACGTTCCATCAAGAGCTTGCCCAGAAGGTAGCGCGCCGAAGCGCTGTCCGGGTCGAGCATCAGCACCCGATTGACGAAGTCCTCGTCCGCGTTCACCTCTTCAAGGGCGACCAGGTACTTCGCGAGGGCCGCGTTCTCGTACGCCTCCTGCTCGCGGAGGAGATCCTCCATCTGCGCTTGCTCCTCTTCGGTCGGCTCCTCAATATCGAGGAGCGGATCGCGCTCTCCGGCCTTCCGTACGGCGAGCGCTTCGTAGACGCGGCCGATGTAGTACGGCAGGTAGGGGTCGTTCACCTCGCCGCTTTGCTCCAGCCGCTCGAACGCCGCCAGGCCGGCCTCGAGGTCCTCCTGTTGGAGGATGTAGGCTTCAGCAAGCGCCAGGGTGATCTCGATGTCGCTCGATTCGTACAGCGCATCGTACCATTCCTCGAAGCGGCGGGACGTCTCCTCGTTTACGAAGTCCTCTCGGACCTGTTCTTGCACCTCGGCCAGCGTCGGCGTGTGGGCCTCGCGCCGTTCCGTCACGAGGATGATGTGGTGCCCGAACTGCGTCTCGACCGGCTCGGAGAGCTCGCCCACCTGGAGCGCAAACGCGGCCTCCTCAAACGCCGAGACCATCTCCCCGCGGCCGAACCACCCCAGATCTCCGCCGTTGTCGCGCGTGCCGACGTCCTCGGAGTACTCCTTCGCCAACTCGGCGAAGCCCTCGCCGCCTTCGAGCCGCTCGCGGATCGTACGGGCCGTCTCGGCCTCTACGGTGAGGATGTGGGACGCGCGGATCTCCTCTGCGACGTCGTACTGCGCGATGTGCGCCTCGAAGTAGGCCAGGAGCTCATCCTCCGACGGCTCGACGACGCCGACGACCTCCTGGCGCAGCGCGGCGTTGCGCAGCTGCGTCTCGATGTCCTGTCGCAGCGACTGCTGGAAGTCGGCCAACGTCCGGCCCTGGCTCACAAGGTAGTTCGCCAGCGTCGCTTCATCGATGCCGTTGCGTGCCAGGAGATCCTGGTACTCCGCCGCGTAGGTCTGATCCACCGTGCGTTCGTCGACGCGAATGCGCCGCTCCGCCGCCGCCTGGCTGTAGAGAGCCTGCTGGATCAAGCCCCTCAGCGAGTCCGCCTGGAGCTGGAGAATCATCAGTGCCCCGCTCGCCCCCGCGAACAGCTTGTTCGGATCTTCTCCGATCTGCTGGTAATAGGCGTAATACTGGTTGACGACGTTGCCGAGGGCGTTCGCGGCGACCTCCTTCGAGATCCGCTCCCCGTTCACCGATGCCGCGTAGCTCGGACCGCCGTCGGACGCCGGGCCGCGGCGGAAGAGCCCGACCTGATCGAGCGAGATCAGCCCAACCCCGCCGATGAAGAACGAAAGGACGACCAGCCAGATGATCTTTTTCTGATGACGCTTCAGGAATCCGGGCATCGCGTTCAGTCACTCCCTTGAATGCAGTCTTGCGCTTCGTCGGATGGTACCGACCGCTCGGGAGGTGGACAACCCCCCCGAGCCCCTACGCGTCCACCGGCGCGGCGGCCCCTTCGAGCGCCACCGCCTCGCAGTGGACACCGTGCCGAGATCGCACGGAGAACCGGATCGCCGTGCGCTCCTCATCCGGGGCCACGCGGAGGTTCGCGAAGCGCGGCACGCAGTACAGGTCGATCCCGCTCGCCGCGACGTACCCTCGCGCGATGGCGATCGCCTTCACCGCTTGGTTGACGGCGCGAGGCCCGATCACATCGATCTCGATCTCGCCGCCTTCCCGGATTCCGTTCGCGACCGCCCCGGCCACCGCCCCGGGATCGGAGGTGGAGGAGACCTTCAACGTTCGCATGCCATGTATCCTCTCACTTCGCGCTCTCGGAGAATTGGGTCTGCCGGATCACGTTGACCTTGATCTCGCCGGGGTAGTTCAGCTCTTCCTCAATCGCTCGCGCGATGTCATATGCGAGCTTCGCCGAGACCTCGTCGCTCGCCCGGTCCGGATGGACCATGACGCGGACCTCTCTGCCGGCCTGGATCGCGTACGCCTCGTGGACCGCCGGGAACGACCGGCAAAGGTCTTCGAGGTCCCGCAGCCGCTGCACGTACCGTTCGTAGGTCTCCTGTCGCGCGCCGGGCCTGGCCGCAGAGAGCGTGTCCGCCGCCTGAATCAAGACGTCGAGAATCCCCTTCGGCTCGACGTCCTCGTGATGCGCCGCAATCGCCTGCACGACGACGGGCCCCTCCCCGTAACGCCGCGCCAGATCGGCGCTGATCAGCGCGTGCGGTCCGTCGACCTCATGATCGACCGCCTTGCCGATGTCGTGCAGCAGCCCGGCCCGCACCGCCAACGTGGCGTCCGCGCCCAGCTCGTTGGCGAGGACCTTCGCGATCCCGCTGACCTCCAACGAATGCGCCAGCTGGTTCTGTCCGTAGCTCGTCCGATAACGAAGGCGGCCCAAAAGCGACGCCAGCTCCGGATGGAGCTCGATCCCCAGATCGAACGCCGCCTTGCGTCCCTCTTCCTTGATCCGTTCCGCCAGACGCGCTTGGGCCCGCTGTACCTTCTCCTCGATCTGCGCCGGGTGGATGCGCCCGTCTTCGATCAGCCGGGTCAACGCAATCCGCGCCACTTCGCGCCGCAAAGGGTGGAAGCACGACAGGACGACCATCTCCGGCGTATCGTCGACCAGCAGCTCCACGCCGGTCAGCGCTTCGAACGTCTTGATGTTCCTCCCCTCGCGTCCGATGATCCTGCCCTTGAACTCCTCCGAGGGGAGCGGCACCGAACTCACCGTATTCTCTTCCACATACTCCGCGGCGTAGCGCTGCACCGCGGTGGCGAGGATATGCGCCGCCCGCTGCTCCGCATCCTCGCGGGCTCGCCGCTCCGCCTCCTCGATCTTGCGCGAGAAGAACCGCTGCGATTCCGTCTCGACGACCTTGAGCAGGTTCTCCTGCGCTTCCTTCCTCGTCCACCCGGCCATCCGCTCCATCTGGCCCTTGCTCTCCTCGAGGAGTCTCGCGCCTTCGTCCTTGAGCTTGAGAAGCTCCTCCTCATCCTCCCGCAGAGAATCCTCGATCTTCTCGAGATAGGCCGACTTCTCGCTCAGTCGGTCCTCCCGCTTGCGGGTCCGCTCCTCGGCCCGCGTGATCTCCTCTTCTCGCCGCTTCAGGCGCTCCTCGACCTCCTCGCGGAAGCCCTCGACCTCCTGGCGCGCCTCGACAAGCGTGCGCTGCCTCAGCCGCTCGGCTTCTTCCTGCGCCGACGCGAGGATCTCCCTCTCCTTCCGCCTCCGCGGGACGATCCCAATCAGAACGCCGATCGCGATTGCAGCTGCAAGGCTCATCCCCCAGCCGATGTACTCGATCAACGCGTTTCACGCTCCTTGAAGGTCCATCTGCTACGCATTATACCCGCTTGTCTCCCACAACATGGAGGGCGGCAGGCAGGAAGAGCAGGCTGAACAGCAGGGCGAATCCGAGCCCGAGGAGAGCCGACGCGCCGAGCATCCGCAACCCCGGCGTCCGCGCGAGGAGGAGGCTGCCGAAGACGAGCATCGTCGTCATCGAGGTGACGGTCACCGAGACGGCGGTCGTCCCGACGCCGCGCTCGATCGCGCCCGCCCCTCGAGCGCGCCGCTCCTCGATCACGCGGTGCACGATGTGGATGCCGTTGTCGACCCCGATCCCGATCAAGAGCGGCGAGATGGTGATCGACAGAAAGTTGAAGTCCATCTCGAAAAGCCTCATCCCGCCGAGCATCCAGACGTACCCGAGCGCGAGCGGGGCCCCGGCGATCAGCGCCCGCAGCCATCCCCCCATGCTCAGACGCAGAAGGAGCACGATCAAGACCACCGCGATTCCCGTGGACATGTAGAAATCGCTCTTCATGTAGACCTCAAGCTGCTGGATCACCATCGGCATTCCGAAGTAGTCCTCCGCCAGCGACGCGGCGAACCGGTTGAAGTCTTCGAGATTCCCCGCCTCGAGGACGCTCTGATGAACACGGACCTGGATGACGAACCGACCGTCGGGGGTCAGGTACCGCGTCCGGATCCCCTCGGGGTACGCGAGGAGGATATCGCGGAGCAGCTTCTCCACCGGAGGGAGGTCTCGGAGTTCGGCAAGGTTCGTCTCCAGCTCCACCAACGCCGTCTGGAGATCGCGCAGCTCCGCGGTCCTCGACTCGACGTCCAGTTCCGCGAGACCAAGCTGGATGGCGCGCAGCTGCGACAGCACATCACGGCTCGCGAGCGCGAGGTCCACCTCGCCGTTCATCGAGGCGGCGAACTGGACGAGCCCGAACTGCGCGAGCAACGACCGAATCTCCACCGACGCGGCGGCGCGCTCCTCGAAGCTCCTGCGCACGGCATCGAGTTGGCGGACGTACGCCTCGAGATCCAAGCTCTTCAACACCTGCTGTTGCTCCGTGAGGTCGACCGGCAGGAGGGCCGCCGCCGAGTCGATCGATCCGACCAGCGGATGATCCGGCAGGCGCTCGACGATCGAGCGAAGCTCCTTCTCCGTCGAAGCGAAAAACGTGTAGGAGTTCCCGATCCCGGTGGGGATGAGCGAGATGCTGTCGAGTATCTCGTCCATAACCCCTTGGGACTCGACCTGCGGGACGAGGTCCTGACTCGAGAAGACGAAGGAGGTCCGCGCGGCCTGGAACACGACGAAGAAGGAGAGCACGAGCACGATCACGAAGACCGCGCGGGCTCGCCCGGTCATGTGCCCGTAGAAACCGGCCAGCCGCGCGGCGTAGCTTGAAATGTTGTCTTTGCGGCTCCCCGGCAGCAGGAAGTGCGAGAGCGTGATCAACGCCGGCAACAGGAACAGCGTGCAGAAGAAGGCGATCAGGACACCGACGCTCGAAATCACCCCCATCTCGAACAGCGCGCGGGAGTGGGATGTCAACAGGCCGACGAAGACCAGCGCGGTCGTGACCGCGGCGTAGAACGAGGCCTCCCCCTTGTGGAGGACCGCCGCGTACAGCGCTCGGTTGAGAGACCTGCCGCTGCCCCTCTCCTCGGAGTACCGCGCGACGATGTGGATCGCGTAGTCGATTCCAAGGCCCAGGACGAGCGCCGGGAGGAGCGTCGTCACCATGTTGAAGCCGCCGACCGCAAACCGCGCCCAGCACATTGTCAGCACGACGCTGACCAGAAGCGGGATCACCGCCACCACGCTGTAGAAGAGCGAGCCGAACGCAACCAAGAAGATGAGAAAGACGCCGATCGATGAGATGATGGTCGTTCGGAGCATGTCGGCGTTGATGACGGCGTTCGTCTGTGCATTGAACGCATACGCACCCGCGACGCCGACCTCAACACCGAGCGACGCCGGGTCGGCGCGTCGGATGCCCTCTTCCACCTTCCGCGTCACCAGCTCCGAGTACTCCACCCCGCGCTGCGACGGGTACTGAGGTTGCACAGTCATGAGCAGCCGGGTCCGATCGGCCGAGAACAGCGCGGTGAGCGGTCGCGGCGGCAACTCCCCCGTCGGCGCAAACAGCCGCGACAGCGATCGAATCGCGCTCGTCGCCTCGGGGACCGAGGACAGGCCGCCGAGCACGTCGAGCACGCCGGCGTTGAGGGCCGAGAAGTCCTCAAGCTGCGCGGCGATCGCCGCGCTCGACATCCCGCTCGCCCCGCCGAGCGCCCCGCTGTAGAGGGAGTCGGTGAAACCCTGCCGGATGCCGGAGTAGACCTCGCCGAGCGTCGTGCCGGAAATCGTCGCGGTGCGCCCCTCGTCCGCCGCCAGCTCCCGCGCGAGCTGGATGCTCTCCTGGATCCGCGCGAGCTCTTCTGGCGTCAGCCCGAACAGGTGAACGTACTGCTCCGGAATCTCCGGTGAGAGGTCCTGCAGATACTTGACTTCGACGAACTCGGGATCATCGAGCAGCTCCTCGCCGATCCGCTCCGCCGCGTCGAGCAGCTTCCGCTCGCGGTCCGCCTGCGCCGACGGCAGCTCCCCGGTCAACGTCAGCAGGAGCCCGACGAAGTTCGACTGGGCGAAGTACTGCTCGTTCTCCCGATACGCATCGATCAACGGATCATTCCGCGGCAATAGGTCGAACAGGGAACTGCGAAGCGGGATGTCCCGCGCGAAGAACACCCCGGCGCCGGTCAGCAGGAGGGTCACCGCGAGGACCCACCAGGCACGGTAGCGACCGATGCGGAACACGCCGCCCAGGAGCCGCTCCTTCAGGGGTTTCATCGTCTGAGGGGACGCTCGATCACGCCGCTTCCCGCGATTCGGAGGGGCTGGTCACCGAGATGTCGTATCCGACGAGCTTCGCCGTCAAGCGCACGTTCTGCCCTCCACGCCCGATCGCAAGGGAGAGTTCGTCGTCCGGCACGAGCACCTTCGCCGTCCGATGCGCCTCATCGAGCTCGACGGAGAGGACGGACGCCGGTTCGAGCCCGTTTTTCATCAACTGGACTATATCATCGCTCCAACGAATGAGATCGATCTTCTCTCCGGAGAGCTCCCGCGTAACGACCCGGACGCGCGCCCCGCCTGCTCCGACGCAGGTTCCCACCGGATCGACGTTCCGATCGAGCGATTCGACGGCGACCTTCGTCCGCCGCCCCGCCTCGCGCGCGATCTTGCGGATGACCAAGGTGCCCTCGTCGATCTCGGGCACCTCGAGCCGCAGCAGTTGCGCGACGAACTCCGGCGCCGCCCGCGACAGGAGGATCCGCGGATCTCCTTGCGTCTCCTCGACGCTCACCAAGTAGCAGCGGAGCCGCTGACCGGCATGATACCGCTCGCCGGGAATCCGCTCGGCGTCGGGGAGGATCGCCTCCGCCTCGCCGAGGTTCACCCACACATCCTTCCCCTCGAACCGGTGGATCGATCCGCTGATCAGCTCGCCGACCCGATGAACGTACAGGTCGTGCACGATCTCCCGACGTCGCTGGACGATCTCAAGCCGGATCGTCTCTTCCGCCTTCTTCGTCGCGATCCGCCCGAACTTGGCGAGCTCGATCCGCTCCCCTTCGATGAAGATGTCGCCCGAGTGCTGGTCGATCTCGACCGCGACGTCCTTCTCGGTGTGATGCTCCTCCTGGTAGGCAACAGCCAAGCCCTTTCGAATCGCGTTGTAGAGGTCCTCGCGCGGGATCCCTTTCTCCTTCGCCATCTCTTCCAGCGCTTCGATGAACTCGATATTCATGCCGTCGGCCCTACCTTCGAGGCCTTCCCGACCTCGCCAAGTTCCCACCAAAAGCAATGTCGCCAAGAGAGGCGACAGAGCACCCTTCCGATTCCATCGCGATGCCGTATTATACGGCGTCTTCCCGATCCCGACAAACAGGACTCGTCCAAGATGGAACAAGCTGTGTGGATCATCGAGCCCGCGCAAGCGGGTGAGCGCCTCGACCGCTTCCTCGCCGAAGCCCGTCCGGAGAGATCGCGCACCGACATCCAGCGCGACATCCGCGCTGGCGAGGTTTCCGTTTCAGGAGAGATCGCGCGCCAGCCCTCCCGCCGCCTCCGCGCGAACGACCGCGTGGCGTGGAGCATCCACCCCCGCGCACCGCTCGTGCCCCGCCCGGTCGCGCTGTCGCTGTTGTACGAGGACGACCACCTGCTCGTCCTCGACAAGCCCTCCGGGCTCGTTGTCCACCCCGGCGCGGGGACGGTGGAGCCGACGCTCGTGGAGGGGCTCCTCTGCGACCGATCCCTTCCGGAGAGCGACGATCCCGCACGTCCGGGGCTGGTCCACCGGCTGGACAAGGACACCAGCGGGCTGCTTGTCGTCGCCAAGACGCCTGCCGCGTTGACCGACCTCCGAGCGCAGTTCGCCGCTCGCACAGTCGCGAAGGGGTACCTCGCCGTCGTCGACGGCGTCGTCCTCGAAGACGAGGGGATGGTCGACGCGCCAATCGGACGGGATCCCGCCCGCCCGCGGCGAATGGCGGTGCGCGGCGACGGCCGTGCCGCGCAGACGGAGTTCCGCGTCCTGCGCCGGCTCGAGCAGTCAACGCTCGTCCTTGCCCATCCCCGCACCGGGAGGACGCACCAAATACGGCTCCACCTACGCTTCGCCGGACACCCCATCGTTGGCGATCCGCTCTACGGGACCCCGAGCCGGCCGCCCGCGACGCGGCTCCTCCTCCACGCCTGGAGACTCTCCCTCCGCCATCCCGCGACGGGCGAGCCGATGCGCTTCCAAGCCCCCGTGCCGTCGGGATTCCCCGAGTACCCGTTCGACATCCTCCCTTGGGAGGGCGGAGGGAACGAGGACCCTTCCCCTCTTGCGCATAGCCCGGTCGCAGGCCCGCCGTGACGTCCCGCTCTACCGGGTCCGCGCCAGCCTGATCCCCGACACCACGTAGTCGGCCATCGCGGCGAACGTCAACCCGATCGCAGCGTAGAGGATCTCCTTCCCCCCCGGCCAGCGAACGAGCAGGAATGCAATCGCGATGAATGACAGCCCCGCCGCGGCCTTTCCGAGGACGCGGGAGCCCTGCACGACATCCCGACGGAGACGCAGCGCAACCGCCCCGACCGCAAGCGCGACCTGCGGCGCCAGGAACAGCGCGAGCGCCCAGACGGGGATATCCCCCAGGGCGCAGAGCGTCAGCAGGACCGATCCATAGAGCGCCTTGTCGACGATCGGATCGAGCGCCTTGCCCAGCCGCGTCACCTCGTTGCGGGCGCGCGCGACCCATCCGTCGATCGGATCAGTCGCGCAGGCGAAGCCGAACAGCCACCAAGCGGCCCACCGATGGCCGGTCGCGAGCAGGATGACGACCGGAACGATCGCCGCCGCTCGCGCCAACGTGACCCCGTTCGCAATCGACATGATCGGATCATAAGACCCACCCTCCCCGCGGACAACCGCCCTCGTGGACGGGCCTTCCCGCGGCCGCTATAATCCCCGCACGACGAGGAAAGGGGGATCCGAACATGCGTAAGCGCGTCATCATCATGGGGGCCGCCGGGCGCGATTTCCACAACTTCAACACGTACTTCCGCGACGACGAAGACTACGAAGTCGTCGCGTTCACCGCGACCCAGATCCCGGACATCGAAGGGCGCACTTATCCTCCTGCGCTGTCGGGGAAGCTCTACCCGGCGGGGATCCCCATCTACTCAGAGGATCGGCTTCCCGAGCTCATCCTCGACGAACGGATCGACATCGTTGTCTTCGGCTACAG
>Ga0068714_10003987_pt1 | contig 16942 bp, 15 predicted proteins | sample MTBNYHSulfiMetaG_FD_62988 | JGI IMG/M metagenome (GOLD analysis project Ga0068714, IMG submission 62988) | Enrichment culture microbial communities from rom New York Harbor, USA that are MTBE-degrading - MTBE-NYH (New York Harbor Sulfidogenic)... | ecosystem: Environmental > Aquatic > Marine >...
CCGACGAAACATATGGTGCTTATTTGATCCCGGAAAGGTAAGGTATACATCGGCCCCTCAGCTACAATTAACCTTTAACTTCAACTAGTTATAACCGGACACCAGTGACGACGAGGGCGGCCATGCGGGGATCTCCTCCGGCCATAACCGTCATGTTCATACAGAGGGGAACCAGCAGGACCGTTGCCCCCACATTGGAAATCACAAGAGTGAAAAAGGACGTCATAATGCCCACAACGGCAAGAAGGACGATGGGCGTGGGATGACCGATTAACTCGAGGACATTATGAGCTATGAAGGCCGCTGTACCGGATTTTTCAAAGGCAATTCCGAGGGGTATCAGTCCGGCCAGCAAAAAGACGGTCATCCAGTCTACAGAGCGGTATGCTTCGTCAATGGAAAGAACGCCCGTGATAATCATTCCCAACGCCCCGGACATGAGGGCAACGGAAAGCTGAACCTTAAAAAAGATGATCTGAAGCAGGGCTATCCCGAGCCAGGCCACAGCCAGCTTGGCTTTATGGGGACGCATAATTTCACCCTCAAGAGGCGTGGCAAAGGTGAGCGATCTAGGTTGCGGGCGGTTTTTCAAAATGTGGAACCTCTCCCAGGGGCCCTGCAGCAACAGGGTATCGCCCATCTGGAGTCGAATATTGGTCAGCCCGCTGTAGAAGATCTTGCGACCCTTAGACAAGGCCACAGGATTGACCCCATAGAGATCTTTGAAATGAATTTCGCTCATGGATTTTCCGACGAGTTCCGACCGGGGGGAAACGATGGTCTCCGCCATTCCGGCATTGGTCCTGGAAAGGTCGTCCGCGAAAACCTCCGGGCTTGCCTTGACCTGCCATCCGTATTCATTGGCAAGCCTTCTGATATTTTCCTCTCTCCCAACCACTGCAAGATCGTCCCCTGCAGAGATTTTGTTGTGGCTTCGCGGGACAAAACTCTTTTCTCTTTTTGCAGAAAAGCTGATTGCAACAATAGTAACCAGAAACTTGGTTCGGATATTCAGCTCTTCCAACGTCTTGGAATCTTTAAAATCATCCGGAACATGCAGTTCAAAAAGGGTTCCCAGGGCCCGGTATTCTTCCATGAGGGAAGCTGTAACCCCTTTATCCGCATCTCCTCCCGCAGAGGGTAAGATCAATTTACCAAAAAGGGTAAAGTAGAGAATAGCACTGGCCAGAAGGCATATGCCGATCGGAGTCTGTGTGAACAGTCCGAAGGGCTCCAGTTTTTCCCCACCAAGGACCATGAGGTCGTTTAACAGAATGGTAGGGCTGGCGCCCACCAGGGTAATGGTACCTCCTATAATGGCGCAGAAGCCCATGGGCATAAGAATTCGGGATACAGGAATTTCCATTCTCTTGGCAATACGCTGGGCCGCAGGCAGGAAGAGAGCGGCGGCTCCGATATTTTGCATCATGCTGGAGATCAATCCCACGGTACCGGAAATCAAGGTAATCACCCGTTTCTCACTTCGACCCGCCAGTCTTATGATAGGGCCGGCCACCTGGTTCATTACCCCCGTCTTATCGAGGCCTGCTCCGATAATAATGACGGCAATGATGGAAACCACTGCATTACTGCTCAGACCGACGAAAGCCTCTTTGGGTGAAATGAGGCCGATAAGAGGGAGCAGGACCATCATGATGATGCCCACGACATCCACCCGGACCCACTCGAAGATAAATAGAACAATAACAAAAGCAAGTACTGTCATCGTCAACAGCATTTCAGATGTCATCTGGTATACTCCTTTCCGTTCAACACGAGGCTCAGATCCAATCTGATGACATTCGATTACTCTTCGCGGTCTCCCTTTCCTTTTCTGAACCAGAAACACAAAGAAAATGTTAAGAGAATCAACGCCAAGGAATATATGAAGTGGGCATTCATTTTGTCCTCCTTAATACAACATGATGAATAAAAGAAAATTCCCCCTGTGTCTTATCGAGACCATGGGGGATTCATCTGTGATAAAATCCGTGAATCGACAGACTTCAAAACAAAGCCGCGCATTGGTGAACAGCAAAGGGAAAAGGCCCTACATCATTGAATAGACGAAAATTTCGTTTCTCAGCCGTTCACCTTCCTCCGCCCTGTTGGATACACGCTCCTCCTCAGCCTCCGAAACCACAAACTCAATGTCTCGGAACTTCTGAGTGATCGCCTCAAGGGCTTCATTCGGTTCGCAAAATTCGACTATATGAGAAAACGAAATACCCATTTTTTCGGCCTCTATCCGAAATGCTCTGACATTTTCTTCCGAGAGATTTCGAAATTCCTCGCAAAGTTTGTTTCCTGAAGATGAAAATAATTTAAAAGTCTGAGAAGAAAGCGGAGCTGTGTTGAGAGCCAAAATCTGATAAGACATTCTCTGCGCCATCTCCAAAGCATAATCGATGATCTCTCTGGAAAAATCGCTTTCTCGTCCAATAACGAGCAGCTTTGGAGGTGCGACTTCACGACTTTCCTTTTTTGCGATCAGCCCTCTAGCCTGCTCTTGCTGGCCTGCTTCGGCCATCGTAAGCGCCTCGTGGTAGCGATCCGACTTCTCGGTAATATTTCTTAACCTGCCGGTTATTTTCCCAAACAACCCCGTCATCTCTTGACGCCTCCTTTTGGACTTCTTGAGTGAACGCACCGGTCATCAACCCCTCATCATCACAAGAGGGGTGGGTAAGTTCTCTCTGATTTCACTTAAAAGCCTTTTCTTCATACTCCCAGGTGAGAGGTCGCCGGCCTCTTCCTTGGGAAGGTCATAGATCGTGAGTACGATATCCCGATGCTCCTTCGTGTAGTTCAGGACTTCTTCGCCGGGGTTTCCCGATTTCATGGTCAAATGGCAAGGAACTCCGGTCCTTTCCGACTCCGGCAGGAGGGTGTTGATGTTTTTCAGGGCTCGGGCTTCAATTTCTTTAGCCAGTTCATGTTCACCGGCCTCAGCAAAGGTGGCCGCAGTCATGGTTCTTTCAATGTATCCCTTGGCGCGATGGGATCCTTCCCGCACCCTTCTCAGGTATTCGCGATAATGTTTCGGCCTGATGATTTGAAGGATATCCAGTTCCGCCGTTATGCGTTCACAAAGTTCCACCGCATAACTGAATACGTTCTTGCTGGGGGTGATCCCGCCGATGGCCAGAAGGACTTTTTTCATTTTTGGATTTCCTTTGGTTCGAAATGATGAAACCTTCTCAGGCTCTTAGCACGGGTCGGTTGTCTTCCCTCTTGCAAATTCTCCTGTGGACCCGCTTGAGATTCTTCTTACCGGGTGTCTCATTCATGACTTCCAGGGCCATGTCGCGCTCTCCGGCTTCGGCGAAGGTGATGGCCACCATCCATTGATCCAGCCTGTGAATCTTGTCTTTGATTTTGAACATCTTCGATTGCCTCCTTTGCTGGTATGTGGCTTCATAATTAAGCAAGTTCCATGCCGTTGTTCTGATATAGGATGTATCCTATTGATATAACTTTATTTATTACTGAAAAAGGGACCGCGAAGCAGTACGTCAAAAACGTTACAATATGCAATAGATCAAGGGTATTAGAGCTAATTATTAGTAATATAAATAAGTTGTACACTATTACAGAAACGGAGGAAGTGTTGCTGATTGTAACGGTAGTTTCGTGTTCACGGCAACTGACGTGGAGGCGGGCAAGAGAATCTAATGCGTTGAGATTCATCACTAAGAACGGTATAGTTCTGAACAGCCTGGAAGGAGTTAACCGTGCAGATATTCAAGAAAAGCGAAAAGATCGACACACTTACCGAGATAGATGAACTGAAGGAAACGGTACGGCACGCCCATATGCCCGAATATGTGGAGAAGGCCGCACTGACTGAGGTTGGAAGAATTTCCAAGATGGGTCCTTCTTCGGCTGAGTACACCATTGGGATGAACTACATCGACTATCTGATCAGCCTTCCTTGGAATCGGTTGACAGAAGACGTTTTGGATCTGAAGAGTACCGAGTCCATCCTCGAAGAAGAGCACTACGGCCTGTCCGAAATCAAAGATCGAATCCAGGAATACTTAGCCGTCAGAATCTTGAAGGCTTCCCGTAAGTACCGGATGTTGGTGGTGGATGATGAAAAAATGACGAGAATGAACCTGGAGCACGTCCTGACAAAGGACGGCTATCTCGTTTCTACCGCGGCCGATGGGACCGAAGCTTTCGATCTTCTGGAGAAAAGCAGCTTTGATGTCATCTTAACCGATCTGAAAATGGAGAAGATAGACGGCATGGGGGTCTTGGAGAAGGCCAAAGCCCTCAACCCGGATACGGAAGTCATTATCATCACGGGCTATGCCACGGTTCCCACGGCTGTCGAGGCCATGAAGAAGGGCTCCTATCATTTCCTTGCCAAGCCCCTTAAATTGGATGAGATTCGGTCCGCCGTCCGAAACGCCCTGTCGAAAAAGAATGTCCAGTTAACTTCAAGAGGGCCGGTCTTATGTTTTGTCGGTCCGCCGGGGACCGGGAAAACGTCTTTGGGCATGTCGATCGCCCGAAGCCTCCAGCGCAAATTCATTCGCATCTCTTTAGCCGGCATGAAAGACGAAGCGGAGATCAGAGGACATCGCCGCAGTTACGTGGGCGCCTTGCCCGGGCGTATCATCCAGGAAATAAGGCGGATCGAAACAAGGAACCCGGTCTTTATGCTGGATGAACTGGATAAGATCGGACAGGACTTCAAAGGTGATCCGGCCGCCGCCCTGCTGGAGCTTCTGGATCCCGAACAGAATACGCATTTCGTGGATCATTATCTGGACGTGCCTTTTGATCTGTCAAAAGTCATGTTTCTTGCCACGGCCAACACCATTGATCCCATACCGGGTCCGCTCCTGGACCGGCTGGAGGTCTTGAGACTTTCCGGGTACACCGATCAGGAGAAGGAACAGATCGCTTTCAGGTATCTTATTCCCAGAGAGATGGATGAGGCCGGACTCGCAGAACACTCGGTGCGGTTTACTTCGGATGCCGTTCATAAGATCATCAGGGAGTACACAAGGGAAGCAGGTCTGCGGAACCTCCAGAGGCAGATCGCGTCTGTCTGCCGGAAAATGGCCCTGGACATTCTAAGCCGGGGTGAGAAAGAAGAAACCACCCTCATTACCCCTGAACTTGTGGAAACGCTACTTGGTCCCAGAAAATTCTATTTTGAGGTGGCGGAGGCCAAGGAAAGGATAGGTGTCACAACGGGATTAGCATGGACGGAGGCGGGTGGGGAGATCTTGTTTGTTGAAGCCACAAAAATGAAAGGGAAGAATCGTCTTATCTTGACGGGCTCCCTAGGCGACGTGATGAAGGAATCCGCACAGGCTGCGGTAAGTTACATTCGTAGTCATACGGATTTGTTCGATATTCCAGAAGATTTTTTCGAAAATCACGATATCCACATCCACGTTCCCGCCGGCGCCATACCGAAAGACGGCCCTTCGGCAGGCGTTACCATTGCCATTTCACTCATTTCGCTGTTGACGGATCGTCCGAGCAGGCGAGATACGGCATTGACCGGAGAATTGACGTTGACGGGCAGAATACTTCCCGTGGGCGGAGTGAAAGAAAAGCTTCTGGCCGCCCATCGAGCCGGGGTGAAATCAGTGGTTTTCCCCGCCAAGAACGAGGTGGACCTGAAAGAAATACCGGATGATATCAAACGAGAGTTGACCATCATTACCGCGGACGAATTGGGAAAAATCGTCGACCTGGTGCTCATTCCGAAACACTTCTGAAATTTTTTCTTCTGAGGGCTCGCGTTGCGCCACACGGCTGTCTCAGCGGAGATTGTCGCGCATACCTGCACAGACTCGCATTGTTTGGAACCTGCCAAAGGATCCCGCCTTGTCTTCACACAAATGCCGCTTCGTGAAGTTTCGGTGTTAGGACGGGAGCACCAGCAGTAGAAAAACGAACCCGAAGAGCCCCACCGTTTCCACGATGCCCATAGCTATGATCATGAAGACCAACCCCTTTCCTTCACCCTCGGAAAGGGCCCGGCAGGCGCCGGCGCCGATAAGACCCTGTATCCAGGCACTGGAAAACTCGGCCAGCCCACCGGCAAGCCCTATGCCTAAAAGCGTGCCGGCTTGTTGAGCCGTAACAGGATTTTCTCCGGTAATGAGGGGAGCCAGACCGACCAGCATGAGAATGAATCCGTAGATGGTTTGCGAAAGGGGCATTCCTATCAAGATGATGTAGGAAAAATTAAGCGCTTTTCCCGCCTTGGCTTCTTTTGCCCAGGCTCCGGCGGCAGCTCGTCCCACAGCTCCAATCCCCAGGGCGCTTCCAACGGTGGCGCCTGCCAGGACCAGTCCCATGGACAGTTGTCCTACAAATTCCATTGACGTCATGATGTTTCCTTTTCAGAGATGATCGTATTTTCCGTCGAGAAAGGCCGGTACGCATAGCCGCTCCATTGCACGCCGACGTTGTTCGAAAACTCGAGCATGTTCAGCCGTATGCCGTGAGCAAAAATCGCAATCGTCGCGAGCCCGATATTGAGTCCATGTCCGAAGATCAAGATGGGTACCGCTGCGAACCAGGTCGCCTCCCGGGCTATCTGGACACTCAAGGCGTTGAACGCCGAAGCGATATAGTAGCTTGCGAGGCCCACGGCAAACAGGCGGACATAGCTCATGGTATCGCTGAATGTGCTCAAGAGTGGAAGCAGAGAAGAAGCAAAACCGATCAACAGCCGTTTCGCCACGTTTCCGGATGGTCTACCGAACCAGGAAGACAGGAAAACGGCCGCTGCGAGAACCCACCATACGGCGGAAGGTATACGACTTACTCCGATAAACAGCAAATGCCATATCACCACCAGCATGTCAGCGAGGGCAACGACCCATCCGAGTTCAGCAAGCGCCCGCTGATCCGGGATGAGGTCCGCCATTCTGCGAAGTCGCGCCAGGATAAGATGAAGACAGCCGATAACAAGTGATATTTTGATAATGAGAAATCTCGCCGCCTCCGGATCCGGTCTCCACAAGGGAGCGGCCCGCCGCATCAGATCCGCGGCCCGGATGTGTAATCCGGCTGTCGGGAACAGCGCGTGAGCAGCAGCTTCACCCCGGCCTTCCAAAGCCGCCTCCGGCCCTCCTGATCCGGCCAGAGTTTCCGGTGTGACGCCAAAGTAATTTGCCGTGAGGATTCCCCACAAAAACGTCACCAGTCCGAAGATGATCACCATCTGCGCTTTGGGCCGGCCTGCCGTCCGGGACAACCTGCGGTAGAAAACGATACCGGATAGAGAAATCAAGAAGCCGTAGCCTGCATCACCGATCAGCATGGCCGCAAAAACGGGAAGGGCCAGCATAAAAAAGGGAGACAGGTCCATCTCGCGATATCCCGGAAGTGTGCCCAGTATGTCGAACAGTCCCATCATCGGTCTGGCCCAGAAGGGATATCGAATCATGGTCGGTGGTGTTTCGTCTTCTCCTGCGGGCCTTATATGAACGGCGGCAGGGATCCCATAGGAGACCAAGCGGGACTCGGTCTTATCGGCCTTTTCGGATGGTAACCATCCCTGCACCGCATAGAGTTCACCCTGGCTGAGCCCGCTTCGTAGCGCCGTGACGTAAGCGACCTCCGAGGCCAAACGCGTGCGCTCTGCGTGAAGTGCCTCCATCAGCTCGGAAAGCTCGGAGAGCCGGTGGAAGCTCCGTTTCAGCTCCGCGTCGATTTCGGCCGCCTCTGCGAGAACCGACGGCCGGTCCAGCGTTGGAAGGGGGACCGGATGAGCGCCTTCGGGCATTTCGAATTGTTCGCCGCGGTCGATGACCGCCATCAATGCCCTTTTTCCGGGCAGCGTAGAGAGCACTTCCGCGCATTCGGCCCGAATCTTCTCGACGTCTTCGCGGGGAACCGAGAAAAACCGGACCTCGACGCCGCTCTCACGAAGATCCTCGAGTTGGTCCAGCCGGACGTTGCCCCAGATCGCCGACGCTTCCAACCGGCGATGCAGATCGGCCAGACGATTCTGACCGTTCTTTATGGTCTTCTGAATTTCAATCGTTTCGTGGGCGGCATCGAGCGGTCTCTTGGAAGCGATTTTCTTTGAAGGTCCGAAGGGTGAAAGGATCCGGATCGCGCGATCGAGGTCGGATATCGCTTTCAGCGTCTCTTCATCTGCGACAGCCGCCTCCGGCTTTACGGGCTCGACGTGTAACAGGTTCATCCGGCCCAATCCGTCCATGAGGAGGTCCCTGTCGGTCCGCCGTGCTGCAATGTACACCCTGGACATTTTCACGATCATGGCGACTCGTTCTCCGTGTGACTCCCGCGTTCCTTCTCTTCCAATTTCTCTTTGGCGATTTTTGCCCGGGCTACGGCGGCGGTCATTCGATCGCCCAAAGCAATTCGGATTCGCCTGATATGTTCCCGCGCTTGAGGGATAACGACCTTTTCGAACAGGTTGACCCGCTGCGTAACTTTTTTTAATTCGGCGCCAAGCAACGCCCGTTTTTGCTCGACGATCCGGAGTTCCGCAAGATGCCGATTTCGATCCCGGAGATCCGCCAATGCCCGATCGACCCATGGCGACGTGCCGAAGAGACTGTACACAGGCCGTGTGAATGCCACGGATTCAAATACGGGTACTTTAAGGCCCGCAATATTTGTTTCAACAGTCCGTATTTCTTCCGGCTCCGAAAGATTCGCCACGTTGATCCCGGCGGGATCCTTGAAGACCGCATCGTAGGTTGACAGCTTTTTTTCGGAGGCCTCGGCTGCCTGTGTAGCTCGACGATGCTCGCGAAGGGTCTCGAGGATAGCGGACTGCAGCTGTTGCTGTTTGAGCTGTAGAGTGGGCAGATAAAGCTCGAAACGCGCCAGTGCGTTTCGCTGCTGTCTCAATTCGGTCCAAGTGAGCTTAATCTTTTTTTTCGATCCCGGCATTTGTATCCGTTAGTCATTCATTGCGGCATTTTTTTCTTTGTTGTGGACTTTCCTATGGGCTCGGGTCGTAATGCCTCGCTATTACCGCTCGTTACACTGGTTGTTCCCCAACTTTGTTTTGTTCTATCGTCGGGCTTTCTTTTTCCGAGTGTTCTTTCCGGATCCCTGCTGCTTCTTCAGAAATTTGCTCAGGCCAGTGTTTTTCGAGAATCGCGTGCCGAATTCCCACATCCTCGGGCTGAAAGCATTGGGAGAGGATTTCCCAGCATTGATCGAGGGCGTCGAAAAGGGGGATGTTTACTCGAAGATCCATGATCCTTTTCTCGAATAAGTCGCCATACTTCAGCAGCTTCTCATCCCAAGGGGACATTTCGAATCCCATTTCCTGCTTTTCCCGACTATCGTCACATTGCGCATAGAGCTGAATACAGGCATCCATGATCACCCGGTGATCGTCGCGGGTTTCGCCATTAACCAGTTGTTTCAGACGCGAAAGCGACCCAAAGGGCTCGATACGCCGATTGCGCAGGTAGAGTTGCCCTTCGGTGATATATCCTGTGTTGTCCGGTACCGGGTGGGTTACATCGTCACCCGGCATGGTCACGCAGGCAAGTACGGTTAGTGAGCCGGCATCCTCGAAATCAACGGCCTTTTCATACCGACGGGCCATCTGAGTGTACAAGTCCCCCGGATAGCCTCGATTGGATGGGACTTGTTCCATGGTAATGGCAATTTCCTTTAGAGAATCGGCAAAGGCGGTCATGTCCGTCAGAAGAACCAGGACCCGGTTTCCCTGTAGTGCGTACTGCTCGCCTAAAGCCAGGCAGAGGTCCGGAATCAGCAAACACTCGACCACGGGATCGGCCGCCGTATGAATGAACATGATGGTTCTTCCCAATACTCCGCCTTCCTCGAATGTGCGGCGAAAGGTCAGATAGTCATCGTATCGCAGACCCATGCCCCCGAGGAGGATGACGTCCGCGTCCGCCTGGAGCCCCACCCGTGCAAGCACTTCATTGTAGGGTTCTCCCGCAACAGAGAAAATGGGCAGTTTCTGAGATTCCACCAATGTATTAAACACATCGATCATCGGGATACCCGTGCGGATCATCTTATCGGGGCGGCGTCTTTTGACGGGGTTCACGGCCGGCGATCCGATATCGATCTCCTCGCCCATGATGCCCGGCCTGTTATCTCGGGGTGTCCCCGACCCGTCAAAGATGCGACCGAATAGGGTGTTGCTGAGTGAAACCCGCATAGGCCTCCCGAGGAACCGCACACGATCCCCATTTGAAACACCCTCGGTCCCGGCGAAAATCTGAAGACTCACCTCATCGCGATCCAGCCGGATCACCTGAGCCAGAGAAGGACCGAAGGCTGTGGTGATTACGGCCAGATCCTCGTATCCAATATCGGCTGCTCTGACAGTGGCGACATTGCCGGCGATGCGGGTTATTTCGTCATAGGTTTTTCTCACCCTTCGTCATCCGTTTTCGGCGCTTTATGCTCTTCCTCCTCCGGTCCCCGCCCGGAGAGCGTTCTCCTGCTTCTCGGCCTCGCATCCGCGGTTATGCTCTTGGCTTTCTGCAGAAGGTGGCTCGAGTGCTTGTCCCCGGGTATCTCATCCTCCCGTTTTGCCTCCCGGCCTTTGTTCTCTATGAACTTGTCTATTCCTCTAAGAATGGTCAGGAAGTCTCCTCGATCTTTCGAGTTGGGCTGCACTTGCCCGTCCTTTTTCCCTTCCGGTTCGTTTTCCTGTCCGGTATTGACGCTCCCGCGGATCTGCGGATGAGGCTCGAGAGGGTTCTTGAGTTTCTCGTGACGATCCGGGGTTTGACCACTGGATGGTTCCGGCGTGCGCGAAGGCCGAACGTTCGGATCCCAGGGCGCGTAGTTCCAGTCTCTGAACAGGTTGCCGATTTTGATCATGGTGTTGCGCGCCTCTTCCTTATCCTCGAACTCGAAGTTCAGATCGATCACTTCCAGGATTTTGTCAAAGACGAACTGCTGCCGTTCGCGGGAGGTAGCGCCGTCCACGGGGTCAAAGGCATTCTGCTGCAGGTAGGATGCATCGAAGAACTCGCTCTTGAGCATGAGGGTAAAATCGTGGACCGTCGTGCCTTCCTCGCCTACGACCGTCATCATTTGGCGTACCTCATCACCGCGCTGAAGAAGCGAGCGAGCCCGTTCGACTTTATCCGCCTCGATTACTCCCGCGTACTTGCTCCAACTATCGAGGGGGGCGATGGCGGGATAGCGGCGAGCATCGCTGCGCTCCCGGCTGAGACCGTGAAACGCGCCGACCACCTTGAGTGTTGCCTGGGTGACGGGTTCATCGAAATTGCCTCCCGCAGGGCTGACCGTCCCACCGATGGTTACCGAGGCCCTGCGTCCGTCCCGGAGCCGTATCAATCCCGCCCTTTCGTAAAATGCGGCGATTCGGCTTTCCAGATACGCCGGAAAGGCCTCTTCGCCGGGAATCTCTTCGAGTCGTCCGGAAATCTCTCTCATGGCCTGGGCCCATCGGCTGGTCGAGTCGGCCAGAAGCAGCACATGCAATCCCGCCTGGCGGTAATACTCCGCCAGAGTAACGCCGGTGTAGACCGATGCGTCCCGGGCCGCCACAGGCATGGCGGATGTGTTGCAGACAATGATGGTTCTTTCCATCAGACTTCGCCCTGTACGAGGATCCTCGAGATGGGGAAATTCGCGTATGGTGTCCACCACCTCGCCGGCGCGCTCACCGCAGGCGGTCAAAATCACAACGTCGATTTCCGCGTTCCGGGACGTAATCTGCTGGAGCACGGTTTTTCCCGCCCCGAAGGGGCCGGGAATGCAGTAGGTTCCTCCGCGCGCCACAGGATACATCGAGTCGATGATTCGAATGCGTGTCACCAGGGGATCCGTGGGCATCAGCCGACGTCGAGCAACGCGTAAAGCCCTCTTGACCGGCCATTTCTGGTGCATGCGGACCTCTCGTTTGCGGTCGTCGGCATCTATCAGTGTGGCTATTTCCTCCTCGATCGTGTACGCACCCTTCCCGGCGATCGATTCGACGGTGAATTCTCCGGACCAGGTAAAGGGGGCCATAACCGGATGTTCGAAAATACCTTCCGGTACGCTGCCCAGCGAATCGCCCGCGAAAACCGTGTTCCCCGGTTCGACCGCCGGAGTCCACTCCCACCTGCGCTCGACATCCAACGGAAAGATGGAAACGCCCGGTTCAAGAAAATATCCCGCCTTCTCCGCGACTTGCGGCAACGGGTTCTGGAGACCGTCATACACTTGCCCGAGGAGCCCCGGACCTAGAGTCACGGAAAGCATATCCTCATGGAAATCCACCTCGTCTCCGATTCGGAGTCCTCTTGTCTCTTCGAAAACCTGGAGGTCGGACAGATTTCCGCGCAGCCGAATGACCTCGCAAAGCAGCCGGACGCCGTCCCTGCGAAGACAATACCCAACGGAATTCTTAACGACACGCCCGCTGATTTCTGCGGTGACCATGTTTCCAAAAACGGAGACGATATGCCCTTTCACGTTGGTATTCACGGGAGGGAACCCCGCCTGGGCGGGGTTCCCTCCCGTACCCTCCTTTCAAAACGATTCAGGCAGGCCTCATCGCCGATCGTCGGAGAGGCCGAAAAAGATGGCGGACAAAGGGGCGCGAAGGCACAAATCCGAAAAATGTTGCGGATTCCGTTTCAGCGATAGTGTGAATGCCTATACCCCGTGAACACGCGCCTTTTCACGCCGATCCCTTTGTTAGCGGTATCAGGCCGGTGAAAAACACGATCTGCGGTCACGCCAACGGCGTGACGCCTCATCCCTCGTCACTGCGACGTACTCTATGTACGACTCATTCCTGGGGATTTGCGCGCCTTGCATCTCATCGTTTTTCACCACCCTGCGGCAACCAGACTTTTTCAACGGGCTGGTATGGAACCGCTTCAGTATCAGGCAATTTCATCAGCCGCCTTCGGACATCCGGCGCCACCGGTGGAGCAGCATCAATTTGGCCGTATAGGCGGCGACTTCATCGACACTAAAACCGTACCATTGCTCGTGTTCCGTGATCCAGTTCCAGCGGGCTCTATCCAGAACTTCGAGGGCTTCGAGCGGGTTCGAGGCCGCGGTCCATTCGGCCGGAACAGGATCCAAAGGAGCGTCCGGATGGGCCAACTCCGGAGCCACCAGATAAGGTTCGGGATCGAGGCCCAACGCGCCGGCGCGGGCCCTAGCCAATGTGTTCCGCAGTCCTACCTCGAATCGGACCCATTCCGCCAGGAAACGCGTTCGGGTCCGCCGGGCGACTTCTGCAGCATGATGAAAATAGCGTCGCCATATCCGGTCCGTAGCGATCGGGGGACCGGAGGTATCGGGTTCATCCTCGGGTTCGGCCTGCAAATAAGGGGGCAGGGGCTGCTCATCCATTGCCGGTTGAAAGGAGAGAACCGTAAAGTCGGCTTGATCCGGCTCGATTTCCCCGGCTATCACGGCCTCCCGCAGCAGCAGATCGTCGCTCAAGAGCAAGGCCTTTATGACCTCCTCGGGCCCGTCGGATTCCGTAACAACGGCCAATAGGTCGCGTTTACCGATGGGAGGCGCGCTTCCGAAGGATCCGAGACCCGGAAGGGCGCACAGGAGATAGAAATACCGTTTCAAGAATCCGGATTCCTTGTGATCTGAGGGAAACTTTGCAAATCCCGCCGGAGGCGGGACTCAGACTCCCTTCAAATTTTCCATGCTTTGCCGCACCGCCTCCGGCGGAGCGGGTGAATAGCTTCAATAGATTGGATTTCGCTAATATCGTTCGAAAGCCGTCAAATGAATTCAGGCAATTTAGTGCGAGTTCTCATTCGGTTCGGTCCGCGTTTTCCCGGTTGATTCCCGGCCCTGCCTGCCCGCCACCCGGTCAACGATTTCCCGCAGGGCGGGACCGACCATTTCCGAAAGCAGGTCCGCCACGGATTCGGGGCTCACTTCGACGGTTGCGCTGCGGATCTTGTATTCGAAGCCGGCCTTTGTAAACGTGGCTCGCAAGTCCGGGTGATTTTCCCCTTCACCCAGAACCCGGGAGAGGTCGTTGAAAACACCCTCATCCAGTTGGTCACGCATCTCTTCTGATAGATTGATTTCGATAGGGGCCTGTAGTTCCGCATCGGCTTTGGCATACGTCCTGACCACCTCGCGCACGATATCCGCCAGGTAATCCGGCTCGGAGAGCTTTTCTTCGAGTCTCCGGGCCAGCAGAACCGACAAGGTACGGCCGAGGGACTCGCGGAGTTTGAGGATGCCGTCGCGAACAGCCAACTCCAATTCGGTTTGGGCCCGGGCCAGCTTCTTTTCAGCGTCGCTTCCGGCTTTTTCAAGGATGGCTGTGGCCTCGCTTTTGGCGTCGGCGACGATCTTTTCCGCTTCGATCATCGCCTCCTTTTTAATCTTTTCAGCGGCTTGCCTGCCGGCGTCCACCCCTTCGGTCTGCAATTTTTTCACAAACGATTCTATGCTTTCAGGCATTGTACGTGTCCCATGAACCTTGTGGAAAGCGATGTACGGATTTCCGCATCCGGGTTGCCCAATGACGCATTCGGTTTTCTGTGCGCCGGAACAGCGGAAGACCAATTTCATTCAGGGATCGTTCCGGGCCGTTCCATCCATAACGAATTATACCGATAAATGAGTGGGCGTCCTACAAAAAACGATGGCCTGAGACGTAGGGGGCGGCCCACGACCTATGGAGTTTGTGGAGAAACGGATTGGATCAGCGGATGGTTCTTCTCGAGGCACGGCGCTGTCCGGAGCGAAAGGGGAAAGGCTTCAACGTAGTAGCCGCGTGCGGCGAGGCGTCTATCGAAAGTCTCGGCAAGAAGGGGACGTCAGCTTCGCTCTACCCTTTACACTGAAGACTCAGTTGATTGGTTTCGTTTCGAAAGAATTTGTTTCAGCTCGGTCAGGTATTTTGAATTGGATGAGCCTTCGATCGCCTTTTCAGCTATCTCTTGGACCTTCTGGTAAGCCGTTTCCAATTGTTTCGATAATTGGGCTATCCGATCTGCTTGATCCTTGGCCGTTTGTTCAAGGGATTGCATTTTGGCGTTCAGGACGTTCTTTTCTCCATCGAACTGACTTCTAAGCAACCCTTCCTTATAGGACGCATCCTTTGCGAGTTGCTGTTCAAGCTGCTTCGTCGCTTTTGCTACGGCCGCTTCGAGCTCTTTCGGAAAATTCTCAACCTTTTTTTGTAAGTTACCGAGTTCTTGTTCCTTTTGGGAAACAGCCTGTTCTCTTTGCATCAGATCTTTTTCGGTGACTTCAATCTTCTCGGCTAACTCTTTCTCTCGTTTCGCCATTTCATCTTGAAATCTGTCGAGGGCCAACTTCTTTTCACGCTCAAATTGATAGGTGTAGTCCTCTTTTTCCTGTTTACGTTCCCTGTCCTCAGTGGCTAGCATTTCCTTGGTCTGGTGTTCATGAGCTTTCTTCTCTTTCTCCCAGCCGGCTCGGGTTGAGGCTATCTCTTGTTCTAAAACTGCACGGCGTTCAGCCATCTGCGTTTCAAATTCGACCTGCTTTTTGGTTTGGGCCTCGATTAAGGAAGCCAGGGAGGACGCGGCTTTCTCTATTCCGTAAATTTCTTGCAGTTCCGAGGACTTGACCTCAACGGCCTCTTTAACCTTTTGATAGTTGGACACCTCGGTTTCGAGCTTGTCGGATGTCTCCGTCAGCATTTTGCTGATGTCGAGTTTCAGCGCCGAAACTTTGGATCCGATATCCTCTGCCGCCACATCTTCAGCCGTGCCGACGGCCTCCTGCTTTCTCTTCTCTTCCTTGACTTTTTCAGGCCGCAGTTCGGTCTGTTCCTTCTCCTCCAGTTGCTTCAGCACCTCGTCATAGGCGGCAATCATTTCCTTCTTGGTGCTGCTCATCGATATTTTCGGCACATCCGATTTTTTGACTGACATGATTCCGATCTCCAAAAACGGCGGCTCATGGTTTACGATATCCGAGGTGAAAACGGCCCATGCACCGGAGGATATCACCGAGAGGGTGGTGACTGCAATACGCTTGCAAACGTTTTATCGTCTCACAATACGTAGCTGAAATTGTGTGATCGACAAACCGGTTTCTGTCGCTATCGTCACGGAAGATGTTGCGCCGTTCGATCCCTCGGCGGATGATGTGATGCAACGCCCCCGGCTCATCCATGCGTGCTTTTCGTGGCATGAGGTTTCTATATCACAGATGATGAAACAGAGAAACGCGCAAACTCAACACCGTCCCCATTTTCTCCGGGGTTTACGAATTCGGACCCTACCCCTTTCACCTGAGAACTCCTTCCGATTTCCGCAAACAGACGCCACGAATACTCGTTCAGCCGTACCTTTATACCATAGGGACCGGATACTCGTCGTCGTCGCATCAGGCTATATTGACAAACAGTCAAGGCCGGAACCGCTTCCGAGATTTTCGAGCGGTTTTCCGGTCGGAGTAAATCATAGATAGAAGGAGAACAACATGGTGGAAACCGATGTTTTGGTATGGGTGAAAGACAACGCCGGCAACAGGTTTTTGTGTCCGGCAAAATCCCTCCGAGATCCCAATTCACTTTCGGATGAGGAAAAGAAAAACTGCATTGACGATGCCTCCCGATTGGAGCATCCCGAATCGGTTCCCGGCGAGGGCAAGATTCATTTCAGCCCGAGCGCGAGCAAGAGCTGATCCATTGTGGCATGGGGAAAGCGGGCTGATAGTGGAGCTACGCATTCGCTCCTCGGTGCATATCCTCTGACTACATTTTATTTGGCGAAAAAGGAGGGGTGACTTGCCCCTCCCGGTTTTTGTATAACCAAATACAGCATGTTAGGCGGAAGCATCTTATAGGTTAGTCTTAAGTTCATAATTATATTATATATTTTATAACCGAATTCGATCCGGATTAAAAACGGAATGGGGAATGGGGACGCCCATGCTCTTATACCTTTATTCTCCAATTAAATGAAATCGAACTTCTTTTTCGATTTGTACTCCGCGCCGG
>Ga0068714_10003988_pt1 | contig 16941 bp, 12 predicted proteins | sample MTBNYHSulfiMetaG_FD_62988 | JGI IMG/M metagenome (GOLD analysis project Ga0068714, IMG submission 62988) | Enrichment culture microbial communities from rom New York Harbor, USA that are MTBE-degrading - MTBE-NYH (New York Harbor Sulfidogenic)... | ecosystem: Environmental > Aquatic > Marine >...
AGGCCACCCGTCTGGATGGCGTCCACCATGAAGAGGATGAGGACCCCCCGCATGCCGTAGTAGGAGAACCGCTCCCACATCTCCGTGAAGAAGAGGGTGGCCAGGCCACGGGGATGGCCGAAGAACTTCCTCTGCTGGGGACCGACGGTAGCCTGCGCCGCTTGCGTCATGCCGAGTTCCTCGCTGCGTGGGTGGGCGGCCCCGGAGGGGGGCGGACAACCCGGGGAATATTCCGGCTCCGCGCCCCCGGGGCAAGGCGAGGACGGGCGGCGCCCCCCGGTTGCCCCGGGACCCGCGACGACCGATCATGTCGGGGTAGCCTCCGGGCCGAACACCCCCGGGCCGATCCCCACAACCTCCGGGTCCCGACATGGAAGCCTCACGATCGATTCGCCGCCTCCTCGCCCTCGCCGTCCTCCTCCTGGCCACGCCGGCCCTCCTGGTGGCCCAGCCCGCCGGGAAGAAGCCCCTGGACCACGACGCCTACGACATCTGGCGCTCCGTGGGCTCCCAGGTCCTCTCCGCAAACGGCCAGTGGATCGCCTACGTGATCTCGCCCCGGGTAGGGGACGGGGCCCTCACCCTTCGCTCCGTGGGCGGCCAGGGCGTGCGCTCCGGCACCGTCCAGCGCGGGTCCGGCCCCACCATCACCCCCGACTCCCGCTACCTGGTGTTCGGCATCCGGCCCATGCACGCGGTGGTGGATTCCCTGGAGAAGGCGGGGAAGCGGGGCGACGACCTCCCCAAGGACTCCGTGGGGTTCGTCCCGATCGCCGCGGCCTTCGGCCCCGACGGAACCCTGGCTCCGGACCACTTCCGGGCGGGCCCGGTGCGGTCGTGGCAGGTCCCGGAGGAGGAGGGCGCCTACCTGGCCTACCTCCTGGAGAAGGAGGTGAAGGCGGACTCGGCCTCGGAGGGTGACACCGTCGCCGGCGGGCAGCCGGCCCGGGGGGCCCGTGGCCGGGGGGGCGCGCCGGCCAGGGCCGCCGCCACCGAGCCCGGCCAGGAGCAGGAAGGGGAAGGCGAAACGCCGGACCGGAAGAAGGACGAGGGCACCCCCCTGGTCCTCAAGAACCTCGAGACGGGGCAGGAGACCCGCTTCGAGGACGTCATGGCCTTTGCCTTCACCAAGGACGGGCAATGGCTCGTCTACACGGCCTCCAACAAGGACGGCACCGCCGACGGCGTCTTCGCCGTCCGAACCTCCACCGGGGCGGCCAGCCCCGTCCTGGCGGGAGAGGGAAAGTACGCCCAGCTGGCGCTGGCCGACGATGGGAGGCAGGTGGCCTTCGTCACCAACCGGGACGACTGGGAGGCCAAGGAGCCCACCTTCACCCTCTATCACGCCGTCCTGGGGGAGGGTGAGGCCCGTCCCGTCGCCCTGGAGGGCTCCGCCGGAATCCCCGACGGGTGGTGGGTGAGCGAGCGGGGCAGCGTCTCCTTCTCCAAGGAGGGCACCCGTCTCTTCTTCGGCACCGCCCCCCGGCCGCCGGAGGAGCCCAAGGACACCGTTCCGGATAGCAAGAAGGTGGTGGTGGACATCTGGAACTGGAAAGACCCCCTCATCCAGCCCATGCAGCTGGTGCAGGCCACCCGGGAGAGGAACCGCACCTACCTGGCCTACGCCTCCACCGCGGACCTCCGGGTGGTGCAGCTCGCCACGGAGGAGATCCCCGAGGTCACGGTGGCCAAGGAGGGAGAAGGAAGCCTCGCCGTGGGATCCGCCACGGCCCACTACGGCCCCATGGTCTCCTACGACGGCACCTATGGCGACGTCTACCTCATCGACGTCGCCACGGGAGCGGCGGAGATGGTCCTCGAGAAGCTCCGGGGCGGCCGGGCCTCGTTCTCGCCGGAGGCTCGGTACCTCAGCTGGTGGGACGGGCTGGAAAAGCAGTGGATGGTCATGGACGTGGCCTCCCGGGAGGTGCGCAACGTCACCGCGAGCCTCCCCTACCCCGTGTTCAACGAGCTGGACGACCAGCCCCAGCCGCCCGGCTCCTACGGGACCGAAGGATGGCTCCAGGACGACGCGGCCCTCCTGGTCCGGGACCGGTTCGATATCTGGAGCGTGGATCCCTCCGGGAGGGCGGCGCCCCGGAACCTCACGGAGGGCGTGGGCAGAAACAACGACATCACCTTCCAGATCGTGGATCCCGGCTCGCCGGGGGCCCGCAGGGGGGGCGCCAGCGCCGCCGAGGGGCGGGATCCCTCCGAGGACGTGCTCCTGTCGGCTTTCCACAACGGCACGAAGCAATCCGGGTTCTACCGAGACCGGTTCGACCGGAACCGGGAGCCCCAGCGGCTTATCATGGACGAGTTCTCCTTCGGCGGTGTCGCCAAGGCCGACGACGCCGACGTCTACGTGCTGACCCGCCAGAGCTTCCGGGAGTATCCCGACCTCTGGATCTCGGATCCTGACTTCCGGAACATGGAGAAGATCACCCACGCCAACCCCCAGCAGGACGAGTACGTCTGGGGGGACGCGGAGCTCGTGGAGTGGACCTCCAACGACGGCATCCCCCTCCAGGGGATCGTCATCAAGCCGGAGGGCTTCGACCCCGGGAAGAAGTACCCTCTCATGGTCTACTTCTACGAGAGGAGCTCCGATGGCCTCTACCGGTACCGGAGCCCGGGGCCCGGAACCTCGGTGAACTACAGCTTCTACGTGAGCCGGGGGTACGTGTTCTTCGTCCCGGACATCCCCTACGAGATCGGCCACCCCGGTGAGAGCGCCATCGACGCGGTGATCCCGGGCGTCCTCAAGCTGGTGGACCAGGGGTTCGTGGACAAAGACAGGATCGGCGTGCAGGGGCACTCCTGGGGCGGATACCAGATCGCCTACATGATCACCCGCACCAACCTCTTCGCCGCCGCCGAGGCTGGAGCCCCGGTGGCCAACATGACCAGCGCGTACGGGGGCATCCGCTGGGGCACCGGCATGAGCCGCCAGTTCCAGTACGAGGGGACCCAGAGCCGGATCGGGGGGACCCTGTGGGAGGAGACGCTGGGCTACATCAGCAATTCGCCCCTCTTCGAAGCCGACAAGATCACGACACCCCTCCTCATGATCCACAACGACCAGGACGACGCCGTCCCCTGGTACCAGGGCATCGAGATGTACATGGCCATGCGGCGCCTGGAGAAGCCCGTGTGGCTCCTGAACTACAACGGGGAGCCCCACGGCCTGAGGAAGGAGCAGAACCAGAAGGACTGGACCATCCGCATGCAGCAGTTCTTCGACCACTACCTCCTGGGAGCCCCGGAGCCCGTGTGGATGGCCGACGGGGTCCCGGCGGTCCTGAAGGGGAAGGAGCTGGGGCTGGACCTGGTGAGGGACGGAGGAAAATAGGCCCCGCAGCAACCGGGCGCCGGTGGCGTGGACTTCGCCGCCGGCGCCCGTCTTTCGTGCCGCTCGCCCCCAGCCCTCTTCTTCTAGTCGTCGTCCTCCAGCCCCGGCGACGCCAGGAGGGGCTCAGGGGCCGCCTTGTCCAGGAGGATGGCCACCCAGCGCAGGTCCGAGGTGTTCTCCAGCATGATCTTCACCACCATGGTCAGGGGCACGGCCAGGAGGGCCCCCACGGGCCCCCAGATCCAGCCCCAGAAGATGAGGGAGAGGATCACCACCAGGGTGGAGAGGCCCAGGCGCCGGCCCATGAGGTTGGGCTCGATCATGTTCCCGAAGACCGTGTTCACCAGGAGGTATCCGAACCCCACCAGGAGGGCGTGGCCCGGGCTGTACTGGATGAGCCCAAGCAGGACGGCCGGGACGCCGGCGATGATGGACCCGATGGTGGGAACGTAGTTCAGGAGGAAGGCGGTGATCCCGAGGAGCACTGGGAAATCCAGGCCCATCACCCAGCACCAGGCCCCCAGCAGGATCCCCGTGGCCAGGCTGACGAAGGTCTTGATCCCCAGGTATTCCTGCACCTCCGAGACGATCTTCGTCAGGCGGCTGGAATGCCCCTGCTCCCTCCCCAGGATCGCCCGGAACTTGGCCGGGAAGACCGTGGCCTCCGCCAGGATGAAGACGAGGATCAGGAAGACCAGAAAGGCGAAGGAGGCCAGGTTGAATACCCGGCTCAGGGCCCCCCCGGCGATGGTGACCAGCTGGCCCGGGTTCACCATCTCCGTGGTGAGGTAGCTCGCCAGGTGGTTTGCCCCGGGGAGCTCCGTGGTCTGGAGGCTGAGGATCCAGACCCTCCAGATGTCCGTCAGGCGATCCGCATACCGTGGGAGGCGATCCTGGAAGTCGGCGATGGACTGGCTGGCCAGGAGGATGATGAGGCCGAAGATGGCCAGGTCCACCACCACCGCCAGGAGGATCGCCAGTGCGCCGGGCACCCTCCGCCTCTGGAGCCAGATCACGACGGGGAGCGTGAGGATGGCCAGGAAGAGGGCCAGGGAGAACGGGAGGAGGATGGGTGCGGCGGCCCGGAGCCCGCCCACCACGATCACCACCAGGGCCAGGATGAAGAGGAACCTGGTCCCGGGGCTTTGCTCCATCCGCTCGAGAATCATGGATCTCCGTCCTGGCCGGCCCGGCCAAGGGACCCGGTTGGCGGGCTCTCGACCGGAGAGGCCGCGAATCGAAGAAGAGGGCCTCGGATCCTCGCCGGAGGCCCGGAGTTGTCAAGATAACGGGGGCCGGCGACGGTTTGCCATAGGGTTTTCGGGGAAGTCCGCCGGGCCCCGAAGCCCGGCCCTATCCCGGGGGTTCTCCAGGAGCACCCGCCGTCCGCACGCCCATGAACCCCGCCAGAGCCTCGAAGGCGCCCCTGCAGTTGTCGGGCTCGCACGCCGCGCTGAGGGCGATGAGCTCCGAGGCCCGGCGCCGGCTGAGGAAGGCCGGGACCTCCAGGATCTTGGCATGGACGGGGGTGAACGTGTCCACGCCCCCCACCCGGTACCAGTACCAGGTCAGGATGGGGCCCTCCGGAGTGCGGATCACCGCCTGCTGGACCCAGAGGCGCCTCTCGGGGTCCACGGGGCCCACGAGCTGCTGGTTCAGCACGTCGGAGCCCGGCGCGATGCGATTCGGATACCCGATGAGCTTCGCCCCTTGGGCCTGCTCGCGGTAGACGAACCGGTCTCCGTAGACGTGGGCGGTGCCATCGGTGAAGGTCCAGGTGTCGTACTCCGCCGCTCCCTGGTAGGCCGGCCGCCAGTCGAAGGGGCGATCTCCGGGCGATGCCTCCACATTCCACTGGGCGCCACGGGCCAGGTCGGTGAGGGCCAACTCCCCTGCGTCCCTCGCGGGGAGGGCCCCGATGCCGAAGTAGAGGAGGGGCCCGAAGGCGGCGGCGGCGGTGGCCATGACAGCCCGCCTCACCAGCCCGCCGGAAGCTGCCACAGCCTCGGGCGCATCGGGCTCAGCATGGGGCCAGTCGGCCTGGGACTCAGGCGCATCGGCCTCACCCTCGGGCGCATCGGCCTCGGCCTTCGCATCGGCGGCCTTCCTTGCCGCCCGCTTCTCGATCCTCCTGGCGAGGAGGAAGAACGGCACCAGGCCAACCGTGAAGATCACCCAGCCGAACCAGCCGTGATCCCCCATGAGGCTGGATTGCATCTCCGTCAGGTGGCCAATGAGGACCATGCCGGCCACCCGGATCCAGTTCCCCACGATGGCGAACACAGCTGCCAAGCCCACCACCGCGACCTGCGTACGCCATCCCTTCACCAGGATGTGGGCGTAGAAGGTCCCGATGACCAGCCCGGCCAGGAGGTAGTTGATCCCGGCGCATCCATCGGCGATGAGGAACGCCCCGGAGTCAATGCGAATCATGTCGCCCTGGATCTCCACCGGAATCCCCAGCAGCCGCGCGATCCCGCCGCTGGCCAGGGTGGTGATGGGGCGAAGCACAGGCACGAGAACGTCCCAAAGGGGAAGAGCGAGGAGTGAGGTGACCCCCACCGCGGTCAGGCTCCGCACGGCGCTGCGTCCGAACACGACGAGGCCCCAGGAGAGGCCCAGAAGGACGAAGGCCGCCTGGTGGAAGAGTTGGATGTGGGCCACGGTGGCGGCGAACCAGAAGAGGGAGAGAGCGGCCAGCGGAAGGAGGGCGAGGGGGGCCCCCACGCTTCCCTCGAACAGCTCGCCGCGGTCCCTCCAGAGCAGCCATCCCACGAGCCCTGCCACCACCCACCCGTGGGACATCCCGTACTGGCCCCAGGTCCCGGGGAAGCTGGCGAGGGTGGGCCAGAAGAGCGCCGCGGTCAGGAGGAAGGCTGCGCCCACCACCCGTCCCGACGAGGATCGGTCCGTGGCCTGGGCCTCAGGATGTCTGGTCATGGATGGCATCGCGGTGAAGGCGGGGTAAGGGCCGGCGCGCAGAAGCTTAGATCCGCCGGATCCGACCTGCAACGGGAGTGCCAGGCAACAGAGACCCCGACACCATGGCGATTCCCGCGGGATTCCCCATCTTGGTGGCATGCCCGACGAAGCCCCCGCCCCGGATCCGTTCCCGGTCCCCGAGACCGATGACGAGCTTCTTTCCCAGTGCCGGGTGGAGACCTTCATGGCCGGCGGAAAGGGGGGCCAGCACCAGAACCGGACCGAAAGCGGCGTCCGCCTGGTCCACCTCCCCACCGGGGTGGTGGTCACCAGCCGGGAGGAGCGAAGCCAGCACCGGAACAAGGCCACGGCCCTCCGCCGCCTCCGGGAGCGGCTCGAGAAGCGCAACCGGCGCCCACCCCCCCGGGTCCCCACCCGGGTCCCGGCGGCGGAGAAGGAGAAGCGGATCCGAGAGAAGAAGCGCCGGAGCCGGGCGAAGAGTCTCCGGAAGCCTCCGCCGGAGGACGCGAAGGACTGACCGGGCCCGCGGGGGCCAAACACGTCCGAGCCACCTCCCGGAGCCCTTCGCTTCACGCGATCCTTGAGCCCCCCACCCCCGGGGGCCTATTCTTCAACTCGGACCTCAACCGGGAGAACCAGTGCAAGCGAAGCCGACGAGAGTCCTGCTGGTGGACGACGACCAGGGGGACTTCGAGATGATCCGGGTCATGCTGTCGCAGGCCGAGGACGCGGACTTCAGGGTCGATTGGGTGGCCACCTTCGAGGAGGCCCTGGACGCCTTCGAGAAGGAGGAGCACGACGTCTACTTCATCGATTATTTCCTGGAAGACCGCACGGGGCTGGACCTCCTGAGGGAGGCCCGGCGGCGGGGGATCTCGGCCCCCCTCATCATGCTGACGGGGCGGGGGAGCCGGGACGTGGACATGAAGGCCCTGGAGGCGGGGGCCGCCGACTACCTGGTGAAGGGGCTCATCGACCCGGCCGCCCTCGAGCGCTCCATCCGGCACGCCATGGAAAGGACCAGGGGAAGCCGGAGCCGGCGCGAGAGCGGCAGCGCCACGGACCCGGCGGGCGCCACGGAGCATGAGGTGGGTGGGGAGGCCCGATTCCGGGCGGTGTTCCATGCCTCCCGCTCAGGGATCGCCCTGGTGGGCCTGGACGGGCTCCTCCTGGACGTGAATCCGGCCTTCGTGGAGCTCTTCCCTTCCGTGGCGCCCTGGCGAGAGGGCCTCACCCTGGTGGAGCTCCTGGACCCGAGCGACCAGGCCCCCTTCCGGCGGGAGCTGGCGGATCTCTCCACCGGGGAGAGGACCCGCCTGGAGGCGGAGCGGCGATTCACAGGGAAGGACGGGAGCCTGATCTGGGCCCGGACCACCGCCATCCTCATCCGTGACCGTGACGGGAACCCCGATCACCTCGTTGTCGTGCTGGAGGCGAGGCCATGACCAAGCGCACCCGGAACCGCCTGGTGGGGGCCGCCGTCGCCCTGGTGGTGATCGTCCAGGTTCTTCCCTTCCCTCCGGCGGAGAATCCCCCGGTCACGGGGACGATCCAGCCCCCGCAGAAGGTGGCGGCGATCCTCCGGAAAGCCTGCTTCGACTGCCATTCCAACGAGACGGTGTGGCCGTGGTACAGCCACGTCATCCCCATGAAGTGGGTGGTGCGGCGCCACGTCCGGGAGGGACGGGAGCACCTGAACCTGAGCGAGTGGAGCGTCTACCCGGCGGACGAGCGCACCCATCTACTGGAGGAGATGGCGGAGGTCGTGGAGGAAGGGGAGATGCCGCTCCAGTCCTATCTACGACTCCACCCGGAGGCGGAGCTCACCCCGGAGGAGATGGCCCTCCTGGTGGCCTGGGCACAGGAGGGGTCGTCGGCGGGGGGGTGAGGACGGCTTCGCGACAGCGAGGCGCGGTTCGCGGAACAGGCTGGCCCGTCGGTCAATACCCTCCGCCGATGCGAATTCCAAGCACCAGCAGGCTGACCAGCGGCACCCCCCACCGCAATACGTAGGGCCAGACCTGCGCCTTCGCCGGCACGTTGATCTCATCGCCAGGCCGGAGCCCAAGCTGGTCGAAGGACCGGCCGTCGGCGATGGCTTGCTGTACCCCGTCGCCATCCAGCACCTCATCGGTACCGCGCCGGATGGTGATCTTCTTCATGTTGGCGTTGGCGCCGGGCCCTCCGGCCGCCATGATGGCGTCCCCCAGGGGGATGCTGGCCGGGAAGGTATAGAACCCCGGCCGTCCGACGGTTCCCTGCACCGTCAGGCGGATGGTGGGCGACACCCGCACCACGGGGTTCCTGAGGTACCGGGCCAGCTCGGAGGTGAAATGGTCCTGGAGCTCCGAGCGCAGCACCCCCTTCAGGGGCACCACCCCCGCGTTGGGCAGGAGGACGGAGGGACCCGGCTCCACCACCAGGGTGTCGGGGAACTCTGCCTGGCCCTCCACCCAGAGGGCGATCTGATCTCCGGGCCTGAAATCTCCCTCCTCGAGCCGGTTCCGTATGTACTCGATGGCGTCGGCGGCCTGCTGGCGAAGAGCCCCGTCGGAGGGGTTGGAGTCCAGGAGGACCCGGTGCCACTCCATGGTTTCCAGGAGCTCCGTCCGGCTCACCAGAAGACCTGAGCCGCCGGTGCTGGTGAGGGTCACCTGCGTCTGGGCGCCCGCCTGGTAAGGAAGGAGGAGAAGCGCCAGCACCCACGAGAGCTTGATCTTCATGTCACCCTGCCGAAAAGTAAGCCGAGACCCCAACGCCATCCTCGCCGCCCGCTCCTGGCGCTGGTTCCTCCGCACCGAAGCTTCTACAAAACGATCGGTCCGCAACCCTCGGCCTGCAAGGGCCGGACCCGGGCGCCGGAAGGGCGCTTGCGGAATACGCACCCCTGGACCATCATCCATCGGCGCAACGCCACGGGCCGCCTACCGCCGCTGGGGCCTCAGCGCCGCGGTTTGTTGCACAGGCGATACACCGGACGGGGGGAAACGACCCGCAGGGCCATGGGCCCCGGCATCGGGACCGCCCCACCGATGAAGCACACTTCTTGCGAGCCTTGGCTCCCGCGGGAACCGCCACATCCAACCGGAGCAGAGCGTGACGTCGCCAACGGTGCTGTTGATCGAGGACCAGGAATGGACCGCCCGCTCCATCGAGAGCATTCTCCGGACGGCCAACTTCGCGGTCTTCAAGACCTACACCGGGCGCCAGGGTCTGGAGGTCGCCCGCAAGGTCGATCCCGACCTGGTCCTCATCGATCTCCACCTCCCGGACATGGGTGGGGCCGACGTCATCCGCCAGCTGAAGGAGCTGAAGTCCATCGGCGCGGCGACCCCCATGGCCGTTATCACCAGCGGCCACGCCACCCATTCCGAGAAGCTGGCCGTGCTCCGGGAGGGAGCGTGGGAGATCTTCTCCTCCCCCTTCGACCCGGAGGAGCTGTCCCTCCGGATCGCCACCTGGACCCGGGCCAAGAAGGAAGCCGACCGGGCCCGGGAGGCCAGCCTGGTGGACCAGCTGACGGGCACCTACAACTTCGACGGTCTCAGCAAGCGGGTCCGGGAGATCGTGGCCGAGTCCCGGCGCTACGAACGCCCCATGTCGTGCATCGTCCTGGGGGAGCCCCTGGAGCCCGAGGGGGCGGCAGGGACCCCGTCGGAGAACGACGTGGACCGCAGGGTGGTGAAGGCCCTCCAGCAGGTGTGCCGGGTCTCGGACGCGGTGGGCCGGGTGAGGGACCGGGAGTTTATCGTGGTGGCTCCCAGCACCGACGATTCCGGCGCCGTCGTCCTGGCCGGGAGGATCCTGGACGCCCTGGACGCAGCGGTGGCGGAGACGCACATCCGGGCCGGCGTCTACTCCGTCAAGCGCTCCCCCCGGGAGCCCCTGGACCTCACGGATCTCCTGGGTCCCGCCACCTCGGCCCTCCGGAAGGCCCAGGCCGGGCCGGACCGCCTCTCCATCCACACGCTGCAGCAGAACTGAACGACCCCGCCCGGTTGGAGGAGGTGGGCAACCTCCTCCAACATGGGGCATTCAGGCCAGCTCCTCCGCCTCCGCCACGGCCGGTTCCTCGTCCCCCTCCTCGGAGGTCTCGTACCCCGGGAGGTAATGGGAGTAGTACCGGTAGTACCCCTGCCCCGCCTGGGGCGTGAAGTCGTTCAGGACGGCCCCCAGCATCCGCACCGGAAGCCGAAGGAAGGACTCCATCTTCACGGCGGCCAGGTCCTTGTTGGTGGACCCGGACCGGAGCACCATGAGGACGTTCCCCATGTGGGCGCCCAGGATGAAGGCATCGCTGCCGGCCGCCATGGGGGGCGAGTCGAAGATGATGACCTCGTACCGGCGCTTCAGTCCCGCAAGGAACGACTGCATGTTGGAGGAGTTCAGGAGCTCCGGGGAGGAGTTCATCCGAGATCCGAACCCCACGAAGTGCAGCTTGGGGTTGTCCGTGTTCTGGATGACCTTGTGGCTCCCGCCGTTGCCGAGGAAATCGGTGAGACCCGGCTTGCGGAACCGCGCCAGGATGTGGTGGAGGTCCCCCCTCCGGGTGTCGCCGTCGACGAGAACGGTCGCGCGCCCCAGGTCGGCGAAGGCGTTGGCCAGGTTTGCCGCCACGAAGGTCTTACCCTCCGCCTGGGAGGGGCTGGTGATGGAAAACACGAGGGGGCGGGCCGCCCCGGAGGCATACTCGATCTTCATCCTGAGATCCCGGAACGCCTCCCGGATCTCCTCGGAGTTGTCCTGGCCCGCCGGGCCCTTCCGGTACCGGGGAATGGAGCCCAGCCAGTCGAGGCCGATGGCCTGCCCGATCTCGGCCGGATCCCGGAGCCTGGGATCGAACCGGTCCAGCAGGAAAATGAGCAGGAACCCCACCCCGAGGGCCCCGGCCAGGGCCATGCCCATGAACTGGATCCGCTGGTCCATGACGGCCCGCTGCGGCACCACGGCCCGGTCCAGGATCCGGACGTCGGGAATGCTGCTGGCTGCGGCCAGGCGCGCGGTCTCGTAGCGCTGGGTGAGATTGATGTAGAGATCGTTGGCGATGTCGTACTCCCGCTGCCTCCGGGCTTCCTCGATGACCCGGGGTGGAATCTGGGAGAGCTCGCCGGCCCTGGAATCGATGAGCTCCCGCAGGTCCGTCTCCCGGGCCACGAGATTGTCCAGGAGGGACTGGGCCAGGGAGGGGATGGTGACCGTTTCGAGCGTCTCCCCTCGCCGGATCACCTCGGCGACGGGCCCGTACTCGTCGGTGTACCGCTCCCTCAGGGCCCGGAGCTCGGCCCGGGTCTCGGAAAGCTGGTTCAGGGCGCTCACCAGCTGCGACGACTCCCGGACGGACGGGATCATCTCGAAGGACTCCACCACCACACCGCCAGACCTGGCCTGGGCCAGGGCCTCCTCCAGGCGCCGCCGGTCCCTCTGCATCTCGTCCTGGGACATCCGTAGCTGGAAGAACTCCCCAAGCACGGGAATCCGGGTCTGCTCCAACCCCGGCACGATGGGGGAGCTCTCCTCGGAGGGCAGGGTGATGGTCCGAACCTTGTACCGCTCCAGCTCTCCCTCGGCGGTGCGGAGATTCCCCTCCACCGTCCGGAGTTGTTCCTGGAGGATCGTGGTCAGCTCGTCCAGCTTCACCCGCTTCAGCTCCGCCGCCACCTCCACGTGGCGTTCCATGACGGCGTTGAGCGTACGAGCCGTCCGGGACGGGTTCCGGCCCCGGAGCTCCAACCGGATGAAGTTCCCCTGGCGGTCGATGCGGGGGGTGAGGTTGGACCCCAGCTCCCGGGCGGCGTCCCTGGGGGTCATCACGGAGAACTCCACCACCCGGTCGCGGGGGAGCGTTCCGGGAAGGGGAGACCACCGGAACCCGAGGTCGGATCCGATGGGGCCCCCGAGATTCCCTTGCTCCACCACCACCTTCTCGGAGGTGGAGAGGGTATAGCTCCGGCCATCCGGGGCCACCTCCAGGAGGTAGCTCCCCGGGGCGAACCGGTCCTCCAGGGTGAACCCCTCGAAGGCCAGGGAATCGGCCGGGGGGTAGCCCAGGTAGAGGCGCTCCTGGACCACCACCGGGTCCAGGACCGCGAAGGAGGTGAGGAGCTCGATCCAGCCGGCGGACTCCAGGAGGCCCCCCTGCCGGATGGGCCCGGTGAGATCGTCCCGATCGTTCTCGGAGGTGATCCAGATGGCCCCCTCCGCCTGGTACTGGGGGGATACCCATCGGGACGCGAAAAAGGCGGCTCCCGTCCCGGCGATGGCCGAGAGCACCAGGATCCACCAGTACCTCCGGAGTGCCATGAGGAAGCGCTTCAGGGAGAACCCGCTGCCCTCGTCCATCTCCCTCAGGCTGAAGGGAGTCTCGAGGTCCGGGGGGCCAAGATCCTCCGGGCGGGCCGGAGCCCGCGTTCCGAAGGGCACGGGTACATGTTCCGTCATTCAGGCGATCTCTTCTCGATGGGGAGGCGTGGCGCCGACGGGTCGGCATCACCGGATCGTTACTACCCAGCAGCGAGGGTGCCAGATCCGGAGGGCGGGCAAGCGCCTCCCGAAGACCCGCTCATCTCCAAATATTACCGACTTTCCGCGTCAAATACAGAGTCACGTGATCCGGTACCCCCTCGGCGCCGTCCAGGGCGGTTTGTGGCGCGCACCCATCACATCCCGCCCTGAGTGTTGCCGGGGCACCACATTCCCCCTTGCCGAGAGCAGGGGGAGAGGTGGAAATTGAATGAGTCACGCTGCCTGTCTCCCTCTCCACCCATCCAGGGACCGCCATGGCTTCACGCAGCAACGGCAGACCGGGCCGGGACGCTCCGTCCTCCACCCCGGGATTCTCCGGGCCCCCGGTACCCCTCTCCCCTTCGGAGAAGGAATCCGTCTCGGTCCTCGTGGTGGACGACGAGTTCTCGCTCCGGGAGAGCTGCGCCTCCCTGCTGAAGGCCAACGGGTACCAGGTGACCCTCTGCGGCCGGGGGGACGAGGCCGTGAACCTCATCCGCCGAAGGAAGTTCGACATCCTCCTGGTGGACCTTTTCATGAGCCAGGTACCGGGAATGGAGATCCTGGCTGAAACCCGGGAGCAGCTGCCCGACGCGCTGGTCATCCTCATGACGGGGAACCCCTCCGTGGAGACGAGCCTTGAGGGGCTCAGGGCCGGGGCGTGGGATTACCTGCCCAAGCCCTTCTCGGCCGCCCAGCTCCAGGTCCTCATCGGGCGCGCGGCCCATGCCGTCACGGTGGCGAGGGAGAGCCAGCCTCCCGCCAGGGAACCGCGGGCAGCTCCGAGGAAGCCCCCCCAGGATGGGGGACGCCGCATCCTGGGCACTTCCAGGGCCATCCGGGACGTCATCGAACTGGCGGCCAAGGTGGCCCGGACGGACGCCTCGGTCTTCATCACCGGAGCCAGCGGAACGGGAAAGGAGCTGCTGGCCCACTTCATCCACGAGAACAGCCGCCGGAGCAGCCGCAGCCTGGTCCCGGTGAACTGCGCGGCCCTGCCGGAGCCCCTCCTGGAATCGGAGATGTTCGGGCACACGGAGGGGGCCTTTACCGGGGCGACCAAGGCCAAGCCCGGCCTGCTGGAGGTGGCTCACGGCGGCACCCTCTTCCTGGACGAGCTGTCCGACATGCCCCTCTCGGTCCAGGCCAAGATCCTCCGGGTCATCCAGGACGGGGTGGTCCGGAGGGTGGGAAGCACCCAGGTGGACGCCGTGGTGAACGTCCGCTTCATCGCCGCCACCAACGTGGATCCCATGGAGGCCGTCCGGAACGGGACCCTCCGGCGAGACCTCCACTACCGTCTCAGGGTGGTACCCATCCACATCCCGTCCCTGACGGAGCGCCGGGAGGACATCCCGGTCCTGGCGGAGAGCTTCCTGGAGGAGTTCTGGCACAACCACCGGGACGGTTCCGAGAGGGCGCCCGTCCTCTCGAAGGCCGCCATGGCGAGCCTGCAGCGATGGCCCTGGCGGGGCAACGTCCGTGAGCTCAGGAACGTGGTGGAGCACCTGGTGGTCCTGGCGCAGGCCGGCTCGGAGATCCTCCCGGAAGAGATCCCGTTCATCCAGGAGGACGCCGTCGGGGGAGGCTCCCGATCGGGCCTGGCCCTGGACCGGGCCATCATGGAAGCGGACTACCACACGGCCAGGGAGATCGTTCTCGCCCAGTTCGAGAAGGAGTACCTGGAGCACATCGTCCGGGAGTGCAAGGGGAATCTCTCGGATGCCGCCCGCATGGCCGGCGTGGACCGGACCACGCTGTACCGCATGATGGACCGCCACGGAACCTCACGGGACCAGCTCCTCTCCGACATCCGCCCATGACGGACCGCTCCGGAAGCGCCCTGGCCGGCCCACCCGGCCCCAACGTCGCCCCCTCGGACCGCCGGGACCCGATCGGTCCATGGGAGGCGGTCCTGGAGAAGGCCGCGGAAAGTGTGCTCCGGAGCTGGCCGGAAGACTCGGCGTACCGGACCCCTCAGGAGGTGGAGAACCTCCTCAGGGCCATCACGGTGGCCGCCGTCCACGGCGAGCGCACGCGTTGGCCCACCGAGATCGCCGAGGACCTTGCCCGGGACCGTCCGCTGGTGCGGAGGCTCATCCGTGCCCTTCGCCTGGAAGTCCTCCGGGAGTCCGGCGAGGATTGCACGCACGTGTCCCCGGGCGCGCCTCTCACCGCCCTGAGGCAGCTGGAGGCGGTGCAGTCGGCCCTCCTTCCCCGGGAGGCCCAGGAGTTCGCCGGCCGGCTCACGGACCCGGACGGCTTCGAGCTCCTGGTGGAGGTGGCCCACGACCTCCGCTCCCCCCTCACCTCCATCACCTTCATGGCGGAGACCCTCCGGGCCGGGTACAGCGGGGAGCTGACGGACCTCCAGAAGAGCCAGCTCGGCCTCATCTGGAGCGCGGCCTTCGGGATGATGTCGGTGTTCTCGGACCTCATGGACCTGGCGAGGGAGCGCTCGAACATCTTCGAGGATTCGCCGGGACCGTTCTCCATCAGCGGCGTCTTCGAGGAGCTCCGGCAGATGGTGGAGCCCATGGTGGCGGTGAAGGGCATCGAGCTTCGCCTGAAGCCCCCGCTGCACGAAAGGGTCGTGGGCCATCGACTTGCGCTCTTCAGGGTCCTCCTGAACCTGGCCACCAACGCCATCAAGTTCACGGAGGAAGGATTCGTGGAGGTGGGGGCCCGCACCGTGGACCGGAACCGGGTGGAGTTCTCCGTCCGGGACACGGGGAGGGCCATCAGCGAGGAGGCCCAGGAGACCCTCTACGAGCCCTTCAAGAAGGCCCGGGACCGCCGGGGGTACTTCTTCTCGGGAAGTGGCCTGGGCCTGAGCATCGCCCGGCGCTACCTGCGGGCGATGGGATCGGACCTTCACTTCGAAACGAAGCCGGGATGGGGCACCCGCTTCCACTTCGAGCTCGAGCTCACCTCGGCGGACGAGCTTCGACGCTCCTGACGGGAACGGACGGCCCCGGCCGCTTGCCTGGAAGGCCCCGCCGCCACCCCTGGCAGCCAGGTATGTGGCGTCCCCACGACATTCGTCGTTCCCTTGCCTCACGGCCGCCGGGAGCCCATCCAGGACACTCTCGCGTATAGACTCACGTAAGCAATTGCCTCTTCATCACTTGTAAGTGCCGGTGCGAGTGCCGGGCCTGGACCTCAGAGAACAAGAACGGCCCTTGCTCTCTTGGCGGCCACAGTTCATCCTTGATGGCGAACCCGAGGGAAGGGACCAGACCGTGCAGTCCAGCCACAACTCACCGGGGTCCATGGCGGCAGACGCTCAGATTGGGCAGGCCTGGATGTCCCCGGTCATCCGGTGGACGGCACAGCCTGTGTTCCGGGAGCCGCCCATGGCGAGACCGGCTCGTTCGCGCTGGGCCGCGCACACGGGTGAAGCCGCCCGTCGCGCCCTGAACGTCACGGTCGCCGCCCTGTCCCTCACCCTGGCCTTTCCACTCCTCCTGCTCATCGCCGCCGCCGTGAAGCTCTCCTCTCCGGGTCCCGTCTTCTATACCCAGGAACGGGTGGGCCTGGACAAGCGCCGGCGGACCCGGGACCGGAGGGTGCGCAGAAGGGGGGACCCGGATCGCCGTGGCCCCGATGCGGGAGGAAGGCTCTTCAGGATCTACAAGTTCCGGACGATGTACGTGAATCACGGGCACGAAGAGCAGGTCTGGGCCAAGAAGGGTGACCCCCGCATCACGCCGGTGGGGCGGGTCCTCCGGGCCTTCCGCCTCGACGAGGTGCCGCAGCTCTGGAACGTGCTCCTGGGCCAGATGAACATCGTGGGACCCCGGCCCGAGCAACCGGAGATCTTCCGGCACCTCCGGTCCGAGATTGTGGACTACCACCGGCGCCAGCACGTCCTGCCCGGCATCACCGGTTGGGCCCAGATCAACAACGGTTACGACCAGACGTTCCGGGACGTGGAGCGCAAGCTGGGATACGACCTGGAGTACCTGGAGAAGCGGTCCCCGGCGGAGGACCTGAAGATCATGGTCAAGACGGTTCCGGTGGTCCTGGGGCGTAAGGGATACCACTAGGAAGCGGGGCCGTCCCTCCCGAAGAGCTTCTTCACCCGCTCCATGAGCCGGTCACCCAACGCCTGCCGGGCCAGGGCCTTCGTCCTGGCCCGGCGC
>Ga0068714_10003990_pt1 | contig 16937 bp, 13 predicted proteins | sample MTBNYHSulfiMetaG_FD_62988 | JGI IMG/M metagenome (GOLD analysis project Ga0068714, IMG submission 62988) | Enrichment culture microbial communities from rom New York Harbor, USA that are MTBE-degrading - MTBE-NYH (New York Harbor Sulfidogenic)... | ecosystem: Environmental > Aquatic > Marine >...
GCCTTCTGGATCGACCAGACCGAGGTGACCAATAGCCAATACCAGAGGTGCGTTGAAGCCGGGGTATGCCGGGTGGTAGCCGATATGAGCGGTTACGACCCGGAGGGTAAGCCTGACCATCCGGTCGAAGTCACCTGGTCCGATGCCCAGGCCTACTGCCAGTGGGCAGGCGCCCGGCTGCCGACCGAGGCCGAATGGGAGAAGGCTGCCCGGGGCACGGATGGGCGCACCTACCCCTGGGGCAACGCCCGGCCTGACTGCAGCCTGGCGACTGCCTTCGGCAAGGATGGCTCCTGTGCCACAGGAGCAGTTCCCGTGGGCTCAACCCCGGCCGGGGCCAGCCCGTACGGCGCCCTGGACATGGCGGGCAACGCCGCGGAATGGGTCAATGACTGGTTTGATTATGAGTACTATGCCCAATCGCCCGGGCGGAATCCGCCAGGACCCGAGTCGGGGACCAGCCGAGTAGTTCGGGGCGGCAATTGGGGCGCTATTCCCGCTTGGATAAGCTGTTTCCACCGTGATGGATGGGAACCCGAAGTTAACTTCTACGGTTTCCGGTGCGTAACACCGGCAGGGGCCGGAGGATGAAGGAGGTCCGATGTCTCGACAATTGTATCGCAGCGTTCGTTTGTTGATTCTGGCCGTGGCGCTGCTGGCCTTCACAGCGCCCAATCTGCTCTCCCCACCCAGCGTCAGTTGGGCGGACGTTGGAGAGCTGCCTGAGCCGGGAGGGCTGGTAACCCCTGGCGACAAGACGGACGAGATCCGGATGGCATCTGAGACGGTGGTGTTTGCCGTCAGACCAAACGATGAGACCTTTGAGGAAAAAGATGTCGAATACTATGCCCATGTGACAGCTAATTTCGTGATGCAGAACCTTTCATCCCGGGCGGTATCCAAAGATCTGTTCTTCCCCTTTCACTCCAGCCTGGAGGTGGAAATGTTTCAAGATCCGCTGTATGCGCGGGTCAAACAAGCCAAGGACGTCCACGTCCTGGTGGGGGGTAGAGAGGCCCAAGTCGGCTACGCTGAGCTGATGCTCTCTTCACAGAAGAAGGTGATCGCCGCGGTGTTTCCTGTCAGCTTTCCCGCGGGCAGCGAGACGACGATCCAGATCCAGTACGACATTCGCGCCGTCCACGAGCCCAAGAGCCCTCAACTGAGCTTCAAGTACCTGATGGAGACCGGCTCCCACTGGGCAGGGACCATCGGCAGCGGCGAGGTGAGGTTCCAGTTCTGGAGGCCCATTGAGAGCAAGAGCTCCCTTGCCCGCACCAACGACTTCTTCGAGGTACAGGACGGGGACCTGATATGGCGCTTTGCCGATCTGGAACCAGACTCGTCCCACAACATCTCGGTTTCGTTTGATCCGGCCCGGTTCGCAAGGGTGGGGCAAGGGACTGCCCCCACGCTGCCAGATGCGCTTACGGTACGCGCCTTTATCGACGGCCGCAGCCAGCTGGTCATCCGAGGCGACAGGCTGTACTGGCATCACCTGGACTTTGCTGCGCCGGGCCGCTGGCAGGATCCCGACACCCAGCGGGCATACGACGAGCCGACCTACCTGAACGGCGCCCCCTGGTACCCGGTCTGGCCGGACCAACCAGACAGGGAGAACCGCGATTGTGGCTGCAGCTCCTCCTCCATCAACGGCATCCCCGCGCTGGCCCGGCAGGACCAGACGGTTGCGCTGAGCCTGGAGCAGGCCCGGGGCCTGGTGACCATCGTCCAGCAGCCGGAAGCCGGCAACGACTACACCCTGATCGTCGAGTTTGATGACGGCGGCCCGGGAGGCGCGGATTGGTATGAAGTCACCCTCCAGTACGTCACTTCGGGTCCACCGGGCAGCATCCCCGTGGCGCACCCTCAGATCGTCACCACGTCCCAGGACACGCGCGTGGACATCACCCTCACCGCCTTCCATGCCGAGGGCAAGCCCCTGACCTTTGTCCTGGTCGCCGGCCCCTCGCACGGCCTCCTGGCCGGATCGGCACCCAACCTGGTTTATCTGCCCGATAGCGGCTATGCGGGTCCCGATGCGTTCACCTTCCAGGCCGGCGATGGGGTGCACGACTCTGAAATAGCCCAGGTCAGGCTGATCGTCGGCCTGCCCGGGCAGCTCCCCGGGGAATGCACTGGCCCGAACCTGCTGCGCAACGGCGATTTCGAGGCCGGCTTTGACGGCCATGTGGTCGGCCTGGGCTGGGGATCGTTCCACACCGACGGCGGCGCGACCTACGGCTTCCAGGACGACCGGTGGCCCTTGGTGGTCTACGAAGGGTCCCACTCACAGTTGATCGGGATTAGCACTCAAGACACACCGCCGGAAGCGGACCGCTTCGCCGGCATCTACCAGACGGTCGCCGGCCTGGAGCCGGGCGCGGTCTATGAGCTGTCGATCGCCGGTATGATGCGCGAAGAGGCGGTGCATCCCGCCGAAGACCCCTATCGTTACCGGGTGCAGTGGGCCTATTCGTCGCAGGTCCACGGCGACTGGATGCTCGTTGCCGGTTGGCAGGATCTGCCCTGGGATGAGATCTCGCTGCGCACCGAGCCCGGCGCCTTCTCGACCTACACGGCGCACCTGGTCGCGCCCAGCCAGCCGCTCACCCTCTTTATCCGGGCCTGGAGCAAGTGGGCCCTCCCGGGTCGAGAACTGGATGTCAATCTGGATGCGATCACGCTGCGCAGGTGTTGTTCGGCACCTACTGCCGAACCGTAGCCGCTCTGGGGCTCAGTCGACCTGCCGCGCGTCCCGACCACGGGCACGGCAGCCGGAACAACTGCCCCGCAGGATAGGTTTTGCGAGACGGAGGTCATGGCATGAACACCCGAATGACTCTGGCGTGCATCGTTCTGCTGTTGATGGCTGCTTGCGGCCAGTCACCAACGCCGATACCCGACTTCATCGCTGATGAAGAATACGCAGTGTACCACGATCTATTGATTGTGAACAAGGAGATGTGGAGCCTTCCTGAGGGAACCGAGACCGTGGTATTGTTCGATCACACGCTTGTCAGACATGATGCCGATGACGTCAGAACCATCCTGAATGGCAAGGCCGGGGTGTCGGACGAACTGGTAGCCAACTACCTACAGGCCAACGCCCGGTCCTATCCGCTGGAGGCCGAATTCGGAATGGGGAAACCGGTTCTACTGGTCTCCCAGGAGGCGGCCAAGAACCTGGTCAGGGGGCTGGAATATGGGGAGCAGTGCTCTTCGGCCGTGTGGGCCGTCTACCCGAGACCAGAGTACGGCGGCTGGTACTATCTGTCACGGGTGGGGTTTGATGCGCGTCGCCAAACCGCCTTGCTCTATATTGAACAGAGCCTGTGTGGTGGCGCCGGCAACTTCCTTGTGCTTGAGAATGTCTCCGGGGTGTGGCAGATCAAGGATTGGGCAATCGGCCTCCAGTCCGACCCTTTACGACTCGACTCTCCAGCAGAGGTTAGCGACGAGGAATACGCAGTCTACAACGCTCTGTTGGCCGCTAGCAAAGAGTTCAGCTTGGGGTCAGAGTACCAGTACATCACAGTCTACGATCAGACAGGGCTGTCAGAGAAGCTCACCGGAGAAGGGGAAACCCTGTATCCTGCCCTCCGCCAGGAGATGCCCACCGTCACCGAAGAACTGGTGACCAACCTCATCGCGGCCAACCCAGAACCGTACGCTCTCGCGCCACGTTTTGCGTTCGAGGTGCCGGTGGTGCTGGTTTCCTGGCGAGAATACGAGGCTCTTTCGGCAGAGCTCGAAGAACAAGAATGTCTTGTCGTGGCCCGGGAACGGTTTCCCTACCCCGAGTTTCAGGGTTGGTTGCGACTATCCAGGGTAGGATTCAACCAGTCAATGGATCAGGCACTGGTGTATGCCGAATCCCATCTCTGTGGTGATGCAGGGTTTGTCGTGCTGCTGGAGAAGCAGGACGAGCTATGGGGAATGACGGCCTATGCACCATTCCCAGCCAACCTGCCCACTACAACCTCGCAGCCGCCCTCGGATCTTGGCGCTACCTTGATCGTCACGCCTACCCTTCAGACGCTTCCAGCAGGTTCCTCTGCAGAATTCGGAATGGCCATGGTTCCTTCCTGCCAAACCCACCCCAATACCTTTGGGGTGGAACAGTTGCCGCCAGGCTGGACCGCAGAGTTTCTCGGCAGTCCGATCCCCTGTAAGGAAACTCTGGTTCTGAATACGCCCGGCAGCGCGAGGCCGGGCGGTTACAGCATACGCGTCACCGCCGCCTCGGAAACAGCCCTGTCCACCTGGGCCGAACTTACCGTGGAGATACTGCCTTGTGTCGAGTTCCAAACAGGCGAGTTCAGTCTAGCAATGGACTCGCATCTTGTCACCTTGGTCACTGCTGGCAAGCCAGCTATTGAACATGGCTTGCTGGTTCCACTGCAAACCTGTGACGCTGAGTCAGGCAGACGCCTGCTAGTGACGCTGACGGAGGTCACCTCAGAAGCAGGTTCGCGCATGGCCTCTCCACCACATTTCTACCTGTATCGGAGCCTGGTCTGGCCTGAGCCCAATAGCATTGTGGCTCATGGCGCTCCGGGGACGCTCAACGTCGGGCTGCCTCGAACGGAGAACGAGGATTGGCAGTTGGAGGCAGAGATCACCCCAGGTCTCTATCTGCTGGTCTTCGAGCGTGATTCCTATGGCTCATCGCCTGACCCTGAAACGATCCCCGCCTCGCTGACATACCGGCTGGAGTCAAAGCCATGAGAAGGCAAAGGCGAAAGGCTGCCTACCGGTCTGTCGCTCACGCGGATTCCGTAGCGGTCGCGCCCGGTCCCGCGGGTGCGCCAAGGAGGAACCGGTGAGCAGGATCAGCCGCATGATGCTCTTGTTGCTTGTCGTCGCACAGCTTCTTGTTGCCTGTGGCGCCCCCACGCCGCGCGGTGTAGCATCGCCTCCGCCCTCACCCGTCTCCACGGCGGCTGTACTCCTGTCCCCTTCTCCGTCTCCCAAGCCTCCGACGGCTACAGTTCCGTTACCTTCTCAGTCTCTCGACCTGTCGCCGCCTACGCCCACGCCGGTAGTTGCCTCACCTACGGCTGCGCCCCGAACTCCAGCGCCGTCCGCAACCGCCCCTCGCGCGGTCACGGATCTGGTGCCACCAGTGATTGTGGACAGCCAGGCCGGCCGGCTCTACATGACTGGTCGAGTAGATGGCGTCCAGCAGATCGTGGCCTTGGCTGCCGCCGACGGGAGCCTGCTGGCTACCTACGGCCTGACGGGCACGATTGACGTGGATCCGATTCGCGGTTGGCTGTACGTGGACCAGAACAGCAGCGGCCTGCTTGTATTGGACGCTCAGACCGCCGAGCAAAGAACCCTGATACCCCTGCCCGGCAGTCAGCGGCAGGGCGTGACCTATCCGGCTCCGCAGGCCGATCTGGGGACCGGTCAGGTGCTGGCTTTCCGTGACCATTTGGTGTATGTCATCGACCCGGATCAAGGGACTGTCGTGCGCGTCATCCCGTTTGACACCCCCAAGGGTGATGATTGCCGCACCCTGACCGAACCTCTGCCGATTGAGTGGGCCGTCTATGACGACACCCGTCGCCTTCTGTATCTGGACTTTGTGACCTACGTCTGCACCCCCTGGATTGGCGAAACCCTTGTCTCATTCGACTTGCACACAAACGCCCAGGTCGCCCAACAGGGCGTGACCTCGGGCCCGGTCTCCGCCTTTGACGGCTACCTGTATGGTTCGGGGTGGTATCGCATGGGTATGGGTTACCGTTGGGCCTGGCGGGATGGAAAGCCTTGGTTCGAGTCAGAAGGCTGGGATAACAGCACAAGGCTGCTTGTCGATGCCGCTCGCGGAAGGCTGTACGAGTCCGACTCCATGCACGGATTTCGAGCCTTTGACCTGGAAACGATGAGGCTGCTTTTTGTCCTGCCCAGCCCCGTGGACGGGGATCTGATCGGCTACGATCCCGGGACCGACCAGCTCTACTATCTACGGGAGGGACATCTGGCCACCTACCCTGCCACTGCCATCGCCCCGCCCACGCCAGAGCCACCGCAGGTTGCTGTGCCTCCGGCCAAGCCAGTACGGCAGCTCGTCCTATCGTCTGGCGGGTCGCAGGCTCCCAGCCTGCTTGGCCTGTGGGACTATGGGATGACATGGGATGCCTGCTATATCTTTGGTGCACAGGGTGGGTTATTCTACTTGAGCGCGAACGGCGGCAAGGCCTGGTCGCAGCCGCGAGGAGGGCTGGGCGGCGGCTGCGACCGGAACTCAGCCTTGGCCGTCTCGCCGGACTATGCCGCGGACCAGACGATCTTTGTCGCGCTCGTCGGCAACGGCATCTTTCGATCGAGCGACGGCGGCCAGCTCTGGCGACCTGCAAGCACAGGTCTGCCCAGCATGTCCATTGAGCAGATCCTCCTTTCGCCCGGCTTTGCCAGCGATCGGATGGCCTTTTCCCGATCTTGGGTGCTGGGCCAGGGCAATCTCTACCGCTCCAGCGATGGCGGCTCCACCTGGGAGCGGTTGGCGGTCGATCTGAGTCTGGTGGCCATGTCACCCGAATTTGATCGGGATGGAGTCCTGATGGGCGTGTCGGCCGATCAGGTGCTCCTCTCGCGCGACAGGGGGGAGACGTGGGAGCCGGTGGGCAGTGTGCCGGAGGGGGATTCGATCACCCGGCTTGGCCTCGCCCCCGGGTTTGAGCGCTGGCAGGTCGTTTTTGCCTTCGGCTCTGCAAGCCAGAATCTGTATCGCTCTGCGGACGGGGGGCACAGTTGGGACGTCGTTTTGTCCGTTGGCGGGCATGCCTTTGGCCCCTTCCCGCCACAGCTCGTCTACGGCCCCGAGACGGAAGGGGGGCGCCTGCTCTTCCTGTTGGCAACCGACTCGGATCCCAACGCCGATTTCTTCAAAGACCAGGGCACCCTCTACCGGACGGAGGATGGTGGGCTGAGCTGGGAGGCGTTGGTGCTGCCCCCGGACCTTGTGCCTACGGCTTTGGCCATCTCGCCTACCTATGCACAAGATGGCCTGATTTGGCTTGGAACGGCGGATGGGCGGGTGCTTTCGCTGGAGGCTGCCAGTCTCCAGACCAGCCCGTAGGAGCGCACTTCGAATCCAAGGCATCCCGCCAAGTTGGGAATCTCCAACGCGCCGAGGGCTGGGACTCGCCCCAGGTGGCGCTGTAGTAAGCCAGGCTGCCGTCGTTGGAACCGGATTGATCTTCCCCCGATAAAGTGGATACGAAGATAAGCGAGGGCACGGCATGATTTCACAAACGGAGCGACCGACCGGATGGGACTCCATTTCGTCGAGATGGGTCACATTGACATGGTGGGACACGAAATGGGACACTATTTTGCCCGGATGGGACTCTTTGCGGCGAAAAACGGTAGCGAAACGGTTGCTAAAATACAAGAAATCTGCGGCCCATTCATTCAGTTCTTCGGCGGTCATCAGCCCTCCAGCGGTTTGGTGTTGCCACCATTATCCGCCCAAAAGGGACATATTGTAAAGTGCGGTAGTAGTACTAGGGGGCACAGATGTCGCCATTTGCCATAAGTAGGTTGGCAAAGAGGAGTTGAGTTCAGTTATGAAGCTCAATCCCTCTTGTGCCAGTCGCCACCGCGTAGAAGACTGGTCACTTGTAAAACGTACAATCCCCCGGGTGGCCAATGCTTCTTGGGATTGATGCGGGTATAATAGTGCCAGGTACACCGATCTGCTTCTGCACAGGGAGGCAGCGAGGTGGAAGAACTACTACAGGTCGAAGAGCTACGTAAGCCCTACGGGAGCTTCGTGGCCGTCAACGGTATCTCATTCGCGGTCCGAGAGGGGGAGATCTTTGGCATGGTCGGCCCCAATGGCGCGGGCAAGACCACGGCCATAGAGTGCATGGAGGGGATTCGCCGGCACAACGCGGGCAGCGTGCGGGTGCTGGGCCTCGCCCCTTGTCGGACAGGCTGGCTCTGACCGAGCGGATCGGCGGCCAGAAGCAGCGCCTGTTCATCGCCCTGGCCTTGATCAACGAGCCCCAGGTCGTCTTTCTCGATGAACTCACCACGGGGCTCGAGCCCCAGGCCCGACGCTCCATGTGGGACCTGGTCCGACACGTCCGCGACCGTGGCTACACCGTATTCCTGACAACGCACCATATGGAGGAGGCTGAACAGTTGTGCGATCGTCTCCTCATCCTTGACCACGGACAGGTGGTGTCTCTCGACAGCCCTGAATCGCTGATTCGCTCCCTCGACGCCGAGAGGCGACTGGTATTCAGCCTCACGGAAGGCCAGTCGGCGCCAGATCTCGCCGGACTTCCTCTGGTCCAGCGCGTGGAGCAGTCGCCGCAGCGCCTGGTCGTCTACGTCCACGGCGAGCGGTTTGTCAGCTCTGCCGTCTACCCATAGCTCCGGCCTGACGGATGGGTGTCTCCATGTGCTCGAGCAGCAATCCCGAGTTCGATGGGTGATCGCCGGCTGGAGAAGCCCCTACCATGGCATCCGGCAGTTGCCGGAAGTGCGGTCATCCGCCGATGAAGAGTGCCCCGCCCCCTCCCCGACCCGGACTACGGTATGCTGCTCACCAGGCTCGACTCCCATGACGGTGAAACCTGGGCACGCAACAGGCGACGGCACCCCTGAACCCGACTCCTGACAGCTGTGAGAAACCCCCACTACAGGGGATCTGTGAGTGGGCCGTGAGCCAGAGCCCTCGCTGCCGGCATTAGAGTTGCATGAAAAATATTTGCAATATATTGACAAAATATATATAATCTGGTATCATTGGCTTCAATAACTGGCAAATAACCATTCCTGTAGGTGACGCCCTTGGCTTCTGGCGAGTGGATGCCATTGAGCCATGTCGTCTTATGCGCCTGTGGGCCGAGCAAGTGCCGGGCGAGGCCTGGTTACAGTTCGAGGCCAAGCTCTTGTTAAAGAAAATTGCTTTCCTGTCGCCCAAGGGCAGGCTCGCCCAGAATTCGCCTTCCGGCACGGCCGCGCAGGATTGATCAGGAGTCCTATCCGTGAAACATAATCCGCTGTCACTGATCTTTGCTTTCGTCTTCATCGACCTGCTGGGCTACAGCCTGTTCCTGCCGCTGCTGCCCTACTACGCCGACACACTGGGGGCGAGCCCATTGCTTGTTGGCCTGCTCATCGCCTCCAATGCCCTGGCCCAACTGATCGCCTCGCCGGCAATCGGCCGGCTATCGGACCGCTATGGCCGGCGCCCGCTGCTGATCGCCAGCATCGCCGGCACGTTGCTCAGCTTTCTTTTGCTCGGCCTGGTAGAGCCGCTGGGCAGCCTTTTAGACAGGCTTACCGGCGGCGCGTTGGGTCTGGGTGCTGCCGCCCTGGTGATGCTTTTTGCCAGCCGCATCTTTGACGGTCTGACAGGAGGCAACATCGCTCTGGCGCGGGCTTATATAACCGACGTGACCGACGAGGAGAGCCGCGCCAGAGGCTTGGGCATGATCGGCGCAGCCTTTGGACTGGGGTTTATCGTCGGCCCGGCCATGGGCGGCCTGCTGAGCAACTGGACGCCGGCAACCTCGATCGTTGTGCAGGTGGGCCTGTCGCGCTACGCTGTGCCTGCCTTTGTCGCCGTGCTGCTGGCGGCGTTGAATCTGGCTGGCGTCTTGCTCTGGCTGCCCGAATCGCTCATGGCCGTCCGGCGGGCGGACATGAGTAAGCGGCGTTCACCCTCCATCTTGAGCCTTCCTGAGCTGTGGGGTGCCCTGCGCCGGCCCCGCTTTGGGCCGCTCTTGCACATCGCCTTTGTCCACAGCTTGGCTTTTGCCCTATTTACCGCCAACTTTGCGCTCTATACCCAGTATCGCCTTGAGCTTTCGGATCGGGCTACCAGCTATATCTTGACCTACGTAGGCTTGCTGGTGGTCCTGGTTCAAGGGCTTGCTATAGGCCGCCTCACCAAGCGCTTCAGTGAGACGTGGCTTATCCTGGGCGCGGCGATCCTGATGGCGCCCTCACTGCTGGCCTGGGCCGTGGTACCCAATGTGCCGCTCTTGTTGGTGATCCTGGCGCCTTTGGCGCTGGGCGGCGGAGTGCTCAACACGGTCATTAGCAGCCTGATCACCAAGTCGGTCTATACCAATGAGGTGGGTGGCGCGCTGGGCCTGTTGGCATCACTGGAGGCCCTGACGCGCGTCCTGGCCCCAGCCCTTGGGGGCGTGCTCATCCAGCAGTTGGGCGCCTCGTCGTTGGGTGTATTGGGTGGGGTGCTTATGATCTGGTTGGCGAGCTTTATCTGGTGGCGGCTGGTCGCCAATCCCGATCCGCCATTGCCCGGCCGCAGCGACGAAATGACCGCTCAGGGAGCGGCCTTGACACCTCCCACAAGTTCGTAGGATGATGAAAAATGAGCAAAAATGCAATGATCTGGGGCGCAAGCGGCGCCATTGGGCGGGCGCTGGTGTCCGGACTGAGAAACGAAGGCTGGCGCGTGCTGGCCATGGGCCGTCACACGGCTGACTTGGGCGACCTGACGCCAGACCTTTTTGAGGCCGACGTAGCCGATCCCGGGTCCGTAGAACGGGCCCTGACAGCCGCCAGCGAGGCCGTGGACCAGGTTGAGCTGTGGATCTATGCCGCTGGCGCCATCGCTGCCCACAAGGTGACCGAGGCTTCGCCCGAAGCCTGGAAACGCATCCTGGATGCCAATTTGACCGGCGCCTATGTGACCACTCACTACAGCTTGCCGCTCCTGGCCCCGGACGCGCATTTGGTTTTTCTGGGTGCCATCAGCGAGCGGCTGCGCCTGCCCCGGCTGTCGGCCTACGCCACTGCTAAGGCCGGCCTGGAGGCGTTTGTCGAAGTCCTGGGTAAGGAAGAACGGAAACGCCGGGTAACCCTCGTCCGTCCGGCGGCCGTGGACACACCTTTGTGGGACCACGTGCCGTTCAAGCTGCCGCAGGGAGCGCTGAGCCCCGACGAAGCAGCCCAACGCATCTTGGCTGCCTATCACAACGGCCATCGCGGCCTGCTCGAGTTCTAGCCGGCGATGAACGAGAACCGCGGTTTCATCCATCTGCACGGACTATCCAAGAGCTTTCAGGAGGGCGGCCAAACCCGCAGCGTGCTGCAAGAAGCGGATGCCGAGTTTGCCAGGGGCGAGTTCGTGGCCATCCTGGGCAAGAGCGGCAGCGGCAAGAGCACCCTGCTGAACCTCATCAGCGGCATCGACCTCGTCGAGGGGGGCGACATCTGGGTCAACGGCCAGCAGTTGAACACCCTCAACGAGCGCCAGCACACTCTGTTCCGCCGCCAGAACATTGGCTTCATCTTCCAGTTCTTTAACCTCATTCCCACGCTGACCGTCTGGGAGAACGTCGTCCTGCCGCTGGAGCTGGCTGGCATGGACAACGGCGAGGCCCGCCGCCGGGCCGAAACCATGCTGGATGCCGTGGGCCTGCTCGACCGGCTCGATACCTTCCCTGACCGTCTCTCTGGCGGCGAGCAGCAGCGTGTCGCCATCGCCCGCGCCCTGGTCCACGACCCGTTGCTGGTCCTGGCCGACGAACCGACCGGCAATCTGGACGAGGAGACCGGCCGCCAGGTGATGGCCCTCCTGGACCGCCTGACCCGCCAGAACGGCAAGAACCTGATCCTGGTCACCCACAGCCACGAAGCCGCGGCTTATGCTGACCGCATCCTAACCCTGCGCGACGGCAAGCTGGCAAATGGGACAGAAGATGCCTGAGCGCAAAACCACCACTTTTGCTTCGCGAACGCTGTGGAACATCGGGTGGCGCTATCTGCTGCGCCACCCGTGGCAAAGCGCCTTGATGATCTTGGGCATCACGCTCGGCGTAGCTGTCGCCGTAGCCGTCGACCTGGCCAACGCCAGCGCCACCCGCGCCTTCGACTACAGCACCGACTCGGTCGCCGGGCGTGCTACCCACCAGATCGTCGCCGGACCACAGGGGATCGACGAGGCGCTCTACATCGATCTGCGCCGGCGCGGACTGGTCACCGGCGACAGCCGGGCGGCCCCTATTGTGACCGATTATGTCCATTCTCCCCAGCTCGGCGATCGGCCCTTCCAACTGTTGGGAGTCGATCCTTTCGCCGAAGCGCCCTTCCGCACCTACCTTTGGGGCGCAGGCGATGCGCCGATCCGGGAGCTTGCCACCCTCCTCACCCGGCCTGGCGCGGTCCTGCTGGCCGCCGACACAGCTGCCTACTACGGTCTGGCGCCGGGCGACCGGCTCAACCTGGAGGTAGGCGGCTACCCGCGCGACGCCTTGGTGGCCGGGTTGCTGATCCCGGCCGACGATCTCAGCCGGCGCGCACTCGACGGTCTGCTCCTGGCTGACATCGCCACAGCTCAGGAGCTGACCGGCCGTCTGGGCCGCCTGGACTATATCGACCTGATCCTGCCCGGCGGTGGAGATGCAGCGGCTGACTCGATACGCGCTCTGCTGCCGGCCGGCGTCCAGATCGTGGAGGTCGAGGCGCGCGCTGGCGCCATCGAAGAGATGACGGCTGCCTTCCGCCTCAACCTGCTGGCGCTGAGCCTGTTGGCCCTGGTCGTTGGGCTGTTCCTGATCTACAACACCATGACCTTCTCCGTGATCCAGCGCAGGCCGCTCTTTGGCACCCTGCGCTGCCTGGGCGTCACCCGCCGCGAGGTTTTTGCCCTGGTGGTCAGCGAGGCCCTCTTGGTCGGCCTGTTGGGCGCTATGTTGGGCGTGGCACTGGGCATCGTTATGGGTCGGGGCGCAGTACAGGCCGTGACCCAGACCATCAGCGACCTCTATTTCGTCGTCACCGTCCAGGAGATCGAAATCGCCACCAGTAGCCTGCTCAAGGGCGTGCTGCTGGGTATCCTGGCCACAGTGCTGGTGGCTGCACCTCCGGCCTGGGAGGCAGCCTCTGTGCCAGCCCGCGCCGCCCTTTCCCGCTCCGGTCTCGAGCGCAAAGCACGGCGCGCCGTCGCCCGGGTGGGCATTGCCAGCTTGCTGCTGGCCGGGCTCGGCGTGGGACTGTTGGCCATCCCAACCCGCAGCCTGGTGATCAGTTTTGGCGGGACCCTGGCCGTCGTCGTGGCCTTTGCCGCGCTGACGCCCTTGGTGACCACCGTGCTCATGCGCATCATCACGCGACCCCTGGGGCGCATCTGGGGCGCGCTGGGCCGCATGGCGCCGCGCAACGTCGTCACTTCCATCAGCCGCACCGCCGTGGCCGTCGCCGCTCTGATGGTGGCTGTCTCGGTGACCATCGGCGTCAGCCTGATGATCGGCAGCTTTCGCACCACCGTGGTCACCTGGCTGGACCAGGTGTTGCAGGGCGACGTCTACGTCTCGGCGCCCAGCCGCACCTCAGCCCAGGCAACCACACCCCTCGATCCCGCTGTGCTGCCGATAGTCGAGACGTGGCCAGGCATAGAGCGCATCGACCTATTGCGCACGGCGACGGTGGAATCGCCCGCCGGCCCGGTCTCGGTTTTCGGCGTGTACAACCCCGATTTCGGCGACCGACCCTTCCTCACCAAAGATCTCTCCGCAGCAGAGATCTGGGCGGCCATGGAGAAAGGTGCGGTGACCGTCTCTGAGCCGTATGCCAACCTTGCCGGCCTACCCCGGCGCGGTGGCACGGTCACTCTCTACACCGCCAGCGGGCCGCGTGAATTCCCCGTGGCCGGCATCTATTACGATTACGTGACCAGCGGCGGCACCATCTCCCTGTCGCTGGACACCTACCGCCAGTTGTGGGGCGACGAGGCGCTGACCGCCCTGGCCGTCCGGCTGGCCCCCGGCGCCGATGCCGACGCCGTAGCCCGAGAGCTGGGCGATGCTCTGGCGCCGGTACAGCGCCTTTTCGTCCGGCCCAACCAGGCCTTGCGTGATGAGGCGTTGGTCATCTTTGACCGCACCTTTGCCATTACGGGCGCGCTACAACTGCTAGCAACCCTAGTCGCCTTTACCGGCGTGCTCAGTGCCTTGCTGTCGCTGCTCCTCGAAAAACAACGGGAGGTGGGTATCCTGCGCGCCGTGGGCCTAACTGGGCGCCAGCTCTGGGGCCTGGTAATGCTGGAAACGGGCCTGATGGGCGCCGTCGCCGGCTTGTTGGCCGCGCCCACCGGCCTGGCGCTGTCGTTCATCCTGATCTATATCATCAATCGCCGCTCCTTCGGCTGGACACTGCAGATGCAGCTCGACGCCGCGCCCTTCCTGACGGCGCTGGGTGTGGCCGTGGTCGCCGCTCTGCTGGCCGGCATCTATCCGGCGCGCAAGATGGGCAAGATGCTCACTGCCGAAGCGCTGCGCTATGAGTGAGGGTTCGCTATGACACGAGGGGTCAAGATACTGCTCGGGTTGGGGCTGTTCGCCTTGTTGGTGGGCATGCCCCTCCTTCTCTTGCAGCACGAGGAGCCACAAGTGCAGGCACGCCTGGTCGCCCTGGCCGATGGGGTGTCCGACGGCGGGCCGACCGGCTACCTTCGCGCCGAAGGACCTGTGCCGCTCGACTTTCCTACAGACCACGGGCCGCATCTGGACTACCAAACGGAGTGGTGGTACTATACCGGCAATCTCGTCGCCGGTGACGGGCAGCGCTTTGGCTACCAGATGACCTTCTTCCGGCGGGCATTGGCCCCGCCTGCGCTACGCACCGACCGCGCGTCGGCGTGGGGTGCGGACCAGGTATACATGGCTCACTTTGCCTTGACCGACGTTGCCGGCCGGCAATACCAGGCTTTTGAGCGCTTTGCGCGCGGCGCAGCCGGGTTGGCCGGAGCGCAAGCTGCACCCTATCACGTCTGGCTGGAGGACTGGCAGGTGGAGGAAGTGGAACCGGCCGTGCTCCGCATGCAGGCGGCACAGGACGGCTTGACGCTCGACCTACTGCTGACCGACCGCAAAGGCCCGATCCTACAGGGCGACCGTGGGTATAGCCCCAAGGGGCCACAGCTGGGCAACGCTTCCTACTACTACAGCCTGACCCGCCTGGAGACGTCGGGCACGGTGCGTGTGGGCGAAACCGGCTACGCGGTCAGCGGCCTGAGCTGGATGGATCACGAGTGGAGTACCAGCGGCCTGGCCGCCGACCAAGTCGGCTGGGATTGGTTCTCAATCCAGATCGACGATGACAGCGAGTTGATGGTCTTTCAGCTTCGCAAGGACGACGGCAGCATCGATCCCTTTTCCAGCGGCATCCTAATCGCTGCAGACGGAAGCACGCGCCACATTGACCGTGACGATTTCGAAATCCGCGTCGAGGACACCTGGCGCAGCCCACGCAGCGGGGCCACCTATCCGGCCCGCTGGACGATCGTCGTGTCCGCCGTGGACTTGGCGCTGGAGATCGAACCCCTTTTGGCCGACCAAGAGCTGTCCGTCTCCTACACCTACTGGGAGGGTGCAGTGCGGGTCGAAGGCCAGCGGGACGGGAGGGCCGTGCAGGGCCACGGCTACGTCGAGCTGACGGGGTACGCCAGCTCGATGCAGGGGCAGTTCTGAGATTGTGAGGACTGAACCAGTCTACAGCAAGGAGGTGGATCCTTGAGAGCCGAGCGAATCGAGCCCGGTCCGGGCCAGGAATCGGTCTGGGACTATCCTCGCCCACCACAGGTCGAGGAGGTCCCCAAGCGAATCCAGATCGTTTTCAACGGGCTGCTGATCGCCGATGCCGTTCGAGCCCAACGCGTCCTGGAGACAAGTCATCCACCCATGTACTATATTCCTCCCAAGGACGTATGCCTAGTGCAATACCAAAGCTCATGTTTTGAATGTGCTCTGCACACAGCATGGCAACAACCCTCAGGAGTAGAGGTTTCAGCCGGTTTCTGCCTATTGCAGTCCGCTCCAGCTGAAGCCTCCACTCCAACAACCTGGTACGGGAATGCACTAGAATACCCGGTCCAGGCAGCCGGTAGCTCCGTCTGCGAATGGAAGGGCAGGGCCAAGTACTATACGGTGACAGTGAGCCATCGCCGGACGGAGAGAGCAGCTTAGTCCTATCCAGAGCCGAAGGCAGGGTATGAGGCCATTCGGGGCCATCTGGCATTCCACGCCGGGCCGATGGATGCCTATACCGTGGGCAGCGAGCGCGTCGAGCCACAACCCAGTGGATTCTACGGCGGTTGGATCACGGTCGACATCGTCGGGCCATTCAAGGGCGGGCTCGGAACCATGGGCTGGTGAACTGGCCGAGCAGTCAAGGGGTGTGGGGCCGTTTGCTTGGCTGGCGTCGAGGTGGGAACGGGCAGCGGCCCTGGCAGGATGAGACGCCTGCGCGGAAGCAAGAAAAGGGAGGGACCATCACCAAATGGCAACGATCAAGGCAACAGATGAGCAGATCCAGACGGTTCTCCTTGAGCTAAAATCCTGGACTATCCGGGGTGGCAAACTTCACCGGGAGTACAAGTTCCGGAACTTTGTCCAAGCCTTTGGCTTCATGGCCCAGGTCGCCCTTCTGGCTGAGCGCGCCGCCCATCACCCGGAGTGGTCTAACGTCTATAACCGGGTCGTAGTCGACCTGACGACGCACGAGGCCGGAGGCATCACCCACAAGGATTTCGACCTGGCCCGCGAGATGGAAGCGATTGCGGAACGATGACGATCCAGAGGACGATGCCGGCGATACAGCCATAGATGAACAATGTCCAATCGGTTCTTTTGCTTGTCTGGTTGTGCAGCTCCATCATGTTGCCGAACAGGTTCTGCATGACATTGACGCCCAAGAGGGCGATCATGGTCCCAAGTTCATAGATGTCGACCAGCATGCCGATCAGGACGATCATGAGCGACGTGTTGAGGGCATACTCGTTGAAGCGGGCCGGGTTCATGCCCTTGCTGCCTTCGCGAGTTACCCAAGCACAATTGTATCGGATGCTGCCAACCCAAATGTGGAACGGGCCGGTGGCGTCATTCGTGTTGACTCGCTGTTCTTCCAGCGAACCTGATTCTTCGGCCAACACAGGTGACCTC
>Ga0068714_10003991_pt1 | contig 16936 bp, 19 predicted proteins | sample MTBNYHSulfiMetaG_FD_62988 | JGI IMG/M metagenome (GOLD analysis project Ga0068714, IMG submission 62988) | Enrichment culture microbial communities from rom New York Harbor, USA that are MTBE-degrading - MTBE-NYH (New York Harbor Sulfidogenic)... | ecosystem: Environmental > Aquatic > Marine >...
ATGTAGTGATTTTTATTTCACCAAAATACATTGAATCCCGTTTTTCCTGAAGGATTTGCAATTGGTTAATCAGTTGTTTTCCCTTTAATCCCTTTTTTGCAGCGCGTTTAAGATATATTTTGGCAGCAGGCAAATAGTGCTGTTCGGTATATTCCCTTTTCTGATATTTTCTGTGTTCATAAACTTCTCCTTTCTCATTAAAGTTAAATATTACATTGTGACGTTTCCGTTCAGGCATAAATGACTTGCCTGCCGTTCAATTCTGTAAATGTAGTTCAACTCACTGCCGAAATCATTACAGAGTTTTTGTTAATGGTTACATCATTCACACATTTTTCCTAAAATTTCTTTTATAAAAAATCAATCAGTAACTGACTTCTTTCATTTGAAACAAGTTAATGATTAGCTAAAGGATATCGAATTATGAGGTACTTTTCTGCCTCCTGGCCTGATTTTTTCCGCTTTTAAACGTTGCCTGAAATCTTCCAGAATATTCATGAAAATTATAAAGGCATCGTACTTAGATTTTTGCATAATTTGATTTGAGCAGCTTTGGCGATAATCCGGATGATTTTCATCCATAAGTTGAAAATGATCGAAAGTTTGCAGATAATGCCAATCGGTTTTCAGATTGGGGTTTGCAGAACTGACTACCTGCTTTTCGAGCTTTAACAATTGTTGCAGGGCTTCTTTTTGTAGTTTATTCCCGGAATCCCATGAAGCATGGAAATGCTCGACCCAGCAAACCGGTTCATCCGAACCAATTTCAGCAACGGGACTGCATTGTTTCGCAACTGTAGATGGTAAACTAAAGCTGAATGTTTGATCTTTTATTATCTTAGAAACCAATAACTGGAAAAATCGCTGTTTGACATCCATCCCGGGTACACCCAATACCATGTAATTGAGATAGATATTTACGAATTGTTCCTCAGGTCGGATGGTATTCAACATAGCAAAGAGCTGTTCTATTTGATCCGGTTTTTCCAGGTTTCCGGGATTGTTTATCAACAAAGAAAGTTCGTTGCTGATACTTTCATTACGAAACAGAATTTTGATTTTTTTCAGTTCTTTACCGGAATACAGAAAGTTGGGGCTTCTCCATTGTAAAATCTTTTTTGTCCCGTTTGTCAGAATTGCCGGATATCCGGTTTCGGCAACAATATCACCAATTTGGTTGGTATATAATTGTTTGTTACAGATTCCTTAATTTCCATTTCATTTCTCACATAATCATACCAGGTCTTCGATTTTTCCACATCAAAGAATCGAAATGTCTTTAAATGAAAGGGGTGATGAACCTGAAAATACAAACAAATATTTTTCATATCAGGAGGCCTGTTTATTTATTGTACTCAGGTAAACTTGCCTGATCTCTATGGCAGAATTTTCCCAGTTTAGTTTGTCAACTTCCTTTTTCCCTTCGAAAGCCATTGTTTTTGCCAACTTTTTATATTTCAGTATTCCGTGCACAGCATCGGCCATTGCATGAACATCCCAAAAATCTGTCTTTATTGCATTCCTGATTATCTCCGCAATGCCCGATTGACGCGAAATGATGATGGGGACATTGGCCTGCATTGCTTCAAGAGGCACTATACCGAAAGATTCGGAAACTTTCGCTGCCAACAGGAACGTTTTCAGCGCTAATTAATTGAACGTATTCTGATTGCTCTTTTCCCTATGTTTTTGGAACTACAAAATTGACTTTGACATCGTTACACGATGCTAATCCTGAAACAATTCCATAACATGCCGTACCTAAACCTCCTGAAATATTTGGTGGAAATTCCCAGCCAAACATCAATACATTCATTTTTAATTATTTTTATTTTGTTCAGAAAGGTTAAGGTATTTGCCAATCTACCACAAAAGAATATTGTGATTCTTTTGGAATTTTTTCAAAAAAAAGGAGTACTTTTTTCTTCCACACATTTTGCCGCATACAGGTACATTGAGGCGCTCCAGGTTTGCCAGTCATTTCCTTTCGGTTTTCCGTCCTGTGCTCTAATCCATTCGTTAAATCCGAATTCAAGGTTTTCTGAACGTGTTAATCTGATCAACCGGGTGAGTGCAATCAGTTTTTCTTCTGCGAGTTTAAATCGTTTTGCAGCAACCAGGGCTGCCACATAAAAACCGCTGATAAATGGCCAGATTCCACCATTGTGGTAATCTCCCGGTTTGTTATATACTGAATATCGTTCGTGCCAGTCGGGGTCTTCAGGTTTAATAAAAGGAAAAAAATTGGGGGGAAGATTGCCTGTTAATTCACCTCTTTCGCGCATTCCGGCGCATTCTTCTTCAATCCATGAAATCATTTCATCGGACCGCGAAGATGAAGCAATTCCTGAAAGAATGGCGAGGCTGTTTCCCAGCAAATCGAAACGCTCGCTGCTAAAAATCTTGTAAGACCAAAAAGCGTAGTAAGGTTTGTATTTTACCACCAGGCCTTCGTGAACATGCCGGTGCATGGTTCCCCCGGTAACGGTAAACCGGCTCATTGCATGGAGAATATTTTTCGCTGATTCGTGTTTGCCGAGCATTCTGAGGTAACTGTAGACCAATGCGTTTACATACAGCCCGTACCCAATCACCCATTGCTCGTCGCGCCAGTCGCTTGTGGGTTGTTGCGCTACCAAAAACCTGTCAGACGGACTTTGGTACTCCATCCATACCAAGGCTTTTTCAACAGCCTCAGCAAGGAAATTAGTTTCATCTGTAATTTTTCTGAATATACCGGTTGCCAGCAAAAACAGGGGTGTCGTATCACTGGCTCCACGATCATCTTTGTCGTGCACCAACGATGGAATATGTCCATGTCCGGTTTGATTCCCGGCGAGCGTTTCCAACACTTTTCGAATACTGTCAAGTAATTTTTGATTACCGGATATAGCTATCCCAAGAATAGAAATCATCAGATCCCTTGTATAAGGTTCCGGATATCCCCAGCCTGCTGTCCGGGGCAAACCGTGATAGGGTCCGTGGGCGTTATGGAGTAAAACATTAAGTGCAGCTTTTTTTGCCTGGTCAATCTCCTGAAGGTTTATGGTTTGCATAGTCAGATTTATTATTTACAGGTATAACCACCGTCAATAACCAGTTCACTTCCGGTAGCTATGACTACTTTGTTTTCTGTTCTTTTCATGTTTTTAAATTTTATGTTTGTTCATTGTATTAATATCAATATATTCCCAATTTCTCGTTTATGATTTGTACAAACCGTTTGGCAACCACGCGGTAGTCGAAATTCTCCACAACCCTCTTCCTGCCTGCTTTACCCATTTTGTAGCGCAATTCAGCGTCATTCATCAGCTCCAGTAAATACTTTGCAATATCCTGTACATTAGCACGGTAATCTACCGTCCGTGGAACATTAAAAACTACTTTATGCTGATCTTCAAATCCCGACTCTTCGCCAAGTAAAACTTCATGCACGGCAATTTTACGCGCTACTTTTGCCAGAAGAGCTGTTTCACCTTGTATGAGTGTATCCAGCATTCCCATAGCTTTTATACCAACAACCGGTTTCCCGCATGCACCGGCTTCCACCTGCGGCATTCCAAAACCTTCCAGGCGCGAAGGTGCTGCATAAATATCGCATGCTCCAATCAGATAGGGTATAAAATTTCGTGAAATAGTGTTGGTGGCATACGTTACATTTTTTTCAATCCCCAAATCAAATGCCAATTGCATATCGGCCAGGTTTTGTATTTTAGTTCGTGGCTGCGGCCATACTTTGCAAACATATTTCCAGTCGGGTGCTTTAGTGTCTATAATGGCCAGTGCCTGCATCATTTCCTGTGCCCCTTTCGAAGCAGCGTCGCCGCCGACAGTGAGAATCATTACCTGTTCGGGAGAAACACCCAGCGCTTCACGCACGGCCAGAATCTTTGGATCATTCTTTTGAAAAGGAATAAATGTATCCGTATTACATCCCACAGGAAGCACTTCGATTTTACTGCCATCAATCCCATCGCGGACATACATTTCCTTTACCCAGTTAGATGTAACAAGAATCAGCGGAAGTGCATTTAAAACTTCCTGGTAGTTAGCTATATAACCATCTGCAACAAGCCATGGAACAGGTTGTACGCCATACCGTTGCGGGTGAAGCACCAGTTGCGGTGTGTGGCCCCAATAACCTACGCCGACAACAATATCGGGTTCAAACCAGCGGTAATACCATTCCTTTTCCTGTGCCGATTCCAAATGCACCGGGTGGGTGTCAATACCCATTTCAACAAGTCCTTTGTACAAAAGATCTCCCTGGGTGGCAAGTCCTCCGGGTGAGGGTGGATAATCATATAAAACCAATACCTTCATCTGTAAATCCCTCCGTTATTTAGCCATTTTTTCGAGTTGAACGGATTTGTAAATTGCCAGAAAGCTTCTGCCCGGGGAGTTGTTTGTATCTCCCAACTGTCTTTTTCAAATCCGTAAGTATCCCTCAGAATACTGTATTTTCTTAGCCACGTTCGTTTTGTAAGCGGCCGGTAGATTGCTGCATTTTCAATTGGCCGGGGATGGTATTTTTTATAACCATCTTCATAAGCAAAAGTCCGAAGCTCATCTGCAGATATTTTGTTGCTATTCCAAAGATTGATAACCGCTCTGCTCACTTCTTCATGACGCAGATGGCGGGTGTATTCTCCGTTGGGATTGTGGGAAATAATAAGATCGTAATGTTTTTCGGGCAGCAGATTCAGTATGGTTTGCTCAACATCTTCTTCATCCAGCGGATTCTGATCGGCGCCATCATCCAGATCACCCATATTTCCTTTCGATTTCAACACTTTTAATGCATTATAAAATTTTGATGCACGTTCGGCATCATTTCCCCTGCAAACCGAAACAATAAAACAACTCCAGGATGGGTGGCTTATAATTGTTCCGCCGGCCCATAAAGTTTCGTCATCGGGGTGTGCAACAATTACGGCAACGTTTTTCGGTTTTATTTCATCCATTTAACTTTACTTATTACATATTCCCATGTCTGTTAAAAAAGTCTTTTACAAATGCTTCCTGTTGATTATTAGTCATTTTCAGCTTTCACCACTTTATTCATGGTTTCCTGCATATCAGCAGGCGGATCAATCTGTTTTAATGTTATTACTTTATTTATTTGTCTTCAGGAATAGTATTCAAAATGAATCAATTACATCAATTAACTCTTTCTGTGTTTTTCCCAATTTATCAGAAATCATTACCAGTAAATCATTTCTTGATACATGTCCCCAAGTTAAATCAGCATTGGTTAGCTCAGGAAACTTACTCCGGAGCTTATCCTTTATGTATCTCCACTGATTCATATCAAATTTTGTCTCCATAATTATTTTTTTTAAGTGATTTTTTATAAAACAGAATTTTTAGAAGTACTATAAACGCAGCGATGGGAAGCAGAATATCGATTGCTCTGAATGAGTGAAATCCAAAAGTTACTATTGTCCAAAGAAGCACCAGTAATCCTGCAATGATATAAAGTGAATTTTTCATGATAAAGAGCTTTTTGAACCTGAAAATCAGGTTCAATTATTCTGCTTAAAATTACGCTGTAAGTGTGAGGGGAATGTTACACAATTAAAGATAAGAGTTACATCATTCACACATTAAATAAGTCGAAAAACATTAAATACAAATAAAAAGAATTACTTTTACGTCATGCAGATAAAGAAAATCCTTTTAGTTTTTTTGTTGTTGGTTCTGAATTTTGTGGCTGGTGAATGGAGCGGTGCTTCCAACAGGGAGAATTACTCATCTGTGCTGATTGAAAAATTTAAACTGACAAATACAGAAAAATCTTCTGATCTTCCTGCTATAGATTTATTGCAAACTGCACTTTCCGGTTACGAATTACTTAAGGAAGAACATACTATCAATCGTCCGGAAGTGATAACCATCATCGATTTCAGCATGCCCTCGAACCAGGAAAGGCTGTGGGTACTCGACCTTGTGGAAGTGAAAGTGTTGTATCATTGCCTGGTTTCTCACGGAAGGAATTCAGGCGAAATTATGGCCGAAAATTTTTCCAATAAACCAGGTTCCTATGCCAGCAGTCCAGGTTTTTATACCACTGGTGAAACCTATTTTGGAAAACATGGTTTTTCCCTCAGACTCAATGGTATTGAAAATGGAATTAACGATAAAGCACGGGAACGTGCCATAGTCATTCATGGTGCAGATTATGTGTCTCCTGAATTTATTGAGAAAAATGGCAGACTTGGCCGAAGTCTGGGTTGTCCGGCTGTTCCTGAAGAATTGAGCAAGGAAATTATTGAAACTATCAAAGACGGCACATGTCTGTTTGTTTACGCCCCCACAGAAAGCTATCTGTCAACATCTCCGGTTATCAACAGAATTGCCTCTTTTAAAAAGGGATAACCTTTATTTTTTCTGCTTTCGGTTTTTGATTTAAGGCATTCAACACCAGCTCATCCCTCATATAAATGTCTTTTCTGAACTGTACACGTCCGTTCCCTTCAGTCCATGCCGTAAGGTAAAGCAACAAAACATCAACAGGGGTTTTAAGGCTTGCCGTTTGTTCCCTGTTCTGCTGCATGGCTGTATGAATTTTTGCAGGCGGCCACTCCGGTGAATCAGCCAGTAACAACTCAGCCAGCTCAAAAGGTTTTTCAATTCTGATGCAACCCGAACTCATTGCCCGGTCGTCGCGGGAAAAGTTTCCCCTCACAGGAGTATCATGTATATATACGTTATAACTATTTGGAAACATAAACTTTACTTTACCCAGGGCATTCTCAGAACCGGGATTTTGCCTTACCATGTAAGGAAAGTTGTTTCTGGTAATTTTTGACCAGTCAATTTCGCTGTATGCTATTTCCGATCCATTGCTCCTGAGAAGTTTCATATTCTTTTTCTCAAGATATTCAGGGCCTTTAAGCAGTTCGGGAATCACATCGTTCCTCAAAATGGTCGGGGGTACAGTCCAGCTTGGGCCAAATACGATATAAGTCATTACTGCATCAAAAACAGGTGTTTCCCGGTAATCTTTGCCAACTATGGCCCGCATTGAAACAAGAGTATCAACCCCTTCAATTAAAACAAGGTTAAAATTTGCAATGTTTACCATCAGGTACTTTCGGGGTTCATGTATCGGGAGCCATCTGAACCTTTCCATATTTACTTTTAGGCGGTTTATGAGTGTACGCGGACTGGTATTTAACGCAAGCAGCGTTCCTTTACCAATTACACCATCTGCATTTAGTCCCCAGTCTTTTTGAAACATCCGGATTTGTTTTTCTAAATCTTTATCATAATTCCCGGAAATATTGTCGGTCAATTTGTATCTGAGTTTCACAAGTCTTTCCCTGATTTTTGGAAGCAACTGGTTTGACTGGCCGGGATTAATTGTGGTGTCACACATTATTGCAGGCCAGGATTCATCCTGCAAACTCAGAAAGAAAGCCAAATCTTTTTTCATCATCCAGTAGGAACGATACCTTGGTGCAAGCATATTAAGTCCGTTGGCAATGTCGCCGGCTGCAAGCGCTTCTTCCAGTTTCAGGTTAAGCTGCAGTTCCGGTTCCTTTCGCTGTATTTTCCAACTACCCCCTTCCTTTTCAGAGTTAACCCTGCCGTAATACAATTGCAGGCCCAGGAATAAAAAAGCATCGGTAAGCAAAACATCCAGTTTCATCATATCCTCTGTATCCATTGCCATAAACAACATTGTTTTATCGATGTACTTTTCAAGCAGAAATAAATGGTAATCATTTGGATGTAAGCCATGTCTGCTTACCTGGCTGATATAATCCAAAAGCACATAGCCATTTTTCCCAAGAACATTAGAGTTAATCCGGACAGGGATATCGGATTCGATCCAGGCTGGGGAATCAGAGCTTATCCGTACAGGAGAATCAGGATTATACCAGGGAGTAATGTTGGAATTTATCCAAATGCTGGACTTAGAGTTAATCCATGCAGGAGCATAATTTCGGTTTTGATAAAATTGCTGAAGTACTTTACTTGAATAAAGGGTTTCCCGGTCAATTTCATACTGTGAATTTGCCGGTCTGTTAATGATGAACCTATAGATGGATTCGGAAAGTTCATCGGCTGATAATGAGAAAGTTGCCAACAGTAAAAATGCTGAAATAAATATCCGTTTCATTTGCAACTGGTACGACTTATGCAGGTTAAAAATTGTCGGTTGTTAAAATAATTTGGCTTCCCGGGTAACGAACATCTATACCGTTTTCGGCTGTAACAAATATTTTGATGGGTTTAAACGAGGATACCGTTTCCAGAGATGCTGTCTTTTGTTTTGAAAGAAAACTTCTTGAACTTTTTAACTGACCCAGATTTTCTGCATTTCCCCTGTCAGTTTCCATCCAAACCACATAGGTTTGTTTTGAAGGCTGCAGTCTTTCAACCTCTACCAAATCTTCAATTTCAACTTCAATGACGTAATTTTTGTTGTTGTCTTGTTTTACTTTAACCGTGCCTTTGGCTGCAGGAACAACAGAGGAATTTAAAAAAGTTACCTTTTGGGTACATGCAGTGGCTAAAAATATAATTGATACCACCAAAATACTAAAAAAAATACCCGTTACGAGTTTATTTTTGTTTTGTGTTTTCATCTCTTTCAATTTTAAATTGTGAAATTAATTCGATGACCTAAAGGTAATCCATCTGGTTCCGGAAAGCGTTACACAATTCAGGATAAGAGTTATATCATTCACACATTTGGGTATTTTAATGTGTAGCAATTTGCTCAGCAACAGAAAATACAAAATCAGAACATGCCCTGGAAACAGTGTCTTTATTTTATTAATCCTGTTTGGAAGTTTTTAACTTATTTATAAGTTCACGTAAATTAACAGTAGCATAAGTGGATGCATAATCGGACATGGCATAGGGTATAATCAATTCGTCATTATGAATCATCGACCCGCATGAATAAACCACATTGGGAACATATCCCTCCCGTTCCTCGGCATTGGGAGCAAGCAGGGGAGAATTTAATCTTCCTATTTCCTTTTCAGGATTTTCAAGATCGAAAAGTGAGGCACCTAAAACGTATTCGCGCATAGGGCCTACACCATGGGTTATCACTAACCAACCTTCCTCTGTTTCTATTGGTGATCCGCAATTCCCAATTTGAATGAACTCCCACGGATATTCAGGCTGTTGCAATAATTTAGCTTCGCGCCAAATGTTAATGTTGTCTGAATAAGAAATGTAATTATTGAAACCATCTAACCTACACAGCATGGCATATTTTCCGTTCACTTTACGGGGGAAAAGAGCCATGCCTTTATTTTGTGCAATCTCACCATGAAGAGGCAGTACCCTAAAGTGATAAAAATCCCTGGTATCTAACATTTTAGGTAATATTGTAGTACCATCATAAGCAGTATAAGTAGCAAAATAAACGGATTCACCGTTATCTTCTGTAAATTTCACAAAACGTGCATCTTCTATCCCGTTTTTTTCATTTTCTGAAACCGGAAAAATGACCCTTTCAGAAATATTTGTATCCAGCGAAAAATCAAGCTCGTAATGCGACAAGGCAAGCCAGATGATTTGATTGAAAAGAATTTCTTTATCGGTGGCCAAATGAATGGTTTTCCGTGCATCTTTAATACAATTTCTAAGTTCACCATAAGTAAATTTATCGTTTAGCTTGTCAAGAATAAAACCGGATGGAATAAGGGTATGAACATCTTTCATTTCATCGAGTTTATTTTTAAAGGAGGCTTTATCGTAAATATGTTTTCTTATATGCCAGGCCTCTTCCAACATTTTGCCCACCGGTTCAATGGAAAGGTTGTTATTTATATCAAGCACTCCTGTGCGGAAAACAATAGAAGAAATATGCCCTTCTCCGGTTGCCCTGAAACTGAGTATTATCCTTTTTTCTCCCGGGCCAGTCTCCGACTGATCGGGATGTTCCACAATAGACGGGTTAAAAAAAGCAGCCGACTCAATCGAATACTCCATCGTAAAATAGGAGCCGATTAATATTTTTTTCGAAATATCAAGTGAATCTGGTTCAACATTTAACAGCTTTAACAAATGATCAACCTTATTAAAATGTTTTTCAAAAATTTTAGAGATATTCCGGTGACGCAGCGAGTAATCCCTCAGGATAGAGCTCAATATCTGAGATGAATAATTTTCAGTCATTCCGAGAACCGAACGGATGGTATTGAGCGCCCTTTCCTCACCGGTATATAGAAACCGGGCTATTACTCTGGAGGAATCGGGATTAAATCGTATATTCTTTCTGTTAACTGAAATCTGCATAAATTATATTCTTAATATTCGGCATAAATGTAGTCGCTAATTTCGAATAACATTTTATTTGTAATACGGATAAATATATAAGTTAATCCCTGGCGGGTAATTAAAATATTGTCGTTTCACGGGTAACTGACATCTATACCATTTTCGGTTGTAATAAATATTTTGACCGGGTTAAAGGAGGAGACGGGTTCAAAAATGCTTTATGTTGTTTTGAAAGACTAATTACCAATTGTTTTGCAGTCGGATTGAATAGACCCTTTAATCAATTAGAAAATTTATCTGAATTTTGAAATATTGACGACTGATAACAGGCATTTTTGTTCCTCTTCAGTAACTACACCTTCCATATAAACACGGCACAGAGGTTTATTATCATGACCAAGAACTACCTGACATGATTCTTTTGCATTACTGGTATATACTTTTCTGAAAAAATCATTAAATACAGGTTTTGAATCTTCGGAGACAAAAAGTTTGAAATTGCTGTTTATCAAGCTAAAGCGTCTTTCTCCCAACATATCGGCGCCGGTGAAATTCAAATCGCAGATCGTTCCGTCAGAATCGAGTGAGAAATAACCCATGGGGGACAGATCGAACAACATGGTATATTTTTTCAGAGCCGTTTCCGATGTTTCGTAAGCATGGCGCAACTCTTCGTTCTGCATTTCCAGTTCAATCTGGTGAACCTGCAATTCATGAAGGAGTTTATTTACATCGGCTTTCTCCAACGTACCGTCCTCTTTTTTTTGCTTCTCATTAAGTAGCTTTTCGGCTTTATCGCGCAGTATTTGAGCATCGGTAAAATCCATTTCTTCGTTAATCATAACTTATTTAGTTTTTGCAATAATCATTATCTCTGAAGGTATTTCCAGGTTGTTAAAGTGTACATTTACCAACCATTCAATATCATGTTCTTTTGTGCCGGTGGCAATTACCTTCAACTTAATATTGTTATTTCCTGTTTTTTTCAAGAGTTTATTCAATTGTTTTCCCGTTTCTTTTCGCACTGTTTCAGGTATAAATAATTCCAAAAAATTTTGACCTGTTACATCTTCCCGCTTTTTACCGAAAAACGTTTCAGCTGCTGAATTGAATTCCATAATTTTCCAGTCGGTTGATAATTTTATGATTACGCTGGAAGATGAATCCAAAAGCAAACGGTTCTCCTGGTTCGTTATTTGCAATCTTTCTTCCACCAGCTTCAGGTCCGTGATATCGATAAATGTGATAACCAGTCTGTCAATCCGGTCGTCTAAAGTGCGGTAGGGCATAATACGAATGGAAAACCATCTCCCGTTTATTGTTGGAATTTGTTTTTCAATAAAAATGAGTGTTCTTAATACTTCGCGTGCATCTTCCGGCAGTTCAGGGTAGATAAGCTGGGTAACCTGGTCGGTAAATGGCCGTCCTATGTCGCTTTTTATGAGTTTAAATATTTTAGTTGCCTGGTTGGTATAACGGCGGATATTCAACTCCTTGTCGAGGAACAAAGTAGCAATATCGGTACTGTTCAGCAGATTTTTCATATCATTGTTTACCCGCGAATAATCATCCACCTTTGCCATCAATTCGGCATTTACAGTCTGAAGTTCCTCATTCAGGCTTTGCATTTCTTCTTTTGAGGTGGTGAGCTCTTCGTTGGTTGATTGCAATTCTTCGTTAGTCGACTGCAGTTCTTCGTTAGTCGATTTCAGCTCTTCCTGTGAAGTCTGCATCTCTTCCAGTATGTTTTGCATCTCTTCACGCGTATGCTGCAACTCTTTCTCAAGTTCTGCTTCCCTTAAGCTGGTTACGGCTTTATTTCCTTTTTTAACCGGTGGTTTGGAGTCATCCGTTTGGGGAACATCTGTAAAAATTATCATCAGCTTGCCATATAAAGGTTCCGGCTTATGAATCCACTGAATGTTTACATTTAATGTTAATGTGCCCCCATTTGTACCGATTTTAACATGGTGCAATACCACTGTTTTTTTATTTATTACCGCATTTCGAAATGAAATGGCAAAGTCATTTTGAAAACCGGGCCTCAGCATGGCAAAAATATTCAGGTTTGCCTTTCCCACCGCAGGCTCCAGGTATTTACCCGTCCGCCCGCTGATATATAATATATCTCCGTTTTCATTTACCAAAACCCCGGCAGGTGAATATTGTTGCAAGAGCAGTTGATCGGCAAGCGTTTGTATGTTCATAATTGGGTCAGGTTCAGTCTTTTCAATATTGCCCGGTCTGGGCCGGGTATATGAAGATGGGAAATCGAATAGTTGCGGATTTTTGATGGCAACAGATCTTTTAAAAATTTTCAGACCCGAAACAACCGGAGAGAAAAGAGGGCTTTGCCCCCCAAGTGTTTCAGACGTTCCAAGAATCAAAATCCCTTCCTGGTTCAGGCTGTAGTAAAACAAGCCAAGCAATTTTTGCTGCAATTCGGGACCCATATATATCAACAGGTTCCGGCATGAAATAATATCTAAATTTGTAAAAGGCGGATGCATTATAATGTTGTGCTGGGCAAACACAATCATTTCCCTGATATCTTTACTGATACGGTATCCGTCATCTGTTTTGGTAAAGAAACGGCTCAGCCTTTTAGACGACACATCGGTGGCAATATTATCCGAAAATAATCCCTTACGGGCATTATCAATGGCATCCTTATCAAGATCGGAAGCAAAAATCTGTAATGATATTCCTGCGTTGGGATTAACCTTCTCAACCGCTTCCTTAAATACGATAGCCAGTGAATAGGCCTCCTCTCCCGTAGAGCAACCAGGTACCCAGGCCCTCAGTTGTGATTTGGATGTCATTTTATCAATCAGGGAAGGAATTACCATTTCTTTCAATTTTTCCCAAACCAGGGAATCGCGAAAAAAATTTGTTACGCCGATCATTAACTCTTTAAAAAGGATATTTACTTCCTTTGGATTTTCCTGCAAAAAATGGACGTATGAAAATATTTCATTAATTTTATGGATGCCCATTCGTCTTTCGATACGCCGATAGAGGGTATTCTTTTTATACAGTGAGAAATCATTGCCAGTATGCGTTCGCAGTAAAATAATAATTTTTTCAAGAGCGCTTTTATCTTTTACTTCAATATTCAGGTTTGATTTAACTACAGGTATATGTTTAAGGAAATTAATAAGTTCCGACGGTAATTTGTCCGGAGGGGCCACCATGTCAACCAATCCCGAGTCGATGGCATTTCGTGGCATACTGTCAAACCGGGCTGTTTCGGGATCCTGCACCAGTATAATTCCGTTATTTTCTTTTATGGCACGTATTCCACTACTGCCGTCGGAGCCCATTCCTGAGAGGATGATACCGACAGCATACTCCTTTTGATCATCGGCCAGTGAACGCAGAAAAAAATCAATAGGAAGACGAAGTCCCCGGGCTTCAACAGGGTCAAACAGGTGAAGCTCCCCTTTGAAAATGGACATGCTCTTGTTTGGAGGAATTACATAGACAGAGTCAGGCTTCACTTTCATAAGGTCTTTGGCCTGAAAAACCTTCATGCTGGAAATCCGCTGCAGCAATTCAGGAAGCATGCCTTTTTGTGTCGGATCCAAATGCTGAATGACTACATACGCCATTCCACTATCATCAGGCACATTTTTGAGAAACTGTTCCAAAGCTTCCAGTCCGCCGGCTGAAGCGCCTATACCGACTATCGGAAACTTATCTTTAATTAAATCAGCAGTTCCTGCTTTTGATGAAGCAGTTGTGTTAGTTTTTTTTGTTTTCAATTATTTGTATTGTAAAAAAATACCAGTCATTTAAATATCAAAAATATAAATTAAAAATATATAAATTAGTCCTGTTCGATGTATTTTTCGTTCTTATTTTATTTTTAAAAATACGAAATTTAGAAAGTCAGGTAAATTTTTGTGTTACATAATTTTTTAAAAAGTTTACATTATTCCCACATTTACAAAAAAGATATACTGTCATAATGTGTGAATGATGTAACTGTTATTAAAAATTATGTAACATTTCACTGTTTAAATGAGATTACCTTTATGTGAAAATAAATCAACTGTAAAAAACAATTCAAAATGTATTAAAATGGCAATTAACAATAAATTGAAAATAAGCTGGAAAAATGATATATGGCAGTCAGTTGTAGAATATGACGTTCTGAAACTCAGAAATCAGTTTAAAAATTCACCTGAATTAAAAATGAGAGATTACAGATTGAATACACAGATAAGGGAAAATAATTTGTATTAACTGTTCGGCTATTTATAATAAATTATCTGAACAAATATTTTAAAAATAAAGATAATGAAAAAGTTAAGAATGGGTTTAGTTGTGGTTATAAGCGCAGCGTTCCTTTTCACAGGTTGCGCTTCATGGAATAAAACACAGAAAGGAGCGGTAATCGGAACTGCAGCCGGTGGGGCTGCTGGAGCAGTAATTGGCCGTGCTTCCGGAAATACTGCCCTTGGGGCAATAATTGGAGCTGCAGTTGGTGGCGGAGCAGGCGCTATAATAGGCAGGCAGATGGACAAACAGGCTGAGGAAATTGCAAAAACCGTACCCGATGCTAAAGTTGAACGCGTGGGTGAAGGTATTGTGGTGGAATTCAGCAGCAACGTATTATTTGCTTTCGATAAATCGAACTTGTCTGAAGAAGCTAAAACAAACCTGGATAAACTGGTTGTTGTATTGAATAGTTATCCTGATACTGATATTGAAGTTCAGGGACATACCGACAGTAAAGGAAGTGAAGCGTATAACCAGACCTTATCAGAACAACGGGCAGGCACCGTTTCCGGTTACTTGTCGGGTAAGGGAATTGCATATAACCGTTTAACCATTAAAGGTTTTGGCGAAACATTACCCAAATATGAAAATGATACAGCAGATGGCCGCACCCAAAACCGCAGGGTTGAATTTATGATCACTGCAAATGAAAAAATGAAGGCTGAAGCTGAAAAAGCAGCTACGAATTAATTTTTAACACTTTATAAATATTTTAATAATGATTACAAAATTATTTTCTTTGATTTTAATTTTTATACTTTCAGGCACTATGGCATTTTCCCAGGGTACTGCTGGTTCAAAAACTTCCTTTGCTGTTCTCGGTGGGGTAAACCTGCAGAATTTAAACGGGAAGGATGTGAACGGTAACAAGCTTGAAAATGACATGCTCATTGGTTTTCATGCCGGTGTCAATCTTCAGCTTCCTGTTGCCCCTGAATTTTACTTTCAGCCGGGGTTGATGTTCAGTACGAAAGGAGCAAAAATTTCTACAACGTCATATAAGCTTTCCTATATTGAGTTACCTCTGAATTTTGTTTATAAGGCCCTGGTTGGCAATGGTTATTTTATGCTTGGATTTGGGCCTTATGTGGCATACGGGATAGGAGGAACGGACATCGAGTTCAAGACAACTGTGGAGTCAGGAGATTCTGATGCCATAAAATACTTTAAACCGTTTGATGCCGGCGCTAACCTCTTTTTTGGTTATGAGTTACCGGCCGGACTGTTTATACAACTGAATACACAACTTGGATTGCTTAATATCAATCCTGAAGACAACCGGATTACCGGTGATAATAAATCATCAGTTAAAAATACAGGTTACGGAATTTCTCTGGGATACCGGTTTTAGTTCTATATATTTCACATTCAAAAAAAGGCTGTCGTTGTTTTTCAACGGTGGCCTTTTAAAATTTAAATGAATTCTGCTTTTACTCAATTGGGTTTAAATGTTTATAGAAAAAATAAAAAACAAAAATTTGTATGGAAGTGGAATTTGTTGTAAATCCCGGGATAACGATGAGTTTTTATACTAAAGAGTCGGGGGGATTTCTTTGTTTTCTGTAAAATGAAGGTGTCATTCCTGTATACTTTTTAAACTGGTTCGACAAATGAGCCACACTACTGTAGCGTAAATTAAAAGCAATGTCGTCGAGGCTGAGGTTGGTATAAATTAGCAATTCTTTAACACGCTCTATCCGCTGTTCAATGATATATTTTTCAATGGTTATACCCTGCGTTTTCGAAAAAGTATTACTAAGGGAAGTGTAACTGAGTTTTACTTTTTGACTAATAAAATCTGAATAGTTTGGTTTGTTAATGTCATCCGGATCATATATCAATTCATGAATAGCGGCTTTAATATCTTCAACCAGGTGGTGCTTTTTATCCTCCAATAATTCCAAACCGACACTTCTGAGGGCAATATCCAGTAACCGCAATTTCTCTTCAGGTAAATTCTCACTTAATTCTACTTCGCCCAATTCAACGGTTATGTTGTAAACTCCCAGTTTGTTCAGTTCTTTCTGAACAAAAGTTTTACAACGATTGGTTACCATATTTTTAATTTTCAGGATCATTTATATATTTTCCCGTTCCAATATCCAATAACGTTATTATGCATAATATATAAATTTAAACGAATAGTATCCCCAATGTGAAGTTAAAGAATTTTCAGATTAAAAAACAAATAATTCCTCTAAAAATATAGATAACTCACACTTAATTATTAAAAATATGGCATAAATACAGAAGAGGCCGGACTCTTTCGAGCCAGCCTCTTCGTTCACAAAAGAAAGATCCTGGACCCCTGAATCAACAAATATATGAAATTGTTAATTGTTCTTTAATAAGGACTTTTCCCATGCATCATTCTTTTTTATAGATAATCCTGCCGACATTGACA
>Ga0068714_10003992_pt1 | contig 16935 bp, 21 predicted proteins | sample MTBNYHSulfiMetaG_FD_62988 | JGI IMG/M metagenome (GOLD analysis project Ga0068714, IMG submission 62988) | Enrichment culture microbial communities from rom New York Harbor, USA that are MTBE-degrading - MTBE-NYH (New York Harbor Sulfidogenic)... | ecosystem: Environmental > Aquatic > Marine >...
TTCAGCTACAACCATCAGGGCTATGACTATTCGATGGTGAATGAAAGTGTCACAAGCCGTCGCGATTTTGAACGGGAAAGTTACCCAAGCCGGATCTATGAAGAACCAACCACCATCCAGCCGCAATGGGTGCCGGACCTCAAACTTGGAATCCGTTACCACAACTTCCACATCGGAGTTGTTTTCTCCGAGTTGAAGGAGCAGAGTGTCGGCTACCGTTCCTATTACCTGAACAACCAGAATCTCCATTTCGACGAGAAGGAATACCAGATCACCACCAAATCGCGTGAATACCTGGTTGAAGTTGGGTTCATGCAGCCTCTGCTGCCCAGGCTGAGTCTTGGCTTTTTCGGAGCGGCTGGATGGGGAATCGCGACCGGAAAGTACATTGATCCCTTCGGCCCCCCGGGGACGACCAGCGTGCTCGCGGAACTGGAGGGGGATTACACTCCCATGCGTCTCGGTGGAAAAATCAGGTACGAGCTGACACGTTACATCGACCTGGAATTTGGCGGGGGATGGCGCAGCAGCGTGGCGGATGAGATGGTCGCCGACTATGGCCTGGTGTTGGGAGAATATCCGGTAACCGTCTACTCGACCTCTTCACCGAGGATCACAGAATTTGACTGGTCCGGGGTGTTCTACGGCGTGGGGATCACCTTGAAACAACCCTACGGTAATCGCTGATCGAATCCGGCAATTCGAAGCTCTCGAGGGCGGGCAACACCGATTGTCCGCCCTTATCTTATGCCCGCCAGTCACGCCAGCGAGTTGCGATCCTTGCCGGTTTGCACAGACCCCGGCAGACGTTCTGGCTCCTCCTGAGAATTTGTGCAAACATCCAGCTGTCAAGTTCGCCGAGTGGCAAGCGCAGTGCGGTTTCCCGGCGCGACTTGACAGCTTCATCAGCCGAGCTTGGCTGCACAAATTCCTGTGAAGACCCATCGTTTTAAGGCGTGAGTCCGAGTGAAATCATCTCTTTGAACCACCCAGTGGAGGCACTCCATGTACGGCAAGATACGTGAGCACCTGACCCGTGAGTTAGCATCCATCCGTGAAGCGGGATTGTACAAGGATGAACGAGTGATCGAGACCCCTCAAGGCGCAAAAATTCGTGTGCCCGCTGGCGAAGTGCTCAACTTCTGCGCAAACAACTACCTCGGGCTTTCCAGCCATCCTGAGCTGGTGCGAACTGCCCACACCGGACTGGATCGCTGGGGGTACGGTATGTCCTCAGTGCGATTCATCTGCGGCACCCAGGATGTCCACAAGCAGCTCGAACGGAAGATCTCCTCCTTCCTCGAGAAGGATGATACCATCCTGTTCGCCTCGGCATTCGATGCCAACGGCGCCCTCTTTGAGCCGCTGCTCGGTGAGGAGGATGCGATCATCTCCGATGCCCTGAACCACGCTTCGATCATCGACGGTATCCGTCTCTGCAAAGCGCAGCGCTACCGTTACAACCACGCCGACATGGCCGATCTCGAAAAGCAGTTGCAAGCAGCCCAATCTGCACGGCACCGGTTGGTCTTTACGGACGGCGTGTTTTCCATGGACGGAGACACTGCGAAGCTGCCTGAGATCGTGGCACTGGCGGAGAAGTACGATGCGATGGTCGGCGTCGATGACTCCCATGCCACCGGGTTCATCGGCGAAAATGGCAAAGGCTCGGCAGAGCACCACGGCGTGCTGGACAGGATCGACATCATCACTGGCACCCTCGGCAAGGCGATGGGTGGGGCATCCGGCGGGTTTGTCACAGCGCATCAGGAGATCGTGGACCTTCTGCGTCAGAGGGGACGACCCTATCTCTTCAGCAACACCCTCGCCCCGATGATCGCCCATACCTCAATTCGAGCCTTCGAGTTGCTTGAGGAGTCAAGGGACCTTATCCACACGCTCCACCAGAACACCGCCTATTTCCGTCGCCTGATGACCGAGGCGGGGTTCGATATTCGTCCCGGTGACACTCCGATCGTTCCGATCATGCTCTACGATGCCCCTCTCGCCCAGCAGTTCGCCAGCCAGTTGCTGGATGAGGGAGTCTATGTCATCGGCTTCTTCTACCCGGTCGTCCCGAAGGGCGAGGCGAGAATCCGTGTCCAGCTTTCCGCCGCCCACACACGTGAGCAGCTCGACACTGCGATCGCAGCATTTGTTCGGGTCGGGAAGAGGCTGGGAGTGGTGAAGTAAAGCGCTATCCTCTCGTAGGCAAAGACTTGCCGTCCCCGCTCACCACTGAAGTTACGGGGGTTCAGGGCATTTGCTGTTCCGCCTGATGAGAGTTGTCAAGTTCACCTGGAAAAGGAACGAAGTGACGTTTCCTGGTGTGACTTGACAACGATTCGACAACAACTTTGCAGGGAAACTTGTTTTTGCGAAAGAAATGGCAGGGTGACTGAGTTCAGTTTCTGGACGGCTTCACTTCATCTCGACTGAACATTTCTTTCGCAAAAACAAGTTTATTAACAGGGTGATTAACTTCAGCTGTCAAGTCGCGCCGAGAGACTCCGCCTCTCGGCAAACTTGACAGCCTCACCCCCACGACAAGGCTTGTGAGAGATCTTTATTGATGGGACAATTCATTCGAGAGTCACAATAACAACCTGACTGGGAGGAGACAGCCGCACAAATTCCCGTGAGAATCCAACCTCTCGGATCACCCCCTTCGATCTTCCCGCCATTTGACATACCGCTGACGCCAGCGTTCCACCCTCGTTTTCCCGCCGGGAATAAGCGTAATGATCAGGTAGAATCCCATGATCATGAAGAGCAGTCCCGGTCCCGGCAGCACGAGCATGGGAATGCCGACAAGGATCAGAATGATCCCGAGGATGAGTTTCAGCCAGAAGAGGATCCTGTCATTCATGGTGTCACCTTCGCTTACCGTCCTTTCACCAATCTTCACAACGGCGTCTGCTGAATCCCTGCAACCTGATCGGAGGGAGCGACCGTTGCCGTATCCTGTTGACCTGAAAGTGTTTACCCCGCTTCCCTGGCACAGGTTCGAGCACAGGTTGATGTTGCAGCCCACCTCCCCCCTCCCGGGTCGGGGCGAGGCATTCCTAAGGTCAAGTATTATATTGAGGTTTACCCCGATAAGGGAAGAGGCGCTTGCCGGGCGCCTGTGATTTCTATTCATCGCTTTTTTGAGGGATACGATGGTTACGCAGAGCAACGGTAGCGGGAAAAAGTACGATTTCTCGGTGAAGGTCGGCCTCGCAGATATGTTGCGTGGTGGTGTGATCATGGATGTGACCAATGCCGAGCAGGCAAGGATCGCCGAGGATGCCGGCGCAGCTTCTGTGATGGCGCTGGAACGTGTGCCCGCGGACATCCGCCGTGAGGGCGGTGTCGCTCGTATGTCACGCATCGAAGTGCTCGAAGAGATCATGCAGGCCGTGCAGATTCCGGTCATGGCCAAGATCCGGATCGGACACATCGTCGAAGCGCAAATCCTGCAGGAACTGGGTGTTGATTTTATTGACGAGTCCGAAGTCCTCACCCCGGCCGATGAAGCAAACCATGTCTACAAACATGATTTTAAGGTGCCTTTCGTCTGCGGATGCCGTAACCTCGGCGAGGCGCTTCGCCGTATTGGCGAGGGCGCCGCGATGATCCGCACCAAGGGCGAAGCGGGCACCGGGAATGTCGTCGAAGCGGTTCGGCACATGCGCCAGGTGATGGCCGACATGCGTCGCATCCACCACATGGACCAGACCGAACTCATGGCCGAAGCGAAAAATCTCGGCGCACCCTTCGAACTCGTCCTGTATGTCCATGAGCACGGCAAACTGCCAGTCCCAAATTTTGCCGCAGGTGGAGTCGCGACTCCCGCGGACGCCGCGTTGATGATGCAGCTCGGTGCAGAGACGGTTTTTGTCGGCTCGGGCATCTTCAAGGCGGGCTCCGACATTGCCGACAAAGCGGAACAGATGAAAGTGCAGGGCAAGCTCGCAGCGGCGATCGTGCGTGCGGTGACACACTTCAATGACCCAGCCGAAGTCCTCGCCGCCCAGCGTGACCAGGGCGCGGTGATGCACGGTCTCGATGTCCGTACCATGCCCGAGGAAGAGAAGCTCGCGAGCCGTGGCTGGTAAAGCTGAGATGATCTGTAATGAAGTACGTACCCCGGTTTGCCTGGCAGACCGGGGTTTTATACCGGGAAAACAGGCGCCATTGTGTCGGACGCCAGAACCTGTTAGATCACGCGCCCGACGGGCATGAAACGTGCCTCGGAACATCTCGAGGACAGTAGACCAGGCACCCGCCCGAGTGCCAGGTTTTGCCCATCACGGTTCGAACCTCAGTTTCGTATACTGTCCCCGAAATCTTAGAGAAAGAAAGGATGTGTATGCTGGTCGGGGTGTTGTCATTGCAGGGAGATTTCGGTTCCCACGAGCAGGCGCTGCGTGAGATCGGCATCGACACGGTTCAGGTTCGTCGCCCCGAGGATGCGGGATTCGCCAATCCTGGCAAACCGCTGAAAGAGGCGATGCCGGAAGCGATGAAACGTGACGCGACCTCCCGCCCCATCCCCGAGGGCCTCATCCTCCCCGGTGGGGAATCGAGTACGATCGACCTGCTGGGTCGGCGGTATGGTCTCGACAGGCTGCTCGCCGCCTACGCCGCCACCGGTCGCACCCTGTTCGGCACCTGCGCGGGGGCGATCTGGCTGGGGAAGGGCAACCCTCACAAAGTCACCCCACTCGAGCTGATCGATGTGGACCTCGAACGCAATGCCTATGGCCGCCAGATCGACAGTTTCATCGCCGAAATCGACATTGACGGTCTTGACTCACCTTTCGAGGCGGTCTGGATTCGCGCGCCAAAAATCACACGTGTCGGCCCGGGAATCAGGGTGCTTGCATCGTTTGAGGGGGATCCCGTCCTGGTACGGAAGGACAACATCTGGTTGGCGACCTTCCACCCGGAAAGGTCAGCCGACCGCCGCCTGCACCATCTCATTTTTCAGCAATAGTACACGGCGTGCAGGAAAGAGGTAAACACGCCCCATTTCCGTTTGGAAGTGGGGCGTGTTCTCGCGGGAGATTGGCAGGCATCGTTTACACCTCGGCATTTTTCCAGGAACCATTCGCGAATTTCCAGACAACAACGGTCGCAAACAGCACCAGGTAACCACAAAAGGCCATCCATGCGCCGGTCAATCCCCACCCCATCGTATGGGCGAAGAAATAACTCAGCGGCAGGAAGAAGAGCCAGTTGACTCCCAGCTCGGCGAAAAGAACCCAGCGGTTCATTCCCGCCCCTTCGAGGGCGAAACTGAAAACCATCCCGAAGGCGTCGAACACCTGGACCAGCCCCATCAACCTCAAGGGTAATGTACCTCTTGCGATGACTTCCTGATCATCGGTGAAGAAACGCATCAGCAGTTCCGGGAAGAAGACGAAGAGAATCCCGACAACACCCATCACCACAAAGCTGAGCCTTGCCGATTCCCAACCAAATTCCTCCGCACCCTTGGGGTCCTGCTCGCCGAGTTTCTGACCGATCAGGGTCGCTGCGGCAAAACCAAACCCGGCTCCCGGCATGTAAGAAAGCGAGAGAATCGTCAACACGACATTCGTCGCCGCCATCTGCACGGTCCCGAGACGGGCGACAATCGCGCTGAACGCCGCGAATCCGAGCATCACAAGGAAGCTACGTATCCCGGAAGGTACCGCGAGACGTGTGATTCGCCACATCACATCCCGATCGAGGTTCCTCAGGCGATGGTAGTTGTAGTTGCCCCGCTTCTTGTAGAGAATGCCGATCACGATGAACAGCAGCATCCCGATGATCGTGCCGAGTGTGCTCGCCAGCCCCGCGCCGGCACTTCCCATCGCAGGAGCACCAAACTTGCCGAAAATGAACATGTAGTTCAGAGCTACGTTCGCAACGTTGGTCGTGATCATCACATTCATGTGAAGGTGCGTGTCACCCAATCCGTTGAAAAACCCGCGATACGCCATGATGACCATGAAGGGCAGCGCGCCGAACATACGGTACATCACATACCGTCTTCCCTCGGCGGTAACAGCCTCATCCTCGGTGAAAATCCCGAAGATTTCATGCATCACGTAGGCGGCGACCACGCTTGTCAGCAACCCGACAACGACCGCGATCCAGAGGGCGTTATCGAGAGTTTTTCCGGCGACAGTGTAGTTCTTTTCACCATACCGGCGTGCAGCGACCGCCTGGGCGCCGACATGCAGAGCGCCGATGGAGCCCAGGATCGTCCAGCTAAGGATTCCGCCCAAACCTGTCGCTGCGAGTGAGATTGCCCCGAGACGCCCCACCATAGCCGTGTCGACGACATTCATCAGAGTCTGGGAGATCATGCCGACCACCACAGGCCCTGCCAGTCGCCACACCTGGCCGGAGAGTTCACGTTGGGGCAACAGCCGTATCACGTTACACCTTCCTTTCCCGATCCGAATGAGACGGCTACTGAATCCGATCTCATTCGATGGATCGAAAGCTACATCCGGGCGGAATCGGAGGAAACCCGGATAATGAGTTTTGTCCGCGGCTCCTCCCCGCCGCATAGCGCTTCCGTTAGAAGCAGATGAACATCAAAAAAGAAGCGTGACAGCTTTCGCTGCCACGCCTGGTAGACTCCCGCACGGGGAAACAGTCATGAACAGCTTAGCATCATGGGGCACCCTCCCCGTCGATCGCCGGCACGGCCAGATTGTCCTCTGCGAGCAGAGTTGCGATGTGATCTGAAGCTGGTGCGGCGTAGAGACGGACCAGACCGGGGTTGGTTGCCTTGCCAAAGAGCAGTAACAGCAGGTGATTCAATCCACAGCGAGTGACCAGCAGGTGCATGGTTCCAGCAAGGAACATCGCCTCTTCAAAGGAGTTCTCGCCCACAACTTTCGCCACACCGCGGCTTTGCTCCCAGAGAGCGGCGACTCGCCCAGTCAGGGGAGTCACATCCCCCTCGAGCGCACCGGTTTCGACAATCGGCTCGCCACTGACCTCAAAAACAACTGCACCGGACGCACCGGACGCTTTCAGTACAGCGTCCAATACCTCCTGCGTACTCCGCAGTTTTTCGAGGTCTTTCTGGATGTCCTGGAGTTCCAGCATTCCTGCCTGCTCCGTTACCATGGTTGCTTCATCGTCTACTTCTTAAACGGTTTTGCCAAACGGCGCCACAGGCCGCCTTTGTCATCTTCGGCACCCTCGCCGCCGACCTGACCCAGTGGCGATGGACTCTTCCCATCCCAGGTGACCTTGGTTGCCGGGAAGCTGAAGGAAGACCTGGGACCTTCCTGCTGGCTTTGGTTCTCTTCTGAAGCGGTTTCGCCACTCTGACGCCCGAACTGGACCGGTTCGTCGAGGGTGGGCTGCGATCTCCGCCCGCCACTCTCTTTCCCACCCAGTTGTTGTTCCAATCGTTGGACAACAAGAGCGGTGATCTGCTTCAGGACGACAAAGATACCGGATTTCTGCGACGCGTTTGTCTCGTAAAAGAGACCTCCGAGAGGATTCAGCCGCGCATTCAGCTCTTCGATCGTGTAGGTACGGCGATTGTCACGGTGGTTCATCTGCACCACCATCGGCAGATCGTCATGCCCATAACCGAGGTCCGTGAGAGTATCCTGCAGGGCGTCAAGCTGACGGACATTTTCCGCCATCATGCCCACTCGGCTGTCGGCGACAAAAACCACACCGTCAGCATCCTCCAGCAGCCTCTGCCAGGTCGCCTCGCTGCCCACCGGCCCGGTGGTTGTCACAAGCTGAATCTGCAGCATCCGTCCTGCTACCGGGGGGTGTTTCGTGAGCACAATTTCCGCACTCAGCAAGGTGTCGCCATGCGAGTTGATCCGGCTCAGATCGCTGCGAAAATCGTGCGGAATCCGCTCAAGCAGTCCGTGCAGAGTGGTCGCCTTGCCGCTTCCTGCCGGCCCAAAGAATACAATCTTTGCGAGCAAAGACTGCGAATCATGCGTCTCAATCACTGCGCCACACCTCCCAAGCCGTTTTTCTCAAGAGGTAATTCACTCATCCGCTCAAGATGGGCAGCCGTCTCTACAGATGCAAGCCTGATCAGCCCGAGGTTTGCATCTTCGTCCACAATCAGCACAAGCTGACCGTAACGATTGCCTACCGTCAGCAGTGCCCAGCCGACCGCGTGAAACTCACGCCAGACACCGACCGATCCTGACTCCGAATCATTGAATGTGCTCACGAGCCGCACAGCGTGCGCGGGCAACAAGTCGGGAACATAGCCGATTTCCACCAGGGTGTGACCCTGCCAGTCCACATAGGCCGCGCCGTGAACTCCACGGAGCCGAAGCAGCGATGTCAGGTCTCGTGCATGCATCAGGTCAGCTCCTCCTGCAGAGTGACGAGAAGTTCACCGTGCCACTCTTTCTGGCGGTCCACCGATTCCCGCGGGCTCTTCCTGCTGAAAAACCCGGCAATTACGAAGGGCGGCGCATAGCTGATCCTTACCACTCGATCACTCAGGTGCAACTGAAGGGAGAGCGGCGAGGTGTCGAACCAGGCTTGCGAGGTTTGCCAGGTATCCACAGCCAACGATGCGAGGCTGGCGGCTTCAACCGGCAAAACGTCACCAGGGGAGAACTCTCCAACATCAAGGATGACCAATCCCGAATCATTGGCCACGAGGATGCGTGTCGCTCCGCTATCCCGCAGTACCGTTTCAGCCATTTCCCGCAGTGCTGAAAGCCCTTGCATAACCGCCTTCCAGAGGCCACACCGCGCCTCTTCCCCGTTCAGATGTAAAGCGCTCCCCGATCACGAGTCTTCTGCAGAGAGCGCAGGTGACGCACTCGTTTTGCAAAACGCATGACGATCGCCCCGGTCGTGGGGCTCGAATCAAATCTTGCGGCGATCACCAGCCCGGCAGCGAATCCGAGCAGGAGGAGATCGTCTCCCTGCTGCTGAACCATGTAATGCGGCAACTCCTCCGCCAGGGTGCCGAAGGTATCGAGCACTTCCTTCAGCACTTTTTGCGCATGGGGCAGTGTGAGAGCTGACCCTTCCCCGGCCAGCGTACCGCTCCCCGTACCCGGGTAATGCGCCACAGGAGTGCCATCCTCGGAGTAGAGGGTACAGGTCGACAAACCGTCGATCGCCCGGATATCCTCCAGGATCACCTCGATTCGGTCAGCCCAGACCGAGTCCAGCTCCTCCCAGGCCGATTCATCGACCTGATACTGATTCAAGCCTGCTCCCACACAAACTCCTTGCAAATCCTGCAGCCGATCGTGCCAACTGCAAAATAGCATCTCAGCCGGTGGCATTCGGCAGAATATACGATCCCACGAGAAGGACTCTCGAGAGTTGCCCTCTGGTCAGGACTGTGACGACTGACCCGTGCCACGGATGCATCGGCACCATTTGACCCCTACCTTCCTGCTGTCATTGCGCGAAACTGAAAGGACGGATATGAACGTCATCTGGTTTCTCCTGATCGCGATTGCGGTTATTGTTGCTGCTGTCAGCGGGACGATGCAATCCACTACGGATGCTGCGCTCGACATGGCGAAAACCGCCGTGGAGCTTGCCATCGGCCTGATCGGAGTGATGGCACTCTGGCTGGGTTTGATGAAAATCGCCGAACGTGCCGGACTCGTGCAGATGCTCGCCCGTCTACTCCGGCCGGTCATGACCCGTCTCTTCCCTGAGGTCCCGGGGGATCATCCCGCAATGGGAAGCATGATTTCAAATATCGCCGCAAACATGCTCGGGCTTGGCAACTCCGCGACCGCTCTCGGGTTGAAGGCGATGCAGGACTTGCAGGATGTCAACAAGGATAAAGGGAGCGCCTCGAATGCGATGGCGACCTTCCTCGCCATCAACACCTCGTCGGTCACAATCATCCCAGCCACCGTCATCGCAATCCGCGCTTCTGCTGGCGCGACACACGCCGCCGAAATCATCGGTCCCACACTCGTCGCCACCATCGTATCGACTACGGTCGCAATCCTCGCCGCACGTCTCTTCCAGCGCTTCGTACCACCGCAGAAAGAGCAGCCCGCAGGAAGCGCTGAAGCAGGATCAACCGTCGAGAAGGAGGGTTGACCATGGCCGAAACCATCCAGGGGATCATGACCGAAACCGGCTCCTGGGCAATCCCGGTGATCATCCTGCTCATTCTGACCGTTGGCATGGTAAAAAAGGTCAAGGTGTACGAGGCGTTTGTCGAAGGCGCGAAAGAGGGCTTCCAGGTCGGCGTCCGCATCATCCCCTTCCTCGTCGCGATCCTGGTTGCCATTGCCATGTTCCGCGCATCCGGCGCCCTTGGCTTTCTCGTTGGGCTGCTTGACCCTCTGCTCAGACTGGTCGGCTACCCCGGCGAGGTGGTTCCGATGGCACTGATCCGCCCCCTTTCAGGCAGTGGAGCCCTCGGGTTGATGAGCGATCTCGTCACAACCCACGGGCCGGAATCCTTCATTGGACGGCTCGCGTCGACCATGATGGGCTCAACGGAGACGACATTCTACGTTTTGGCAGTCTATCTCGGAAGCATCGGTATCCGGCGGGCACGCCACACCCTCGCAGCCTGCCTGACTGCGGATGCCGCAGGGTTGATCGCCGCGTTCATCGTCTGCAAACTGGTATTCTAAGGGGAGATTGGTCGTGAGTGAACGTGCCCTTGTCTGCCTCAATGGCGATCTGCAACCCATGTTCACCCGTCTGGAATGGGAACAGTACCACCGGATCATCGCGGTGGATGGTGCCCTCGACACCCTTCTCGAGATGAACAGGATACCTTCGGTAGTCATTGGAGATCTTGACAGCGCATCCCCGGCGGCCTTGGAGCGGGCACGGCAGCACGGGATCCAGATCAGCCGAATCGAAGAGCAGGAAACCAGCGATTTCGCCAAAGCGCTCCGTTATCTGCGTGAGTCGGGTGTCAACTCAGTGGATATCGTGGGGCATCGGGGCGGACGGCTGGATCATGAATTCGCCCTGCTTTCTGAATGTGCGCGTGTCTCACAGGCCATGGAGATCACCTTGCATGACCCGATGGGGATGGGATATATCCTGAACGGTCCCGGATCATATGATTTGCAGAATCGTGTCGGCAGGCACTGCAGCATCCTCCCCCTTGCCGCTTCCCATGGTGTCACTCTCAATGGTTTCGCCTGGGATGTTGTGGGGATGAACTACCGGCCGGGTGGTGCGCACTCCCTCTCGAACCGGATTCACGCCGACCCCGCATCCGTGCATCTCGACAAGGGTACACTCCTGATCTATCTGCTTAATAATCCTGATGCTTGAATCCATCCGCTGAGTGTCTCGCGGAAGGTAGGGGGAGGGCGACTGCTTGCACCCGCTACCCGTGTCAAGCTATTTTGGACCTGTCCTGTACTTGCGATTCCCTTCGCACCGGAGGCCAGATTGAACACCACCATCAGGGTGCGCCAATGACCCTGCGTGAAAAATATCGCACAGGTCTCAAGCCCCTTGTCGTTGAGGAATGGGTAGATCTGATCATCTATCGACCTCTCGGCTTTCTCCTCGCCCTGCCGCTGGCCCGAACACCTGTCACCCCGAACTTTGTCACCTTCCTCTCCGCTGTTGCCGGCGTGGTCGGCGCCGTGTTCATGGCACTCGGAAAGTTCGACTGGCTGGTGTGGGGTGCGATCCTTTACATGGTTTCCAATGTCCTCGACTGCACCGATGGCCAGCTCGCCCGGATGACGCAGAAGTTCAGTCGTTATGGCCGCATCTATGACGGTGTCGCGGATTATGTCGTTGGCCTCACGACTTTCATCGGAATCGGCATCGGATGGCGTCCGGAAGGGATGAGCAATCAGAACTGGTGGCTGCTTGTCTTTTTCGGGGGGATTGTCGCAACGACCTACCAGGTCATGCATCTCAACCATGTCCGTCAGGCCTACCTGAAGGCTGTCGAACATACGGATGGCTCCGCACACGCCCACAAGGGAACCAAGAAACGGAAATCGAAGAAACGGAAAATCTTCGCCATTCCCTTTTATCTCCTTTACCGGCTCTACCTGTCGGTAGAACGGTCCGTGCGCAGGCAGGTCCACCTCCCGCTCGAACTCCCGGCGGAAATTCGCAACATGCCTTCCCTTCGTGCGGTCCTTATCCTCTGGACCTTCACCGGGAAGGGGACTCATGTCACCCTGCTTGGCTTTTTCCTGCTGTTCAGCGAGCCGGTCAATTATTTCTGGTTCTGTCTGATCCCGGGCAACATCTGGATCTTCGCAGTCTGGCTCGGACACCGAAGTGTGTTAAGGTCCATTGCACGTAAACAGGAGTCGATCCCCCATGAGAGCATTGATCCTCGTCGCAGGTCGGTCAGTTCGGATGGGCGAGCTGACACGAAGTTCGCACAAGACACTGCTACCGGTGGGGAAAGCTCCAATCTTGAGCTGGATGCTGAACGCTCTCCAGGCGAACGACATCCATGACGTTGTCTTCATCGCCGGCTTTCACCAGGAACAGCTTCGTGACTTTGTTGCGCAGGCTCATCCATCGGTACGCCCCGTCTGGATCGAGAACCCCGTCTACGAACAGACCAACACAGCCTATTCTGTCCATCTTTCGCAGGATCATTTCCTTGCGAGTGGGGATGACATGCTGCTGATCAACGGTGACGTCGTACTCGATCATCGCGCCATCCGTGCGACCCTGGCAAACGGTGACGGCAACGTCCTCGCAACACGCTTCGACCGTTGCGGCGCGGAGGAGGTGAAGGTCCGGCTCCATCCAGATGGATCGATTGCTGAGATCGGGAAGCATTTACAACCCGGTGAGGCGGCAGGCGAATCGGTTGGGATCAACTATTTGAAGGCAGCTTTCCTGCCTGAGTTTTATTCCACACTGCGAGAGAGAATCGAGAACGGCGAAGGACGTCGCGAATTTTACGAGCACTCCTTCAATGCCCTGATCCAGCAAGGTGCGCTGTTCCACACTGCCGATGTCACCCACTTGCCGGTCATGGAGGTCGACACACCGGAAGATTACGAAACCGTGCAAAGAGCCCTCACGACTCGACTCGAACAGAACTGAGATCGGATTGTGACTCCCTACCTGATCGGCGCGATTGCCGGGCTTTCTGCTGCCACCCTCTGGACCTTTTCCTCTCTCCTCTTCACCTTCGCCGGGCATGCCATCGGCTCGATGACGGTTAACCGTCTGCGTCTCGCCATGGCGCTGATCCTGCTCATGCTCTGGCACTTAATGGCAACAGGTCAACCGGTTCCACTCGCAGTATCAGGCGAGTCCTGGTTCTGGCTCGCCCTCTCCGGAATCGTCGGCCTTGTGATCGGCGATTCCATGCTTTTCCGGAGCTACCTGATCATCGGCCCGAGATCCGCCATGATCCTCATGACCCTCGCTCCGGTCTTCGCTACACTGCTTGCCTGGTTGCTCCTGGGTGAAATCCTCACTCTCATCCAGATCGGCGGAATCGCCATCACATCGATCGGTGTCGCCTACGCGATCTCCCATCATCCGAGAATTGTCAAGCAATCCAGTGAGGGGTCGACAACACTCGGGATCCTGCTGGGTCTCGGAGCGGGGTTTTGCCAGGGGGTCGGGTTGATTCTGGCACGACTGGGCCTGACCGAGGCTGTCACCGCCCTGTCGGGGAACGTGATCCGTATCGGTACAGCTACTATTGCCATCTTCCTCCTGGCGGCGTTCTCCGGCAAGCTGAATCAAACTCTTGCCTCTCTTCGTTTGGGACGACCAATTAGCCAGGTAGCCCTCGGGAGCCTGGTGGGACCCACGGTCGGAGTTTGGTTGTCGCTGGTTGCGGTGAAGTATGCGCCGGTTGGTGTGGCTTCAAGCCTGATGTCAACCACTCCTATCCTGTTAATTCCTTTTTCAACGGTTTTCCTAAAGGAACATATTCGATATCAGAGCATTGTTGGAACTCTTGTCGCGGTTGCCGGAGTGGCATTTCTCTTTCTTGCGGGTTAGGCGAAACAACAAAAGGCCAAAAAACGCCAAATGACAAGGGCTCCAGCGAGTTCCTCTCGTTTGGAAAAAGCGTTTGGATTCGTTTGAAGCCCTTGACTTGCCTTGATTCTTTCCTATATTTCTTGCCGTCTTGCAGGCGCAGAGGGCCATTCTGGGAGACCCCCTCTGCGATAAGGTTAACAGAAAAAGGTCCCGTACCGACTTCAGGAGGACAGGATGAACAAAGCTGAATTGGTTGATGCCATTAGCAAGCAGACAGGCGAGACCAAGCGTTTGTCTGAAGGGTTCGTCGATGCATTCGTCGAGACCGTGATCAAAGCCGTATCGAAGGGCGAGAAAGTCAGTATCGTCGGTTTCGGCAGCTTCGAGAAGAAGCGTCGCGAAGCGCGCACGGGACGTAATCCGCGTACCGGCCAGACCATCAAGATCGCTGCGAAGAGCTATCCTTCCTTCAGCCCGGGCAAGGGTTTCAAGGACAAGGTTGCTTGAGACGATTGATTTGTTGTCGCTCCAAAGCGCGGTCCTCCTGGGCCGCGCTTTTGTTTTGATCCCCTGACTACCTGTTTCCGCATAAGAAATCCCGCGTCTGACCCCGCCGACTGAATCAAGTCGACTACTCTGTGAGTAAATCGTCAGCCTCTGCCGAAGGAACTCTTTCGAGCAGTTCGCCCCGCTCCCGGATTGGGTCCCTCACTTTGCATCCGTCCATCAACCGGGCTATCTTCCTGCAGGACAAGGATGGGGGCTGTATGCAATACGATGAGAACGGGATCTTCGCTAAAATCATCCGCAGGGAGATCCCTGCGAACATTGTCTTCGAAAGCGAGCATGTCCTCGCCTTCGAGGATATCAGTCCGAAGGCTCCGGTCCACATATTGATCGTGCCAAAACTGCCGGTTGCGACTGTCAATGATCTTCAGCCGGAACACGCCCAGATCATCGGCGAATTGGTTCTGGCCGGCCAGCAGATCGCCAAGGAGAAGGGTATCTCAGAGAAGGGGTATCGTCTGGTCTTCAATACCCTTGAAGATGGCGGACAGGAAATCTTCCATGTCCACCTTCACCTCCTCGGAGGCCGTCGGATGTCCTGGCCTCCCGGGTAGCCGAGAGACCCTGCAAACCATAGCATTGTTTTGGTCGGGACCCCCTCGTATATTGTCGGGTTCCGATTTTTTACGTGTCAAATCACTCCCCTGGAGGTGGGTACCGTGCCGTACATCAAGGTGCGCGAAGGTGAGCCCTTCGAAAAAGCATTCAAGCGTTTCCAGAAATCTTGCGAGAAATCCGGCCTGATGGCGGAAATTCGTAAGCACCAGCGCTATGAGAAGCCCTCTGAGGCCCGGAAGCGCAAGTCGAATATCGCCCGGCGCAAGATGCGCAAAATGCAGGTCGCGTTGGAACGCAAAGGCCGCATGTAGGCCGCATTTCCTCGTTTACGCTGTTCACTCCGCACAGTGAACAGCTCTCCCCTGCTTGGGATCGAAAATGGATCACGAGCAAAAGCTGACCGAGATGTTGAAGGACGCCATGAGATCGGGCGACAAGATCCGTCTCATGGCGATTCGCTCTGTCAAGTCCCTGCTGACCAACGAACGCACTCGAAGCGCAGGACCACTCGACCCGGATCGTGCGATTCAGCTCCTCACCTCGCATCGCAAGAAGATGCAGGGTGCACTGGAGCAGTATCGTGAGGCAGGAAGAGACAACCTGGTCCAGTCCGCCGAGATGGAGATTGCGATTTGTGACAGCCTTCTCCCCGCTCAGATGGGCCAGGCCGAGCTGGATGAAATCATTCGCCAGGCGATCGCGGATGCCGGAGCCACGTCCATGAGAGACCTGGGACGACTGATGGGTCCGCTGATGAAGCAACTCGCGGGCAAAGCAGATGGCAACCTGGTGCGTGAACGAGTAAGCCACCTCCTGGGAGGTTGAAATGACCTTGCTCGATTGGGGATTGATCATCCTGGTGGGTGGATTTCTGGTCCGCGGGCTTTTCCGCGGCTTTTTTGTCGAGCTTTTCTCGCTGCTTGCCATCGTTGCCGGCTATTTCGCCGCGCGTCTCGCCGGCCCCCCACTCGCCCTCCAGATCGCCCAGTCCACCCCGATTTCACGGTGGGTCGCGGGAATCCTGGCCGCTGTGACTCTCTTCATCGTCGCCAACCTGCTCTTCCAACTGCTGGGAAGGCTGCTGCGAAGGGTGATGAAATCACTGGCACTTGCGGGGTTCGACCGTCTCCTCGGCGCCCTCTTCGGCGCGGGAAAGTCGGTTTTCCTCATCCTGATTGTCCTGTTCCTGCTTTCGCTTACTCCCTGGTCACGTGCCATCGGCGAGTACACAGAACAAGGTCGCATCTCGAGCTGGTTCTGGCTTGGCGGGATGATGGTCCGTGAGGCGGCGGGTGTTGAACCCATCGCACCGACTATGGCGATGGCACGCTGGCTGCGAGCCGCTGGTCTCAGCGATGAAGCTGTCCACCTGATCACCGACCGGCCCGACCTGATGCTCTCGCTCCTCGACTATGCTCGACGCAATCAGCTGAAAATCCCCGTGGATCAGATCCTTGCCGGCGAACCCGCCATCCCCCTCCCATCCGCAATCGAGATCGGCCCTGCTCAGCAGCAAAGACTGGTCAAATTGCTCGAAGACACCACTCTCGAAGCTGGTGAACAGGCGAAGAAGTTCTGGGACCTGTTCCTCTCTTCGGGCAGCATGTAGTTTCCGGTTCCTTCTGAGGATCTGTGCGGAATTCAGCGGACAAGTACACCAGGAGGCGAAACGAAGTGACATTTCCTGGTGCGTCTTGACCGCCACAAGACAAACATCTTGAATCGACCTTCGTTTCATTGAAATCAAATGTGCTGGAAGAGTATGGGTAGCAACTGCCGCCAGTGCTGCGGAAGCACTTGACTTCATTATCTCGACAAATTTGATTTTAATTAAACGGCTCCTCCTAAGAATTTGTGCAAGAATCCAGCTGTCAAGTTCGCCGAGAG